>Ga0137418_10006684_pt1 | contig 10604 bp, 7 predicted proteins | sample CZODoug3_1_2_16f_FD_122242 | JGI IMG/M metagenome (GOLD analysis project Ga0137418, IMG submission 122242) | Vadose zone soil fungal communities from Angelo Coast Range Reserve, California, USA - CZODoug3_1_2_16fungal (Hybrid Assembly) | ecosystem: Environmental > Terrestrial > Soil > Vadose... | reverse complement strand
AGTCGCCGCAGACTTGCGGTGCCGTCGCCCGGCACCAGGTCCAGGAGGTCGCGGTGCACACCTACGACGCTCAGCTCACCATCGGCGCCCCGCAGCCGTTGCCGGACGAGGTGGCACTCGACGGTGTCGAGGAGTTCCTGTCCACCATCTGCGCGACGACGGTCGCCTGGCCGCACGAGCCCGCTGCCGTCGATTACCACGCCACCGAGGGCCGCTCCTGGCGCCTCTGGCTTTCCGCTGATGGTGCGCGGGCCGCACGCCTGCCCACCGCTGCCGGCGAAGACGCGGCCGACGCCTCCGCCCGAGGCACGGCCGGTGAGCTGGTCCTCGCCTTGTACGACCGTATTCCGTTGGACTCGCTCAAGCTCGATGGCAACCGACATCTCTTCGAGCAACTCGTGGCCTGGGACCCGGAGCGGTAGGACGTTGTTCGCTTGCCGGTCGCGTCTCGATCATGCAGCGTAGCGCGTTTGCGCGACTGTTCGAGCGAGACGATTTGGCGCCGCTGTATTGCGATTATTTTGGGGCGTTCAACGTCGGACTGTCGTACCCCAAGCCGCATTCGGTGAAGGAGAAGATCCTCACCGGCTTGCGCCAGGCGCAGCCGCTCTTGAACGCGTTGTACCGGCTGGCGTTCAAGCCTGGCCAGGCGGAGCACCGCTGGCTCAGCAGTTATCTGATGTTTATCGGACGGAAACCGCCCTCGCTGCACCGCTGACGGTGGACATCTCGCGGTAGAGGCTCATCCACTGATCCCGCACCCGCGACCAGTCATAGCGCTCGAGCTCGCGGCGCGCTTGCGTCGTCAGCCGCACCACCAGCTGCTCGTCGTCCAGCAGACGCACCGCCGCAGCCGCCAGGGCCTCATGATCGTTGCACGGGACCAGTAATCCCGTCTCCTCGTCGGTCAGGATGTAGGGAATCCCTCCCGCGCGGGTCGCCACGACGGGGAGTCCCGCGGCGAAGCATTCGAGCAACGATCCCGGCATGCAATCGATGTCCGGACTGGTGACATAGACATCCGCGGCGTCGTACACCTCGGGGATTCGGTCATGAGGCACGCGCCCGATGAACCGGGTGTTGCGGAGCTGGAGCTCCCGCGCGAGCTCCTCGAGCGCGGGACGGCACACGCCGTCGTGCGCGATCGTCAGGCTGGCCTCCGGGTACCGCTGCTGGATCAGGGCAAACGCGCGCAGGGTGCAATCGACGTTGTACAGCGGCTCGAGGCTGCGGTTGGAAAGAAACACCGGTCGTAGGCGCCGCCGCTCCCGGTAGTGAAAGCGGTTGGCGTCGATCACGTTGAAGATCGAACGCGCCGGCAGGCCGAACTTCGCGAACACATCCACGAGAAAACCGGAAGGCGCGACGACCACATCGGCCTTGCGAATGATCGGAATCGCGGTCCGCCAGTGACGTAAATGGTCTTCCGCCTGACCGTCCCGATAATTCAGAATCACTCTCTTTCCGAAGGCCTTGCCCAGCAGTATGGCGGGCGTCGCGGACCACCAGAACGAGAAATAGGCCGCCGAGAACACGTGCACGATGTCATACCGCCCGAGGCGCGCGAGCAGCTTGACCAGAAACGTGAACACCATGGTTGCGGTACGCACGTATTTGACCTGATGGAGCAGTCGCAACGGCCCCGGCAGACGGGAGTTCATCGGCAGAAAGTCGATGGTGAGCGAATCTTCCTTGCGGAGCCCCTCGAGCAGGCGCGTCGCCTGAACGGCCTGCCCTCCCACAAACTCCATCGATGGAGCAATCAACAGCACGCGGATGCCTTGCTTCATGCTACCAGCAGATCCCCTGATAGCGACCGTCTTCGCTCGTGCGCCGCTCGAACATGCGCGCGAGGTCGATGATGACCTGTCCGTTGTGGCGGGCCGTCTCGAGCTGTCGATACTCATCCAGCGTATTCCCGACCACAATGACCTCGGCATGCGCCATGACTTCGTCGAGCGAGCCACGCATTAAGGACCAGACGTGCGGGATTTCCCGCTCGATGTAGGCGCGGTTCGCACCCATGACGCGTGACGCCTCGACGTAGGGATCGTAAATCGCGAGATGGATCCCTTTGCCGATCAACGTTTCGGCCAGGGCGACGAGCGGCGATTCGCGCAGATCGTCGGTGTGCGCCTTGAAACTCAGTCCCAGGAGTCCGACCCGCTTCTTCCCCGTCTGTAGCACCATGTCCACCGCGCGCTCGACCTGCTGGCGGTTGCTGTGGAGCACGGCGGCGAGCACCGGCGTCTCCACGTCCACCTGACGTGCCTGATGCACGAGCGCGCGCAAGTCCTTCGGAAGGCAGGAGCCGCCGAAGGCGTACCCCGGTTTCAGATAGTACGGGGAGAGATTGAGCTTCGTATCCTCACAGAACACCCGCATCACTTCGCGGCTGTCCACACCCATCGCTCGACAAATGTTTCCGATCTCATTCGCGAACGTGACCTTCAATCCGTGGAATGCGTTGCACGCGTACTTCACCATTTCCGCGGCGGGCGTGTCCACGATGCAGAGCGGCGCTTCGACGTTGGTGTACAGCGCCGCGACTTCACACGCCACATTGCGATCATCGCTGCCGATCAGCGTGAACGGGGGGTTGTAGAAGTCCTTCAGCGACGAGCCTTCACGCAAAAACTCCGGGTTCACGCACACGGCGATGTTCTCGCCAAGGGTTTGGCCCGAGGCCCGCTCCAGCGCCGGCGTGACGACGTTCGCGACCGTGCCGGGGAGCACGGTGCTCCGCACCACCACGACGTGCCGTTTCCCCAGCTCCTTGAGTGCGCGACCGATGTCCTCGCACACCCGCGTGATGTACGTGAGGTCGAGCGCGCCATTGTTCTTGCTCGGCGTGCCGACGCAGATCAGGGAAAGCGTCGCCTGTTCGACGGCGGCCTTGACGTCTGTCGTCGCGCGCAGACGACCGGAGGCCACGACCTCCTTGAGCAACTCGGGCAGCCCGGGCTCGAGCACGGGACTGTTGCCCTGGTTGATCATGTCGATTTTTGCCGGGTTGACATCGACACCAACAACGTCCCACCCCTGCTTCGCGAAGCACGCGGCAGACACACAGCCGACATACCCAAGCCCGAACACCGCGATGGTCTTGCTCATGGATGCACTCCGGTCTCTGCCGTGTCGGGAGCGCGCGCCAGCACCCGTCCACAGATCTCAGCGAACACCCGAGCGGCGCGGTCCCAACCGGCACGCGCGCGCACCGTACGTGACGCTTCGTCACCGATCGCGTGGGCGCGCGCCTGGTCGGTGAGCAGCCGCACCGCTGCGTTGGCAAACTGTTCGGGAGCATCAACGAGGACGATGTCCTGCCCGTCCGTCACCGGCAGCCCCTCGGCCCCAATCCACGTCGATATGACCGGAAGTCCCATCGCCATTGCCTCGAAGATCTTGAGTCGCGTGCCCCCGCCGATGCGCAGCGGCACCAGGAATACGGCGGCACGTTCCATGTAGGGTCTCACGTCATCCACCCGGCCCGTCACTGTCACGCCGGTCTGCTGGGAACTGAGCGCCACCAACGCGGCAGACGGGTTGCGACCGACCACCGTGAACGTGGCGTTCGGGAGCGCCGCGCGAATCCGCGGCCAGACGCCCCCGAGAAAAAACCGCACGGCATCGTCGTTGGGCATCCAGTCCATCGAACCGGTGAACACCATGTTCAGGCCGTCGCGTGGCTGCGTACCGCTGGGAGTGAAGTACTCCGTGTCCACGCCTGTCGGGACGTCGGCAACCGTCTCGGTTCCGTATTCCTGGGAAACGAGAATGCGGTCCTCCGGCGAGACGGTGACGACGTAGTCGTACCGGCGGCACTCACGGGCCTCGAACGCACGCATCCGCTCCCATTGGACGGCGAGATAGCCACGCTTCAGCGGATTGGCGGCGACTTCCGCATGGCGCTTCCAGATGAGGGCTTCGACGTTGTGCTCGAACAGCACCGCCGGACACGGTAGGTCCTCGGACACGTTGACCGACGGAGCGAGGAAATCACACACCACCAGGTCGACGTCACCGGCGGCGACGCGAGCGTTGATCGCCCGTTGCAGGGCGGTGGAGCGATACCGCGCGACGGCGTACGGCAACTTCGAAAAGAGATTGAGCGCCAGATCGACGTAGAACCCGATCGATCCCCTTGCCGGAGGGTGGAACGGAATCGTTACCAGCTCATCGCAGTACTCACTGGCCTGCGCGCGCGCCTCTCGGCCGCCGTGTCCGTCATCCAGCGTGATGTAGGTAATGCGGTGCAGCCCGTTTCGCTTGAGCTCCCGCAGCATATGGAAGCTGCGCAGCTTCCCGCCCTTGTCGAGCGGGTGCAGCAACTCGGTCTTCACCCACAGGACGTTCATGCGAACGCCGCGTGGGCCTGCGGCTCGGGTGCGCGGACATCTTGCTCACCGTCGATGAAGCGGCGCTGCCACAGCTCCATGTTCATGAGCGTCCACAGGCGATCCGTATGCTCGTCGCGACCGGTGACATGGTCGTCCACGAGACGACGAACCACCGCGGGGTCAAAGATGCCCCGCCGGCGTGCGCGCTCACCCAGCACCAGCTCCGTGACGATGCCCCGCCACTTTCCTCGCAACCAGGAACCGAGCGGGACCGGGAATCCCATTTTGGGACGAGCAAGAATCTCGGGTGGCAGCACGTGCTTCATGCTCTCACGCAGGATTCGCTTGGTCGTGAAGCCGCGCAGCTTGAGGTCGACCGGGAGGCGTGCGGCGAAGTCGACCAGCGAGTTGTCGAGGAATGGCACGCGGCTTTCGATCGAAGCGGCCATGCTCATCTGGTCCTGCTTCATCAACAGCTCGTGGAGGTACACTTTGCTGTCGACGTACAACAGTCGATCCAGCAGCGTGTGGGCGTCGGTGCGCTCGAGATGCGCGCGGGCCACGCGATACGGGTCGGCGCTTGCGAACCGTTCCCTGGCGCCGGGCGAGAACAGCTGGCCCTGCTGCGCGCGCGAAAATACGGCGAAGTTGTCGAAATAGATGCTGTCCAAATCCGGCGGGATGCACAGAAACGTCCGCTCCAGCTTGCGACGAGCGGGCGATCCGCGCCGCAGCCGTCCCACCACACTGCGTACGGCGCGACGGAGACTCGCCGGCACCATTTGGTGATAGCGCGTGCCGAGGCGGATGTTGTACAGCGTCCTGGTGTAGCGCCCGTATCCACCGAGCAGCTCGTCGCTCCCCTCGCCGGTCAGGACGACCTTTACGTGATCAGTCGCCAGTCGCGCAACGAAGTACAGCGCCACGCTCGACGGATGCGCAATCGGCTCGTCTTCGTTCCAGATCAGGCTCGGCAATGCCGCGAAAAACTGGTCGGGGCTCACCACGACCTCGTGATGGTCGGTCCCGTACGCTCGCGCCGCCATGCGGGCGTAGCGCAGCTCGTTTGCCTCCCGCTCGGCGAACGCAACCGAGAAGGTCTTGATCGGCTCGCTCACGAGCCGTCTCATGACCGCCGCAATCGATGCCGAATCGATACCGCCCGAGAGGAATACGCCCAACGGCACGTCCGACATCAGATGGGTACGCACGGCGTCGGTGAAGCGCGTGCCGAATTCCGCGACGAGATCCTCGTGGGACCGGGCCGGGGTTTCAGCACGAAAACTCATGTCCCAGTACTGGCGGATCTCGACTGCTCCGTCCCGCCACCGCAGCGTATGTCCCGGCAGCAGGCGCCGCACCCCCTCAAAGAGCGTGTCCTCGCCGGACGGAGCACGATTCGCCAGGCAATCCGGTAACACGTCGTAGTTCAGCGACGGCCGCGTCGCCCGGGCCGCGAGCAAGGCCTTGATCTCCGACGCGAAGTAGAGCGATCCGTCGTCGGTCAGTACGTAATACAGCGGTTTGATCCCCAGCCGATCGCGCGCCAGGAACAGCTCCTGCTTGCGGCTGTCCCAAATTGCGAATGCGAACATTCCTCGCAGGGATTCGACGGCCTTGGAGCCCTCTTCCTGGTACAGGCGGAGAATGGTCTCGGTATCGCTGCGCGTGCGGTAGCGATGGCCGCATCGCTCTAAAGACACGCGGAGGTCGCTGTGGTTATAGATCTCGCCGTTGTAGACGATGTGCAGGGAACCGGAGTCGTCGTGCATGGGCTGATGCCCACCGGCGACGTCGACGATCGCGAGACGGCGGTGCCCCAGACCCACGCGGCCGTCAATGAAGACCCCACACCCGTCCGGGCCGCGATGGGTCATCGTATCGCGCATGCGAATCAGCTGCTGCTCATCGACGTGAGCTCGTGCGCGCGGCGCGTAGGCGATCCCACAGATCCCGCACATGGGTCAGCTGACCTCGACCGGCAGCTCCGAGGCCTCGACGCGCGCAGCCGTCAAGTCGCTCGGATCATCAGCGTGGGTGAGACGCTGCCCCCGCCATGCCAAACGAGTGCCCTGCACCAGGACAAACTCGAGCGGCTGCTCGCTGCCACGAAGCCTGCGCACCCACGCCATTGCCGCATCGGTCGAGAGGTCGCCGCTCGCGACTTCACCGTCCCGCCCGATCAACAGCGTATCCTCCACGCCACGACCGACGATGGTGAACGCGCGGCCATTGCTCGCCGGTCGCTCGTGAATGACCAGCGACTCTTGATTCCGGGTCCGAGGAACCAGGAACGACACGATTTCCCGAGTCCCGATGCCGCGCGCCGTGAATACGCACGAAGCCGCCGGACTCAACGCGCCATACGAGCTCGATACCCAACCTTCTTCCCTGCGCAGCCCACCGGGTTGACCGAAGATCCCGATCTCCAACAGCTCCGAGGCGTTCGTGCCCCAGCGCGCGACCACGCGATCGGCAGCCTGTACGGCGACCGAGATGGCTGGCGCGAATTGGAAATGGACTTGGACGTCGTGATCGCCCTCGGTCGCAACGCGGTCGCGGACTATCCAGTAATCGCCTTTGAGAAAGAGCACGGCACGACGGTGGGCAGCGTGAGGCGAGCATACCCGTCATGCGTTCCTTCGAAGTAGTCACAGCGCTCTCCCGGCTGCCACGACGTGAGGAAGGTCCGGGCCGTGTGCCGCCAGCTGAATGGTCCGCTCGGGATCGACGACGATTGGCCCGCCACCGTCACGGTGTTGTGGGCACCCGACGACCGAAAATGATCTCGCAAGACGGGGGGAGCGGTGTACGTGTAGGTCCCTGGATCGACGAGAACCGCCTTGCCGCGCACCACGAGCGTGAGAGCGAGGGCATCGGCATGTGCGTGCCCGCAATTGAGGACGCCGTGGGGCCCACAATCGATCGTCATGCTGCTGGCGTCTCGCTCCCAGCCGTCGCGCAGCACGTGGTAGCCGCCGTCCGGAAACGCCCGACTCTGTAACGCGGGAGCCACCGGCGCGACGGCGTCGAACGCGCGGAGCCCCGCGGAGCCGAGCAGCCAAAGCGTCTCCTCCGAGGCTGGGCCCGACACATGGCGGTAGTCCGACCGCTGGAACAGCGCGGCGCCCGTTGCCAGCGTTGCACGAAAGTCATTGGGGGAACGCTCGTCCAACGGCAGAACCCGGCCGCCATCATCATCGCCCACGAGGGGCGTGCGTCCGTCGGGCTGCGACAGGTGCATGAGATGATCGAGCAGCAGCCGCAACTTCTCGGACAACGCCGCTGGGATCGGAGCGCCGTTCACCTGTCCCAGGATCAGGGCGTGGAGGCAGAAGTCCGACGTGTAGCGGTGGTAGTAGGTCGATTGCTCGAAGTACGACCCGTCCGGTCGTACATGCTTGTCCAGCTGCTCCAGAAAGACCGTCCACCCGATCCGGCGCCAACGCTCGGCGCAATCGAGCTCCGGAAGCATCGTGCCGAGATACAGCAGGCCGAGCGCCTCGCCGGTGATATGCGTGTTCGGGCTGGAGTAGGTCGACAGGTACGTCTCGACATGGCGCCCATGCAGGTACAGAAACCTGAGCGTACGCAGCAAGACGGTATCGCTCAGGCTCGGCGATGCTTTGAAGAAATGCAAACCCCAGATCCACGCGATCGCGCGGAATGCCACCTCGAGGCTGCTCGCCCAATTCACCCCGATCGTGGGAGGATTGGCGTCCATCCAGGCCATGAGGTGCTCGACGAACGTCGTCGCGTAGCGTTCATCGTTTGTGTACCAGTACGCCTTGCCGAGCGTCACGAAGTACTGATGACGATTGAGCTCCCAAATGAGCTTGTATTCCCCGGCGACTTTGGGGTCGAGGTGATCGATCCGACTCCAATGGCGGCGCTCGACGCGTGTCCCCGAGACCGGATCACGGTGCCAATCGATCGGAGCACCACAGTCCAGGCGCGTGCGGCCGAGCAAGTCGAATTCCCCACGACACATGTGGTCAGCGAGCTCGATGACGCGGGCCTCGAGCTCCGGCCAACGCCGGCGCAGGAGATCGGGAACGTCCTCGCGCTGGCTGAACGCGGCAAAGAAGCCCGGGGTCGCGCGCGTCCGAAACCGCTCGAGGATCCGCGCAAACCCCTGGTCGTTGGGTACCCGGAGCTGGCTGGAAATCCGCAGCCGCTCCGCCCACGCCGCCGACCATTGTCTCGCACGCACACCGAGCTCGGCGACGCTCGCTCGTCTGAGCTTCGTCCACTGAGAAGACACCCGCGAGCCAAGCCTCATCTCAGAGGGCGGCCTCGGAGACGCGATGTCTCGTTGGAGCGCGCGCGGGCGTCACACCTGCAGGGACGCTCTCGCGTTTCTTGGAGTCTTGCTCGAACCACGCCCACGTGCGCCGCAAACCCTCCTCGAGCGAGATCCGCGGGCGGTAGCCGATGAGCCTTTCCGTGCGCTCGAGGCCTGCGAGCGAATCGCGCACGTCACCCGCGCGCGAGGCTTGGAGGATGTAGCCGATGTCGCGACCTGTGACTCTCGAGACGAGGGCGACCAGATCGAGCAACGAAGACCTCGCGCCCGCACCGACGTTGACCGGCCAACCACTCACTGCGGAGGCGGGCGCCGAGGCCGCAAGCAGGTTGGCGTCCACGACGTTGTCGATGTACGTGAAGTCCCGCGTCTGCTGCCCGTCGCCGTAGATGACGGCGGGGCGCCCTTCCAGCGCCGCTTGCAGGAAGTTGGGAATAACGGCGGCATAGGCGGAGTGGGGACTCTGCCGTGGTCCGAACACATTGAAGTAGCGCAGCGCCGCACCTTCGATCATCCCGCTGCGCGCGAAGGCCAGCACGTACTGCTCCCCGGCGAGTTTCGACGCCGCATAGGGCGATCGCGGCAGCGGCTCGACGGCCTCCGCCTTGGGCAGGATCATCGTGTCGCCGTAGACCGAGCTGGAGCTGGAGTACACGACGCGCGAGACCTTGGCCTCGATGCTCGCCACGAGGAGGCGCATCGTGGCATTGACGTTGTTATCATGGGAGGCCCACGGATCCTTTAACGACCGCGGCACGCTCGGCAGGGCCGCCAGGTGGAAGACCACGTCGATCCCCGCTACCGCGCGCTTGCAGACCTCAGGATCGCAGAGATCGCCGTTGATGAACTCGATCTGGTCTTCGATGGCCGTGAGATTGGCCAGATCGCCCGTGAGCAGGTTGTCCACGACGCGCACGGTGTGACCGCGCGCCACGAGCCGTTCAGCAAGATGCGACCCGATGAACCCGGCCGCCCCGGTAACCAGACACTTCGTTCGCATCGCTGCCAGCATGACGACTCCTCATGATCGAGGTGGTGTCGCGGCAGCTTGAGCAAGGAGGGGTCGCTACCGCTGTCGGAAGGCGGTGCAAGGCTCACGCTATGGTGCGAGGATGGACTCCAGCACCGCAACTCATTGTTCGCTAATGAGATGTGACGCTACAGGAGGTCGCGCCGGAGCGTTGCGGGACGGGCAGGATGTCGCAGTTGTGTGACAGGGGGCGCGTGTCGCAGCCTCAAGCCAATTACGACGTCGCTTCCCGCTTGAGCTGCTCCCACCACTGCATCCGCTCCTTCACCGTCTTCTCGTGGCCGAAGTCGGTCGGTTGATACCAGCGTTTGCCCCGTAAGACGTCAGGCAGGTATTCCTGCGGCAGGTAGGCATGCTCGGAGTCGAACGCGTACTTGTACCCCTCTCCGTATCCCAGCTCCTTCATGAGCGGTGTCGGCGCATTCCGGATGTGTAATGGCACCGGTTCAGCCGGATGGGCTTGAGCGGCGGCTTGCGCATCCCCAAATGCGGTGTAGGCGCGGTTCGATTTTGGTGATGTCGCCAGGTAGATCGTCGCCTCGGCCAGCGCCAGCTCCCCCTCAGGGCTGCCGAGGAAGTGATACGCGTCCTTGGCGGCGAGGGTCACCGACAGCGCGCGCGGATCGGCCAGGCCGATATCCTCGACCGATATTCGCACGAGGCGCCGCGCGATGTAGAGCGGGTCTTCGCCGCCCGCCAGCATGCGCGCCAGCCAGTACAGGGCGCCGTCCGGATCCGAGCCGCGCACCGCCTTGTGCAGCGCCGAGATGAGATTGAAGTGCTGCTCGCCGCCTTTGTCATACACCGGCAACGGTTTTTCCAAGACCTGGCGAATGACATCAGGGGACGCCGGACGGGGGACCGGGGAAGCCTGGATGTGCTTGAGGACGGCTTCGAGCGTATTCAATGCGCGGCGCGCGTCGCCCTG
>Ga0137418_10006683_pt1 | contig 10604 bp, 13 predicted proteins | sample CZODoug3_1_2_16f_FD_122242 | JGI IMG/M metagenome (GOLD analysis project Ga0137418, IMG submission 122242) | Vadose zone soil fungal communities from Angelo Coast Range Reserve, California, USA - CZODoug3_1_2_16fungal (Hybrid Assembly) | ecosystem: Environmental > Terrestrial > Soil > Vadose... | reverse complement strand
GCCGACCATGGAAGCCACGAAGAAAGCTGGGCTAATCATCGATTACAAGGTCTTCAGGCTCACTCCAAAATCACCGGGTCAGCCCAATGTGATTCTCTGGATCACTTATAAAAACATGGCGGGTTTAGATAAAGGCGTCGAGGAAGAAGAAGTGGCCAAGAAAGTAATCGGTAGCACCGAGTTTCAAAACAAAGCCAGAGTGGCCCGGAGTGAATACAGAAAAGTTCTGGGCTATGAATTGTTTCGTGAAATTGTTTTGAAATGAAATTGTTATACGTGTTCAAAGAAATGGTTGTAAAGCTTGAAGGCTGATGTCCGGGAAATTGCGGCTGCGGCAGTCCGCCCGATTCACCAAAAAAAGATGAGGACAAAATGAAGACAACTCTTGTGATCCCTGCCTTGCTGTTACTCGCAGCCTCGGCGGCTGCACAAACAACGCCCGCGCCAACGAAGGACCCGGTCAGCTCCGCCCTACGAGACATCCTGCCCGGCCGGCGGAAAAGCACCGTCGCAGCCGCCGAGGCCATGCCCGCCGAGAAATTTAGCTACAAACCCACCGCCGACCAGACGACATTCGGCCATCTCGTCGTCCACATAGCCGAAACAAATGATCTGCTATGCAGCAAGGCCGCTGCTGTCCCCGCTCCCAAGGTCGACGAGGTGAAAGAGACGGACTCGAAAGACAAGCTCGTGGTCGCGCTTAAAGCCTCCTTCGATTTCTGTTCCGACGCGCTGGCGAAAATGGACGACTCAAGACTAGCCGAGACCACGGAAATCTTCCCCGGACGCCAGGGTTCCCGTGCCTGGGCCAGCATGATCCTCGCAGGTGCTTGGGCCGACCACTACGCCGAAGCCGCAATGTATCTGCGCCTGAACGGGGTGTTGCCGCCGACTGCCAAGAAATAAGAGTAGGAAGCATGGCATGCTTAGGCTGTGTGAGACGGGCGCCCTCGTCCGTGCCGCCCCGTCGCTGGTTTGACTCAGTGTGCGCGCCGCCGAAGCCAAGTTTCAAATAGAGCTTCACCGACGATTCGTTATTCCCAACCAACTGGGCAGGGCGGAGTCGGTCCTTTACCCCTGCCGGGCGCGAAGGTCTTTCGGCTTTGCGACGCGGCTTCGATCTCGAGGCAGCTGAAAGCGTCGCGATTCCGACGCAGAATGGCGGAATCATTCACCTTCGTACAGATCCGACAATCCGGGTCCGATCTGGGCCCAATAAGCCAGCCAAAGAGTTCCTTTGAGTTCCCTTAGTGGATTAATGACGGGCTGTCAGTACCGTTAATTTCCAATAAGTTACATAAAGTTACATCGTTTGACCCCTACAGAGAGTGCATCCAGCGCTTTCCGTTTCGCTCCGATTCGGACGTGCGAATAGTGCGCAAGCATCTGCTGAGAGACGTGACCGGCAATCGACATCACGGTGCGGTCGCTCGCCTGGGACTCAGCCAGTTCAGTAATGGCATGGACTCCGCTTCCATGACTTGAGACATCATGCGTCGAGCTCCTGACCTGGCTGATGTCCGTCTTACACTCCGACGAGAACACCAAGAAGTTCAACGTCATGGCATTGCTGTCGAGGATGGGAAAGGCAACCCAAACAGCACACTGCAAGACCTCGACATCGATGACAATGAGCCATCGTTGACTCAAGAAGAGAAACAAGCCCGGGTTATCGATCTGCTGAGAGCACGGTCCGGTGTCTACCACCCGGCTCTGTATGAATCGCCGGGGATGAGCGCCAGGAAACCAAAGCGGTCATCGCATCCACCACGATCTTTTTGGTATTACAACAACTGGGACCTTAACGCACTTGGGTCCATCTTTGAGAAGGCAACGAAGTCGTCTATATTCCAGGAATTCAAAGAACAAATTGGCTCCGATCCTTGTCTCGCGCATGCGGCAAAATCCGGGGCTTGCCGGGTTCACTGATGGTCAAGCTGAGAAGCGGCGCATCTGGCTCTCTGGCAATCAACGCCAGCGTTTTGCGGATGGCTTCGGAGTCCTCGCGAAGCTGTTTCGTGTTGCGATCGATTTGCCGCGTCGTTCTGTCGATGTGTCTGCCAAGGCTAGCTTCAGAACGTCTTGAAACGCCCGCTCTGCCTGCTTCCACGCTGCCTCATATTCCGGTTCGACAATCAAAGCGTTCGTCTGCGAGGTCGATGACCTCGGCAATGAGCTCGATCTCCACACACGCCCCAAATGGAATCTGCGCCACGCCAAACGCGCTGCGGGCATGCGCTCCACGCTCGCCAAAGATTTCCAGAAAAAGTTCGGACGCGCCGTTGGCAACCACGTGCGGCTCCGTAAAATTCGGCGTGCTGTTCACCAGCACCAGCAGCCTAACGATCCGTTTTATTTTGTCCAGGTCCCCGAGGGCGGCTTGCAGCGTGGCGAGCACTTCTATGGCAATGCCGCGTGCGGCTTGTTTGCCCTCGAGTGTGGTAATTTGCTCCCCCACTTTGCCGATCCAAGGCTTGCCATCTTTTTTTGCGAGGCGTCCCGACAAATAAACAAGATTGCCGGTGCGCACAAACGGAACGAAAGCGGCAACGTAACCATCCACCACCGGGGGCTGGGCCTCAGGCAAAGTGATCTGCAGAGCTTTCAGGCGTTCATATACTGTTGTCATTTTTATTCCTTTTCATTCCTTTGGGAAAAATTAGGTTCATCAGCCTTGACGTCGCGGGTTTTGAACTGCCAGTACATCCGACAAGCCTTTGTTGCGTCCAGCACACCCTATCGTTGTGGATTCGAATTAGTCCAGGTCGCGTTCGATTTTCGCCTGTGACAAATCCCGCACCCGATTCAGGCGGTTACCGCACCGATGAGGCGGTCAATGTCCTTCTCGGAGTTGAACAGATGAGGCGAGACACGAATCCTCCCTTCGCGCAAGCTCACGATAATGTTTTCCTTCTGCAACTTCTGATAGAGCTCAACGGTTTTTTCCGGAGTCTGCGCGGTAAAGGAGCCGCAGGGCCCGCGCTGTGTGGAGTCTAGCGGACTGGCCACAACGCAGTCTTTAGGGAGGCGTTCGAATAATAACTCCATCAATTTCCGGTTATGTTCGCGCACCAACTCAGGCCCGGCGCGCAGGACAAAATCCACCGAGGCATCCATGGCCGCCAGGTTGAAATTGAAATAAGTGGCCGCCTCCCCACCGTCCCAACGTTTCGCACTGCGGGATGGCTTGGGATCGACATAACTCAACGCGAAGAAACTGTCTGTAGCTTGGCTGGTCCAAGAAAACGGCCCTGGACGCCCAATATCCTGATGTTCGCTCTTGACCCAAAAAAATCCCGTGCCGTAAGGGCTAAGGAGCCATTTATATCCGGCGCACACCAAAAAGTCGGCGTCAAGGTCGTGGACATCCATAGGCACCGCCCCGCAAGACTGGCTCACATCAAGCACAAGCAGCGCACCCTGTGCATGGCAGGCCGCAGCCACACGAGCGGCATCGAGCAGCGAGCCGTCGTCAAAGCGCACATGACTCACGGAGATAACGCGCGTTCTAGGCGTCATCGCCGCAATTAGGTCGTCCGCCGTGATAAAGCGATCCCGCGGTGCCACGATTTTCAGTTTCACGCCCTCGCGTTCTTCCATTGGCTTCCAGGTGGCGTACTGCAGCGGGAATTCTCCTTTGGCCGTGATGACCTCATCGCCAGGCTTCCACTTTAGGAGATGGGCCACGGCCGCAACGCCAGTGCCGGCTCCGGCCGTGACCGCGATTTCTTCCGGTTTGGCCCCAATCATTTTCGAGAGGGACGCCCGAATCCGAATTGGTGCTTCGAAGAAAATGGCGTCGTCCAGGTGATGCGGAAACTTGTTGGCTTCAATCGAGTTTTGCACCGCACGCAGGGTCACGCGAGGCATGGCTGCATGGGCGGAGGTGTTTAAGTATGTTGCATCTTCAATCTCGAACCACTCCTTCTTCCAGTCGGTTACAGGCTGGGTTGTGGCCATGTTCGCTGCTTTGCAAGGCGTTCAGACTTCATCCCGGTTAGGTACAATTCACGGGCCAATTGGGCGAGAGAAAAAGTTCGGGGGAGATTCATTCGCAATTCCCGCACAGCCCATGTTACGACCAAGTCACGCACAGATTGTTCGCGCCTACCGGGCGGCGTTGACGAGTTCCCATATTCGCGCGAGATGATGATCGTCGTGTTCGGCGACAAAATACAAATGGTCCACGAGCCGCATCGGCGCCTTCAAACGCGGGTGGGGAATGGCTCGGGCAAATAGTGATGCGTCCAATTCGGACACACGCTTCAGCAGTCTTTCTCTTGCAACGCGGAACTCACTCAGAATCTGTTCCAGTGGGCGCGCATTGTGGTTTGCTTCGTCGGTTTTTCGATTCGTCAAGTCTGCTACGGTGAGTTGGTCGCTCCCCGCCACGTAGTCGTCTACTCGCGCCAACCATAGCGCTTCTATGTCAAGCAGGTGACCGGCGTTTTCCTGAGCCGACCACTTTACTTGCGCTTTCCGGATCAGGGTTGTGTGAGAACGGCCACGAAGCACCTCTTCAAGCCTGGCCGGAGTGCCGCGCAGACGCGCGCACAGATTCGGAAGCAGTTCCATGAGAAACGAAAACTCAAACTTGCGCTCGAACCAGATTGGCACTTGACTCATGGGTTCCGCCGATCGGGAGGAATAACCTCAGTAGACCTCGGGCCTACCCAAAGTGTCGAACAGGACAGGCATGCTTGCCAGTGGCCCACAAGACGATTATCGTCAAATATGTGCCAATCGCTGGGACCATAAAAAGATCTCTCGCCGCTCAGCACCGAGTAGTCGCGTTGGCCTATGACGGCCTGTGCACGTTTGAGTTTGGGATCGTAGTCGAGATGTTTGGGCTACCACGTCCAGAATTCGACAGTTGGTATTCCTTCTCGGTCTGCGGATTGGAAAACCGTGCTGTTCGCGCAACGGGAGGAATCACCATAACGCCACAAGGAAGTTTGAGTGAGCTGCAGCAGGCAGACACGATTATTATTCCGGGTTGGTGCAAGCCAATTGCGACACCGCCAGAGCCGCTCATTCGTGCCTTGCTTAAAGCGCATGAACGCGGTGCGCGCCTTGTCTCAATGTGTGTAGGCGCCTTTGTCCTCGGAGCTACCGGTCTCCTGAATGGCAGGCACGCGACTACGCATTGGAAGTTTATCGACCAGATGGCTCGCGCATTTCCGCTGATTCGGATTGAACCCGATGTGCTTTATGTAGATGAACAGGACATTCTTACCTCCGCCGGGAGTGCTGCCGGTATCGACCTTTGTCTTCACATCATTCGTAAGGACTTCGGAACCGTCGTGGCCAATAATGTAGCCCGGAGGGCAGTTGTATCCCCGCATCGCGAAGGAGGCCAGGCACAGTTCATTGATAAGCCTGTGGGGGAAGAAGCCCATCCCTGGCTTTCACACTTGCTGGAGTGGACGCACACGAGGCTGCATACACAAGTGACGGTCGAGCAGCTCGCCAGAGAGGCGCACACGAGTAAGCGCACGCTATCTCGCCGCTTCGCGGAGACCACTGGAATGAGTCCACTTTGCTGGATAACAGTGTTGCGGGTGCGGCGAGCGAAGGACCTTCTGGAAACCACAACGCTCTCTATTGAAGAAGTGGCAGAACAGTGTGGCTTCGGGTCCGCGGCAGCGCTACGACACCATTTCCGTAACAGAGTCAAGCTGAGTCCAAACATTTACCGTGACCGATTCCACCAGATCGCGTCCGCAGCTCCTTAGAGACCACGAGCTACGTAGCCTTTAACGGCTGTGAAAGCGGCAGTAGCGGTTTATGGTCGTCACCTTGATCGGAAACAAAGCGTGGATCGCCGCTACAGCAAGGTTGAGTGCAACAACTGAGTAATTTGCTGGCCTCAAGCAACAACGAAAGACTGGCGAAGGAGGAATCTCCTAAAGTGCGAAAGATCCTCATTAATTCCACATAATGAACGACTAAACCTTTGTGTTTGCTGAAAACAGTTGGGCACATCTCACGCTTTCTCGTTGAAACCTCTTCAGTATTCCACCGGCAGGAGCAAAGTGGTCACCGAGCGGTCTGCTTCGGTGATGACCCAGAGCTTTTCTGTGTCGGTAACCAGATAGCTACTCATCAATCGGAACCCGTATTTGAGGCGCAATTCATTTTCAGTCTTGTCGTCGTGGCAGAGATCGCCCCAATCAGCGCGTAGATATCGTGAGAGACATTCCAAAGGTGACTTATGGGCCTGCTCCAATGTTCCACAAAAGAGTCCGATCCGGATTCAGGCCACCTGTAAGCCAGACGCCGCTCGAGCTAGTTGCCTTCCAAAGAGTCTCTGACTATAGTCAGGGAATGGACGCAGCCGCCGCCATATTACGGGTTAGGAGCTTTAATCGAACGGTCGCCGAGCGAATCGGCGCCGTGCACGACCGCTTCCTTCACCGGAAACGCCCCATGAATGAATCCCGGTTGATTTGGGAGATTGGCCCGAATGGGGAGGAACTGCGGACGCTCCGGGCGCGCCTGAGCCTTGATTCCGGTTACCTCACCCGCGTCATGGGCTCCTTGGAGAAACAGGGCCTCGTAACGGTTCGCTCTACCAAGCAGGACGGTAGAGTGCGGCGTGCTCACCTTACCAAAGCAGGACTACGTGAACGTGCTGAGCTCGATAGGCGCTCCGACGACCTTGCAGTTCACATTCTTGAAATCCTAACGGATAAACAGCGCAAGCAGCTCACTTCCGCAATGGGGCAGGTGGAGCGTCTACTCCAGGCCTCTATGGTTCGCTTTGAAACTGAGGATCCCACCAGTGCTGACGCCCTATGGTGCTTCGAACAGTATTTTGCTGAACTGAATGCTCGTTTCGAAGCCGGTTTCGACCCGGCTCGAAGCATATCCGCGGATGCACACGAACTCGTGCGGCCTCGCGGTGCCTTGGTCATCGCGCGGTTGCGTGGCCAGCCGGTCGGCTGCGGAGCCCTAAAATTTGCCGAAAAGCAATCTGCCGAGCTTAAGAGAATGTGGATTGCACCGGCAGTTCGTGGCTTGGGAGTCGGACGGCGGATGCTGAGTGAGTTGGAGCGCTTGGCCTTTAAAAGGGGCATTCGGCTCCTTCGACTGGAGACGAACCGAACCCTGAAGGAAGCGATCGCCTTATACAGAGGCTCTGGCTACGTCGAAGTCGGTGCGTTTAACACCGAACCATACGCTCATCATTGGTTTGAAAAACGCTTCAAACAATCTCCGGGGTCTGGCAAAGGGAAAGAACACCGAGGCGAATCACGGGCGTCGATGGGACGTAAACGGAGGACCCCTATTTGAAATCGAACGCTAACGAAAGCCGCACGTTGGTCCCGGGACGGATCTCCTCCCTTCGAGCTAATGCAGGTGCTCCTCGTTGTCGATCAAAGTTCGGCTGTGGGATCTAGCGTCTTTGCCGTGCGGTCGCGGTAGCCGACGTAGAAGACGAACAGACGAACTTGCCAAACACCCTCAGGGGAGGCTTCCAGCGCACTTAGCAAAGCCCGCCAGTCACAGACCCATTCCTTGACCCACATGAGGTGGCGCTTTTGATGGTCCGTTCGGGCAACTTGCTGGAAGAGCGCGGAGGCGCCCTTTGGGATGCCTCCGACACTGGAGCAAGCTGTCGAAAGCCAACAAGTCATTCGCATGGCTGCCTGTTCCTGAGCGGATAACGAGCTAACCGGCAGTAATTCCGCCCTGAACGAACCGCTGGCTGCGGATTCAATCTGTCAACCGTGTGGTTGCTCTGACACTTACAGTCAACGTGGACTCAGCGGGCGTGGTGTTGGCGAGGACAAACTCCTGCTTCGAGCAACCTATCGAGAGTGCCAGTTGGAGTGTCACTGTCACAAACACGTAGAGGTAGCGCAGCATCTTCCGAGTCGTCCCAAAAGTCCCCATGACTATTTGGACACCACCGACAACGACCCTGTTCCGCATCATGGGAAGCCGACCGTTGACCTAAACAAGCAATCTGGACACTCGTCAACACGTACATGGCGTTCACGAAGTCTTTGTCTGGAAAGTGATGCGCCTTTACGTCACCAGCCAGATACGCCTTCAAGGCACATTCGACTGCAAGCCCAGCCATGTAGTAAGCACCATTCCCCAGCCTGTTTTCCAAGAGCACGCGAGCTTCTTCGAGCCTGCTGCCTGCCAGCGTTCGCAGTGCATCTCGGTTCAGTCGTGCAATGGGCAGGCTTCATTCTACAGCGGTGCTAGACTCATTCAGGAGCGGGCTCAATGCCGAAGGAACCAGACGCAACACTGAGATATTCAGACGCAGAAGCCAAGCTGTTCGGTGGTGCAAAGCAGTTCAACGACGGAACCAGAGAGATGGTCTGCGACGAGACGGTCGTTCAGCACTTCACGGGCACCGAAGAAGAGGTGGTGATATACGAACGCGATGGTAATCGACGAGTGGGCCGCATTCGGTTGCTGATGGGACTGTCGTCTGGTTCACCAGCGACGCCGACTTCCGCCACGTTCAGCGAAGCGGTCGAAGACCTTGACGCTGATAACGAGCAGCGGCTGCTCACGATCTACGACCAGCTTCGTTCGGCGCCGAAGAAGTGAGTGTTTAAACGACGCGGCTCTGGGGGTTGCCGAACTTCCGAAGAAACGCCCGAAAGCGAGCAGTGCGGTTCAAACTGGTTCCATTCCCACAACCAACCTCCAATGCAAATGGGAACACTTGTTTGGGGGGGGCGGTCGGCCGATACCGCCCCTCAGGCTAAAACGACTGGGAAAACCGGGCTTCCAGGAATTCTCCCAGCTTGGCTGTCGCCTTGAATTGTGGGATGGGATCCAGTTCCTTGAAGGCCGAAGTGAACGCATTGGAAAGACTCCAGATCGTACGCGGCGAGAACTCCTCGTATTGAGGCTCAAAGTACAGACGATGGACCTCGGGCAGCAGACTCTTGGGCGCGTCTAGCTTACCGTCGACAAAAGCTGAATAAAAGATCAGCTTGGCCCGCTCATCGGTGATCTGCGCCTGTCGCCACCTTTCGACCTGGCGCTGCATCGGATCGAAGTTGCGCTGGATGAGGTCCACCCCTACCGAGAGTGTGTCGACCAGGTTGAAGCTCTTCGTGTGCTTGGCCAAAACCGGGGTGAAGTCCCCGCTGAAAGCCATGTTCGAGCACACAAAGACCCGGGTGCCAACGGTCAGCCCGAGGCGGAGTGATTTGTCATGCGAGTTCCGGATGCCGATCGAGAACCGGCATCCTTCCATTTGGGTTTCGAAATCAAGGACACCGAACATCTTCATGCCGTCGAAAGACACGGCATATTCTTCGTTCACCACACCGATGTGGCGAAAGCTGAGGGTTTCAACCAACGCCTCAACGATCGTGTGATGAGGCACTGGTTTATGGGTTGACGTTGCTTCCGGAACCGGAATCTGTGCCAGTTCCGTTCGCCCGATTTTGGGCAACGGACCGGCAACAAGCGTGCTGGTGCTCATAGTGCTTTTCCTTTCTGAGTTGTGATGGATTGAGGAGTGACCGCCGATCAGCGGCCAAAGACGAGAGATTTGGCAGCCCGGTTTCCTCGCGAACGCAATCGCGCTTCGGCCGGAACTGAGGGAAATCCACAGATGGACGCAAAGGTGGGAATAACCAGGCATATTATTGGCGGAAGCTAGGGAGACTGGAAATGACCGAGGATACTCATCGAAACTGGGACATCATTTTCAAATGGTTTGGTTTGGTGGCTGTGCTGGCCAGTGCGTGGTGGACCGTTCACAAATATCGTGGTGACAGGGCTCTGGAGTTAGCGCAGCAAGCGTACGCCCAACAGAAAGATGAGGAGGCCCGAACGAAAGACCAAAACGCCTTTGTTTTCCAGCACCAAGCGACACTGTATTTGGACGCCGCAAAGGCAGCAGCTACTATCGCGACTGCGATCGACCCGAATGCGAAGGATCAAAAAGCCATAAGTGCGAAGACGCTGAACGATGCACGGGAAAGATTTGCGCAACTGTACTGGGGAGAATTGGTAATTGTCGAGGATCGCCGTGTCGAGCTCGCGATGATTTCGTTTCAACGTTGTTTGCTACAGAAAGGCATAAACTGTGTGCGGGTCGACAAGAATGAATATGATAAGCCGATTAAACCGGATACAGAGGTTGAACCCACTCTGCAAAACCTTTCTTTAGAAATCGGCGCTTGCATACGCACGGCCCTTCAGGAGGGTCGAAGAATACAATTCGGACAAGTGAAGTCTGCAATTACGACGTGTCCATACGATTGATGCGGCGATTTCCGCCACAATATCTGGGAACAGCTCCACAAGTCCGGTGTGGGTTGCTCTTGTTCTCTCTTTGCTGGTGGCCCTGGCGGGCGGAAAGCTGGAGCGTGTGATGAGGTGCTGGGTTTGTCCGGTGCGCTCTTCGGTTTCAATCAACTGAATACGATATGGGCAGTGACGACCTCAAGGGCAATTGCTCCAGTCTTATCGCCTGCCATTCCCGCATGGAATTCGTAGCTCGAATCGGGCGTTTTCAGCGCAACAATTTCCGCTTCCCGTTCGGCTGCGGGGTGTTCAACACGAAGATAAAGGCTGCGCCGGCGCAAGGGATCACCGATTCGTCGTTCCTCGTTCGA
>Ga0137418_10006681_pt1 | contig 10606 bp, 9 predicted proteins | sample CZODoug3_1_2_16f_FD_122242 | JGI IMG/M metagenome (GOLD analysis project Ga0137418, IMG submission 122242) | Vadose zone soil fungal communities from Angelo Coast Range Reserve, California, USA - CZODoug3_1_2_16fungal (Hybrid Assembly) | ecosystem: Environmental > Terrestrial > Soil > Vadose... | reverse complement strand
TTGTTGGTGAGGATGTAGCCGTCGGGCGAGACGATGAAGCCCGACCCCGACCCCTGCTCGACCTGCGGCCGCCGGCGCAGGTTCGGGAAGAAGTCCTGGAACCCCGGCGGCAGCCGCTGGTTGTCGCCCCGCTCGACGTGCTGAGACCGGATGAACACGACGGCCGGCTTGACGTGCTCGGCGACCGCGACGAAGGCGTCCTGAAAATCACCCGCCGACTTGAGGGCCGGCGCCGAGAGCAGGGGCGCCGCCTCGGGGGAGGGGGTGGGCACCACCAGCGTCTCCGCCGCCCCGCTCTTCTTCGGCAGGTTGAGCGTAGACGCGAACGCCAGTCCGAAGACGAAGGCGATCGCCACCAGAGTTCCGAACTTCAACCAATCCCGCGTGCGTACCGGCATCGCTGTTTCGTCCGTTTAGAGGGTGTTACTTCTTCTTGTCATCGTCCACGATCTCGTAGTCCGCATCGACCACGTTGTCCTTTTTCTCCGCCCCAGCCGCCTCGGCCCCGGCCGGTTGCCCGGCGTCGCCAGCGGGGGCACCCGCGCCGCGCTGCGATGCGTACATCGACGCGCCCGCGGCGGAGTAGGCCTGCTGCAGCTCCTCCAGTGCCTTGGAGATCTCGTCCGCGGCGCCTGAGCGGAGGGCCTGCTTCGCCCCCTCCACGGCCTTGTCGAGCCGTGTCTTGAGCGCAGCCTCGAGCTTGTCGACCCACTCCTTCGAGCTCTTCTCCACCTCGTACACCAGGGTGTCGAGACGGTTACGGCGCTCGATCTCCTCGCGCCGGCGCTTGTCCTCGGCCGCGTGGGCCTCGGCATCCTTGACCATCTTGTCGATGTCCTTGTCCCCGAGCCCCGACGAGGCCTCGATGCGAATCTTCTGCTCCTTGCCGGTGGCCTTGTCCTTGGCGGACACGTGCAGGATGCCGTTCGCGTCGATATCGAACGTCACCTCGATCTGCGGCACGCCGCGCGGAGCCGGCGGGATGCCCGTGAGCTGGAACTTGCCGATGGTGCGGTTGTCGCTCGCCATCTGGCGCTCGCCCTGGAGCACGTGGATCTCGACCGTGGTCTGGTTGTCCTCGGCGGTCGAGAACACCTCCGACTTCTTGGTCGGGATCGTGGTGTTCCGCGGGATGAGCACGGTGGTGACCCCGCCCAGCGTCTCGATGCCGAGCGACAGGGGCGTCACGTCGAGCAGCAGGACGTCCTTCACCTCGCCCGCCAGCACGCCACCCTGGATGGCCGCGCCGATCGCCACGACCTCATCGGGGTTCACGCCCTTGTGGGGGTCCTTGCCGAAGAACGCCTTGACGATCTCCTGCACCTTGGGCATGCGGGTCTGGCCGCCTACCAGGATCACCTCGTCGATCTCGGTGGGCTTGAGGCCTGCGTCCTTGAGCGCTTGCTCCATTGGCGGCAGGGTCCGCTTCACCAGGTCGTCCACCAGCTGCTCGAGCTTCGCCCGCGTGAGCGTGATGTTCAAGTGCTTGGGTCCCGACTGGTCCGCCGTGATGAAGGGGAGATTGATCTCCGTCTGCATGACGGTCGACAGCTCCATCTTCGCCTTCTCGGCGGCCTCCTTGAGCCGCTGCAGCGCCATGGGGTCCTTGGACAGATCGATGCCCTGGTCGCGCTTGAACTCGGCCACCAGCCACTCCATGATGCGCGCGTCGAAATCGTCGCCGCCCAGGTGGGTGTCGCCGTTGGTCGACTTCACCTCGAACACGCCTTCGGCCAGCTCCAAGACCGAAATGTCGTACGTGCCGCCGCCCAGGTCGTACACGGCGATCTTCTCTTCCTTCTTCTTATCCAGGCCGTACGCCAGCGCCGATGCGGTCGGCTCGTTGATGATGCGCACCACGTCGAGCCCGGCGATCTTGCCCGCGTCCTTCGTGGCCTGGCGCTGAGAGTCGTTGAAGTACGCGGGGACGGTGATGACCGCCTTCTCGACCTTGTGGCCGAGGTAGTCTTCCGCGGTCTGCTTCATCTTCTGGAGGATCATCGCCGAGAGCTCAGGCGGGGTATACCGCTTCCCCTGGATCTCGACCGAGGCGAGCCCGTTCGGCCCGTCGACCACCTTGTAGGGCACGCGCTTCGTCTCTTCCACCACCTCGCTCACGCGCCGGCCCATGAAGCGCTTGATCGAGAAGACCGTATTCTGGGGGTTGGTGACGGCCTGCCGCTTCGCCACCTGCCCGACCAGCCGCTCGCCATCCTTCGTGAACGCGACCACGGACGGCGTGACGCGCCCGCCTTCGGCGTTGGGGATGACGACGGGATCGCCACCCTCCATCACCGCCACCACCGAGTTGGTAGTGCCGAGGTCGATCCCGATGATTTTCTCTGGCATGACGAGTGCTCCTTATCCGAAGGTTGATGCGCGCTGCTAACGCCACGTCGCACAAGCAAGCGCCGTGCCCTCAAAAAATGCCAAAAAGGCAGAGCAGGGGAGGGCGGGGCAGGTTACATTCCGTGCTGTGCTGCCCTATAAGGACGAGAACCCCACCGAGCTGACACCCCTCATCACCGTCGGCATCATCATCGTGAACGTCCTGGCCTGGCTGTTCGTTCAGGGCGCGGGTGCGGCGGAGCCCTTGGCGCGCTCAGTCTGCCAGCTCGGGCTGATCCCCGGCGAGGTGCTGCACACGGTGCCGCCCGGGACTGCCGTGCCGCTCGGGGAGGGCCTGCGGTGCGTCCTCACGGCGGACGCGAACTGGTGGACGCTCGTCACGTCGATGTTCATGCACGGCGGGTGGCTCCACCTGATCGGCAACATGTGGTTCCTGTGGGTGTTCGGGAACAACATCGAAGACTCGATGGGACACACGCGCTTCGTAGCGTTTTACCTGCTGTGCGGGGTGGTGGCCGCGGCGAGCCAGCTGCTCGTCGATCCCGGATCCCGTGTCCCGATGGTCGGGGCGTCGGGGGCGATCAGCGGGGTGATGGGGGCGTACATCCTGCTCTACCCGCGGGTGCGCGTGCATACGCTGCTCACGCTGGGCTTTTTCATCACGACGGTCACGCTGCCCGCCTACGTGATCCTCGGCTATTGGTTCCTGCTGCAGCTGTTGCTCGGGACCGTCGGCGCACTCGGCGGCGCCCAAGGCGGGGTAGCCTTCTGGGCGCACGTCGGTGGCTTCGTCGCCGGGCTGGTGCTCATCAAGCTGTTCGCGAATACCGAGTTCCTGGAGCGGCGTCGCGGAGGGATGATCATCCTTCCGCGTGATGTTTGATCGTTTTTCCTTCCACCACGAACACGACGTCTTCCGCGATGTTGGTGGCGAGATCCGCCACGCGCTCGAGGTTGCGGCTGACCAGAAACAGATCCATGGCCGCCCCGATGATGTGCGGATCCTCCATCATGTGGGTGAGCAGGATGCGGAACACGGAGTGGTGCAGGGCGTCGACAGAATCGTCCCGCCGGCAGATTTCCCGCCCCAGCTTCGGGTCCCCGCGCACAAACGCGTCCAGCGCGCCGGACAGCATCGCCCGCGCCTGACGGGCCATCTCGAGGAGCTCGGGCTCCGGGGCGATGAGCCGGGCCTTGAGCAGCCGCTCGGCCGACTGCGCGATGTTCACCGCGTGGTCGCCGACGCGCTCCAGGTCGTTCGCGATCTTGGTGGCCGCCACCAGCAGCCGGAGATCCCGCGCCATGGGCTGCTGGGTGGCGAGCAGGTCGATCACGGTCTCCTCGATCTCGAGCTCGAGGGCGTCGACGGCGTGGTCGCCGGCGATCACGCGCGCGGCCAGGTCGCCGTCGCGGCGCAGCAGCGAGTCGAGTGCGCGGCCCAGGGCGTCCTGGGCCTCGCCCGACATGGTCAGGAGCTTGGCCTTCAGCTCCGAGAGCTCGTCGTGGAAGTGGCGGTGTGCCGCCGTGGGTGAAGCGCTCATCCGAACCGTCCTGTGATATAGGCCTCGGTGTGCTCGTCCGCGGGCCTTGTGAAGAGCTGCTTGGTCTGCCCGAACTCGATCAGGCGGCCGAGGTAGAAGAATCCGGTGAAATCCGAGGCGCGCGACGCCTGTTGCATGTTATGCGTCACGATGAGAATCGAGTAGCTCTGTTTCAGCTCGACCAGCAGCTCCTCGATGCGCTGCGTGGCCCCCGGGTCGAGCGCCGAGCAGGGCTCGTCCAGGAGAAGGACCTCCGGCTCGTTGGCGAGCGCGCGCGCGATGCAGAGCCGCTGCTGTTGCCCGCCCGAGAGACCGGTCCCGGGCGTTTGCAGGCGGTCTTTGACTTCGTCCCACAGCGCCGCCTGCCGGAGTGCCCGCTCCACCCGTTCCGCCATCTCGCGCTCGGGCGCGAGCCCGTTCAGCCGCGGGCCGTAGGCCACGTTGTCGAAGATGCTCTTGGGGAAGGGGTTCGGCGCCTGGAACACCATTCCCACCTCGCGGCGCAGCGCGACGGGATCCGTGCCTTTCGAGAACACCGAGACGCCCTCGAGCAGGATGTCGCCCGTGTGCCGGGTCTGCGGGATCAGATCGTTCAACCGGTTCACCGACCGCAGGAAGGTGCTCTTGCCGCAGCCCGAGGGCCCGATCAGGGCGGTCACGGCGCGCCGGGGAATCGTGACTGTCACGTCGAACAGCGCCTGGGTCGCCCCGTACCAGAAGCTGTACGCCCGCACGTCGAGGACGGGCGTGGCGGCGGGGGCGGGCCGGGCGGTGACGCGGGGCACGGCGGGGGCTGGGTGGTGAATTGGCTCCACGGCGACGCTCATCCGAACCTCCCCGTAATGTACGCCTCGGTCTGCTCTTTCGTCGGCTTGGTGAACAGCTCCTCGGTGCGGCCAAGCTCCACGAGGTCACCCAAGAAGAAGAAGGCGGTGTAATCGGAGACGCGCGCCGCCTGCTGCAGGTTGTGCGTCACGATCACGATCGTGTAGCGGGCCTTGAGCTCGTGGCACAGCTCCTCGATGTGCTGGGTGCCGGCCGGGTCGAGCGACGCCGTCGGCTCGTCGAGGAGCAGCACGTCGGGCTCGGGCGCGAGGGCCCGCGCCACGCAGAGGCGCTGCTGCTGGCCGCCCGACAATGCGAGCGCGCTGTGCCGCAGCCGGTCTTTCACTTCGTCCCACAGCGCCGCGCGGCGCAGCGCGCCCTCGACCGCCGCATCCAGCTCGGCGCGGGGGCGGCGGCCGTTCACGCGCAGCCCGGCGGCGACGTTGTCGTAGATGGACATGGTCGGGAACGGTGTGGGCCGCTGGAACACCATGCCGATGCGGCGCCGCAGCTGGATGGCGTCGATGCTGGGATCGTAGACGTCCTCACCGTCGAGCAGCACCTTGCCCGTGATCCAGCCTCCCTCCGACAGCTCGTGCATGCGATTCAGACAGCGCAGGAACGTCGTCTTGCCGCACCCGGACGGGCCGATCAACGCGGTGACCGTGTGCTTGGGAAAGAGGAGGGACACGTCTTTCACCGCGGCCCGGCGTCCGTACAGCGCCGTGAGCCGCACGGTCTGGAGCTGCAGCCGGGCGTCAGCGGGCGGCGCCATGGCGTTGCCGGATCGCCCAGCGGGCGGCGAGGGAGAGGAGCAGCACGAGTCCCATCAGCACGAGCGCCGCGGCCCAGGCGAGACGGTGCCACTCGTCGAATGGCCCGGTAGCGTAGACGTAGATCTGGAGCGACAGGGTCTGCATCGGATGCAGCACGCTGGTCGAGAAGTTCAGATTGCCGAGCGCCGTGAAGAGCAGCGGCGCGGTCTCGCCCGCGACGCGCGCGACGCCCACGAGGCAGCCGGTGACGATCCCGGCGAGCGCGGTGCGGGCGATCACGCGGAGTGACGTACGCCAGCGCGGATAGCCCAAGGCCAGGGCGGCCTCGCGCAGCGAGTGGGGCACGAGCCGCACGATCTCCTCGGTGGTGCGGGCCAGCATCGGCACCATGAGCACCGCGAGCGCCACGCTGCCGGCGAGCGCGGAGAAATGGCCCATGGGCTTCACGAGCCAGGTCCACGCGAAGATGCCGACCACGATCGACGGCGTGCCGTTCAGCACGTCCGCCACGAACCGCACGACCCAGCCGAGCCGGCCCGACCCGTACTCGGCGAGATAGAGGCCGGTGCCAATCCCGATCGGCAGGCCGATGAGCCCGGCAAGTCCGACGATGATCGCCGTTCCCACGATCGCGTTGGCCACGCCGCCGCCGGATTCGCCCGCGGGCACGGGATTCTTCGTGAAAAAAGCCCAGTCGAGCGACGAGGCACCCCGCACGACCAGGTCCCCGAGAATGAGGACGAGCGCCAGGACGGCGAGGAATGAGAGGAGCGCCACGAGGCCCGTCATGCCGCCGCTGGTGAGCCGACGACGCCAGCGCCGCACGTTCACAGGGCGCGACTCCCCACCGCCGTCCCGCGGGCGACGCGCCAGATCAAGAGCCGCGCCATGGCGTTCACGACCACCGTGACGACGAACAGGATCAGCCCGACCTCGAACAGCGCCGACAGATACAGATCGGTCGTGGCTTCGCTGAATTCGTTGGCGATGGCCGCGGCCATGGTGTAGGCGGGTTGCAGCACCGACAGACCGATGTCGTGGCGGTTGCCGATGAGCATGGTCACCGCCATCGTTTCGCCCAGGGCACGCCCCAGGCCGAGGATCACGGCGCCGATCAGCCCCGCCCGCCCGTAGGGGACCACCGCGGTCCACACCGCTTCCCAGCGCGTGGCGCCCATCCCCAGCGCCGCCTCGCGCTGACTGACCGGCACGGCCAAGAGCACCTCGCGCGAGACCGCGGCGATATACGGCACGATCATGATGGCGAGAATCACCGACCCCGCGAGCAGCGAGTTGCCGTAGAACACGCCGCTCAGGAACGGCGTCCAACCGAGCGCGGCCCGGAGCGGCGGCACGACCACGGTGCGCAGGAACGGGATCAACACGAAGATCCCCCACAGCCCGTACACCACGCTCGGGATCGCTGCCAGCAACTCTACCAGGAATGCCACCGGCTGCCGCAGCCACTTGGGCGCGAACTCCGTCAGATAGATCGCCACGCCCAACGCGAGCGGGACCGCGATAACGAGCGCCAGGAGCGATGACGCCAGCGTGCCGAAGATCATCGGCGCTGCCCCGAAGATGCCCGCCACGGGGTCCCACACCGAGGTCCAGACGAAGGAGAGGCCGAAGCGACGGATCGCCGGCCACGCGCTGACCGCCAGCTCCGAGACGAGCGCGAGGAGCAGCAGCGGCAGCAGGAGGGCCAGCGCCGTGAGCACGCCGCGATACAGCCGGTCGGCCAGGTTGGTGCCCCGGAGTGCGCGCCAGCGCGGCTCGGGGGCTGCCACCGGCTCCATCGGGGCGGTCGTCATGCGCGGGAACGTATCCGCCTTCTGTCACGAGACTGTAACAGCGGGGGACAAAAAAACCCCCCGCAGGCGCATACCGCCGTACGGGGGGGAGCGGCAGTCGGTTTGGAGGGTTACCGTGCTGCCGTCGTCCAGACCGGCTTACCGCCGGCCGTTACGGTCTTGAGACTTGCCTCGATCCACGGCGACATCGTCTTGGGGAGCGGCGCGTAGCCGAGCTTCGGCGCGTACGATTGGCCCTGCGTGAGTGACCACCAGATGAACTTCACCAGCTCGCGGGCCTTGACGGCGTCGGGGTATTGCTTCCGCACGAGCAGCCAGGTGAAGCTCGAGATCGGATACGCCTGCGGTCCAGCGGAGTTCGTGATGGACACGCGGAAGTCGGTGCTCGGGCCCATGTCGGCCATCGCGCCTTCGGCTGCGGCCGTGACGGACTCGAGGCTCGGGGTGATGAAGCTGCCCGCTTTGTTCTGGACTTGGCCGGCCGGCATCTTGGTGATTAGCGCATAGCCGAGCTCGACGTAGCCGAACGCACCCGGCGTTTGCCGTACGGTAGCCGCCACACCCTCGTTGCCCCGCCCGCCGAGGCCCACGGGCCAATTGACAGAGGTGCCCTTCCCGACCTTCTGTGCCCACTCGGGGCTGACTTTCGTCAAGTAGTCCACCCAGACGTACGTGGTGCCGGAGCCATCCGAGCGGTGCACGACGATGATGTCCTGGTTCGGCAGCGTAGCACCGGGGTTGACGCTCGCAAGCCGCGCGTCGTTCCACTTGGTAATCTTGCCGAGGAAGATGTCGGCCAGCACGTCGGGCGTGAACTTCACCGTTGCGGTGAATCCCGGAAGGTTGTACGTCGGCACCACCGCGCCGAGTACCGTTGGGACGTGGAGTACGTTGCCCTGGATCGCCGCGATCGCCGAGTCGGTCATCGGCGCGTCGGTGCCGCCGAAGTCGACCGTCTTGTCGGAAAACTGACGGATCCCGCCGCCCGAGCCGATCGACTGGTAGTTGATCTCGACGTTGTCGAACTTCTGGTTGTACGTCAGGACCCACGTTTGATAGATGATGTTCGGGAACGTCGCGCCCGCGCCGTTGAGGCGCACCTGCCCCGCGAGCGGGGCGGCGGGGGCGGCGACGAGGCCGAGGGTTGCTGCGAGAATGAGCTTCCGCATTACCTGAGGCTCCTTAGAAATTGGCCTGCCACGAGAACTTCAGCTCGCGCGCCGACTGCGACGCGCCCGTGACATCCTTATAGAAGTAGAGATCGATGCCGGCGCGCAGCTGCACGCTGTTGGCAAAGTACAGGTTCAACACCGGCGTGATCAGGATGCCCTGGTCGTTGCTTGCGCTGGTGTTGGGATCGGTGTAATCGAACCGCACGGTGGGCTCGACGATCTTGATGAGCCGCGTGTCCGACCCGGTGGTCAGGATCCGGTAGGCGCCGATCAGGTGCAGGCCCCGGAACGTCACGACGTTCGAGTCGGCGCTGTTCCGCAGGTTGCCGGAGTTGCGGTTCGACGTCCCGGAGTTGATCCGCAAGGGAATCGGGACGTTGTCGCCGGTGGCGAAATCCGCGATCACGTGCAGGCCCGGCCGGAACCCACCCCATTCGAGGTCGAGGCCGAACGCGGTGGTCCGCTTGGACGAATCGGGGAAGTAGGCGACCGTGCCCGCGCAGGTGGAGCAGATGGCCCGATCGCGCGACGCGAACGACGCGCCCAGCTGCAGCTGCGGCTGGGCGTCCTTATTCACGAGCGCCGTGCCCGTCGCGCGGGCGTAGAAGCTCTTGGCGTTGTTCACGTCGGTCGAGCTCTCGCGCGAGCCGCCCTGCACCCCCGCTTTCGCGAAGAAGCGGTGGTCCTTGCTCTCGCCCTCGAAGAACGCCCCGAGATCGTGCGAGGCGTAGCCGTTCTGGACCAGGATGTCGTTCAGCGCCTCCTTGCCCGAGAGCTTCAGCACCCGCAGGCCGCGCTCGATCGACAGCAAGTTATTCGAGCTGTTGAGCTCGTAGCGCTGGAACGGCGATTTCTCCTGGCCCGCCACGAGCGCGAGGTTGGGCGTCAGGCCGACCCGCACGAACGCGTCGCGCATCCGCAGGTTGCCCATCTCGAAGCTCGGCTGGATGACGAGGCTGATATTGTCGCCGAACCGCACGTTGGTCTGGATCCGGAGCCGGCGGACCTCGAAGATGTTGTTCACCCCGGTCTTGCTGTAGTTGGCGGAGGAATCGCCTGACGAATAGCGGTACTGCAGCTGGACGCGGCCCTGCACTTGAATGTTGGGGGCCTGGGCCGCGGCGACGCTCGCGACGAGCATCAAGCCGGCTGCCAGCCCTGCTACGTGCCGCACGTTCGATCTCACCTGCGAAGCTCCTGGTTGGACGTGGACGGAGGACGTAACATCGTGCCCTTCGGCGAAGTAAAGAGGCGCCCCGTCGGTCACGCTCTTGCAGGTGGTGTGTAACGGATCGGTAACGCGGCAGCTTGGCGGGCGGGCGTGCGACGCGGCCGCCACACCACGGCGGGTGTGGCCGCGAGGCCGCTGGGCGGGCGGAGCTCCGCGGCGAGGGTCGCGAGCTCGGCGGGGAGGGAGTGCGCGACGCGACGACTGACGAGGCGCCGAAACAGACGCTCCTGGCCGGCGCGGGCCAGCCGCGCGAGCGCCAGCAGGCCGCTCGTCGCCGGTCTTGGGCCACGCGCGGCCGCGCCGCCATCGCCACCGACGGCCAGGTGGTGGAGCCGGCGCGTGCGCTCCGCCGCCGCCTCCGCCGCTGCGTCGCCCAGCCGCACGATCACGACTTGCAGGTCGTGGAGATCTCCCAGGAGCTGCTGTACCTGCTTCAGGCGCCGCAGCACGGGCGCCGTCAGAGCGGCCTCCCGGACGACGGGCTCCAGCAGGTACCGCGCCCGCTTCACCCGAATGCGCGCGGCGTGCGCTTCGGCGTGGTTCGCCGGCGAGCGGATCAGGGCAAGCCGCCGCTCCAGGTCGCTTCCCTGGTCCTCGAGCAGTTCAGCGATCACGGACGCGAGCGACGGCGGCAGCGTCGCGTCGGGCGTCGGGGTGGCTCCCAGCGCTCGGCGTAGTCGACGCGCCAGCCGGTCGAACTTCGGAGCGATCTGCTCGCGAATGTCCCCGTACGCCCGGTCGCGGCGCTCGGTGAGCCGGGCCAGGAGCCAGGGCACGCCGGCGCGTCGCGCCGGCGCGAGCTCGTTGCGTTGGCGCTCCAGCCAGGAGATCTGGACCTCCACGTCGCGGGCCTCGCCGGTGGCGCGGGCGAGGTCGCGCAGCCGGCGGCGCAGCTTGG
>Ga0137418_10004247_pt1 | contig 10606 bp, 9 predicted proteins | sample CZODoug3_1_2_16f_FD_122242 | JGI IMG/M metagenome (GOLD analysis project Ga0137418, IMG submission 122242) | Vadose zone soil fungal communities from Angelo Coast Range Reserve, California, USA - CZODoug3_1_2_16fungal (Hybrid Assembly) | ecosystem: Environmental > Terrestrial > Soil > Vadose... | reverse complement strand
TTAAGATGGATGGCCGACCCCTCGTTTTTTTGCGTAAGGAGTGGGAAATGCACCCTCCCCCCTGTTTTTTCATAAGTGTTCATTCTAAAGGGAGATAAAGTCGTTTGTTTTGATACACTTTTGTAAGTGTTGATTCTAAAGGGATTTAGATTGCACCAAAATTGTGCAAAACGGGGCGACCCGCAAAATGTGTTCATTCTAAAGATGTTTAAGCTGTTTACAGCGAACACTTCTACAAATGTTGGTTCTAGAGGAGTTGCCCTGCGCTGCTCAGCGTAAACGGGAGCGAGACACACGTCTGCTTTCGGGGTTGTTAGTGGGACCGCGTGGCGGGGGCGCATTGCTCGGAGGGCACAGGCGAACGGTGCCAGATTAACTAGAGCACTATAACATATCCGTGTAATTCGTCAATATCTAAATATAAGTGGTTTAGCTACCGCGAGATAGCAGGCATGGATAGAAAGTAGTATCGGGGAAAGGCCGCAGAAAAATCCGCACCCTTGAAAATTCACAAAGGATGCGGCACCCGGCGTGGTGGGTAGGGTTGAGTAGGATTGCGATAGACAAGAGGAGAAGAGTTACTTACAGTTTGGGAGTTGGTAGGGATTTTTTGCTGGGCGATGGGGAGGGAGATGGGGACGAGCGATCCGCAGGCAGCGGCAAAGGTGCAGCCCGAGCTGATGTCCGGGGAGAGTCTGTATTGGGCGGGGATGCCGAATCGCGGCGTGATTTTTCACTCAGACGATTGGACCATGGTGCCGTTCAGCCTGCTCTGGGGTGGCTTTGCTATTTTCTGGGAAACAGGTGCACTGGGCTACTGGGGCAAGGGCCCGCGAGGTGGCGTGCCGTCGTTGTTCATGGCGATTTGGGGAATCCCGTTTATCGTTATCGGACAATACATGATTTGGGGCCGATTCTTGTATGACGCGTGGCTGAAGAGGCGGACGTACTATGCGGTTACGAATAGGCGCGTGATGGCCGTGCAAGAAGGATGGAAGCGGAAAGCGAGTTCGATGTATCTGGAGGCGATTCCGTCGATCGACCGCGAGGGGACGACGACTGGAACGCTGTGGTTCGGCACGAAATATCCCATGTTTACGGGACGAGGATCGGGAAAGAAGACGCGCAATATGAGCAGGTTCTACTTGGGTGACGTGCCGGTATTTGCCGACATCGATGACGTCGACTCGATCTACCGGCTGGTATGGGAGCTCCGCGAAAAAATGAGAAAAGAGTCAAATTCCGCTGCTCACAATGCGCTGACTTATCGAGAACAGAAATAGTGAGAGGCAAGGCGATCTTGCGGCTCCGCCGGGAATACGAGGAGGCGGGGGCGTCCGGAATTGCTCGCTTTCGGCGTTAGGCTTTGGCGTTGTACTTCGGCCCCGTTTATCCTGCATGCTAGGAAGGAATCCTTCGAACTAGGAGAACCTCGCCATGGCAAACTTCAACGCGCGGCGCCTCTCGGGCGATCCCTACTCCTCGCGCTATGTCGCAATTGTCTTGGTTAGCGCGCTGAGCCTTTTTCTTTCATCTCCATCGCTACGCGGACAATCCAGTGGAGGCGGAACAGATGAACTGCGCAAGCTGAACGAATCGGCTGGGGCGCTGATCAAAAGAGTTTCGCCGAGCGTGGTGCAGATATTGGTGACGGGGTATGGACCGCTGGAAGAAGGAGAAAAGGGAAACGCCAGCTCGGTGATCGGCAGGCAGCGGGCAATCGCCTCCGGGTTCGTGGTGGACTCGAGCGGGTACATCATGACGAACGCGCACGTGGTGAATGGCGCGCAACGGGTACAGGTGGTGTTGCCTCCCGCGATTGAAGAACTGCCGCTGCGAGCAGCGCTCTCGACGCGGACAACGGTGGTTCCGGCAAGAATTGTCGGGGTGGCGCGGGATATCGACCTGGCGCTGATCAAAGTGGACGCGGAGAAGCTGCCGGCGCTGGCGCTGGCCGACTACCGCAAACTGGGACAAGGCGAACTGGTTTTTGCGTTTGGGAGCCCGGAGGGGCTGCGCAATTCGGTGACGATGGGAGTGGTTTCGGCGGTGGCGCGGCAGATCGATGCGGATTCACCACTGGTCTACATTCAGACAGACACAGCCATCAACCCCGGAAATTCCGGCGGTCCGCTGGTGAACGTGAATGGCGAAGTGGTGGGAGTGAACACCTTTATCCTGTCGCAATCGGGAGGAAACGAAGGCCTGGGTTTCGCGATTCCGAGCAGGGTGGTCGAGGCGGCGTTCCAGCAATTGCGCAAGTATGGCCATCTGCACCGCGCTGAGATTGGCATTGGAATTCAGACGATTACGCCCACGATGGCGGCGGCACTAAACCTGCCGCGCAAGTATGGGGTGGTGATTTCCGACGTGAAGCCGGGCAGCACGGCCGAAGCCGCGGGAGTGCAAATCGGAGACGTGCTGGCGGGTATCGACGGAAGAGCGGTGGACAATCTGCCGTTCGTGGCGTTTCATTTCTTGTCGATGGAGACGGGTGACAAAGTTCATCTTGATCTGCTGCGCGGGAAAGACCGCTTTGCCCTGGACGTGAAAGTCATGGAACCGCCGCACGATATGGATCAAATCGCAGCGCTTGCCGATCCGGAGAAAAATCTTGTGGCGACGCTGGGGATTGTCGGGGTGGAGATTGACAAGAAAATCGCGGCCATGGCGTCGGACTTGCGCGACCCGTTTGGGATTTTGGTGGCGGCGCGAGCAGCGGGCGCGGGCGTGGAAGTGCCGCTGAACGCTGGAGACGTCATTCGCACGTTGAACGGGCAGCCGATGACGACGCTCGACCGCTTGCGGAGTACGCTCAAGGCGTTGCCACCGGGAACGCCGGTGGCGTTACAGATCCAACGGGACCAGAAGCTACTGTTCCTGGCGTTCATACTCGACCAGCCGTGAAGAAGGCAGAAACCAGAAACTAGAAATTGGAGAAGCGAAGAGAAGAGAGATTTCATCCCGCGAAATTCGCGGGATGGTGCAGAGGTCTCACTTCACAGGCCGACCGTTTCGCGGGAGCGAAACGGGAAGAAGAAGTCGGCCTGCTCCGTTCGAAATGACAGTGTGGGTTAAGACGGGCGGGGCAAGCCCCGCCACTACAAAATACCAACGCGTACGGTCTGAAGACCGGGAAAGCACCATACCAAAGCTTACAGGTGCTTGAAGACGTGGGCGATTTTCTTGCCGGCTTCTTCGGTGTAATAGACGGTGACGTGCTCGCCCTTCTTGGCGCCGAGGGCGGAATAGCGGCCGACGGTTTTGCCGGTATCCACAGTGGCATGCCCGGAAACTTCGAAGGCTTCCTTTGTGCCATCCGCGGTTTTCACGGCGACGGTTTTCGTGCCCTTGCCGACGTCCTCGACTGTGCCTTCGGTGGTATGGACGGTTTTATCGCCGAGCCACTCGACGGAATGGGCGGTCTTGCTGGCGCCTTCGCCCGTAGCGTGGACGATGACATGCCCGCCTTCTTTGCCGACGAGATCGGCTCCCTTGGCGGCATCCTTGAGGCCGTGGACGGTGGTCTTCTCGGTGAACTTGACGGTTTCGACGGTGCCGTCAACAGTTTTCACGGCGACAGTTTTCGCGCCGGCATCGACTTTCTCGACGGTGCCGGTGATGACGTGGGTCGGATTCTGGCCGCGGGCCAAAGTGAAAGCGAAACAGGCGGCGAAGATCACCAGGACTGCCCGTAGGTGGACTTGAAAAGAGCTGGATCGCATGGATCCTCCTTGAAGTGTAGGAGGGCTGGAATGTCCCCGTCCCATTATAGAGAAGTGCAGAGTTCGAATACAGGGCGCCCGGAATCAGTGAGGCCGCAGAGAGGATAAGCGGGGAGTAGGTCATGACGCGCGCAACGCTGAGTTATGCCGGGAGCGCGGCGATGTGTTAGTGTAATTTTCCCAAATTTGCGAAGAGGAAGAGATGGCTAAACCGAAGGTGTTTGCAACCCACAGCTTGTTCGAGGCCGCGCGAAAAATTCTGCAAGAAACCTGCGAAGTGGAATACTGGGCAAAACCGGAACGTCCGCCGCGGGAAGAAGTTTTGCGGCGATTGAAAGATAAAGAGGGGCTGATTTGCCTGCTGACCGAGAAAGTGAACGAGGAACTGCTGAAGGCGGCGCCGAAACTGCGCATTGCGGCGAACGTGGCCGTGGGGTTTGACAACATCGACGTGGCGGCGTGCACGAAGCGAAACGTGGCGGCAACGAACACGCCGGGTGTGCTGGATGAAACGACGGCGGATTTTGCGTGGACGCTGATGATGGCGGTGGCGCGTCGGCTGAGCGAAGGCGAAGCGCTGGCGCGTTCAGGGAATTGGAAACACTGGGACCTGGATCAACTGGTGGGGACAGACGTGTGGGGAAAGACGCTGGGGATTGTGGGGTTCGGACGGATTGGGAGGGCGGTGGCACGCCGGGCGAGCGGTTTCCAGATGAAGGTGATTTACACAGATGCGGTGCGCGCCGACGCCGGGATGGAGAAGGAGTTGAAGGCGGAGTTCCGGGACATGAATACGCTGCTGGCGGAGAGTGACTTTGTCAGCGTGCACGTGCCGCTGCTGCCGGAGACGCGAGGATTGTTCGATGCGGCGAAATTCCAACGGATGAAGCCGACAGCGTTTTTGATCAACACTTCGCGCGGGCCGGTCGTGGATGAAGCGGCACTGGTGGCGGCGCTGGAAGCCGGGAAAATTGCGGGGGCGGGACTGGACGTCTATGAAAATGAACCATTCATTCATCCCGGCCTTAAACGCGCAAACGTGGTGCTGGCGCCGCACATTGCGTCGGCGTCCTTAGAGACGCGTACGAAAATGGCGTGCATTGCGGCGGAGAATGTCGTCGCATTGTTTACGGAGCAACGGCCGCCGAACATGTTGAACCCAGAAGTTCTAAAGACACCATAGCGAAACTCCAGGCACACCCCTCATGGCGCAATTGAAGCAGCTTGCCCGGAAGATTTTCCACGAAACGCTGGCGGCCATCGATATTCCCGCGACCATGCAGCGCAAGCTGCTGCGCAAGGGCGCGGTGCTGGTGTGCGGTGAGACGAAAATAGATCTGGGTGATTTCGAAAAATTGCGCGTGGTGGCGATCGGTAAAGCGGCGCACGCGATGGTGGATGGGCTGGAACTGGTGTTGTCGCCATTTTTGAGGATTGAGGGCGTGGTCTCGGCGCCGACACCAGCGCGGAGACCAGTGCCGGGAATGAAGTATTTCATTGGAGGCCATCCCGTGCCGAACGCCGAGAGCTGGAAGGCGGCGGAGGCGATTTTAGCGCTACTGAAAAGATGCGATGAAAAGACGCTCGTTTTCTTTCTCCTTTCGGGAGGTGGGTCGGCACTCGTGGAACTGCCGCTGGACTCGCGGCAAACCCTTGAAGATGTACAGAAACTGCACCGAACGCTGGTGAGCTGTGGCGCGCCAATCGATGCAATCAATACTGTCCGAAAACACCTCTCCGCTGTGAAAGGCGGCCGGCTGGCGGCGGCAGCGCAGAACGCGACCAAGATCACGCTGGCGGTCAGCGATGTTCCCGTGGGAAAGGAGTCGGCGCTGGCGTCGGGGCCGACTTTGCCTGACCCCACTACAGTTGCCGACGTGAAGCGCATTGTCGCCGAGTACTCGCTTCAGGAAAAGTTTCCGACGGCCCTGCAGGCTTGGCTCGACAAAACGACAATGCCCGAGACACCGAAAGCCAATGACGCCGTATTTCGAAATTCACATTTTTTGCTGCTGCTGGGGATGGATGACCTGTTTCATCCCGCGCATCACGCGGCGGAAGCGAACGGATTTATCGCTTGCTGTGACAATGCGACCGATGACTGGCCGGTGGAGAAAGCGACGGAGAACCTGCTGGAGCAGTTGGAGGCACTGTGGAAGACACATGCGGGGCACCGGGTTGCCCTGATTGCGGATGGAGAGGTGAGTTCGCCTGTTACCGGAAATGGAATTGGCGGGAGGAATTCGGCATTCGTGCTGGCGTGTGTGGAAAAGATCGCCGGGAAGAAAATTGCGGTGCTCAGCGCTGGTACGGATGGCGTCGATGGAAACAGTCTGGCTGCCGGAGCGGTGGCGGACGGAGAGACGCTGGCTCGGGCACGTGCGATGGGGCTCGATCACGCGGATGCGTTCCGGCGAAGCGATGCGTTCACTTTTTTTTCGAAGCTCGAGGACGCGATTGTTACCGGGCCGACGGGGAACAATCTCCGTGACCTGAGGATCTTGATCGCGGAACCGTAGGAAGAGCAATTTTCTGACAAAGACTTAACATCGAGAGCGCAGAAGAAGTGGAGAAAGAGTAGGCGGACTGAAGTCCGCCCCTACACGGAACATCCGCCGCTCACGGCTTGGGGGTCGGCAGACGCTTCTCCATGGATTTAAGCCGCTCGCTCATTTCCACTAGCAGGCGCTCAAGCTTTTCGAGCCGCTGATCGGTGGTGAGTTCTTCGCCAGCGGCACCATAGGCGAACTCTTCGTCGCCTTCTCCGGTACTGGGATTTGCGCTCGGCTTTCCGTCCGCTGGTTTCTTCAGTCGCGCGATCTGTCCTTTAATCATGGGGGCCATTTCGATGCTGAGGTCGTCGCTCTTCAGCAGAGCTTCGAGCGCGGGAATTGCTGTGGCATCGCCACGTCCGCCGAGCGCATAGATCGCGGCCATGCGAACGGGAAAGTGCGGTTCGGTAAGATAAGCGGCAATCTGTTTCGTGATGTCCTTGTTATCCTTCTGGAGACGCGCAAGGCTGTTGATGGCCGCCATGCGCGAGTCGATGGGCTTGCCTGCGGCCGACCACTGCAAAAGAACTGGCACAGCTTTATCATCCCCCAGCGAACCGAGCGCGCGAAGAGCGGCGTTACGCAGGAAGCCATCGGGCGAGTCGCCCGTGACGGCGGCTTCGAGCGTCGCGAGAGTCTTGAGCCCCTTAAGCCGTCCAAGCGCTTGCAGCGCAGCGGCACGGGCACGATAGGAATCGTCCTGTTTGGCGATAGCATAGAGCTTCTCTGCAACGGCCGTGTCATCTTTGAAATTGCCTAGTGCGCTGACGATGCGGCTCCGGACCCAGGCCTTATCGCTCGAATCCAGCGAGGTGAGAAGCAGCTTGGAAGAGGAAGGGCCGCCCATCTGCCCTATCGTGTCGGCTGCCGTGGCACGAACTCCCCAAGCCTTGTCGCTTCGCAGTGTCTCCCCAAGGGCAGCGACGACTTCTTCGTCGTTCTTCATGCTGCCAAGCGCAACGGCAGCGTCGGCGCGATCGGCAAGCTCCGTGGCGTTCTTCAGTTGATACAGCCATTCTTTCTTTTCTTTGTGAAATTCAGCCGACTTGAGGAGGTGGCCGCCCTTATCGAAAAGGACCATCAACGGAGCTGATTCTGCAGGTAAAGGAAAAGTCTGTTTGTCCCTCGAAACGGTAACGTTGTAGAGCTTGGGTCCCGTGGCGGTGGTGATTTCGACTTCGACTGGGACGCGGAAGAGGCCAACGCGGCCTTCGATCTTTTGAGTCTGTTTGACGCTCAGCATTACTTGATGCTTCTCGTTGTCGTAGGTGTAGCTCAAGTCAAATTTCGGCGCGCCTGCTCCGTACAACCATTGGCTGAAGAATTGGTCGACATTGGTATGGGTGGTTTCTTCGATAGCCTTGGCGAGATCCGCGGTAACAACGTTCTTGCCGCGATTCACTTCCAGATAGTGTTTGATGCCGCGGTTAAAGGCGTCTTCACCGATCTGGTGGCGCAGCATGTACAATACCCAGCCGCCTTTACCGTAAGCGTTGCCGTCGAACTCGCTGGAATCGTCGAAGTCGTGCCGCACGATCGGCTTGTTCCACAAGTTGCCACTTCTGAACCATTCGCGCGCGTTGTTCCAACGTTCGTAATCGGCTTGATCCTTGCCGAAGTGCGCTTCGGTCCATACTGCTTCCAGAAATGTCGCGAACCCCTCGTTGAGCCAGATGTCGCCCCAATCCTTGCAAGTGACGAGGTCGCCGAACCACTGGTGCCCGAGTTCGTGAGAGATCAAGTCGTCTTCGCCGGTGAAATATTCGGGAGCCAGCTTGGGATGAACCAGCGAAGTGCTGATGTTGGTGGTGGCGCTGGAATTTTCCATGCCACCGGCGACGAAGTCATCCACCATGACTTGTGCGTATTTTTCCCAGGGGTAATCGACGCCAAATTTCTTGCTGAACAGCTCCATCATTGCCGGAGTGCGGCCGTAGTTGATGGGAAGTCGGTCGCCGCGTCCCTTAGGCGCGTAGTAGGTAACGGGGATGCCGTGCCAGGACTCTTTCACTTCATCAAATTCACCGGCAACCACGGTGATCAGGTAGGTGGAACTGGGTACGGACTCTTTCCAATACCAGGTCTTCAAACCTTTGCCGGCATCGGTGACGCTCATGAGTTTGCCGTTGGAAACGGTAATCCAGGATGCGGGAACCGTAAGAATCGTTTCGGTGGTAAGCCGGTCGTTCGGGTAGTCGTACGTCGGGAGGTAGTAATGTGTATCCTCTGATTCGCCTTGAGTCCAGATTTGGCTCGGCCGGTCCGGATAATCCTTGTCCGGCAAAATGAAGTACATTCCCTTTGTGGGCCTGCCCTCATACCGGATCGTGATTTCAAATTTGTCTCCGGTCTTAGCCTCGGCAGCGAGGGGAATGATCAACTTTTCCGCGGTGGTCTCAAATTTTGCGGCCGCCTTGTTGACGATCACTTTTTGAATAGTGAGTCCGGCTGAGTCGAAAACGATTTTCGCAGTGCCATCGCGAAGAATGGATAGCGAGTGCGTGACTTCACCGAGAACCTTTTTCTGCTCAAGGTCAAAGCGCAGCGAAATTTTGGAATGCTGCAGATCATAATCGCGGCTGCGAGCGTAAGGCTCATCGGCGGGGAGCTGTGGCGCGGCAATGAAAATCGCCAGCATTGCCGGGAGCGCAAGAAACACCGGACGACTGCGACGGTGATTGGCGTGGCGAAGGGATTCCCTGATCATTCTGCTTTGCTCCTGTGAATGGTGTGTCCTGCCCGCTCCAGCGCGGCGATGGCCGCCGTTAATGTTTCGGAAGCGATGAGCAGGTAGTCCGTGTCAAACGTCGAAACGGCAAACAAACTGATTTTTGCTTCGGCGAGCGGCGTTGCCAGCGCAGCTAGCACTCCGATTTCCGACAAAACGAAGGGTCCATGAACTTTCAAGACTCGCCAACCCGGTTGGGACTGCACGCCCACGGGAACGCGGGAAAGTTCTGTGACGATTGAGAGTTCGTCGCCAGTGCGCGTGACGGAAAAGAATGGGCCTTGCGTCGCCCAGACAGGAATAGGCGAACCGGCGTCCAGCCGGGAGATGGCGAAGCGCTCGGACAACAAGGTGAGTTCAAGATGACGGGTCGCGGCGGCCATTTAGGGCTAGAGCAAACTCCTAACCAGGCCACCGTCAACAGCGATGGAGGTGCCGTTCACATAGCTGGCACGTTCCGAAGCGAGAAACGCCACGACCGCGGCAAATTCCTGCGGCATTCCAAGGCGGCCAGCTGGGATCTCGCGTTCCCAACCAGCAAAAACTTCTTCGGGCTTTGAACCCGTGCGCGCAGAGATGGTGGAGGCAAGTCCATCGAGGCGAGCGGTGCGCGTATAGCCCGGGCAAACATTGTTTACGGTGATGCCATCGGCGGCATACTCATTGGCCAGCGTGCGCGCCAGCCCGGTCACCGCGGCGCGGATCGAATTCGAGAGCAGCAGGCCGTCGACGGGCTGCTTGACCGCCGAGGAGGTAATCGTAATCAGACGTCCCCACTTATTCTTCTGCATACGCGGCAGAGTTTCCTTTGCAAAATAGATGGTGCTCATCAGAAGCTGGTCGAGGGCAGCGCGCCAGGCTTCCTGCGGGGTGTTCTTAAACAAGTTAGACGGAGGACCGCCGGAATTGGTAACGCAGATGTCCAGGCGGCCAAAACGGGTTTCCACGGCGGAAACAAAGTCAGTAACCTCCCTCGAATCAGTTACATCCAGTGCTCTGCAAAACACTTCGCGGCCAGTGGCCTTCTGAATTTGCCTTGCGGTTTCTTCGAGCGTGCTTGCGGTGCGCGCGCAAATAGCGACGTAGGCGCCTTCGCGGGCGAGTTCTTCCGCCGCAGCGCGGCCTAGTCCTTTACCGGCCGCCGCGACAATAGCTACGCGTCCTGTAAGCCCCAGATCCATTCCACCATCCCATTCAAACTTTCAATCGTCTCGCGATTCGCATGAACCGTCAATTAGCGCTCCTCTTTTTGCGGACACGAATCTGGCTTGCACAAGCTACATTGCGCGACTCGCGGAAAGACCGTTTCGACAGAGGATCCTCCCGGAATTCCCTGTTTCCGGAGCGCGTGCCCTTTGATGAAGGCGGTGGGCTTAATGAATTCGCTTCAATTCCTCGCGAAGGCGCTCGATGGCATGCAACAAACCTTCGATCTCGGCGGCATCAGGGTGGATGGTTTGGGCCTGAAGGTCGGCGACGAGCGCCTCGTAGAGCTGCGTCCCGCGGCGGATTCGCTCGGTCACAAGCAACGGGATTACGGTTGCCGTATCCCGCTTCAGCACCTGTCTCTCCTTCCATTCCTGAACGGCCCATGCTGTCTT
>Ga0137418_10006679_pt1 | contig 10609 bp, 12 predicted proteins | sample CZODoug3_1_2_16f_FD_122242 | JGI IMG/M metagenome (GOLD analysis project Ga0137418, IMG submission 122242) | Vadose zone soil fungal communities from Angelo Coast Range Reserve, California, USA - CZODoug3_1_2_16fungal (Hybrid Assembly) | ecosystem: Environmental > Terrestrial > Soil > Vadose... | reverse complement strand
CCTCATTCGAGCGCCAGAGGGACTTCAACCCTCCCGAACAACGCGCCGCTCAGCACACACTACGCCCTCTGCTGACTTCTGCGGCACGATCAGGATGAATTGCTTCGCCCTCAGTCACGTTTTGTGACATGCCGCAGATCTCCCGAGGTAAGTTCGACCGCCTTCGACGCGCATCCGCCGGATTTACCACCGGTGTACTTGATGGATATGGGCTTCGCAATCACTGGCTCGCTCGCCCGTCACCGTAGGCCTCACATCCGGTTCTTGTTCATCGGCTCGCGTCTTTGCTCCACGCTTCTTTCAGGCCCCGCCCTCGCGGCGAGTGTTATTTCACCCTTGCGCTTCGCTAACCCTTCACCTCCATCAGGCTGGGTAGAGGACTTGCACCTCCAAGCTGTCGAACATGCTCGGCACACCGGAAAAAGGCCACGGCCAAAGCCGTGGCTTTCCCATGCGACATCTCCTGAAAATAGGCGCCTAAACAGCCTTGCGGAGGGTATCGGCGCTGTCGCGCTCGGAAACGGCACCGACGGTGCAAGTCTTGCAGCCAGCCGCAGCCTCTTTGCGACGCTGGCGCAAGCGGCTCTGGAAAGTATCCCAGCGACCGCCGATGCCGACCGCACTGTTGCTGATCTCCACCGTGTCAGTCCCTGCCGGAATAATTCGATCAGTAGTTGTCGTGCTGCATTCAATAACGCCCGATTCCGATCCTGCAGCCCAGCCGAACGTGGCGCTTCCGGTTGTCGTGCCTGCCGGACTGCCTTCCATTTGCTTGGTCGTCGGGGTGATATTCCGATCGGTGCCCATACGATGCATCACCGGCCCGCTCTCCCACTTCGAACGGTAGCGCTTCTCGTAGTCTACCCACGCTTGTTCCGACTCCAGGTCTGACTCGTTGTACGGCGGGAAGCTTTCTATTTGTTCTTTGGTAAGACCGACCTCAAAGTCATCTTCGTGTTCCACTGAAGCCTTGAGACTGTCCGCCGGCACCAAGAATCTCTTACTGGACAGCCAGCCCCCTGTATCGACTACTACGTAACGGATGAGTCCGATGGAATGGTCGAAAATCACATCTTCGATCTTGCCTAGCTTCTCGTCATTTACGCCATACAACTTCGCGCCGCGGATATCCTCGGCCGCTTCCGAACTGTCTGAAAAACGGTAGTTTCGTAGCAGTCCACAATGCCCCATGTGTTCCTCCCGCTAGATGAAATTGACCAACCGCTCGCCTCTAAAAGTTTAAAGATGTGAGCATTTTTTTGGATGCCGCGCTTAGCGGAAGGGTATATCGGTGAAAAAAGAGTTTACGGATGGGATACGTGTGGAAAGCAGCAGCCCGCAATCATCTATAATCCAGTCAAGGAATTCCTCAGAAACCTCATGCAAATCTTCCCGTTGCTGGCAATCTTCGTGGGCGGCGAAATCCTGGACATGGTTTCGAACACAGGAGCGGTCGCCAAGTCTGTCCTTCTCATTCTGCTCGCCTTCAGCGTGATCTCTTGGGCCATCATTCTGACCAAGTGGAGCTTGCTTCGGCGCGCGCGGGTGCAGAGCGGGCGATTTGTCCGGGCATTTCGCAAGGCTCAGCGGATGCAGGATATCGCCGCCGTCGCGGATCAGTTTCGCCCCAGCCCGCTGGTGGGAGTTTTCGAGGGCGGTTACGAGGAATACAAGCGACAGATTGCAAGCAACGCGGGTCAGCTCCGCGTCGACGGGGTGCGCCGCGGCATGCAGATTGGCGCATCGGAAGAGATCACGCGCCTGGAACGGAACGTGCCATGGCTCGCGATCACCGCGGCCGTAACTCCCTTCATCGGTCTATTTGGCACGGTTTGGGGCATTATTGACGCTTTCCACGGCCTGGGCACAGCCGGTGCAGCCACCTTGCGTGCGGTCGCCCCGGGCATTTCCGAAGCCCTGATCACAACTGCCGCGGGACTGGCGGCCGCCATCCCCGCCGTCGTCGCCTTCAACTTGATAGGCAGCTCGATCCGAGAATTTGCTACCCGTAGCGACGACTTCACGCTCGAAGTTCTGAACGCCGTCGAGCATATCCAGCCGCAAACAATGGCTGAGGTGCGCCGCTAATGGCTTTCACTACCGCCAATGGGCGCACCCAGACCGGCCTTGCCGATATCAACATCACACCCCTGGTGGACGTGGTGCTGGTGCTGCTAATCATTTTTATGGTGACCGCACCGGTGTTGCAGTCTGGGATTGAGGTGAATGTCCCCAAGACTCGCACCGTGAAGGAAATCACGGAAGAGCGGCTGGTCATCACCATCAACAAAGACCAGCGCGTTTTCTTAGGCAGCGACGCCATCAATATCAACGAAATTGCTAGCAAACTACGGCAGAAGATTCGCGATCCGCGCAAGCAATTTATTTTTGTACGCGCTGACGAGAATGTCCCTTTCGGCGCCTTCGCTACCGTCATGGACGCGGTTAAGCAGTCGGGCATCACCAATGTCAGCATTGTGACCCAGCCTCTGGAGCAAAATGGCGGCAAACGCTGAGATTTTCTTTGAGCACGGTCCATGGGGGCGCGCATTGGCGTGGTCAGTCGGCCTGCACATGGCGTTCGCCGCGTTCATTGTGCTCTATGCCGTCATCATTCCCGCGACCAGCGGCCAAGGCTGGGGCGCAGGAGGCGGCGGCGAGGCCATGGGAGTCAGCTTGGTGAGCACCGTTCCATTGCCGGCGAATCCGGCCCCGACGCAGAACGTCTTGGCCAATGAATCGAAGGGCCTGACGCAGTCACAGCCGAAGGTTGAAGAACAAAAAGAACCGGATGCAATTGATATTGCGGCGAAGCAAGCCAAGGTAAAGCCCAAGAAAATTCCAGCCCCGACCCATGAAAAACCAAAGCCCGAGCCTGAGGAAGAGACCAACCAGGTTGCCTTTGGTGAAGGCGGACCGGTCAGCGGGCCCTATGGCAGTTTCAGCGCCAACGGGGCTAAGGGTGGTTTTGGTGTAACCGGCGGCGGAGGCGATTTTGGTACGCGCTACGCCTGGTATGTAAGGGTGATCCAGCAAAAAGTATCGGAGAATTGGCTGAAATATGAGGTTGATCCCAGAGTGAGCACGGCGCAGCGGGTCTACATCACGTTTGATGTGGCCCGCGATGGACATCCCCTGAACGTGCGGATTGAGCAGTCCAGCGGAGTACCGTCGCTGGATAATTCGGCGAGTCGCGCTCTGCAACGCATCGACACGTTCGGGCCGCTGCCTCCGGATTACAGCGGAAGCAAGGTCTCAGTGGAGTTCTGGTTCGACTACAAGAGACCCTGACGCGGTGGGTTTAGGCCTTCTGATCCGACATTTATCGGTCATTTTATCGGTCAAGGCAATTGACAGCACTGGGCTGATTAAGAACAAAGAAAGTAAACAAGGGACCAGTCGAATGATCAAGCGTGATTTGCAAAGCGCAACATATCGCATTACGATATTGTCTTGCAGCGTACACAATTACCCAAAATGGAAATACGATAAGGTGAGGTCAATTCTTCCGCCGACGCTCAGGCGGCGTGCCGACGCACTGCCTATTCTGCTCGGCCTCTTGTTTTGCCTCGCCATTACTCCCGCCAATGCCCAGGACTGGGTTCGCACCGGCACCTCTCTGGGTGCCGAAAAGGTGCGACTCGCCGTTCCCGACTTCAAGTCTTCTACCAGCGAGGCGCAGAACACGGCCTTGCTGAAGGCTTTCAACGACACCCTTTGGAACGATCTGGACAGTTCCGGCGTGGTCGAGCTGGTCTCCAAGAGTTTCTATCCGCTGCAAGTGCCGGGACAGCCTTCCGACGTCACCCTTCCGGCCTGGAATTCTCCCCCTCCTAACGCCGCCATGTTGGCATTCGGCAACCTTGGGGTTGCTGGGGGGAAAGTCACCGTGCAGGGCTGGCTCTTCGACGTAAAGAATACGGCCAGTCCGCAGGTGCTCGGAAAACAATATTCCGACAACGCCACCGAGGAGGCGGCACGATTCATCGCTCACAAGTTTGCCGATGAAATCATTTTCCGCCTGGGAGGAGGCATACCAGGCATCTGTGAGAGCAAGATTTATTTTGTCAGCGACCGCAGTGGTCACAAAGAAATCTGGGTGATGGACTACGACGGCTCGAATCAAAAGCAGGTAACCCATGAAGGCTCAATCTCACTCTCGCCGCGCGTTTCGCCCGATGGTTCCCGTCTTGCCTTCAGCTCGTTAACCAAGAGCGGCTGGGAAATCATGATGTATTCCCTGGATCTGAACCGGATGGTAGGGTTCCCCCACTTGGGCGGCACCAATCTTTCGCCCGCGTGGTCGGCGGACGGTTCCAAGTTGGCGTTTTCTTCATCACGCTCCGGCACTTCACAGATTTATATCGCCGACGCTTCGGGTGCAAACTTGCATCGTGTGACCGGGAATCGCGGACCGGATGTTTCGCCGGTATGGAATCGTAAAACTGGATCACAGATTGCGTTCGTGAGTGGCGCCACCGGCCTGCCGCAGGTCTACACCATTGAATCCGACGGATCCAACCAGCAGCGCATGTCCGATCAGGGTTATGCGGTCTCCCCGGCATGGGCGCCCAATGGACAGTTCCTGGCGCTCTCTTGGATTCGAAAGTATGGTCCAGGGGCACCCGGCTCTGCCGATCTTTATCTGATGGACATTGCCAGTAAGCAGTGGGTACAGCTCACCCACGATGGCGGGCGCAACGATTTTCCGTCGTGGGCGCCGGATGGACGCCATATCGTGTTTCAGTCCAGCCGGTCAGGGAAGGAAGAGATCTGGATGATACTGGCCGATGGCACCAAGATCCGGCAATTAACTTTTACTGGACGCAACACGCAACCCAATTGGAGTTGGAAATAAGACACTTCGTCTGACCTCGACAATTGAGGTCCTTAGGGAGGAAGACTAGTGAAGCACCGAAAAATGAAATGGTTCACACTCGTACTGGCGATGAGCGCCGTTCTCATGCTGGGAGCCTGCAAAAAGAAAGCAGCCCCACCGCCACCACCAGCTCCACCACCGCCGGCACCAACAGCCTCATTGTCGGCCAACCCCAACACCGTTCAGCAGGGGCAGTCGACGACGCTGACTTGGGAAACTAGCGGCGCCACCGACGTTTCGATTGATGGCATCGGCGCTGTGCAGCCCAGCGGCTCGCAGCAAGTGACTCCAGCGGAGTCGACCACTTACCACCTGACTGCCAAGGGAGCTGGCGGGACGCAGGAAGCGACCGCGCGCGTTACGGTCACTCAGTCTGCACCGCCAACCGCGACTGCTCCGTCGCCCACGGAAGAAGATTTGTTCGCGTCGAGCATCAAGGACGTTTACTTCGACTACGACAAGTCCGACATTCGTGGCGACCAGCAGAGTTCGATCCAGGCTGACGCTCAGTTCCTCAGTCAGCACTCCAACGTGAATTTCACGGTTGAGGGTCACTGCGACGAACGCGGATCCACAGAGTACAACCTCGCTCTGGGCGACCAGCGCGCAGTTTCCGTGAAAACTGCGCTGACCCAGGCCGGAGTCCCAGTCAGCCGCATCAAAACGATCAGCTACGGCAAGGAGAAACCCTTCTGCACCGAGTCCAATGAAGCGTGCTGGCAGCAGAATCGCCGAGGCCATTTCGTTTACCAGAAGTAATCGATCTCGAGACGAGGGATGGTCGAAACCATCCCTCGTTGGTTGGGTTTTGGCCCGATTCCCGGCATCGTTGATTTGTCCGGGTGAGGTTTGCCTTGGCAGACACTTATTGGCGAGATCGTCTCTCGTCTTCCTGTTCCCTATTACCTCTGGCGGTTGCAAGCTTTCTTTCCATCCATAAAACTCACAGCGTATGGGATACTCAAGGCATCTAAACTTGACTTAGGAACCGATTATGAAACTACAACGATTTTTCAGTGTGTTCGGTCTGCTGGCGGCGCTCGGCTTGGGTGTGATGCCGGCCTGGGGCGTAAACAAGGAAATCATCGAACTCCAGACCCAGGTGCAGCAACTGCAACAGCAGATGACGCTGATGCAGCGCAGCTTTGACGAGCGGATGGGTGTAATGAGAAACCTCGTCGAACAGGATACCGACGCGGTCAACAAAGTCGCGACCGCCATAACGTCCATGCAAGGCATCATCCAAAAACAGCAGGGAGACGCTTCCGCGCGTCTCGACCAACTCTCAGGCCAAGTCCAGGCGCTTAACGATACGCTAGATGAATTGAAAGCGCGCCTCGCCAAAGTCAGCAAGCAACTCGAGGACATGCAGGGCACGCAGCAGAGTCTCGCAGCCCAGCAGGCGCAGCAACAGGCCCAGCAGCAGGCTCAGGCGCAAGCACCTCCGCCTGATGTCCTCTACAACAATGGGTTGCGCGATTACAATGGCGCCAAGAATGACCTCGCCATCCAGGAATTCTCCGACTACATCAAGTTCTATCCCAATACCGATCTTGCCGGGAACGCCTACTTCTATCTAGCCGAGATTCAATACAAGCAGGGGAACTTTCAGCAGGCGGTGCAGAATTACGATCAGGTACTCCAGAATTTTCCCAGCGGTAGCAAAGCTGCGTCGGCGCAATTGAAGAAAGGATTTGCCTTGATTGAGCTAGGCAAGCAGGACGATGGAGTCCGTGAATTGCGCCACTTGATCCAGCGCTATCCGCATTCCAACGAAGCCCTGCAGGCACGCGACCGGTTGCGTAAGTTGGGAATTGCTTCGTCCACCCGGCCCGGAGAGTGATCGCAACGTCGAGCGCGGTAGGCCGCTCACGAAGACGCGTTCCGGCTCAGACCGTCTTCGGATGCTTTGGGCGATGATGCTTCGCCGCTTTGTGGGCATGATGCTTTTTGGCGGCGTGGGAACGTCTGGCGGACACTAGCCGTACCGCGGGCGTAGCTTGTAGTGGCACATTGCTCCACGCGAACGCGCTCAACAACGTGAACACGCACATGGCCGGTCTGAAAACAAATTGCTTCATACGCCTCCTCCATGTTCATACACCCGCATACTTTATAACGCTTCCCGGAGGAAAAGTTTCGCAGTAGCCTAAATTCTGTGGACAAGCTTGGTTACCACTGCCCGATACCGTATCGTTTTACCAAGGAGTAATCATGCCATATTCCAATCGCGATCAGGATAAATCTAAAGGCGCTACCGAAGACGACGGCCGCATAAACACCGTCCCCGGCAATACCAGCATGCCTGGCCAACTCGGACACCGCGATCCTGACCCAATTATTAAGAGTTCGGACACCGATTTTCCTGAGCCCGGCGAGAACCCCGAACACAGCGGTGAACCAACGGTTGAAGACAAGGATATCAAGCAAAAACACTCCGCGTAAGATCTTCAACCCCAAACTTCAGGGCTGGACGATAGGCCTAGCGAATGCACGGGAAGAAACTTGGATTCTCGCTGAGCATGGCACTCTAGCCTCTGCCATTCTGGCCACCAGAATCCAGGAAGTCGATGTGCCGATCTGGCAGCGTTTCGCCGACGCAAACCGCGTCAATCCCTTGACGCTGCACCTGCAAGGCGAATTCGTCGAAAGCAATCTTGGCACAGCACGCGAACCAGACGGGTCGTTTACGCTACGAATGATTGCCGAGCAGTACATGTTTGTGCCACACTGCGTGCTAGTGCCGGCGGGTGTGCCGGTGCATTTACGGATCACCAGCGCCGACGTGGTGCATTCGCTCACCTTCACAGGTACCGATTACGGGGTGAAAGTTGCTCCCGGCGTGGTCAGCCAAGCTACTCTGCAATTTTCTCAACAGGCAGAATATCCAGCGCCTTGCCGCGAATTCTGTGGTGCCGGGCACTTCGCCATGCGTTCCAGGTTGTGCGAATTCCCAAGGAGCAGTTCCCTGTTCTGAGTCCAGACGAAAGAGGGAATTGTGCTTCGCGATGGTTTGCACCGTCGACTACGCGATGGCCGTCTTTCCCGGTTTACCGTTTCTGTACTGCTGGGTGTTGCAGTTCCTGTTATGTTGGCAGCAACCTTCGTGCAATTGCGGACCGAGACGCCTGCGATTCATGTCCCCGTCCAACGTCGCTTGGACCGAAGAAAACCTTGCCATCGCCTCCAACGGCGACGCCTTTCGCGGATCGCTGCTGGTTAAGCGCTGTGATCATTGCCATGGCGTCGAGGGCTTCATGCGACCGGCCTACCACTCCAAATCTCGCCTCCCTCGACCGGCTTGCTGTTTGGAAGAACTACAAGGCTTTCACTACGGCAAGCAGATCTCACCGGTGATGCAGCCCATTGCAGCAATCCTTTCAGCGCGCGACTCGGCTGATCTTGCCGCCTATTACTCGATGCTGCCCACCTTCCCCGGCCGCAAGATAATCGCAGCTTTCCTCAGGCCGCGCCCGATCCGACTCAGACAAATAGGGCAGCGCTCCTGGTTACTCTAGGGGACGCACTCGCGCGGCATACCGCCTTGCCAGTCCTGCCATGGTCCCGTCGCGACGGTTAAAACCGCACCGTCGCTGGCTACTCAGAATTCCGATTATGTTGCGAACCAACTCGATCGGTTTGCCAGCGGCACTCGCGCGAACGACATCAACATGCCGATGCGGATCGTCGCCAGCCAGCTTACCCCGGACGAGAGGCACCTGCTCGGCCAATACTACGGAGCCGGCCTCGGAAGACTTCCCGCGGGCGCTACGACACCGCAGGGAATGAAGGACATGAAATAACCGGTGCTATTTCCTCTCATGCATCGGGCTATTCAGTCTTCTTCTTCACTCTTACAACCGTGATCTTGGAAAATCCTTCGTCAAAGGTTGGAGCTTTGAGTTTCGTCGCCATGCGCCGCATGACCTCCTCGGGCACAACTCGGTCACGGCGCTGGTGACGCTCAATGCAGACTTCGAGCGGCACATCGAAGAATACGGCCTGCACTTCATAGCCGTAGTCTTTTGCCAGCTTAATCCAATTATGGCGCTCCTGCGGCGTGAGATTGGTGGCGTCCACATAATTCATAGGCCGCCGCGCGATAAGGCGGGCCTTCAGCATGGAGCGCAGGTTTGAGAAGACGAGGTCTTGGAAACGCTGCTCGGCAGGATCGTCAAACAGCAATGCTCGTACCATATCGCTTGAAAGCGGCACGACGTTGTTCCGCTTGAACCAGGAACTCTTGCCTGATCCTGGGAGCCCAATCGCGAGAACAACGATGCCTTTCGGTGTGCGCGACGTTACGACAGGAGGAACCGCACGCTGTCCGGTCGGCGAGGCCGATTCTGCAACAGGGGCAGGAGCGCGACCTGCCTCCGATGGCGTTTCCTCCGAAGGCGCTTCAACCATCCCTTGGACTGCAGCCGGAGTGAACGCTCGAGCAACTGACTGCTGCCGATCACGACCCCCTCGCCCGCGCCCGCCACGGCGCCGACGACCCCGACTGCGGTCTGCTGGCACGCTTCGTGAAATCGGCTCTCCTTGCGCCGGGAATGGGGCACGCTCACCAGGCCCGGTCGCGTCCGCACCCGCACTTTCGACTTCAATTTCTCTTTTCTTAGTAGCTTCTTTCTTAGGAGCTTCGTGCTTCTCGCTTACATTCCGATCCTCGTCCGGCGGCCGGTGCGGAATCTCAGCTTCGAAGTAAGCAGGCTGGAGCGGCGGTGGCGTTTCTCCGCCTTCGGCGGCAGGCTTTTTCTTGCGGCGCTGTAGGCGCTCGCGCATCCATTTGCGCATGTCTGGCTTGTAACACAGTCAACGCCCTAGGAGCAACGCTACGTACCAAACCAGACAGCCAAAGACTGGCTGTGGCCACGGAGAACTGGCAACTCAGAACTGATAACTGACAAATTAGCTAATCAAACCACCACAATTACGCGCCCAAACAAATGGGGGAACTAAACCTCTCGCCAAGCCCAGCTACTCGAGCCTCAGTCCCCCAGCCACGCTCCCAAGCCGCGCAAAGAATCCACGTAATCACAAATAATCTTAGTCGCTCCCACGATAGGCACCGCCAATATCAATCCCATGGCTCCCCAAATCCACGCCCAAAATAAAAGCGCCAAGGTCACGGCCAGCGGATTCAAGCGCAAACGCTTGCCGACAATTTTTGGATACAAAACATTCATAGTCAAAACATGCAAACCCACGACGGTCACAAAAATGACGACCACGCTAGTTGTGTTCAGGCCCCCAACCGCTCCCGTTAAAGGCGGTAATAACGCAAGAAACACTCCCAGATATGGCACCAGGCTAACAAAGCCGCTGATTACGCCGATAAAATAAAAATAAGGAATGCCCAGCCACCAGAACACCAGGCTGCTGACGGCCGCATTCAACAGGCCCACCACAGCGTTCGCCACAATAAAACTGCGGATCATGCTGGATATCTTCCCCACCGTTCGATGAGCCTTGGCGCGATGCTCTGGCATGAACAGGCGAACTGTGGCATCCAGCGCGTGGTCCTTCCACGTAAGCATGAAAAAAACCAGAAATGGGATGAAACCAATCGCCAGGAAAACTTCGCTCCCTTTGGATACCACACGAGACAGCGCGGGCGCCTCTTGGACCTCGACTGGTACTGCCTTGGGCCCGTCTTTTGGCGCCGCGATTACGGACCGAGTGCTGTCTTCGATCTTTTTAGTCTCGGTCCTCACCTTGGCCAAAGTA
>Ga0137418_10006678_pt1 | contig 10609 bp, 10 predicted proteins | sample CZODoug3_1_2_16f_FD_122242 | JGI IMG/M metagenome (GOLD analysis project Ga0137418, IMG submission 122242) | Vadose zone soil fungal communities from Angelo Coast Range Reserve, California, USA - CZODoug3_1_2_16fungal (Hybrid Assembly) | ecosystem: Environmental > Terrestrial > Soil > Vadose... | reverse complement strand
ATATTTGGCTGCCCGTCGCCGGTCATCGACATGCCGTTCATCGCCCACACGGCGCTCCCGTTGCCCATCATGCCCATACCCATCATGCCGCCCTGGAGCGTGATGGCGTGGCGCGCGGCGGCAGCAAGGTCAGGCTCGGGCAACGGGTTCCCTTGTAACCTCGGCGGGGCGCCTGGCGGATGCTGTCGGACCGTCGTCCCCGAATCGTAGGTCAGGTCGACCAGCTTGTAGGCAAGCTCGCGGTTGAAATCGTCGATGACCGCGTAGCTGCGGCCCGGCGCGCCTGCCATGTCGAGAATGAGATCGGCGCGCATCGCCGGCCCGAGCACCAACCGATCGCCGTCGAGCGGGTGGGGGTCGCAGGGCTGACCGTCATAGGCGACAATAACGGGCCGGTGCTCCGCGAAGCGAACCCCGATGATGCGGGCGAGCATCGCATTGACGATCCGCAACCGCAGCCGCTCGCCGCAAAGGCTCCAGGCCGGCTTGGCGATCATCCGCCGCGCGCCGCGCAAGGCTAGTTGCAGGACCGGGAAAGCCTGCGCATCACCAAACTGCCAAGACAGAACACGATGCCAGCGGCCCACAGCGCCACCGCAATTAAGCCAGTGCCAGAGGAGTACCTTGCACTTCGCGGCTCACATGCGGCCCACCCGGGCACCGGCAAGGGCTTTCGCGCTACGTCGCGCGTCGGTTCAATCGACGTGTACGCTGAGGAAATTCTGCAGTTTGGTGCTCAGACACCGCTCGATGAGTTGACGTCGCCAATATCGGCGAGCGTCGGACATTCGGTTTTGCCCGGAAGGCGGCTATGTCGCATCGCTTGAAGACACCAACACGATTCGGTTTGCTTGCGGCCGTCGTTTGATCTCATTGCGGTGAGGGAAGGGACAGCCGATCATCCGCGCCTTGATGCGAACTGTTTCCTCTGTTCTGTTCAGTGCCTCGGCAGCCGTGCCTGGTGACGCGCCGGCGACAACTAATTTGTTTAAGAGCGTTAGCTCTTCCGGGCTCCAACTTCGCTTCCTGAAACGAGGCCTGAAATCCCGTCGGACCACGTTTCCTCTGTCCCGTTGAAGTGCCTGGATGATCGCGATGCGCGCGAACCAAATAGACCCGACTTGATTCGCTGCATCAAGGATACGTTGGCGGGCAGCCGGCTCTTGGCATTGAAAAAAGCGTCTGCCCCGATGACAAGTACACCGGCTCTCAACTGGGCGAAGCCGGCGAACGCGGCTTCGATCTCCGCTTCGGTGGCCGCGTGCAGGACATGGAGTTGCAATCCAAGATGGACCGCAGCAGCCGTTCAAGAGCTTGTAATGCATTGGAGCAAACTCGTTGCCTCGGCGGTACCTCTCATTAGCCACAATCGAAATTCAAGTTTCGCCTGCGGCACAGGAGTTTTCATCAACGAAAAGTTGACATTGTCAGTACTGACATTTGGAGGTTGCCAATGAACGCAATTTCGAGCGTTTCCATGCGCGCCATCCCCATACCCGGACCGACGTTCATCCTCTCATGCCCATCGCTCTGTTTTGCACTCTTGTTGTGGGCGCGGCGCTCTGCGTCGCGACTTACGGCCTCGATTTGAGCGCCGGGTTTTTTAACGCGCCGTCACGGCGCGCCCGCATCATGGCGATCAGCTGACGCGCAATTTCGCGCGATCAGCCGTGCCGTGAATTTCGTTTTCGTGCGCGACCACCATCGAATATTCGGTGTCGCGAACATTTGCGCCAAAAAGGAATAGTCATGTCAAAGAGTTGGATGATGCTGACCTGCGTGTTGTCCCTCGGTTCGGTCGGAACTTCACAAGCCCATCCGCTGGATTCGCCGGACATCGTGTATATCGACGGACTGCCATGTAACAGCGCCTGCCAGTCCTATATGGCCTGGTCCCGTCAAACGTCGTCCATGTCTGGACACCCGGCACCCACGCAACTCCTGCAACGCTCGGCGAACGAAGTAGCTCACCGCGCGACGAGGGTAGGAGGAAAACGGTTGAAGCCCGCGGCGCGCGCCCGCATAGCAAGGCAGGCCGTACCATTTCACCGCGACATGCCGCGAGCCAAGGTCGCGACGTTGCAGCCCGCAGATAACGCCGCTGCCAAGTCCGATGTGCCGGCGGACAAGGCCGGCGCCGCCGCCAGTTCCAGTACCGGTACCAGAACAATACAAGAGCAGGTAGCGGCAGCGACGGCGCTCGCGGAGCACGCGACGGCCGCCACGATGGCTCCAGCGCCGGAACAGAAATCGAATAATACCGGCCGTTCCAACGGCTCGGAGACCGTGCCGCTGAGCGATGCCGAAAAAACCGCATCCGCGCCGCCAAATAACGCTAACAATCTGGTTGCGCTTCTCATGGCTCGCCCAGAAATCAAGTCGGTATCCGATCTGACCAACAAAAAGATTGCGATAGATGACAGACAATTTGCGTCTAACGATAGTGTCCGGACCGCGATCGCGGCCGCGGGGGCAACTGAAGTCCAACTGAGCAACGGTCAAACGAGGGCGATCGATCGGTTGATCAGTGGAGAAGTGCCGGCTGCGGTTCTGACTTCGACGTATCCGGAAGCGGCCGAGTGGTTTCCCGAAATCGCAGGCTTCAAGGTATTTCGCATCCCGCTCTCGCCTCGTTCATTGCAGGCACGACTGGAGACCGCAGGTAACGCCGCTGCCGATTCCAATACCAGAACGATACAGGAGCAGATCGCGGCCGCGACGGCGGTCGCGGAGCACGTAACGGCCGCCACAGCATCCGCGTCGTCAAACAACACGGATCTTGTGGTTGCGCTTCTCATGGCTCGCCCAGAAATCAAGTCGGTATCCGATCTAACCAACAAAAACATTGCGATGGATGACAGGCAATCCGCGTCTAACGGTATTGTCCGGAGCGCGATCGCGGCAGCGGGGGCGACTGAAGTCCAACTGAACGAGGTTCACACGAAGGCGATCGATCGGTTGATCAGTGGAGAAGTGCCGGCTGCGGTTTTGACTTTGGTGTCTCCGGAAGCGGCGGAATGGTTTCCCGAAATCGCAGCCTTCAAGGTATTTCGCATCCCGCTCTCGCCTCGTTCATTGCCAGCACGACTGGAGACCGCAGGTAACGCCGCTACCGGGTCCAATACCAGAACGATACAGGAGCAGGTGGCGGCCGCTACGGCGGTCGCGGAGCGAATAACGGTCGCCACTGCGGTCCCGGCGCTGGAACCGAAAGCGAATGATAAGGACCGTTCCAATCACTCGGAAACCGCGCTGCGTGGCGATGCCGAAAAGAGCGCACCCGCGTCGCCAAACAACGCGAACCATTTGGTTGCCCTTCTAATAGCTCGTCCGGAAATCAAGTCGGTATCCGATCTAACCAGTGAAATCATTGCGATAGATGACAGGTATTCTGCATCCAACGGTAATGTCAGGACAGCGATCGTGGCAGCGGGGGCGGCTGAAGTCCAACTGAGCGACGGTCAAACGAAGGCGATCAATCGGCTGATCAGTGGAGAGGTGGCGGCTGCAGTTCTGGCTTTGGTGTCTCCAGAAGCGGCGGAGGGGTTTCCCGAAGTCGCAGGCTTCAAGATACTTCGAATCCCGCTATCCCCTCGTTCAATCAACGAACGACGGGATACACCATGACAAATCGGCCATTCGCCAGTCACGCAAAGTGCGCATCCGTGATGCGCGCGCCCCTGATCGCCATCGTCCTCTCGAGTGTTGACGGTGCAGTTTGCGCTCAGCCTGCGGACGAGGGCTTCAAAGTGTTAGAGACTTGCTTTCAATTGGCCCGCGCCGCAGACGCGATTTGCTCCGACCCGAAAAATAGTGCGGCTGACCGCTTTGACTGCAGTCAAAAGGCACGCACGGCACAGCTCGAATGCCTGAAGCACGTTTTCCCAGAAGGGTCTGCTGGATCCGTTCCGCCAGAAATGCCCCCTGGCCCCGTCTCGCCAGGGATGCCCACCGTTACGGCTTCGCCAGAAGTGCCTGCTAAGTCCGTTTCACCAAAGACGCCTATTGGAAGTGTCTCCGCAGGCGAGCCCGCTAGCTCGCCAAAAACGCCTCCTGGAATAGTTCCACCAGAAACGCCCGCTGCTTTGAGCTCGGCGGTCCGTGCTGAACCAGTGCATGATATGACTGAGCGATTGGAAATATGTTTTCAAGAAGCGCGCGCGGCCGACGTGGCCTGCATTGATCCAGCGAACGATACGGTCAAACGAGTAGCATGTTTCCAATCGGTTCGCGCCGCTCAGGTCGAATGCCTGGAAAATCTTTCGCATGAACCGTCCACGGGAAGCGCTCAAAACCAGCCGGCGGATACAGCTTGGGTCGTAAGTGAAACAACGTCACCTGTGGATTACTCCCCTCTCATCACGGCGGTGATCCGCTCAACGTCCCGCGTGAAGGATGCACCAAACACTCTGGCTGTTCGCTGTCGTGGACTACGCACCGAACTCCTGCTTCGCATGGAGGGAACGTGGCCCGCGTCGCGCGCCAGCGAAATTCAAGTCGACTATCAGATCAACGACCAACCCTTCGTTAGGCTACGGTGGACTGTGTCCGCGGACGGAAAGACCGCTAGTTACAAAGACGATGCAGTTGGACTTCTGCGGTCGCTACCAGAAAACGCACGGCTGAAAATCGGCGTGTTCGATAGGCAGGGCCCCGGCCAAGAAGCGACGTTTCAACTCACCGGATTGGATAGTGTCCGGAAGAAAATTGGATTGGCATGTAAGTGGGCCACCGACAGCAGACAAAATGTCATTGGGGAAACGATGAACCAACTTGGTCAAAATCGACTTTCTTGGCGTCGCCGTAGGTAAGTTTGTTGAGGCCCTTCTCCTGCAGTTCTAAACAAGTAATCGAGCGGGCTGTGGCCGCGCCGCAACAATCCGCACGGGCAATGGTGGTCCTATCGTCTCATCGATGGACGAAAATGCTGGTACGAAGGCAAGCCCGGGCTTTCGAAATCATTGCTGGAGTGGCCTGCGCAGGCTTCCGCACAACCAGCATCCAATGGAGAACTTGCAAGCCCCCTCACAGAGAAGCCTAACAACCCGTTAGATTCGCAAGCGTGGGCACCGACTGACTCGGATACTTTCGAAGCACTTTGGCGCGCAAGGGTTGAACAGCACAAGGCCGCTGCCGGTTCGATCATCTCGGTCTGCTTCGTCGCAGCATCGAAGACCTTGACCTGAAGCATCGGGAAACGCCCCTTCAAGTCTCTGGCCGCCTTCAGGGCGTGATCTTGTGTATCAAACTCCCTCTTCACTTGGCCGTCCGCGACGAGCGCATAGCCGCTCGTGGGAAGGTGAGTGCCTGATCAAGCTGCTTTAATTCAACGCGCATTCCGAAATTTTCACGTTTCGATCAACACTAAGATCATTGTATAAAATTTTCCTTTGTCGGGATACAGGGATGCCGCGGTGATGCTGCCGAAAAGGGCTCCCACGGCGCCGCTGAATCCCTACATAAGCCCAATATCCGGGTTCGGTAGCAAAATGGTAGCAAGATGTTCACCACGCGTTCGAGGGACGCTTCGAATATGCCTACAACGATGATCGGCCTCGCTGTCACGTTTGCGTTCTCGCTGGTTGCCTTCACCATGCCAACATCGGTTTGGGCAGCCGGTCCGACTTTGACGGTGTCAGCCGATGACGGCGTCCATACCTTCGATCGGAACGCGCTGCTTGCGCGCACGGATGTCGTCGAGATCACCACGTCGCGTGATGTCGCATACCGTACTCCTCGGACGTATCGAGCCGTGGCGCTCGCGAAGTTACTTGAAGGAGTTGCCATTCCGCCCGATGCCGTGGTGGAAGCGGCAGCGCAAGACGGCTTCGTGACGCAACTCCCTCGCGATCTGGTCTACGGCAACGACGACATCGTCGCGTATGTGGCAATCGAAGTCGCCGACACGCCGTGGCCGCCAATTCCAGGTAAGGATAAGAGCGCAGGCCCCTTCTATATCGTATGGCTCGGCGATCAAGCGTCATCCGTCCCAATCATGAAATGGCCCTACCAAGTTGTCAGTTTGTCGGTGCAAGACGCGCCAGCCAAGCGGTGGCCCTCGCTCGCGGTTGATCCCATGCTCCCTGCGCTCCATCCGGCGCGAGACGGGCAAACCATCTTCGTGAACAAATGCTTCACATGCCATACGATGAACCAGGCAGGATCGGCGTCGGCTGGCCCCGATCTGAATTTGCCGATGAACCCGACGGAGTACTTCACCGACGCCGGTTTGCGCGCGCTGATCCGAGATCCGCGCTCGGTTCGGGTTTGGCCCGAGCAGCGGATGCCTGGCTTTGCCGAAGAGAACCTGAGCGATGAGGAACTCGGGGTGATCTTGGCATATTTGAGTCACATGGCGAATAGGAAGAGCCGAGCAACGGAGGGCGGAAGCAGCAAACGCTAAGTAGAGTAAATCGTAAAACTCGATTACGGTTGACCTGCAGGTGCCGCTTGTCTACCGGGGCACTTGTCAGTGTCTCGTGAAGTGCCACGACGCCACTGGTATCGAGGCCGAAGCAGATCGGCAATAAAAGGCTCATCATGCTTTTGGACATGGGTTCCCCCGTTTCCGGGAATCTAGCCGCCGATGCGAATCGCCAGTGGTTTGCGCTTTTTCAAACCCAACATCCAGGACGATTTGCCAGCGCTCACGGTCCGCGCTTCAATAGGCGCATGGCACCGCGCTTCCTCACAATCCTGACCGGTCTTTTTGTTTGTGGTTCCCGAATTAACCCGCAGCATCGGCATTCAGCTTAACGAGCGAGTTTCGTTGCGACGCCAATTCAAAATTCTATCGTCCACATAGTCGCGCGGTTTGGCCGACGCTGCACCTACCGGCCATGCGTGCCGCGCGATTAGGGGTCGCTGCCGCGTGATTGGAGGCAGCGGCCCCGCCCAGTCCCCCAACTCAATCCACTAGGCCTTCGTCTGATTGGAAAGAAACATGGCCAGAAAAACAATTTCGAACACCGAACTGATTTGGATTTTTCACCAAAAGCTGGAAGCATTCGACGATTGCCCAGAGGGGGCGCCTATCGCTATCGTGCCGGTTTCCGATGTCGGCTGGATGGCCGTTATGAGCGCGAAAAGCCGAATCCAGAACCCTGATTGCGCGAGGCGCGTTGAGGCTATTCAGAAGGAGCTTCGAGAGATTTATGTTTTGGCGAAGGACTAACTCGCCGCTCCGTCTCTCGACAAAAGACAGGAGCCGCACCACTTTTACCGAATGGCCTTTGGGAACTATGAAATCAAGGCTGACTTCGGCGGTCAGCGTATTACCGATCGAAACTCTGCGACGGCCTTTATGCTCACCCTGACCGCGATTTATCGTAACAAGCCGCACTGGAAGTTGGCTGACCAAGCTCTGCGACAAGCTTCCAAATCTGCAGCCGCGGAATCTCGTGCGAGCGATGCGTTCAAGGCCGCCCTTGAAGCCGAAAGTTGGCTGGAAAATTGACCTCACGCCTCGTCTCTCTTTCTTACCCCGGAGAAACTGATGCGAAAAAAATAAACAACGCGAAGGCCTGGACCTCAGACGAGGATGAGCGACTTCGTGAACTCACCATCTCCAATGTCTTGGTCTTCGACATCGCCGCAGACCTCGGGCGAACCGTGGTGGCAGTGAGGGCGCGCGCCCACGCCCTGCGGATCTCGCTCGGCCGCTCGCGATTTGGGGTAAAGGCAAAGGCAAAATGACCGCATCTTGTCCGCAGGGCGAGGTGTTGTGTGAGTCCCGAACCGTCCGCCCAACCCACGGAAAGACAGGCCCTTCACGGCCTTACGGGGCTTGCCGGCCCGTTCTGGTTGTCGGCGTTCTCCTGAAATGCAGCACCAGTCAATCCGCAGACTCCCGCAATGATCTCCTGCACGATATCACCGCGGGCGCGGCCGGTAGCACCTCGCAGCAGATACTCGACCGCTGCGCGGGTCTCCGTTTTGGCGTCGTCCGGGCCCGCAAACTCCCAATCGTCCTGATCTGACATTGACTGCCTCGCGCCTTGCGCGGCCGAATTTTTGCTGCAAAACGCCGCGCGGAGCAACAACGCTCACGGGCGACTCTCCTAAGCCCGGCAATGGCCTTCTGCGCTATGCGGGCTGCGCATGACTCGATTTGGGAGTCGACCGGGTCTAGGCGGAGCCCCATCTAGGTAGTGGGTCGGTTTGATTGTGGCAGGCTGACCGGCTTGAACCGAGCCGTGGCGCGCACACATTTCAGGAATGACGCGTGACCACTGGATTGAAAATCTTGCGTGCCCCGATTGCCGAAGGACTGGCGTCGCCCAGCTTTCGGACGCGGACGAGCCTACCTTGAAAATCCAAGTGGATAGCGTTCCAGAAGGCTTTAAGGTCGTTCACTTAAATCACGGCATCAACTTTTACTGCTCTTCGTGCGACTGCGCAGTGGGGCTCTGATGATGACCCCTGGAAAACGGACAGTCCGTGGCGCATATTGTGGGTATGTCAGAGTCGGGTCACAGGTCCTGTAAATGCGGCGCGGTTTATGACCGCAGCGAGCACATCGCAGAGGCGCGCGAGATCAGCAGCTTTGAATGCGCCGTGTGCGGTGCAACTATCGAGAATTGGAACTCTGCTTGGGTTCCTCGATATCGATTCATTGCCTGCCCAGCTAGGGATGCCAAATGACAACCCATCCCCAACCCGGCATGACGCCGAGGTGAGCGCGAGCACTTACTGCCATCCGAACCAGACAAGGCCGATACCTACGGCTGCGACGCCGGCGCCGTAGTCGACCTTCGCTGAATTGTGCGGCCATGGGAGCAATCCCGTCCCTTGTGCGAACCAAAAAAGCCCAACAGCAATAAATAGCGGGCCAGCGACCCGAAGGACGATCTTCATGACAGCACCCTCCGATCGCAATCAACGGTAGTGATATTGATCGAGGCTCAGCGAGACGCAATGAAAAAGCCGCCGAGCGTGGCCCCAGCCCTCGTGTCGATTGTCGGGCTTAAGAAGGCCGCCGGTGAGTCCGGCGTTTGGGGGCCTGTCATGTGCCGGTCAGTCCGCGCCGACTCACGGTTCGCCACGCTGGCAAGCGCGGTCAGCCCTTGCGCTGTTGGTCGACAATCGCGGCCAGCTGCTCGGCGCCGGACAACTCGGCGTCGGCTTGGCCGGCAAGTTCGTTTTTCAGTTGGTTCGGCAATTCGTCCTGGCGTCCAGATTTGATTGTCGTAATCGCCGCCTGCATCATTTCAACATGATCGATCACGGCTTGGCTCATGCCGAGTGCGGCCATGCGCTCCGTCATCGGCTTTGATCGCTGGGACGTTGGCAAGCCGGCGGCGTCCTCGAGCTCGCGGAACATTCTTTCGGTTTCGTTCTGTTCGTGCATCAGTTCGCGCAATTGCTGCGCCAGCCGTTCGCGTTCGCCGGCATGCAATTCGGCTTCGATGCTCTCTCCCCCGAACAACGGACATCATCAGACCGGCCCGGTTAGTCCGGTTCGTGCCACTTCCCGACATGGCACTCACTCCTCGTTGACTTGCGGATAGTGAGATAGCGGTGTGGATTGCTCTGCGACCGGCGGAAGTAGATTACCTTCCGTCCACCGGTCGTGCGGAATTTAACAACATGATTGGAATGCCGTCACGAATTGGAAAGGCGAGGCCGGCGTGGCGGCTGACCAATTCGTTCGCAGGCGCATGGTAATCAAGTGCCTCTTTGGTTTTCGGGCAGACGAGAATTTCCGCCAGTCTGGGATCAATCGGCGCGGGCAGACTGACTATAGATTGCGACGGTCTGTCGTCGTCTGGACCTGCCTGCCCATGGCCGATCAACATCTCGACGTTCATATGCAATTCGTTGCCAACCACAAATTCTGAAAGTCTGGCACAGACTTCTTCCCGGACGTTTCGCCGCTCGCTTTCTTCAAGCAGCAAGTAGGCTTGGGGGATGGAGCCAGTGCCAGCCAAGATCGGATCCCAGTATCCGACGAGATCTTTTATAGCACCTCCGCGCACCTCGCGCGTTACCCTCACATTCACGAAGCCAGCTCCCCTGAATAGCATTTCGACCCGCTTAGCATCAGCTAAGGCGAACGACGCCATGAGCATGTTGCGCTTTTCGGGCAGACGACGCGCGATCGCTTCGGCAAGAAAACCCCACATCGGTGCACGATCAGGGGTGGAAATAACACACACGGATGCCCTGCCTCCTGGACGCAGAACGCGGCGGAACTCGGAAAGACCGCGCGCTGGATCCGGGAAAAACTGGAGACCGAGCTGACAGACCACGGCATCGAAGCTCCCATTTCGGAAGGGTAGTTCTTGACCATCCGCCGCGATCGGGAGAAAGCGAGTATCGCTCACTCGTTGAACCGCGCTTCGCACCATTTCGGGAGATATATCGGCGCCGACTAAAGCGCCGGAGGCGCCGACCGCCGGCAGCACGCCGACGGCAGCTTCGCCGGTGCCGGTCGATATATCCAGCACCTTATCTCCGGATTGGACCTCGGCCGCCGCGATCACACTGGGCACAAAAAGTCGCGACCAGCGGCCCACATAACCATCGTATGCGGAGGAGTCCACGTCCTGTCCAGTTCTCACATGGAGCCCGGGAGCGAATTCTGTCACGCGCGATCCTCCCTTTCTGG
>Ga0137418_10006677_pt1 | contig 10609 bp, 12 predicted proteins | sample CZODoug3_1_2_16f_FD_122242 | JGI IMG/M metagenome (GOLD analysis project Ga0137418, IMG submission 122242) | Vadose zone soil fungal communities from Angelo Coast Range Reserve, California, USA - CZODoug3_1_2_16fungal (Hybrid Assembly) | ecosystem: Environmental > Terrestrial > Soil > Vadose... | reverse complement strand
CCCGCAGGTTTCTCCGGCGACAATACTACCGCCGAAATCGAAGTCCACCCCAATGGTAAGTTCGTCTACGCCTCCAACCGCGGCCACGATAGCATTGTCGTCTACGCCGTGGATGCGAAGACGGGAACGCTGAAGCTGGTCGAAGACGTTCCCACTCAAGGTAAGGCACCAAGAAACTTCCAAATCGATCCCACCGGCACCCACCTCTTCGTAGCCAACCAAGACACCGGCAACATCGTGGCCTTCCGCATCAACCCGAAAACCGGCCACCTAACTCCCACCGGAGAACCGCTGAAAGTCCCCAACCCAGTCTGCATCAAGTTCGTCGCCACGGAGTAAGTCTCGCCACACCAAAGAATAAAACCACAGAACTTGGGGCACAATTGCGGAACCAGAGTGCAGGGCAGTTCGTATTTCGTTTCATGATGAAAGCGTTCGAGCGCATCTGTCTTTTAGGCGTTATCTGTTTCGTCTTTGCCATCCCCTCGTGCGCCGCACCTCCGGCTCCGAAACCACCCGGAAAACTCGTTGACCTCGGCGGCCACAAGCTGCATATCAACTGCACCGGGAAGGGCGTCCCCACGGTCATCATAGAAAACGGGCTGGGAGACTTTTCCTTTGACTGGGTTTTGGTGCAAGGGAGAGTTTCCAGCTTCACTCGCGTTTGCACCTACGACCGAGCCGGATACGCCTGGAGCGATCCCGGTCCCCAACCTCGAACGTTCGCGCAATTGAATCTTGAATTGCACGATGCGATGGCTAAACTGAAAGAGGACGGCCCGTTCCTGCTGGTCGGCCACTCCTTCGGGGGCCCCGTCGCACGGAACTTCGCCCGAGTGTATCCGCACGATGTGGCCGGTATCGTATTCGTAGACGCAGCTCACGAAGGCCTGCGAGTCGGCGTCGGAGGTCGGGCAACGATCCGCCTCGGCGAAGACGCGAAAGGCCGCCTCATCCCGCCGCCACACGAAACCATGAAGGACTCCGATCGGCGTCCCGCGCATCCCGCCGCTGGCCCACGGCCCGAGCAAACCCTCGAAGCGCTTTACAAGGTGCTGCCCGCGGCCGAACAAAGAATGCATCTCTGGGCACAGGCGTTGCCGGAAATCGACGACGCCGAGAACAGCCAGCGCGAATGGTCCAGCGAATACTACGCCAAGCAACTGGCTTCGCCCCAAGCGGGAACCTTAGGTTCAATACCGGTCATCGTCTTAACCCGCGCCGATGGGGGCTTTGGGAACGATCAGGACGTCCCCGCAGCCCAGCAGGAGAAAGAACGGAAGGAGGGTCAGGCCAGGCTGGCTCAACTCTCCACCAACAGCCGCCAAATCCTCGTCCACAGCGGCCACAACATGGAGCTGGCAGCTCCCGACGAAGTCGTAGCCGCCATCCGCGAAGTCGTCCAAGGCGCCCGGCACGCCACCCGTATGTAACTTCCGTGCAGGCCCTGGTTTGACGGGAACCTCACCCCTGCGCGAAAATTGAAGCACCCTCCAACAAGTGGGCCTGTGGCGCAGCTGGGAGCGCGCTTCCATGGCATGGAAGAGGTCGTCAGTTCGATCCTGACCAGGTCCACCAAAATCCTTCTGTTTGTCTCAAGATGTCATCCTGCCTGAGCGGGAAGCCGCTACAATTTAGAGATGATTCCTGCGCCGGGTGTGTTTGTGGTGGGGCTGATCCTCATCTTTGGTGTGGTTTGGGATGCCTTCGAGGCAATCATTTTGCCGCGGCGGGTTACGCGGCGCTTCCGCTTAACCAGGCTTTTCTACAAGACTTCCTGGAGGCTCTGGACGCTGGGAGCCGCGCTGGTGCCTTCGCGGAAGGCTAAGGAAGCGCTGTTTGGTTTCTATGGTCCGATCTCGTTGCTGATTCTGGTGGCGATTTGGGCTATGGGGTTGGTGTTTGGTTTTGGCTTGTTGCAGTACGGTGCTGGGTCGGCGGTGACGTTTGCCGGTTTGCATCCGGGAGTATGGACCGATTTTTATTTGAGCGGGACGACGTTTTTTACCCTTGGGCTGGGGGATGTGGTGCCGCAGTCAGGGTTAGCGCGGGCGTTAGTGGTTTGTGAGGCCGGGCTCGGGTTCGGATTTCTGGCGGCGGTGATTGGGTATTTGCCATTTATCTACGGGTCTTTCTCGAAGCGCGAAGTGAACATTTCCCTGCTGGATTCGCGGGCTGGGACGCCGCCCACGGCGGGGGAGTTGTTGCGGCGGCATAGCTATCCGCATGGGCCGGACGCGATGCGGGAACTACTGAAGGAGTGGGAGTTCTGGTGCGCCGAATTGATGGAGAGTCATCTCTCCTATCCAGTGCTGGCGTATTTCCGATCGCAGCATGACAACCAATCTTGGGTGGGGTCGCTAACGGCGATTCTGGATACTTGCGCGCTGGTGCAGGTGGGGATTGAGGGCGCGTGCGAGCGTCAGGCTGAGCTTACGTTCGCTATTGCGCGGCATGCCGTGGTGGATCTGTCGCAGGTATTTAAGACTCCGCCGAGGGTGCTTCCCGTGGATCGTTTGCCGGCTGACGATTTGCGCCGAATTCGAGACACCCTGGCGCAGCATGGACTGAAGTTGCTGGATGGGCAAGAGGCGGACTTGGAACTGACTAAGCTGCGGAATATGTATGAGCCATATGTTTTCGCGCTGTCCAGTTATTTGTTGCAGCCCTTGCCGCCCTGGATTCCAGTGAAGAAGGGCAAGGATAATTGGCAGACTACGGCGTGGGCGGAAACTTCGAGCGTTTCGCGAGTGGATCGGGCTGTTGTGGAGGAGCACTTTTAGATCGTCTCGTTCCCTCCTATTTCATGGCGTCTTGAGTTTCCGAAGCATCTTGACGGCGTTGCCGTTCTTCGGGTTGAGCTTGAGGGATTTTTGATAGTTGGCGATGGCCTGCGGTTTGTCACCGCCGTTCATGTAAGCCTCCCCTAGGCTGTCGTAAGGATTGCTGGATTGGGGATAGGCTTCGACGTTGAGTTGGAAAATGCGTACCGCTTCCTTGAACTGATGGGCGCGAAGGAGTTGATAGCCCAAAGAGTTGAGTTGGTCTTCATCAAAGTTGTAGGTGGCGGGTGCAGTGGCCTTGAAATCATGGTATTGCCTTACGGCCAGGTCGATCCCGCTAGAGGCGATGGTGGCAGAGAGGGTTTGGGCAATCGATGTGCGGGGATCGTAGGCAGCTTGGATGCTCGGCAGCCATTTGGCCATGGCGACCGCAAAAATTCCAGCGCCTAGAGCAACCGCCAGGATGAAAAGGCTGGCCGCCATGGCAATACGGGCTGGTGCGTTGGACCGCTCCCGCACGCGAAGATAGATTTCAAGAACGGCAAGCGGCACCAGGTATTGGGCAAACGAGATGAAGGTCATGAAAGGGCCCTGAAACGTCGCCGGATCGAAACCGAAAGGGCCGCGATTGAGGAGAAGCGAGAGGAATATTCCGGCTCGAATGAACAAGGACGCACTCACCACAAAGTACAGGCGAAGCGCCCACCGGCGATGAGTTTTGAAATCCCGGGCCATCGCATAGCGCAGCGCCATAACAGCAAAGAGCATGATCAGCACGGCCAGGATCGTGTTTCCCAAGTGTTGCGAAAGGTCGCCAACCGTCCCGCGCACCCACATCATGTAGAGACCGGCAAGGCTAATGGTGAACGCGGTCACGAAATAAAGACGTCCGTTCCAGCGATGAAAGAATGGGGCCCGGTTCCGGACCTGCGGAATCAGTTGAATCGTCCCAGCGAGAATGATGATGACAGCCGAAATCAGATGAATTGCGACGGCCAAATTGCCCGCTGTATCGCCGGCGCGGTACCCGTGCGTCATGGATTTGTTCCACGCCTCAAAGTCCCCTCGCACGGCCGCCCGGCCGTAAAATGACGCAACCGTAAACGCGAACAACTGTTGGCCGGTGAAGAAGACCAGAAACCAAAACCGCGTGGCTGCCTTCAAGGCCGTGCCCGCGAAGACCTCCCATGAATACTGCTTTTGCCATGTCTCGGTGGCACGAAATGTCGCTTGAACTTGAGCGCCCATATGTTCCTCCTCACGCGGATCGTTGCATCAGTTGCGAATCAGCTTGGCTCGCGGTAGTGGCGAAGACGGACGGCTGCCGCCAGAAATAGGGCGGCGAAAATCAGGCCGATCCAGAGGCCCGGGGCGGTCAGGAAGGCGACCAGATCGAGTCGCATGCCGGGATGGAAGGGGAAATTGCCCATCATCGAACTGATGGCGTCCGATCCCCCACTAAAGCGGTCGTCCAGGAGTGAGACGAAGTTCGAGGAATGGAAAGCAATGCTTTCGAAGATGCCGATGGCCAGTGGGGGCAAGACCGCCCACAGAAATGGCGCACGGCGCGCCCAGGCCGAGACCAGCAACAGCCAAGCATAAAAAGGCGCATACCAGAGCATGTGTGCCGTCACCAAGTGGTAGAGCAGCATGAGCAACACCAGGGGCAGATGCAACTGGGTCCAGAGTGCGGCGACGCTTAGGCCGTGGGCCAGCAGGACCATACTGCTGAGGACGAGCATAATGGCCTGCGTAGTTACGGTGATGGCGAAGGCAAGGATTGGCAGAACCAAAAGCGGAATGCTTACTTTGGCGAGGACGGTGGTAAGGTCGGAAACCGGCATCGATTTCCAGAACAGAATGCTGCGATCGCGGCGCTCTCCGTAAAGCGCATCGATAGAATAAAAGATGCTGACGATGAAAGCCGCGCCCATGATCAGGCCAGCCGAAACGTCGTAGGGTTGGGCTAGTGCTTCGCGCTGGTGGGCCGGGTCCAGAGAGGAAATGGTCTGCATCGTGTGCGCGAGGCGGGCCAGAACGAAAGTGAAGCCAAGCAGAATAACCCCCGCGAAGGCCAGTGGCGCAACGTAAATGGAACGGTGCTCCAACAGCTCACGCCTCACGGACCAATAGAAGGGCCGTGTCGGCAAAAGCTTGAAAGGCGCGGTGTCCCGTTCATAGAGTTCCGGCACGATGCTCGATGGAGGATTCATAGCCTGGCTCCTTGCGATGCGGGCGCACTGCTGCCGATGACAGCGACGAAGACGTCGGCGATGCTGGGGGTCCGGAGATCCCCGAGTGCGGCGAGCTTTTCACGTGGGGTATTGGAAAACAGCAGAATGCTGCGGCCAAGCACCTGGCGTTCGTGCATTGGTTTGAGGGCGCGGGCGGCGGGGAGTTGCGCGGGCAGCGCGGTTAGTTCCAGATAGCGAGATTCGAACTCTTCCATGCTGGAACTCAGCACGATGCGGCCGCGATGGATGAACATGAGATCGGTCAGCACGTGCTCAACATCTTCCACCTGATGAGTGGTGACGACGATGGTACGGGTGCGGTCGAAGTAGTCGTTCAGGAGCGAATCGTAGAACTGCTTGCGATAGAGGATGTCGAGGCCGAGCGTAGGCTCGTCCAGGACGAGCAATTTAGCGTCGATGGCCATGACAAGAGCGAGGTGTAACTGGGTGACCATGCCCTTGGATAACTGGCGGACTTTGCTGGTGCGCAGGATCGAGGTTTTGGCAAGAAAAGTTTCCGCTTTGCCACGATCGAAGCGCGGGTGGACTCCTGCTACGTAGTCAATCGCCTGCGAAACACGCAGCCAGCGAGGAAGGATGGCGACATCAGAAATGAAACAGACATCGCGGAGGAGTTGGTCGCGCTCAGCCCAGGGGTCACGGCCCAGGACCCGCAGTTCACCTTGGTAGGGGATGAGACCGAGAATAGCGTTGAGTGCTGTGCTCTTACCGGCGCCGTTAGGGCCGATGAGTCCGAGGATACGACCCTCTTCGACGCGCAAGTCAATACCATCGAGCGCAATGTTCGAGCCGAAGGCCTTGCGTAGGCCCTTGGCTTCGATGACGGTCATAGTTTGTTCTCCTCTCGGGGAGGCTTTTCGTTTGTGCCGGCTCCGGTGCCGGCCGAATCTTCGTTCCCGGCAGCCTTAAGTAACTGTTCCGTATCCAGGCCCAGCCGTTGAATGTTGGCAGAGATCCGCGGCCATTCCTCGGCAAGGAACTTTTGCCGTTCGCTTTGCAGCAGAAGATCGCGAGCGCCCGTGTTGATGAACATCCCGCGGCCTCGCTTGGTCTCGACGAGCTGCTCGTCGACGAGTTGTTGGTAGCCCTTGAGAACCGTCAGTGGATTGACGCGAAATTCCGCGGCGACCGTGCGCACGGAAGGCAGGGGGTCACCCTCCTTGAGCACGCCGTCCAGGATCATGGCGACGACTCGGTCGCGAAGCTGGCGGTAAATCGGCTGACTGTCGTTCCACTCATGGTCCGTCATGGTTAGTTCGTCGCCGCCTGCGCTTGAGCTTCGGTCACGTCAGCCTGCTCGTTCCATCGGTGAACGTCCACCCCTATCGCAATAAGCCATAGGCACAGCACTCTTTCTGCGAATCGGTTGTACCTTATATGCATTTGCCCAGCGTACTCTGATTAGCCAGAAAATCATCAACAGCAGCGGCAGGACGCTCAGGAAAACAAGTGCGCCTGTCTTCTGCAAGATTGTGGGGAACAGATGTGGCCGCGCCAGAAATATTGAGGCTGCAGCGATGAACAAAGCAAAGCACATGCGCCAAAGATGGCGCGCGATGCGTGGCCGGCCGGAAATTCCGCGGCGCGCGATCATGCGAATGTCTCCCGCCGAAGCCAGCAGAGCCACGAAGCCAAACATAAAGTAAGGCCCGGGCGGATAGCCGTGATTTATGCCCGTCGGGCTGAGTATCGCTTTTACTCCCCAAGTGAGCTCAACTGCTCCTACTGCGAGAGAGACCAGCAGAGCAGACCAATCAAAAATGCCCGGCGCCCCCGCCCTGCGGCTGGCGGCAGTCCAGGCCGTGGTCACCAGATAGAGAGTTAGGGTAGCTGCAAGAACGTTGGTCGGCTGGGATTTCATCAACGCCAGGTATAACCCGGTTACGGACAAGCCAATCATGGCACCGACAAATACGTTTCCAGCGAGGGCGTGGCGGCGGGAACCCTTGCGGAGAGACACGGCGACAAATCCGGCGAGCATGCCCAAAGTGCCACCGACGATGTGAAGCATTAACAGTGACGATCTCATGCTTCAGAACTCCTTTCGTTACGAGAACGGGTTCGAAGTCCAAGTGGGCAACCCGTTGCGTGCCGCGACACCCCTCGAAGCTGGCGGTAGATCGTTAGGTAGTCGTTCCATTCACGGTCAGTCATGTTGGTCTGAGCTGAGGCTAAGGCTCGTTATCCATTTCGTCTTAACGCGGGCCTCCAGGCCCGCTCTACCGTTGGTGCAGTCCGCGAGGAGAGCTCATGACCCCCTGCAGCCCTGCGACACCCAAGAACTTTTTCCGTGGCGGGGAGAAATCCCCACTCAAGCCAAAAGAAGGCTTGAGTGGGGCACCCGGCAACTGCTACGGCCGGGATGACAACGTTAGAGAGAGAGTGAGTTTTCACGCACCGGCTCCAGGGATATGTTCCATTTCTTGGGCTTGTAGAAGTAGTTCACAAACACGTATCCCCACGGTACGGCGACGATAGGCAACAGCACCCACAAGAAACTCGCGGTGATGCCTTCCGCTGGCGATCCTGCCAACGTGCCCTTCGACCACAGGGGATACGCCACAAGAATGAGCCACAGCACTTTGTAGAATATCTCCAGGAGCACGATGGGCAGCATTTTCACGGGACGGATGATTCCAATGCCGGCCAAAGTCGCGAACGCCGTCCACACGCACCACGCCACAGCATTGATCGGGTCCCATGGTCCCTGGTGGGTAAGGATTTGCGTCCAGGTGATTTTGCCCAGCCAGAAAAACATCAACACATAGAGCAGCCGCAACAGGTAAAGGTTGATCCTGCGGACGCCCTCGTACCGGTCGTCCCGTTGAAAGATGGCTTTCACGATGCTGGTCATGGAAATGCCCTCCGGTGTGGTTTACTTGCTCCGCTGCAAGTCGTTCGGTCCGCGCAGATCAGCGCGGGGCAGATCCTTCGTTCGTTGCAAATCAAAATGCGCGTGGACTGGCTTGTCGCCGGGTTCCATGTACGTCCAGTCCTCAATGTGATGGCTGTCGTCGATGATGGTGAAGACGGCGTGGTGCATGTGTCCGTACTCCGTGCCACCGGCGACGTCGAGAAAGTCGAATTCTACCTGCTTCCCGTCAGCCGACGGCCGGGCGACCATGCGCGGTCGGTTTCCTGCGTCGCAGTAGTGAGTGAGGAGAAGGCGGTCGCTGTCGAGATACATCATGGTGATGGGATTGTCGGGCCGGACGGACGACTTCATATCGTGCATCACGGCGTTGCCCATGGAAGTCACACGAAAAGTGACTTGGCCAAGGGTGCCATCCATTTCGGGATGCGGCGGATTGGTGGTGATGCGGCCTTCCCAGGAACCAGCCAGCGTTTTGAGTTTGTCGAAGGACTTTTGAGCATCGGTTTTGGGGGCGTCCGCCATTTGCGCGTCGTGCTGCGCCAAAGCGACTGCAGAAAGGGACAGCAAGACAACGGGCAACATGCAATGCATCGATTTCATCTTCGTTTCCGATTTCATTTTCGTTCTCCTTAGATAAGTTGTGGACTCCAGCGCTCGGCAACGCCTTGATATAGTGTTGTAGTTAACTATAACACTAGAAATCTGTCAAGGGCTTTCTTTGCGTTTGTTTCGTAGCAGAGGGCGAGGGCGTGAATAGGCTCGGGGACCGAGCACTTCGTTCGATGAAGTAAAGCTTTTATTTTTATGGACTTAACAACCAAGCTCTAGGGTGAATCGGCGCTCTCGGTCGAGAAAACAAGGCCCTACGTCAGGCGCACATCCAGCAAGGCGAGCCAATACTGAAGAGATTGCAGCGTAAAGCCGCAAAGGATCAGCCCGATGCCGAAGGCTCCCAGGCGCTGTTCGGGAAGCTTGTCAGCGTAATACTCGATGTAAGGATTCAGCGTAATTCCTACGCCGGTGACAAGGCCGGTCACCAGCCCCACCCGGATCGCAAAAAGCCAGGGGTGATCGATCCGATGAGCGAGGGAACTACAAACCAGCGCCGTTGCAATATACCCGAACGTCCGAACGACGGTCCCCCAAAACAGACGCCGCGTAATCCGCGGACGACGAGACGCTTCATAGTCGATCGAAGGCCGCATGCCGCGAGAGTAAGCGAAGACTTGGCCGATGGTGACGAGTCCGGCAAATGCAATTGCGAATTCGAAACCCAAAATCTTGTAGAGTCCAACGCCGAACGCCAATCCGCGAATGGCACTGAAGACCGCTTCCCACCATAAGGAATAATGCTCAAGGCCACGCGACGCGCGACTGAATTCGATAGCCAACGTGACGCCTGTGCCAACGCCCGTGAGCAGCCCGAAGAACGGCCCCAGGCCGAGCCCATAGCCGATTCCGAAAACAACCGAGTACGTGACCGCCCGGGTCAACAGGCGCAACGGGCCGTGCTGGCCGCCCAACAGATCATAGGCAAGGTAGAGACTGCCGAGCACGTCTAGGCAAGTGCCGGTGATGCTGACGGCTGCTAGGGTGTGGTGGTCCATTCGGTGATTGTAGACTTGTCTTGCTGGAAGCCTAAATCTGCTGGCCCCGAATTAGCTACATTCACTTTTGGAACGCATTAGATTCCTGGCGGTTTTTTCTGTTCCTCCTGCTGCCGCTTCTTCTGCTCCTCTTGTTGGCGCTTTTGCTCCTCTGGGGTTGGCGGACGCTGCGTGTTGAGCGGGGCGTCTGCGCGCGGAGGAGTGGGATTGTTGGGGCGTTCGGGCTGTGGTGGCCGATCTGTTTGAGGACGTTGTGGTTGAGGCGGATTGGTTTGGCGGCGGTCCGGCTGAGGCGGTTGCGCTGGCGCGGGAGGGTGTTCGTTCCGGGCTGGCGGCTGAGCGGGTCGATTCGCATCCGGCCGGTTGACTTCCGGACGTGGTGGCTCGGGACGCGTCGGCTCGGGGCGCGCGGGCGTGTTGGGTTGAGGACGAGTCGGCTGTGGCCGATTCGCACCCGCTGCGGGCGGGCGGTCATTCCTAGCCGGCGGAGCGGACGGTTGGGCTGGCTGTGGCCGATTCGCTTCGGAGCGAGGGGGCTCTGGGCGATTTGGTTCAGACGGGTTGGGTTGTGGACGATTGGCTTCCGCTGAAGGCGGGCGGTCATTCCTCGCCGGCGGAGCGGCTGGGTTGGATGGTTGTGGTCGATCGGCTTCAGGACGTGAGGGCTCCGGACGATTGTTTTCCGGACGAGTCGGTTCCGGACGACTGGCTGGCGGTGGCGTGGGTTGATTCGACGGTCGATTCGCTGGCTGATTGCTGGGTTGCCCAGGACGCGCGGCATTCGGCTGATTGTTGGGAGCGGGTTGATTCCCAGGTCGGTTAGGCTGATTGGCCGGTTGGTTCGTGGGTTGATTGGGTTGACTGGCCGGCTGCCCGGGCCGCGCACCATTCGGCTGATTGGCCGCCTGGGATCCCATGTTCGGCGTGCCTGGTTTTCCCGGAGGAGCCTGCTTGACCATGGGGTGCGCAGCATTGGCGGGACGCAAGTCCTGCACTTCCCGTCGGGCCAACGGTTCGCCCGGATGTTGAGCCAGCGCCTGTTGCTGTTTTGAAAAAGCCACAGGTGGCGGCGGAGGCGTCGCTTTGGCA
>Ga0137418_10006675_pt1 | contig 10611 bp, 9 predicted proteins | sample CZODoug3_1_2_16f_FD_122242 | JGI IMG/M metagenome (GOLD analysis project Ga0137418, IMG submission 122242) | Vadose zone soil fungal communities from Angelo Coast Range Reserve, California, USA - CZODoug3_1_2_16fungal (Hybrid Assembly) | ecosystem: Environmental > Terrestrial > Soil > Vadose... | reverse complement strand
TCCGGCAGGGAATTAATATGACGATCTACGTCGAAGGAGCGCTTCCCTTCCACGTAGATCGTCATATTAATTCCCTGCCGGATAACGGCAGCGGCGGCCCGGACCGCTGCAATCCCCGCATCGCGATTCCCGCGATCCACCGGTACTAGGTCGCCCATCCGCATGGTCTCGCCCAGAATCGGATAACTGAACAATTCCTTCTTGGCCATGACCGATGTGCGCCGCGGAATCAGCGGCAATAGAATCGGAGGGTCCAGGTTCGAGGTGTGATTCGACATGAAGATGTAAGTGCGCGTGGCATCGATTTTGTCAAGCCCGACCGGTTCGATCTTCACGCCCGCGAGCCGCACGCCCGTCCACGCGCCCCACATCGCCATGCGGTACAGGAAGGAAACGTCGCGCGTGAGAAACGTCCAGGGAAAGCCCAGAAGCGCTGCCACTGGCAGTGCGACACTCCAGAAGGTCAGCATCACCACTGTTCGGATCAAGGCCGCGCGTCTCCTGCCGGCTGGGATTCGCCTCTCAACCAGGCAACACGGCGAGCCTTCTGCTGAGCCGTGACATTGTCCACATCCTTCACCGCATATTCAACTTCTTCCCGCGATCCCATCCTCCACTGCAGTGCGTGTTCCCCTCGGGAATTGCGCACTCGCAGGTGAATCATCTCTCCCGGATGCAGCTCATTCAGCCTTCTCTCGAAGTCGCCGGCTGCAACAACTCCATTGATCTCAAGAATGACATCTCCAACGGTCAGGCCGGCGGCTGCGGCGTCGCTGCCCGCTCGTAAGCGAATCACGGAAGGCGAAGCGTCAAAATTGCGGGCGGCCGCAAAGCCAGGTTCGGCGACGGTAACTGGTTTTCGAATCACCTGCAGGCCCACGCTTGCGAAGAAATCGTCCCACGGAATCTCCTCCACGCCCGCCACGTACTTTCGAAAGAAGGTTGCAAGGTCGGTATGAGACACGGTCTCTGCTGCCTGTCGCACACCCGCAGAATCCGGAAAGAACTTGCCCTGCTTCGCAAAATTCTGATTCATCCACTGGAAAACCTCGCGCAACGAAGCACTCCCTTGACTGGCCTCGCGCACCGCGAGGTCGAGCGCAACTCCCAGCAACTCTCCCTTGTTGTAGTAGGAAATACTCCGCTCTGGCTGGCGGTAGTAAGGATATTTTTCAAGCCACGCGTCCAGACTCGATTCCTCCGCCGATTGTGTCAGATGGGCGGGCCGGCGCTCGAGTTCCGCGAGCTGCTGTCCCAGCCGGAACAAGTAACGGCGCTCATCCAGAAGCCCGGCGCGGAGCAGGATAATGCCTTCAACAGTGCTGGTTACGCCCTCGGCGAACCATAACGCCCGCGTGTAATTCTCCTTGGTGTAGTCGATCGGTTCCAGCGTCTGCGGACGAATCCGCTTCACGTTCCACAGATGAAAGAACTCGTGGGCTGTGACATCGTCGAACGATTGTGGATTATCTTTCACGTCCTGCGCGTTCAGCTCGATGGCCGTGGAATATGCGTGCTCCATCCCTCCCCCACCCGGCCCGCGTGGGAAGTGATAAAAAAACAAATAGTGCTGAAAGGGACGATCGTCCATCCACGTAGTCGCCGCCGCGACGATGCGGTGCGCATCCCCAACCAGCCTCGCCATGTCGTAGTCGGAGCGGTCCGCATCAACCACGACCCGATAGTGTCCCCCGCCCTCGTCGAAGTCCGATTCCTGAAATGTCCCGACCTCCACCGGTGAATCCACGAGCTGATCGTAGTTGGCAGCCGCGAATTCATCCCCGGCACTTGTAAGAGGAGTGGCGAACTTCCATCCAGCCGGCACGTTCGTAAAACGCACCCGCATCTCTGCCGACCGCCCGCCCTCCGGATACATCAAAATTTCCGCCAGGTTGAAGAACGCGTGAGCCGCATTCACCTGCGCGCCGTACGGCCCCGGCTGATCGGCATAGACCTGGTACTCGACCGCCGCACCGTCCCTTGCGCCATCAAACTGCCAAGTAGTTTTGTCGGTCTTCTGGACGCTGAGGGCGTCACCGCCGCGTCCGGTTGCCGCGACCTTGTTCACATGTTGCGAGAAATCCCGCACCTGGTAGAGCGCATTCCAGACCGGTAACTGTATCTGCCGGAGCGCGTCGCCCGGGGGAAGCTCCATCCGGACGCGGAGAAGATGATCCTGGAACCCATCGAGGGACACCGTGTAACGAATGGCAGCCGCGGCAGAGCCACTGCTTTGCTGACCGGGTAGGCTGAACGGCCGCAGACACAGCCCTCCCAGAAGAACCAATAGAAGCCAGGTCCTCAGCGATTTGATCATGCTTTCGCAGAAGCCCCCAAGGGATTTTTGCTGCCGGACCCGGCGGACCCCGTACCGAATTCCTTCAATCGAGCAGGAAGCTTTTCGTAGATCCCCTCAAAGCCGCCATTGGAAAGTATGGCAACGACATCTCCCGTTCGCAATTCCGGCGCGATTACCTGCACGATCCCATCTGCTCCCGAAATGATCCGCGCTCGCTTCCCGCGCTTCTCGAGATCTGCACCAACCGCCATCAGGTCCAGCCGCTCAGCCTGAGGAATCGCGTCCGACTTGAAAACACCCGCAACGATGACCTCGTCGGCCAAGGCCAGGCTGTTCGCCAGTTCGTGCTGAAACACATTTCGCCGCAAAGTGTTAGACCTTGGTTCCAGAATCACCCACAAGCGCGACCCGGGATAGCGCGAGCGCAACGCCGTCAGTGTTCCCGCAATCGCCGTTGGATGATGGGCAAAGTCGTCAATGATGGTCACACCATTCACCTGCGCCTTCACCTCAAGCCGTCGCTTCACGCTTTTGAAAGTCCTGAGTGCCGCCTGAATCTGTTCTTTCGAAATTCCGTAGGCCGTGGCCATCGCAGCCGCGGCAGTCGCGTTGCACACGTTGTACTCTCCGCCCAGATCGAACTCAAGCTCAGCCCAGTGTTTTCCGTCCCGCACCACCACCCACGACGTCTTGGACGGTTGAAAGCGCACATTCGTGATCCGCCAACCAGACGTTTCGCGGGAACCATATCGCTGCACCGGACAGAACGCCTTGGCAATGCATCGCTCCACGCTCTCGCCGGTATCGAAGGCGACGATTCGCCCGCGTCCTGGCACCAGGTTCACCAGGCGCTTGAACGAAGTCTCCACCGCATCGAGGTCCTTGTAGATGTCGGCATGATCGAACTCAACCGAGGTAAGGATCACAGCATCCGGGAAATAGTGCAGAAACTTCGGCCCCTTGTCGAAGAACGCCGTATCGTACTCGTCACCTTCGAGGATGAAATGCTTGCCCTCTCCCAGGGCGAAGCTTGATCGAAAGTTTTCCGCAATTCCTCCAATAAGAAACGACGGCTGCAATCCCGCCGAGTGGAAGATCCAGGAAAGCATCGAGGTGGTCGTAGTCTTACCATGAGTGCCGGCTACGACCAGTACCTCTTTCCCGCGCAGAAACTCGTCATGCAGAATCTGCGGCAGCGAAGAAAACGGAATTCTCTGGTCGAGCACATGCTCGAGCTCAGCATTCCCGCGCGAGATTGCATTCCCCACCACTACCAGATCCGGACGCGGCGCAAGATTCGCGGCCGCAAACGGCTGCGCCACCGGAATTCCAAGTGATGCCAGGAAATTCGACATCGGCGGATACGCTGCGCTATCCGAACCTGTAACCCGAAAGCCGCGCTCATGCAGCATCCCCGCCAGCGACGCCATCGCCGTGCCGCAGACGCCGATCAGATGAATGTGTTTCGTATCAGCCATATCTCTTCGAATCCCAAATCGTCAGCTCTTGCTTTCTATCAGGGCCCGTCTTTTAGAGCATGGGGAAAAATTCTAAACTCGGTCCGCTTTGAAGGGATTAGTCGCGGCTTTAGCCGCTGAGGTGCGCGGCAATACAGTCAACCGAGTTTGTCCACAAGCTGTTTGGCCGTTCCCTAGCCGAAGCAGTTTCAATCCGCCTTTGGATGCTGCGTCCTATCCAGCCACCGTCGCCGCCTCCAATATCTTAAGCGTGACGTCCGCCCCGTTCACGCTCAATGCCGCTCGCACCCCAATCGGAAGTGTAATGTTCCTTCGGGTCACGTGCCCGGAGCGCAGTCCGTAAGCGACTGGAATTTCCAGATCGCCCACGATCCGAAGGATGACCTGTTGCAGAGTGTATCCCTGATTGTTGGTTTGCAAGCAGTCCAGCATCTCGCCAAAGACGATCCCCTTGACCCCCTCCAACTTCCCAGCAAGCTTCAACTGCATCAGCATGCGATCAATCTGGAAAGGCCGCGCATTTACATCTTCGAGAAAGAGAATCGTGCCCTCAGTCCGAATGTCATACGGCGTCCCTAGCGCCGCTACCAAAAGCGAAAGGCACCCGCCATAAAGAATTCCTTCCGCAGCCCCGTCCACCAATCCTTCGACTCCAGAATCGCCGGACGAGTTGACCTCCCATCCTGTCGCCCCACCCACTGCGGCATTCCAGGACGCAAGATCGATGCCCTCTGCCAGGGCGAAGTCCTTGGTGACCATGGGCCCATGAAACGTCACGAATCCTGCCGAGTCCGCAAACCAGGTCAGCAGGGTTGTGATATCGCTGTAGCCCACAAAAATCTTGGGATGGTCTGCAATCTTCTGTAGGTCGACTCTACCCAGCAGGTAGTTCGCGCCGTATCCGCCTCGGGCGCACAAGATCCCTCTAACCTCGTCGCGCGCAAACATCTCTCCCAGTTCTCGCGCGCGCCGCTCTGCGGATCCGGCGAAGTAAATCTCCTGCTCAAGGATCGACTCGAAATAGAACGGCTTGTATCCCAACTGCCGCAGAGCCTCTGAGCCCTTCTCCACCAATTCGCGCTTGATGTTGCTGGCGGGCGCCACAATGCCAACCGTATCCCCCGGACGCAATGCCCGTGGCTTGACGCGCGCAGTCTGAGCAGACAGAATCGTCAAGGCGATATCCTAAACGAAAAAATCTCCCTGGCAGATGAGCTCCGCGGGGCCGCGCAGAAAAACCTCGTTCTCGAAGCGTACGAACTGCGTTCCCCCCGGCGCATGCACGCGTACCGGCGAATCCGCATGCCCGCTGGTGATCGCGGCGACCGCCGCCGCTGAGGATCCCGTACCCGAAGACTGCGTTTCCCCGACCCCACGCTCGAAAAACGACGCCTTGATATTTCTCCTGTCCTGAACAACAAGCAGCTCAACGTTAACCCCATGCTTGAAGTACGAATTGCGCTGGATTTCAGCCGCCCGCGCCTGCCAATCTGGCCACAACTCGCTCACGAAAATCACAAAGTGTGGATTCCCCATCGACACTGCCGCGCCGCGCACCTCACCGAACGAAGTCGGTATCGTCAATTCCGCGATGAACTCCGGCACTCCCATCGCAATTTCAAACTCGTAAGCGTTCCCCTTACGCCCGGTGAGAGTGCACGTCTTCATTCCGGCGCCCGTCTGCACCGTGACCAACTCCTTCCCTTTCTGCGCGCACAGATAAGCCGCGACACACCGGGTACCATTGCCTGAAATCTCCGCCTCCGAGCCATCCGCGTTGATAAGCCGTGCCTCCACATCGGCTTCTTTCGTCGGGAACAGCCACTCCACACCGTCTGCACCGACGCCATTGTGGCGATCGCAAATGCGTTGTGTAAACCTCGAAATATCCGGAGGAGCCAGCTCGCCGTCAATCATCAGGAAGTCATTTCCGCAGGCGCTGGCTTTCGTGAAGGGGACCGCAATACGCTCTGAGCTCATTCGTGCTCGATCGCGCCCAGCGAACCCACGCTTGAAAAAACATTGGATTGATGGAGCAGAACATTGATCTCTTCCTGATCTTCATGGGGAGCGTCGACACTGAAAAGCGCACGCACATGACCCGCTGCTCCGGCGATGCGAACATTCTGCATTGTCCAATGTGCCTGGTCCAGAATGCGGTTCGCTTCGATCAGAAGGCTCTCGGCATCCGGTCCCGTTACCTCGTAGGTCATCAGCACCGACTTCAGTGCAAACGTGCGTTCGAGACGCCCGAGCACAGCCAGCGCGATCAGGATCACGCCCGTGGCAAAGATCGCAGTCAAATACAGGCCGCCACCCGCCGCCATTCCCACCCCAGCAACCACGAAGATGGTAGCGGCGCTGGTGAGACCGACGACCGAGCCCCGCGCATGGAGGATCGATCCCGCACCAATGAACCCGATGCCCGGAATGATCTGGGCTGCGATGCGCGTGTGGTCGCCCCCGAAACTTCCGGCCAACTGGCTGGAGAGCACAGTGAACATCGCCGACCCAAAACAGATCAGCATATTCGTGCGCAGCCCCGCCGGCTTGTGCCGAAACTGTCGTTCGATGCCGATGATCCCGCCGAGGATGGCCGCCACCGCCAGCCGGGCGATGGTGGACGACAGCACCGTACCCGCACTGCGCAACATCCCCATTAGGCTTTGGTAATCCGGCATAGGTCGGCGGAGAATCGAGAGCGACAGGATTCTATCACCGGAAAAACGGCCGGCTGAGCGCTTCCAGTCCGGCGAAGTTAACCTGGCTGGTTACCAGATCGCGAGAGACTTAAGAGCTCAGCGGGTGCGGTAAATGGTGACCGGACGCTGTCCCGCAACCTCGATCCGCGCGACTACCGGCAAGTTGCGCGCATGGACGGCCTGCCACACCGTATCTCCTTCCGATGCCACCACGAAGTCTGCATACCGGCCCGGATCTCCCAGCGCCCGCTCCCACAATCCGTCAGGGTCGGACGGCTGCTTCCAGACCCGGTGATTTCCCTCATTGATAGAACGCCGCAGAGGAATGCCAGCGTCCTGCAAGGCGCCGACATGCTCGCCGAGATACATCAGAAAGCCCGCATCGGGCGGAAGTTGCTTCAGTTTTTCCGCCAGTTCCATTTCAAGTTTCAGTCGGGTACGAGAATTGACCCAAGCTTCGCGAAAGCTGGCCGGATGGGCGCGCCACACGCCCGCATAGCTGGCGACTACGAATCCAACCGCAACCACAACAACCACAGGTCGTGCCACCGCTGTTGGAACGATGCTGGCGATGTAGCCGGAGACCAAGGCCACAAACACTGCCAGCGCCGGCAGCAGTTGTACCCCGTAGCGAATGTTGTAAAGCGAGTGCGGCCACCAGTCGGGCGTGAAGATCGGCACTCCCCCATACGCAACCGAGAGCATGTAGAACGGCACCGGCACCCAAAGCAGAAGCAATGCCGCCGATCGTGGGCGACGGATAGCGACCACCAGGCTGCCCAGCAGCGCGAGCACCAGCCACGCAGGCTGCCAGTTCCCTTCGCCTACGCTGAACACTCCGGCTTTGACAAAGTACGAGGCCGCTGCTGGAAGGTTGTTCATACCGGGGTGAGGTGGAAATCCGGGCACCGAGGTTTTCTTTTCAATCGCGCGGGCCGAGTAAGGACCGTTGGCAAACTCCAGCGGATTGCGGTAAACGATCCCGTTGGAGGCAAGCCAAAGCAGAGGCGCCGCGGCCGCCAACAATACAAATTTCAGGACGGCCCGCCGCGCGACACGGCTGGGAGCGCGCAAGCCGATTACCATCACCAATCCGCCAACCACGGCTGCCACGAACCAGCCGTCATATCGCGTGAAAGAAGCTCCCGTTAAACAGAGTCCGCATTTCGTCAGCGAACGTGTACTATTCGCACCCCCCTCTTCCGAACCTCTGCTCTGGAGAAACCCATCAAAGTGCACCGCCGCCCAGACAAACAGCGCAAGATACACCGACTCCGTCATCGCCGTCGCCTGCAGGTAGAGCAAATTCGGATTCAAGCCATAGATCGCCGCTGCCAACCAAGCCGGACACCGCGCTTTCAATTCTGACCCGCTTGGCGCCTCACAACGACCTCGCACCAGCCGGAAAATTCCAACCACCCCCAGCACATAGGCGAGCATCGAAGAAATCGACCCGCCCACGCCCGTCTGCCAGGCCCACTTCGAAACAATGAAAGGCATCATCAACAGGTGCGGCAATGGAAGCCAAACCGTTCCCAACTGAAGCGGCCCAGGGGTCCGCGAATCGAAAACGCGGCGCGCGATATTGATATGCGCCACCGCATCCCCAAAAAGCAGAATTTCGCCCTGCCGGAAGCAAATCAGGAAGGACACCACGGACGCGCAGATGGCCAGGACCGCGACCCACGCAGTCTCGCGACCCCAGCGGCGCTCAGCCGAGGTCTTCATTCGAGATGAGTCAGTTCGCGGAATACCTGGAAGCGTTCATTGATTTCTTCCCGCGTCAGCGACTGCAGGCGTTCGGTCCCGAAGCGCTCTACGGCAAACGATCCCATCACGCCCCCGTAGAACAATGCGCGCTTCAGCACCTCGCGATTCAGCTCCTCCTGCGACGCGATGTAGCCCATGAAACCACCAGCAAAAGAGTCGCCCGCGCCCGTCGGGTCCTGCACTTGCTCGATTGGCAAGGCCGGCGCGCGGAAGGGATGATGACCAATCCCGAAGGCTCCCTTGCGGAAGAAAATCGTCGCCCCGTATTCCCCATGCTTGATGACCAGCGCCTGCGGCCCCATCGCCAGCACCTTCTGCGCAGCCCGCGGCAGGTTGGTCTCGCGGGCAATCATCTTCGCCTCGGCGTCGTTAATCAATAAGACGTTCACGAGCTTCAGCATTTCGGCAAGCTCATTGGGCGTGCCGTTGATCCAGAAATTCATAGTGTCGCCGCCCGTGAGCCGCACTCCGTCCATCTCCCGTCGCACCGCCGCTTGCAGAGTCGGATGGATGTTCGCCAAAAACAGGAATTGCGTATCGTGATAGGTCTCGGGAATCTTGGGCTGGAACTGTTCGAATACGTTCAACTCGGTGAAGTCAGTTTTTGCTTCGTTGAGATTCTCGGTGTAGTGCCCGCCCCACCGGAACGTCTTGCCGGGCGCGCGTTCGATGCCACGCGTATCGATGCCGCGTCGCGTCAACACCAGTTCGTGATCGGCGCTGAAGTCGTCGCCCACCACGGCCACCACGCGGACCTCAGCAAAATAGCTGGCCGCGAGCGCGAAGTATGTGGCTGCGCCGCCCAGGATGTTTTCCACGCGCCCCGATGGAGACGCAATATTGTCAAACGCAACCGAACCCACTACCAGAATGCTCATGATTTGAGTGCTATTTTCCCGCGGAAAGATATTTGTCCAGGATCAGACTGAGCTTCTGCCGGGTCGCAAGCGGAATCTTGTCGCGCTCGGTAAGAATCGCATGCGCCAGTGCGGACCCGCACTGGCAGCTTCGATTTGCAGGCATGGCAGCCACGGTCTCGCGCACGACCTTGGCCGCATTCTCCGCGTTCTTCACCAGGACCGCGACAATCTGATCGACCGTCACCGAGTCGTGATGGGGATGCCAGCAGTCATAGTCCGTCACCATTGCCACCGTGACGTAGCAAATCTCTGCTTCCCGGGCGAGCTTCGCCTCTTGCAGATTGGTCATGCCGATCACGTCCATGCCCCAACTGCGATAGACATTCGACTCAGCCTTGGTCGAAAACTGCGGACCTTCCATGTTGATGTACGTCCCGCCCCGCTTGCCAGTCACGCCCACTTTCTGGCAGGCGCCCTCAACCACCTGGGAAAGTTGGGGACAGACCGGATCGGCAAACGCAATATGCGCCACGATCCCATCGCCAAAGAAGGTGTCGACTCGGTGGCGCGTACGATCAAAGAATTGATCCGGAATAACGAAGTCCAGCGGCTTGTGCTCTTCCTTAAGTGACCCGACGGCAGACACCGAGACGATACGCTCCACTCCCAGTTGCTTGAACCCGTAAACGTTGGCACGGAAATTCAACTCGCTCGGCAGGATGCGATGCCCGCGCCCGTGCCGCGCCAGAAACGCGACCTTGCGACCCTCAAGCGTGCCGCAAACGTAAGCATCCGAAGGCGCGCCGAACGGCGTCTTCACGCGCACTTCTTTCACCCGACTCAGCCCGGGCATCGAATAGAGCCCGCTGCCGCCGATGATCCCAATTTCCGCCTGTGACAAGTTTTGCCCCCAAGGAGAGTCTTCGCTACGAAACAAAAGGGTGATTATACAAAAAGGCCGGAACGTGCCTTCGCTGAAGAATTCTAATCTGTGGGAAGGCGTCTACGAGGACGCTCGAAGTTACGCCGCTGCAGTCTTACTGAACGATTGAACTGCCTGCTCTTCACTGTCATAGACCTGAAAAACAGTGAGCAGTTTGGTGACTTGCAGCAAGTCGCCGACTCGCTGGGTCAGGTTGGCCAGCTTGATAGAACCGCCAGCGTTGTTGGCCGTGGTATACAGCGCCACCAGAGTCCCAAGCCCGCCGCTGTCGATGTAGTTCACGCCACCAAGGTTGAGCACGATGTTCTTATTGTCCGGGATCAGTTTTTTAACCGAGTCACGCAAGCTGGCGGACTCCTCGCCGAAAACAATGCGACCACCACAATCGACGATCAAAGCACCATCTATCGTTCGAGTACTCAGTCTTAGTTGCATAAGGGCCTCCAGAGGCTTTCGGACATGCCCGACTTAGCCCCAAAGGGTATCCCTTGTCACGCCTCTTCGCAAGCGCTTCTTGAGGTGAGGAAAGCCTTACTTCCTGCCCACAAAGCCATGCCAT
>Ga0137418_10006673_pt1 | contig 10612 bp, 8 predicted proteins | sample CZODoug3_1_2_16f_FD_122242 | JGI IMG/M metagenome (GOLD analysis project Ga0137418, IMG submission 122242) | Vadose zone soil fungal communities from Angelo Coast Range Reserve, California, USA - CZODoug3_1_2_16fungal (Hybrid Assembly) | ecosystem: Environmental > Terrestrial > Soil > Vadose... | reverse complement strand
GGTTTGTCATACCGCTGAACTGCCTCCATTGGTAACCCAGCGAAACGGCGTTGATCGGCATAGGGGCGGCGGTCGCCCGCCGACCCCTGCCACACCACCGTGCGTACGGGTCCGTACACGGCGGTTCGAGACGTTTGGGCTAACACTGCTCGAACAACGAAGGAAGACCGCGCTCGCGGAAATAGGCATTCGAGAGCGCAACATGCAGGGCTTTCGAATGGGCCAGATGCCACGGGCCATGGGCACTGCCGGCGGCGTTAGCTGCCAGCCTAGCCCGTACACCCAATTGAATCAGCATTGCCCGGCGGCGGCGTGGAGTTTTCCATTGCCGCCACAGCGCCACCCGAAGGCGCACGCGAACCCAGCGAGTCAGCTGAATCAACACGTCCGGCGTTTCGCAGAAGCCGAAATAGCCGCGCCAACCCCGCATATAGGGAGCCAGAGTTGCCATTGTCGTCTCCAAGCTCACGCTTTTGGCCTGTCGCGTGATTTCCCGAATCCGTTGCTTAAACCGCTCGATGGCCTTCAGCGCAATCCTGCGCCGAACCTCCGGACCATCGGTGAAACTGAATCCGAGAAACTTCCGCTCCCGCGGTCGCGCCACCGCGCTCTTCTTGTCGTTCACCTTGAGCTTGAGTCGTTGCGTGATGAATCGCGTGATGCTCTCCATCACCCGTTGACCTGATCGCTCGCTGCGAACGTAGATGTTGCAATCGTCCGCATATCGAACAAAACGGTGTCCCCGGCGCTCCAGCTCGCGGTCGAGTTCGTCGAGCACGAGGTTGCTGAGCAAGGGCGAAAGTGGACCTCCTTGCGGAGTTCCTTCCACACTGGGACTGACCAGCCCGTTCTCCATTACTCCGGCATTCAAGAATGCGCGGATGAGCTTCAGCAGCCGCTTGTCCCGAACTCGTTTCGCAATCTGACCCATCAATTTGTCATGATTGACTCGATCGAAGAATTTCTCCAAATCGAGATCAACCACCCAGCCGTAGCCTGCAGCGATATATTGCTGCGCTTGCGCCACCGCTTGATGAGTCGACCGGCCCGGCCGGAAACCGTAACTGCTGTCGGAAAACGTCGGGTCCCACCGCCTCTGCAGAACCTGCATCACCGCTTGTTGGATAAATCGATCCAACGCCGTCGGAATGCCAAGCTTGCGCACTCCTCCGTCCGGTTTGGGTATTTCGACCCGTTTCACCGGTTGCGGTTCATAAGTCCCGCGCAGCAGGTGTTCCCGTATAACCAACAGTGCCGGATAGTCGGGGAGTTCATCGACGGTCATGCCGTCGATCCCCGCGCTACCCTTGTTGGCCTTGACTCGCCACATTGCCTCCTTCAGGTTTTCCCACTCACATATCGCCTCCATTATTCGATCCGTGCGGGCTGGGTTTTCGGCTTCACTCCTCGCCCCGGACGATTCAGACTCTTCCCTGCTGGTTTCTCGGGCTTCACCCGTCAGCGCAATAGGGAAGTCCAGTTGCCTCTGGATATTCTGCTGCTTGTCGTCCTTGAGATTCATGACCTACTCACCGCTCCTCTCGTTCAGGCCTTCGGTCCCCGTTCCCGGCTTGGCCTATCTGTTTGCTCCACCTTTCGGATCGGAGTGCCTCACTAGCCTTGCCGACGCCATGACCTACTATGCCCTCTGCTGACTTCTGCCTGCGGTCAGCGTGCCTCTCGGCACGCTCAGTCGCTTGCGCGACACAGAGCAGATCTCCCGAGGTAAGTTCAGCCGCCTTCCGCGCGCAATCGCCGGATCTACGCTCCGCATGCTTGATGGATATGGACTTCGCGGTACGTTGGCCGCTCGTCCCACGCTCACGCCTTATATCCGGTTCTTGTCCATCGACTCGCGCTTTTGCTCCACGCTTCTTTCGGACCCCGCCTCGCGGCGATAGCCCTTGCGCTTCGCTAATCCTTCACCTCCATCAGGTCGGATAGAAGACTTTCACTTCCGAGCTGCTGAACATGCTCGGCACACAACGAAGCCGCCTGCGGCGGCGGACGCTACGCGTGGGCACGCTCAAAGATCTTCCTTTCTCAATGCAATGGCAGTAGCATGGGCCACGTCATGATTGACCAACCCGCCTTTGCAAGCTTCAGCTTCATTCCGGCTGAGGAACTCCTTTCGACACAGCGGGTTAGGTTACTTTCTCCATAGCGTGCCGCGTCCGCCGCCAGACAGCAGGGGCTCCCTTCAAACGGCGTTATCGAAAGTGCCCTCAACAGTTCCGCCCGATCGGAATTTGTCGCCGGGCACTTCCGATGAACGCTAGCTGTTTATGAGGAGTAATTGTTCCGGCGAGTTGCCCGTCGCCAAAGGCACATCGACGGTTTGAGGGCTCTACACCGTCTGGCTCTGCCCGTCCTTACTGTGGTCGGCGGCCGGTCGTTTGCCATATCGCCACTGACTGCTTCGCGTGCTGCGACCTGAATTAGCGGGGAATGGCGTCCCTCATGAAGAGAGTCGTCTTTGTCGTGACGAAAGCGAAGAATTGTCGCCTTTTCGTGGGAAATCCGAGAGCAACCGGGGCATAAGTAGTCTGACTCGGCCGCCTGCGGCTGGCTGTGGTATTGCCAGATGCCTCAGGTGGAGCGTCGCCTTGAACCCGTCTCTTGCCCCGAGCGAAAGCCCTTCGGCAGTGTCAGCCGGACATCCCTCTGCTCTTCCCCCGCGATTGATAATACGGATTCCTACCGTCCCCGCAATCCCCAAGAGTCCGTGCTCTATCACACGGTCGCCCGGAATCTGGAAACATTCCTTGCCCGGCAGCAAGAACGTGGGCGGAACGTCCCGCAGTTTGTCGAGCGCGAACTGCGCGCGTTCCTCGAATGCGGAGTCTTGGCCTGCGGATTTTTGCGTCTGCGGTGCCCGTCGTGCGGCCAGGATAAGCTGCTGCTTCTATCCTGTAAGGGGCGTGCCATCTGTCCGTCCTGTTGCGGACGCCGCATGGCCGATACCGCCGCGCATCTTGTCGACCGTGTGTTTCCCCATGTGCCCGTCCGGCAGTGGGTTCTCTCCTTGCCGTTTGCCTTGCGCTATCGTCTGGCTTACGACGCGCAAGTGACGACTGCCGTTTTACAAGTCTTCATCCGAGTCTTGTTTGGCCTTTACCGCCGGCTGGCGCGCGACTACGGCCTCGACCAGACCCAGTGCGGCGCCGTGACCTTCATACAGAGATTTGGGTCGGCCGCGAATCTTCATGTCCACTTCCACGTGCTCGCGATCGATGGGGTGTATGCGCCGGGACTGGACGGGAAGCCGGAGTTCTTTCCTTTACGGCCTCCGGAGAATGCCGAAGTCGCCGATCTGGCGCAAGTATTGGCGCAGCGGGTTGGCGCGTTGCTGAAGCGCCGCGGCGGGGACCCGCAGCGTTCCGACACGGAAGACTCCGATCGATTGACGCGCGATCAACCCTGGCTGGCCGACGTCTATGCGGCTTCCGTTTGCGGTCGCCTTGCCACAGGCCCGAACGCCGGCCGCCACGTTGCGGTTGCCGGAGACCGAGTCGATCCGGAAGCGATCGATAGCCGAAGCAGCCCCCGATGCGCCAGCGTGGCGGGTTTCAGCCTCCACGCTAACGTCGCCATTTCTGCCCAAGACCGCCTGCGGCTTGAACGATTGTGCCGTTATGCGGCGAGGCCGGCTGTGGCAGCCGACCGCCTGGAGGCTTTGCCGAACGGGAGACTTCGCTACTGGTTTAAGACTCCCTGGCGTAATGGAACCACCCACGCGATTTTCGAACCCCTGGAGTTTATTGAAAAACTCTGTGCCTTAGTGCCCACCCCACGCGCCCACACCGTGAGATATCATGGCATCCTCGGCCCCGCGGCAAAGTGGAGAGAGCTAATCGTTCCCAATAATGCGACAACGGCAGCAGCCCCGGAGTCCGAGAATGGTTTCGCATCCAGCCCAGCTTCCAGCGGCGCGGACCCTCCAGATCGCAGCCAGCAACCGAACGCTTCTCCTGCGGCGCAACGCCATCCGCGGAACTATTTGTGGTCCGAACTGATGAGACGGGTGTTCGCCGCCGACGTTTTAGCCTGTGATCGGTGCGGAGGCAGACTCCGCATCTTGGCAACGATCCGCCCGCCGGAAACCACACGCAAGATTCTGGACCATCTCGGGCTGCCTTCGCGTCCGCCTCCACTGGCGCCTGCGGCCTCCTCCCAGGAACTTCCTTTTGCCTTCGAATAATCGTTCTCCAGCGGACGATCGAGGATTCGGGCGTTTACCGCTCCTCATCACAGACACGCCGGCGCGCTTATTTCCTCCGCCCGCCCGAAAATAGCGGCCAGACCCGGGGGAACCCGCCCGGGATTTGCCCGCAGATCAACATAAGTTCCCAACCGCGACACGGGGCGACGCCTTCGATACCTTCCTCGTCCCGCTTATTTCGCTTATGCTTCTCGAACCTTGATAAACGTTTCGTCGGCACGCCAGCTCCCGCCCACGGGGCGCTCGAAGGTTCGCCAGCGTTTTTCGCACGCTTCCGCGCAGCAGACGACCCATCGCAAGATTGTCGAATGTGAAATGACCACGCCACGCTCAAGTTAACGTGTAGCGTGGGAGTTCGAAAAGTCGTGGCTTTATCGGGCGAGAAATCTTGATCAGTAAACGTTTCGGCCACGGGACCACTTCTACGGTAACGCGGTAATACGTCCAGGTGCCGGCAAAAAAACCGGCTGTCTTGGAAGCACGGCCGGGGCATTTTTTCGCACTCATCGCTCTGTTCGAGAGAATATGCAGCGGTCCAACCGGGCTGACTGCGCACGGTTCGATATTTTGGTCTGTATTGTCTGTCTCGGATTGTGAATGATATCCATCAGTCGGAGCGAAGGAGCAGACATCATGTTTTCAGTGATATTCGAGGTCCACCCCAGACCGGAGCAAAGGGACAACTATTTTGGGAATGCGAAGATGCTTCGGCCTGAGCTTGAAAACGTAGATGGATTTGCCGACAACATTCGGTACCGAAGTCTCACGCGGGAGGGATGGATTTTATCGCTTTCGAGCTGGCGCGACGAAAAGGCCGTTGTTCGCTGGCGCACCCGGATGCGCCATCACGAGGCTCAGGAAAGGGGACGCACGAAAATCTTTCTGGACTACCATCTCCGTGTCGGTCAATTGACGAAGGATACAAACATACCCGAAGGCTATGAACTGCATGAGCAAAGGCTGGACGAGACTGAAGTTGGGGAAGGCACGACGATAGTCCTGATCGATGGCAAACGGACTTCTGAATGGGTAAAAAACACGAGCGCGGAGGACGTTGCCAGATGGTTGGGCCTCCCTTCGAAGGCCGAGGCACTGGTTAGCTGGGATGTGTTTGATGCGCTTCTGACCCCAGGTGACATCATTTTGCTCATGTCGTGGCGCGACCAACTCGAAGCCGAGGCATTTGAAAAAACCGTCTCGCTTCAGGAGAGTGCTCGGCTTCGTCGCGTACGTGTGGTGCGCGATTACGGAATGTATGACCGTCGTGAAGCACCGCAGTACTACCCCGATGCTCAAGGTCCTCAACCCTGAGTCCTGGATTGAGTGGAATCCGCGCGGACGAGCCGCTCGTCTTCCATCTCGATGCGCTTACCCACACGCGGATCGCCCTGGTCGGCGAAGTAGTCGGCCTTGACCGTCTCGTCGGGTCCATGTGGTACTCGGACGACGTCGAGAAGCACGGTGATGGCCGCTGCAATGAGTGAGTTGACGGCGAACGCGGTCAGCGCGATGTAGCCCATCTGGCCGACGACGGGGATGAGCGACAGCGATCCTGCAAAATGTGTCCCCGTGACCGGATTGATTACGTTGTACGCCGCATACGTGCCGTAAAACATGCCGCCGGCCCATCCCGCAAGCAGTCCCCAGTGGTGGAACCACCGCGTATACAGGCCGAAGACGATCGCGGGAAATGTCTGAAGAATCCAGATGCCGCCGAGCAGCTGAAAGTTGATCGCGTTCTGCTTGTCCAACGTCAGGACGAAAACGAGCGCAAAGCCCTTAACCACCAGAGAGACGATCTTGGACACATTGGCTTCTTCGGCATGCGTGGCGTCGGGCTTGATCCATTCACGATAGATGTTGCGAGTGAAGGTGTTGGCCGCGGCGATCGACATGATCGCCGCGGGCACGAGTGCACCGATGGCGACGGCTGCGAAGGCGACTCCGGCGAACCAGGCGGGGAAGGAATCCTCGAACAACTGCGGAATGACGAGCTGCGCGTTCGGCACGCCGTCCAAACCGATCGGCTTCGTGCCGGCAGCGATCGCCACCCATCCGAGCAGCGCCAGCAGGCCGAGCACGAAACTGTAGGCGGGAAGGATCGTTGCGTTGCGACGGATCGTGTCGCGGCTCCGTGAGGAAAGTGTCGCCGTGATCGAGTGCGGGTACATGAAGAGCGCGAGGGCGGAGCCGAGCGCCAGCGTGGCATACGCCCAGTAAGACTGCGACGACGGTATGAACACGCCTAGCGGATTGCCGGTCGCCGGATTGACGCTCATCATCTTCTGCCGCGCCGCCTCGAAGACATGCTCCCATCCTCCAACCTTCGACGGCAGGTAGATTATGGCAACGATGATGACGAGATAGATGAGCGTATCCTTCACGAACGCGATCAACGCGGGAGCGCGCAGACCCGCAGAGTAGGTATAGGCGGCAAGCAGCGCGAACGCGATGAACAGCGGCGCGTCTTTAGCGATGACGCTTCCGGAACCGCCGAGGCCGACCACTTCGAGGACCGCCTGGATGCCGACGAGCTGCAGCGCAATGTACGGCATCGTGGCAAGGATGCCGGTGATCGCGACGGCCAGCGACAAAGGCTTGGATCCATAACGGCCGCGTACGAAATCCGCGGCAGTTACGTAGCCGTGGCGATAGCTGACCGACCAAAGGCGTGCCATGTAAACGAAGATGATCGGATACAGGATGATCGTGTACGGAACGGCGAAGAAACCGCTGACCGCGCCGAGCGCAAACATAGCGGCCGGTACGGCCACGAATGTATACGCCGTGTAGAGGTCGCCGCCGAGCAGAAACCAGGTCACCCACGTGCCGAACGTGCGCCCTCCCAGACCCCATTCGTCCAGACTTGCCAGGCCCGTTCCGCGTCTCCAGTTACTCGCCCAGAAGCCAAGGACAGTAACCAGCAGGAAGAGGCCGACCAACACTGCCAGCGCAGGATAATTGATTCCGGTATTCATCAGGCCGACTCCTTCCCACGAACGCCACGCCCCGCGAGCGGACGACGCGGTCGCGCGATCAGGACGACGCGGTGCGCCGCCCACGTGCAAAGCGCGCAAAGGAACACCCACAGGAACTGGTACCAAATGAAGAATGGAAAACCCGCCAGCGTCGGATTGATCCTCGCATAGCTGTCCACCCACAGAAGCGCCACAACCGGAATCGCCAATAAGACGGCAGCGACCGCCAGCAGCGCCCTGTTGGCGGAGTAACCGGCATGGGCACCAGCATTGCTTTCGAGATGACTCACCTGAACCTCCGTTAATAAGGCGCCTCACGGACCAAAGGCAATGGGAACCAGCCGCGGATTACGCGAATTACGCGGATGCAGACTGCAGACCGTCACTAACCCTCCGATCTGCATCCGCGTAATTCGCATAATCCGCGGCTGGTTCCCCGTTTTCAACCTTATAGGAAAACGATTTGACTGATGAAAGTGCGCTTGTTCATCCAAAATGGCTCAGCAGGGCATTCTTCCGGCGCGCGTTTCTTTTTTAGGCCCGTATTAACGCCACAGCTATCGCGATTACTAATCCGGCCGTCAAGGCATAATTCCAGATCTTCTGACGTTTCAGTTTGCGTTCGAGTCGTTGGTTCTGCGCATTCACCATGCGGGTAACGGGTTCGATGTTGCGATCGATCAGCGCAAACTGTTGGGCCAGTGCCTCACCCAGGTTCTTTGGCGTTTCCGGCTGCCGATGCGGCTCGTCGATGCTCATTGCCGCACGTGTCAATTGCAGAGCGAGTTGCATCCAATTCATGGTGGCATTGTAATCCCAGCGGCCCCTTGATCGACAGTTCGTACGTCGGTGCCGATATGTCTCACGTTCCGAGGGCTTACCTGAAGGCAGTTGGATTCAGGTTACGGATCGCTGAAAAATACTATTGGCTACCCGCCATTTCGTTCAGTGTCCGAGAGGCGATCTGCAGACCGTCCCACACCGCGGGGAATCCGGCGTATGGAGCCATCTGCAGTATGGCTTCGACAATCTCCTCTTTTGTGGCTCCATTACCGGACGCCATTCGTACATTGAGTTCGAGGGCGCTTGTTCTTCCGAGCGCCGTCAACGCAGCAACCGTGCACAGGCTGCGAGTTTTCAGATCGAGAGGAGACCTCGTCCATATCTGGCCTGCGACAAATCCAAGAATGAGCCGCTCTAAATCCGGCGAGAGATCTCTCCAGCCGCGCCGGATACGCTCGGCCTGTTCATCGCCGACCATCTGTTTCAATATCGCCAGGCCGTTTGCCAAATGTTGTTCATCAGTCATGGCTGTCATTCCCCAATTCTGAACCCGTAACCGGCACTGACGTCGATAGCCTGGCCGGTGATGGCGTCGGATTCAGGCGAACAAAGGAATAAAACGGCGTCGGCAACTTCGGAGGGGAGAACCATCCTTTTCAAGGCAGTCGCGCGCACGTATTCCTTGTACATCGCGTCAAAGGTCACACCGGCTGCCTCGGCACGCTTGCGGATAACTGAATCGATCATTTCCGAGCGCGTGGGTCCCGGACAGATCACATTGACTTGAATGTTATGAGGGCCGAGTTCCTGAGCAAGAGTCAGCGTCAGACCGATCAGACCCCATTTCGAAGAGGCATAGGGTGTTCGCAACGGATAAGCCATCTTGCCGGCAATTGAAGAGATATTGATGATCTTGCCGCGTTTCTTTTCGATCATTGACGCCGCGACCGCACGACATAAGACAAATGGAGTTCGAAGGTTGATCTTCAATGTTCGATCCCAGTCTTCGATCGCGATCGTGTGCACGGCACCCGTCGGTCCGGTGATCCCGGCGTTATTGACGAGAATATCGAGAGGTCCCAGATCTCGAACAACAGATCCAACCAGCGTCTCGATCTGAGTGTCGTCCGTCAGGTCCATGCCGTAGGACTTGAATCTGAGACCGCGGGACTTGAACTCGGAGGCCGTTCCGGTGAGGGCTGGATCATCAAGAGCCGCAATCGCGACGGTTGCGCCCGCCGCAAGCAGTTTTTCGGAAATCGCTTTGCCGATGCCCTGGCTGCCGCCAGTCACAAGGGCGACTTTGTTCATCAGTGTCATATTCGCCTATTCATACCATGAACACTGGCTAAAGCCCGCGACTACATTTTTGGAATCACGTTTGTGCACCCAATGTAGTCGCGGGCTTTAGCCCGCGTTGGACATCATGGTAACCTGTACCGCTAAATCGGGAGGAAACATGATGAAGCGAGAACTCGTGCTCGGAACACTGATCGTGCTCGGAGGCTTGTCGCTGGTGGTTTCCGGACTCCAGGCGCCGGCAGGACCGTCGGCGGCAGCGCGGGCGGCCACAAAGATCGAGAAAGTGAAAGACAACCTGTATATGATCACCGGTTCCGGCGTGGCCGACACCAGCGCATTCAGCGGCGGCAACACCGCCGTGCTCATTACTGACGCCGGTGTCGTGATTGTCGATACGAAGCTGCCCGGATGGGGTCAGATCGTTCTCGACCGGATCAAGACAGTGACCAACAAACCCGTAACGACGATCATCAACACGCATACGCACAGCGACCACACCGGCAGCAACGAGTTCTTCGGCACGACAGTGGACAGCATTGTGCAGGAGAACACGAAGGCGAACATGGCGAAGATGGACGAGTTCAAGGGTGATAAAGCCAGGTTTTTACCCAAGCGCACATACAAAGACAGGCTGACGGTCGGGAAAGGGAAGGATCAAATCGATCTGTACTACTTTGGCCGCGGTCACACGAACGGCGACACTTTCGTCGTGTTCCCGGCGCTGCGTACGATGCACGCCGGCGACATGTTTGCGTGGAAGGCTCTGCCCTACATCGACACCGATAACGGCGGCAGCGTGGCCATCCATCCTCAGACGCTCGCAAAGGTGGTCGCGACGATCAAGGATGTCGACACGGTCATTACAGGACACATACCGACACCGACGACATGGAACGAACTGAAGGAATACGCCGACTTCACCCAGGATTTCGTTACCTGGGCTCAAAATGAAATGAAAGCCGGAAAGACCGTGGACCAGGCAGTCCCCGAGTACAAGGTGCCGGCGAAATACAGGGGCTACGTCCCCAGCGCGAACCCGCAGTTTGGCGGGGTGAAAACCAATCTGGAAGCTCTTTACAAGGAACTGAAGAAGTAGCGACTACTGTAGCGGCGGTCTATGACCGCCGAGGATTCCACAAACTGCTGCACCCTCGGCGGTCATAGACCGCCGCTACAGAGCTACCGGCTGGCCGTCCTGTTCGATTCCGCAACGCAGGAAAAGTTCGCGGCATCGCTGGTGTCGCCTGAGCCCTTATACTTCGCAACCTGACCGAAAGGGCACAGGGGACGCGTCTTATCGACCTGGCCGTTGGTCAAGTGAGACGCG
>Ga0137418_10000979_pt1 | contig 10614 bp, 14 predicted proteins | sample CZODoug3_1_2_16f_FD_122242 | JGI IMG/M metagenome (GOLD analysis project Ga0137418, IMG submission 122242) | Vadose zone soil fungal communities from Angelo Coast Range Reserve, California, USA - CZODoug3_1_2_16fungal (Hybrid Assembly) | ecosystem: Environmental > Terrestrial > Soil > Vadose... | reverse complement strand
CCCACATCCTGCTCCCACTGGACGGGAGCGTCAAGCACGCCCTGCTGATTCCGAAGACAGAAGATGGGCGAGTCATCTTCGCCATTCCATGGCTCGGCCGCCTGCTGGTTGGGACGACCGATCAGGAAGTCACCACCGCTGATGAGCCAATGGTGACGCAAGGGGATGCTGTATACCTGCTCCGGCACCTCAACCGCTACACCGCCCGGCAGTATGCCCACGAAGAAATTGTCAGCGGCTTCGCGGGCGTTCGTCCGCTCGTGCAACCCGCTCACTCGCGCCAGACAAAGAATCTCGTTCGCGAACATGAGGTAGAGATCGACCAGCACAGCGGTCTGGTCAGCATCCTGGGCGGCAAGTGGACGACTTATCGGGTGATGGCCGAACATACTATTGACGCAGTGGCGAGGATGCTTGGACGGGCGCGCACGCGGACCAGTAGTCAGAACCATCAACTTGCGGGCACCGCAGGATACACGACGGAATATTGGAGAACATTGGCCCGGGAATACGAAGTCACCAAGTCGACTGCCCGACACCTTGCCGAAAAATTCGGAATGGAATCCGTGCGTGTTCTGGAGTTAACGAAAGAAAATCCAGACCTTAAGTCTCCCGTTGTCGCTGGAGCGGCGCCGATTCGAGCCGAGATCGTCTACAGCGCACGGCGAGAAATGGCGGTTACGATCGAAGATGTATTAGCCCGACGGATCGGGCTGCAATACTTCGATTGGAGGCTGGCCATAGAGGCGGCGCCTGTTGTAGCCTCGCAACTCGCAAGCGAGCTGGATTGGTCCGACCAACAAAGAAATGAAGCGATTCAGGATTACGTCGGCAAGATCAAGCGATGGCTCGCGGCCATCGGACTTTCGCCCGACTAGAGGTTCGTTTCTAGCGCGCGTGAAATGGCAAGGCGCTCAGAAAGGCAGGCACAGTGGCGAGCTATCTCGGTGCGATTGATCAGGGAACTACCAGCACCCGCTTCATCGTATTTAACCGCTCCGGTCGCATCGTCGCCAGCGAACAGCGAGAGCACCAGCAGATCTATCCCAAGCCTGGCTGGGTGGAACATGACCCCGAAGAAATCTGGCGGCGGACGCAGGAAGTCATCGCCGGTGCCCTGCAACAACGAGCGCTGCGCCCATCGGATCTGGCAGCGATCGGCATCACCAACCAGCGGGAGACGACGGTCCTGTGGGATCGAAAGACCGGCAAGCCGATCTATAACGCCATCGTTTGGCAGGATACAAGAGTCGTTGATTCGGTCTCGGAATTCGCCCGGCAGGGTGGTCAGGATCGATTTCGAATTCAAACCGGGCTGCCTCTAACAACCTATTTCAGCGGCCTGAAGATCCGCTGGATGCTGGACCACATTCCGGGCGCCCGCGAGCAGGCCGAGGCCGGCGATCTGCTGTTTGGGAACATCGACACATTTCTGGTCTGGCACCTCACGGGCGGTTCGGACGGCGGAATTCACATAACGGATGTGACCAACGCCAGTCGCACACAACTGATGAATCTCAACACTCTGGATTGGGATCCCGACGTTTTGTCGGCGTTCGGAATTCCCGCCGCCATTTTGCCTCGCATCCGTCCAAGCAGTGATATCTACGGTACCGCCAGTGAAAGTGTTCTGCAGGGTGTCACGATCGCCGGCATTCTCGGCGATCAGCAGGCTGCTCTCGTGGGCCAGACCTGCTTCAAGCAGGGCGAGGCCAAGAATACCTACGGCACCGGTTGCTTTCTGCTCATGAACGTCGGAGACAAGCCCGTCGGTTCTAAGTGCGGCCTTCTGACCACTCTTGCCTACAAGTTGGGGAATCAGCCTGCGATCTATGCCTTGGAGGGCAGCATCGCCATCACGGGTGCTCTGGTGCAGTGGGTTCGCGACAATCTCGGGCTTATCGAAAAGAGTTCCGATATCGAAGCGCTCGCCATCTCCGTCACCGACAATGGAGGAGTTTACTTCGTTCCCGCATTTTCCGGCCTCTATGCGCCGTATTGGAAAGACAGTGCGCGTGGTGTGATTACTGGGCTGACACGTTACGCGACCAAGGGGCACATCGCGCGTGCTGTTCTGGAAGCCACTGCATTTCAGACGCGTGAGGTCCTGGAAGCCATGGAGAAAGATTCCGGGGTCGCTCTTGATTCGCTGCGCACCGACGGCGGCATGGTCGAGAACAATCTCCTGATGCAATTCCAGGCCGACATCCTCCACAAACCGGTCGTGCGCCCGATTATTAGGGAGACCACCGCGCTGGGAGCGGCCTACGCAGCCGGCCTGGCCGTCGGCTTCTACCAGAACACTGATGACCTGCGCGCCAACTGGTCCGTCGACCACATCTGGCAACCGAACCTTGAAGATAAAATCCGCGAAGAAATGTATCGGCTATGGAAGAAGGCGGTAACGCGCTCGTTTGACTGGGTGGACTAGTTCTGGTCGCTCACCGCCTAGGTCCGCTGGACAACTCGGAAGGAGAATTCACAACGATGGCTTCACCATTCTTTGGCGAGTTTATGGGTACAGCCGTTCTCATCCTCCTGGGCAACGGAGTGGTAGCCAACGTTCTGCTCAAGAAGTCGAAAGGTGAAGGTGGGGGATGGATCGTCATCAGTGCGGGGTGGGCATTCGCCGTATTGTGCGGTGTACTCACGGCGATCGCCTGCGGCAGCAGCGACGCGCACTTGAACCCAGCGGTCACCCTCGGTTTTGCGGTGGTGTCGGGGAATTTTTCGAAACTCGCGCCCTATGTCCTGGCGCAGTTGCTGGGGGGCATCACCGGTGCGACTTTGGTTTGGTTGCACTATCTACCGCACTGGCAGGAGACCCCTGATCCCGGGCTTAAGTTGGCGTGCTACTCCACTACTCCCGCAATCCGCAGCCCAGCCAGCAATGTGATCAGCGAAATTGTTGGGACATTCGTGCTGGTATTTGTGGTGGGGGCGATCTTCTCCAAGGCGGTGGCGACAACTGGCTTTTCCCCCGGCTTCGGACCCTACCTGGTGGCTTGTCTGGTGTGGGCGATCGGGCTCTCGCTCGGCGGTCCCACTGGTTATGCGATCAATCCTGCTCGAGACCTCGGCCCGCGCATCGCGCACGCGATACTTCCCATTGCAGGTAAGGGCCCATCAGATTGGGGCTATGCGCTGATCCCCGTCATCAGTCCGCTGATCGGAGGTGGAATCGCGGGTGTTGCCATCAAAGCGCTCCGGTTCTGAACTCTGCTCTAGGTAGTGGACAAACGAAATGTTCAGCCCCGTCGGTAAGACGATGTCGTTCCTTTTCTTCCCCACGGGCGGATTGGTGACTTAGACATCTCGCACGCCGTACCAAGCGAGGGCGAGGTTTTTTGTTTCACTATTCCCGCCGGTGAGAGCGAACCCCAGGGTAAGGCCGCGGTTCGAGCCTTCTCGGAATCCGGTGTGCTGAGCTTTTTCCCAGGCCAATTGTTCGGCATCGTTGCGCATCAGAACGACACTCTCCTTTTCGGTCGACATTGCCGACGGTCTTGGTCGAGACCTCAACCTTGCCTGAGTTGGCCGTGACCGGACCGACCACGCTTTCGCCATTCTTGAGACCCACATGGAGCGGTTGGTCCGACTTGAAGTCCCGCACGGCTTGGAATCCACCGTGACTTCGCTCGCGTATTCCGTCTTGATCATCATGGATTTGTCGTCTGATTTCTCGATCGTGCCGGCAGACGGTCACCATTCTTGAGAACGATCTGATCGGCAAAAAGAAGAGGGCAACCACAGGATGAGGGACACGGCCAACAGCTCTCTAAAACTGAACAAGGCTTCCTCCAACAGAAGAAGAATAGGGATCTGAGTCAAAGTGTAATGTTGGAGTCAACCAGACAGAAACAGCGGGAAACTCTGGGAATTGTGAAACGGTTTGTGCAGAACGACGCCTCTCAGCTCAGGTGCGTCGTAGCTCCCCGCAACATAGCTCGAGACCAGCCGGGTGTGAAATCGAAAGCAGTACCGCGATTTTGAAGCTGTGCCCGGTTCAAAGGACACGGGAAACACTTGAGTGAATGCGCGCTGTTAGCTCTTGACGTCAGTATTCGGTGTCTTGCTGCCTTCAGCCGGCTGTTCCTTCATGCTGTCTTTCAAGGCACGGATACCTTCGCCGATGCCCTTACCAAGCTCGGGCAATTTCTTTGGACCAAACACCAGCAACGCGATGGCAAAGATCACAAGCAGATGCGTGGGTTGGAAAAGACCTTCAAACATAGTGAACCTCCTGAGGCCCGATACTGCTATCAACGTTACCGGAGAACGGCCGCATCCGTCAATTTAACGGTCAAGCCACCATCACTTATACCATTGATAATCTTGGCTTTTCGATTACCTCGGCCCCCGGTTCGGGCAGGAATTCAGTAGTCGTTGATCATGCCCTTGAGACGTCCGTTGTATGGCACCTTCTCAGGGGCGTCACAAAATGGGCTGTTTCAGGGGCACTCGTTCAACGAATTGCGGCCTCTCCAAAACATTTGATATCATCTCTATCACCTTGTTCTCCGCGCAGGGTAGATTTCAGATCGACCAGGAAGGTGACCAGCATGGTTTGGACAGCCCCAGTTTTTGAAGAGATCTCACTTTGCTGTGAAATCAATTCCTACGCGAGCGCGAAGCATTAATCCTCGTCCATGCAGGTGAAGATCCTCGGCTCCGCAGCCGGAGGAGGCTTCCCTCAGTGGAATTGCGCCTGTGCCAATTGCAGCCTGGTGCGAACCGGAAAGTTCGCGGGTAAGCCTCGTACGCAAGCGCAAGTCGCCATAAGTGCCAATGGGGTGTCCTGGTTTCTGTTGGGAGCATCTCCAGATCTCCGCACCCAGATTGAGGCGAACCCCGACCTGCATCCCCAGCAGGGAACTCGCAGCACTCCAATCTGCGGTGTGATTTTGACATGCTGCGAACTGGATCACGTTACAGGACTCTTGCATCTGCGTGAGCTTCAGCCCTTCAACGTATATGCGACCCCTTCGGTCATTTCCGTGCTGCGCGACCAGAACTCCATGTTCCGCATGTTGAACCGCGTTCCGCAGCAGGTTTGCTGGCAATCCTGTTGCCCGGGAGAAGAATTCCATTTGACACTGCCTTCCGGGCAGGAAGGCGGCATCCAATGCCAGCCCGTTGCACTCTCTGATCGCTACCCGTCGTACGTCTTTCATCCTGAGAAACTGACTGCTGAGGAGGCAACTTTGGGATTCGTCCTGACCTCAAAGGAAGGTCGCAGCATAGGCTATTTCCCTGGGGTGGGAGGCATCACGGAAGAACTGCGGGAAAGTTTGGAGAGAGTCGATTTGCTGCTGTTCGACGGGACGTTCTGGAGCGAAGAGGAATTGAAGCAGGTGCAAGGCTCCGCTCAACGGGCACACGAGATGGGACACATTCCTGTCGGCGGTGAAGCTGGCAGTTTGTGCCAGCTGGCCGGACTTCGAGCCGGACGTAAACTGTATTTCCATGTCAACAATACGAATCCCATGCTGAACGAGGCTGGTCCTGAATACCGGGCAGTGCGCGACGCAGGATGGGAATTGGCGGAGGACGGGTGGCAGGTCACACTATAGAGACTCGAGAACCCGCGCTCTTATCCCCCGAAGAGCTGCGCGCGGCCCTGCGCCAGGTTGGTGCAGAGCGCTACCATCACCAGCATCCCTTTCATCTGCGGATGCATGAGGGCAAGCTGAGCCGCGGCCAATTGCAGGCGTGGTCCTTAAATCGCTACTACTACCAGAGCATGATCCCGATCAAGGACGCCATCATTCTTTCGCGCAGCCAGGATTCGGAGTTCCGGCGGGCCTGGCGCAAACGACTCGTCGATCATGACGGGGACGCTACTAGCGAAGGAGGAATCCGTCGGTGGCTAAAACTGGCTGAGGGGACCGGACTGGATTCTGAACGTGTTGCCAGCGGGCGCGAAATCCTGCCAGCAACCCGCTATGCAGTGAACGAATACCTCAACCTGGTTCGCACACGACCGTTTCTCGAGGCAGTCGCATCATCCCTTACAGAATTGTTTTCTCGTGATTTGATTGCGTTGCGAATGGGAAAGCTCCGTCACCACTATCCCTGGCTTTCGACGAGCCTGGATTACTTTGAAGCTCGGCTTCATCAGACTCCCGAAGACATTGCCTTCACCATGGACTATGTAGAGCAGCACGTCAAGACTCGGGAAGATCAGGAGAAAGTCATACAGGCGCTGCGGGACAAGTGCGACATTCTCTGGGCGCAGGTGGACGCGCTGTATTTCGCATACGTGCAACCGGGGTTGCCGCCTCCGGGCGCCTTTCGGATGGAGGAGTAGCCGTGGCCGCACCACTCGACGTCAGTAAGCCAAAACTCGCCCTCGGTTGTCATTGGGGAGGGACCGAAGCAGAGCGCGTCGTGTTGTTTCCCGAGGGCGCGATTCGCGTGCAAGGCACTGGAAGGCAGATTCTGGAACTATGTGATGGTCAACTAACCTTCGGGGAACTCGTCGAGCAGCTTCATCGTCTGTATTCCATGACTGAGGATGGGCAGATCCGAGAAGACGCCGCGCGTTTCCTCGAGCAACTATACAACAAGCGCATCGTGGACTACTGATGCTCGCCAATCCGCTGGCCCTTATCGCCGAGATTACTCACCGCTGCCCGCTGCATTGTGTGTACTGCTCCAATCCGCTGGTTCTCACTGCGCCCAAATCCGAACTTTCCACCGAAGAATGGTTGCGAGTTTTTCGCGAAGCGGCCAGCCTGGGCGTTCTGCATCTGCATTTGACGGGTGGTGAACCGGCGGCCCGCGCCGACCTGAGCGAACTGGTTGCCGGGGCGCATCAGTCGGGTCTTTATACAAATCTGATCACATCGGGTCTCGGAGTCTCTCGCGATGGGCTGAAGGGGCTTATCGATGCGGGCTTGGATCACATCCAGCTCAGCTTTCAGGATTCGACCACAGAGCGCGCCGTTGCGATTGCCGGTACGAAGTCCCACGCGTATAAAACGGAGTTGGCGGGTTGGATTCGGGAGCATCGCATCGCTTTTACCGCAAACCTGGTGGTACATCGTCAGAATCTCGATCATCTGGAAGAGATGATCGCCTTTCTCGAAAGACTTGAGCCCGACCGTATAGAGATCGCAAACACTCAGTACTACGGCTGGGCGCTCGAGAATCGCGCTGCCTTGATGCCCACTCCTGATCAGCTTGAACGAGCAGGTACGATCGTTTCCGCTGCCGAAGCAAGGTTGAAGGGCAAGATTCGCATCGATTCCGTCACTGCCGACTATTACGCAACCTATCCCAAAGCCTGCATGGGCGGTTGGGGGAGTCGTTTAATGTTGATTGATCCTGCCGGAAGAGCCCTTCCTTGCCATGCTGCCGGGGTTATTCCTGGCATCGTATTCGATAGCACGCGCGAACGCTCGCTGGAATGGATCTGGCGTAAATCTACCGCATTCCAGAAGTTTCGCGGAGAGTCCTGGATGCCTGAGCCCTGTCGCAGCTGCGAAAGACGGGGCGAAGACTTTGGCGGTTGCCGCTGTCAGGCTTTCCTGCTTACCGGCGACGCCAGTGCCACGGACCCCGCGTGTTCATTCGCGCCAGGCCATTCGGTTATCCAGCAGGCCCTGGATGCGGCCACCATCGGGAACGCCGTGGCGGTCTCCCCATCCAGCCCCTGGCGCTACCGCCCAAATCCAAAACCCGAACAGCCGTGAAGCCTATTCACCCCGTACCCGCTCTTTAGGGCGATCTGGACAAGTTCAGTCAGTTACCTCCGTGACCTACCTCGGATTACCGCCGCAGTCTATGTTTTTGGGAGACTGAGCGCAGGTCTCCCGCTGCGCCGAAGGAGTCATCGTGAAGCGCTTATTTCTGGCCCCTTTTGTTCTTCTCTTTGCGGCAGTAAGCGCATGTTTTGGAGACGTCTCCAGTGTGCGCACCATCGATCGCACTCAGCTGACTGCGTGGCTAGTCGGCGGAATCTCGAATCGCCGCTTGAGCCGGTTAGTTCTGGAGCGGGGCATCTCATTCTCACTCTCCCCGGAAAACGAAAAGCAGTTGCGTTCTGCGGGAGCCGACTCGACATTGATCAAGACCCTGCGAGCTTCGCATGCCTCCATGCCTGCGCACACGCCCACTCGCTTCCCCGTCGCTCTGGAAAAAGCAGCAGAGCTTGCTCATCAGAAGAAATACGAAGCGGCCGAAAGACAGCTTGGAAGTCTGATCCGCACTGATCCCTACAACCCGGACCTACATTTTGCTGTGGGCGAAGTGTTGCGCCAGCAGCAGCTATGGGACAGGGCGCTTGATGAATTTACCGAATCCGCCCGCCTCCTGCCGGGCTTTCCCGAGACCCACGACCGCTTGGCCTATCTCTTCTATCGTTCTGACGACGCCGACAGCGCCATCGCCGAAGCGCGTACGGCGCTCAGCATGGACCCCCGCAACGCAGAGGCCTACCGCTACCTTGGTCTGGGGCTTTACGCAACGGGCAAGTACGACGCTGCGCTGCACGCATACGAGCAGTCGCTGATCCGCGAACCAGAGAACGCCGACGTTTACTACGACATGGGCATCGTACTGCGTGACCGGGCCGACTTGCGTGGAGCGTCCGTCGCGTTTCGGCACGCACTGCGTCTTAAGCCAGCTTTCTGGGAAGCGCACAGCAATCTTGGGATCGTCATGCACGACCTCGGACGATTGGACGATGCCATCGCCGAATACCGCGAAGCCAAGCGGCTCGCGCCCGAGGAATCATCCATCCGCAATAATTTGGGTAACACCTATTGTGACATGGCCCAGTACGAAGCGGCGATTGCCGAATTTCGTGAGTTGTACCGCATCGACGCCAGTTGGGAGAGCGGACACACCTGCATGGCGCGCGCCTTCATGGCCAAGCGTGACTACCCGAACGCCATTTCCGAACTGCGTGTCACGGTCCGCCAAAATCCCACCGGCGCGTCTGAACATCGCGTACTCGGGCAAACTCTAATTCTGGCCGGAAAGCCCGAGGAAGCCTTGCAGGAATTGCAGGCAGCCGTTTATCTGAGCCCCGACTCCGCGCTAGCTCATCACTACCTCGGGACAGCGTTGTTCGAACTCCAATCCTTAGAGGAAGCGGAAAAGCAATTTCGTGAGGCCTTGCGGCTCGAGCCAACCGCCAGCAACCACTACGCTCTGGCAGCTTGTCTCATGGTGACGAATCGAAACGACGAGGCTCTCGTCGAATTGGAGATCGCCTCACATCTGGATCCCGCTCAAATGCTGTATCGTGCCCGCAAGGAAGAGTTGCTTAAGTTGATGGCTCCCGCAAGCGGGCGATAGCGCCTCCACAACGTTCAGTTAGGCGGAATCTGTTCGCGTGGAAAAGGTGTGGATAGGCCATCCCCTGGTCCTCCCCTGTACCATCGGACGTAGTCCGCATGCACTCCCGTGCATCGGCGATTCAGTCCCCGACTCCTAGAATATGTTCCAGAAGCATTCCGCAAGTCTAATCAGCACAGTCCGGAGGTACACAGCATGGATTCCACGCACATGGTTCAATCCACCGGCGGTACAGGAGCGGCGATACGAGCAGCGCTTTGTGGATACCCCAAGACGGCGATGACAACGCTCGAGGAAGTCAAAGCCCTAGTCATCGCCGAGCGCGAGTTGCGGGGACGCGCACGGACCCTTCTGTTTTCGTTCTCGACAGCCCTGGCGATAACTCTGGCTTTAGTCGTTACCGTGCGCTTGCAAGCCCACCTTGTTTTTTTTGACCTATGGACGAAGGACTTTCCGTCATTGCCTCCCTGGGCAGTCGTAGTCCTCGCGGGAATGGTCGGCGCCTTGTTCTCGAGCACAATTGCGGTCCGCGAAAAGTCGCTGGCTGCAAACTTGAACAGACTTGAAAACTTCGTCGATGGCGCCTCGCGCGTATTTGTTGGCGCGGTTGCGGCAGTTGCGCTTTTCATATTCTTCAAAGCCGGATTGATTCCCTCTGTTAAGGTTGGCGAGTACGAGCTAAAAGCGGAAACAATTGAGAACAATGACAAGCTGCTGCTCACGCTCGGCTTTCTCGCCGGGTTTCTCGAGCGCCTTGTACCTGATTTGTTAAAAAAGAAGTGATTTGCGCGGCCGCTAGCTTGCGCCAGGAGCGCGATTGGGCAGGCACAATGCCAGGGCTCATGACCTTCCCAAGCCAACCGGCGCCGATTGGGTTCAAGGTCCGGTGGCCGTTTCGATGCTCACGGGGCAAAAACTCCAGGTCCGGCGCCAATGGAATATGCGACCGCGCCCTCAAGTTCTCGTTTTTTGTGCCGTAATCCAAAGGCCACGACAACAAAACGAGAGTTAAGGAATGAACCTTTCAAAAGGGGCTTGGTTACCGGCAACCGTCGCTGTCATGTTGGCGGGATGCGCCGACGGAACGAACCCGCTTCGGAATTTGAGCAACGGCCTAGCGCAGGTGAACCGTACGCTTGCCGCGCCATTGAACTCAATGCCGACAGCTCTCGGCCCCTCTCTCTCCGCAGAAGAGCAGGCAGCGCTCAACTCGAACCTGACCGCGTCGCTCGCTAGCCGGGACGCGACCCTACGGCGCATGGTCGCCGCAGCGCAGCCAACAATTGCTGCCGTGCTGTCAAAGACCGC
>Ga0137418_10006671_pt1 | contig 10615 bp, 10 predicted proteins | sample CZODoug3_1_2_16f_FD_122242 | JGI IMG/M metagenome (GOLD analysis project Ga0137418, IMG submission 122242) | Vadose zone soil fungal communities from Angelo Coast Range Reserve, California, USA - CZODoug3_1_2_16fungal (Hybrid Assembly) | ecosystem: Environmental > Terrestrial > Soil > Vadose... | reverse complement strand
GAAATTGGGGGCGAACTGCATGCGCAGTATTCGCTGAGCTATGTCCCGACTGGGACGAATCAAGGCGGATATCACGAGATCAAGGTAACAGTGAAGAAGGAAGGACTGAAGGTGCGCGCGCGGCCAGGGTATTATCTCGCCGGAGCGGAGCCAGAGAGCTGATCGTGTGGATGCGGATGCCACGTTGTTTCCGCAGGCCGTCGCAGGCGCTGCTTTGTCGTTCATTTGGGTACTCGTTATGCGCGGCGAGCATCGAGCTTTCGGGTCACGGCAAAGCTTTTGAGCTCGCGGAGCGCACCTTTCCCTATCCATCGCGCGGCAACGTCCGGCAAAGCTGCCAGGCGCTGCGCCACGGCCACTGCTGAGGTATTGAGTTCCGGGCTGCGCCTTCCGATCGCGCGCAAGGCCCAGCTCACGCCTTTTTTGACGAAGTTGCGGTCGTCGCTCGCGGCGCTCTCGACCAACGGGAGGGACTCGGCAAACCATTCGTCGTTGGCGCGCTTATCATGCAGGGCTAGACACGCTAGCAACGCAAAGGCCCCACGCTTAACGAACTCGTCGCGTGAGCGCGCCCATTGCGCGACCTTGCCGAAGGCATGCGGCGTGCGGTCGAACAGGTGAAAGCAAACGGTGTCGCAGATGCCCCAATTGTCGAAGTCGCGGCACCAACGATCCATCTGCGCAGGCGTGACTCGCTCCGGCTGGTCAACGAAAGCGGCGACCATGCGGGCCTCGTACCAGCCGGTCTTCCACAGCGCGAGAGCGAGTTCGTGATTGTGGCCTAGACGTTTTGCCAGAGTCTGCATTGCCCCCACCGGGACGCCGAACGCTTTACTCGCGTGGATGCCGTACCGCAGCATTTCATCGCGCGTGTGCTTGGTGCCAAGGCGCTTCAGGGATGCGAGCACCGCTTCGACCTCAGCCTTCGATGACCGTTCGTTTTTAGTCGAGGCGTTCATCAATGCGTGCGCTCGCTGACTGCTCGCCTTGGCGAGAGCACGCTTCATGCTGGACGCTCGGCGGTCGCACGCATGATGTGGAGTTTGCCGCCGGCCCAGGCGGTCGGCAGAGCGGTTACCACGAGTGCGAGCGGATACCAGTGAGGGCCGAACGCTGGGCCGCCATTCCAAGTTACCGCGGCGCCGACGATGCTCAACGCAAGGCCGATGAAGCCACCTAAGAGCGCGTGCTGCATGGGCCTATCGGGAGCGAGGCGCGCTGTTACGTAGCTGCCCGCGATGCCGTAGACAATGCGATAGGCGGTAGCTAACAGCAATGCTGCGTCGTAGCCGGCCATGGACGCGCCCCATGGCGGGAAGACGCCGGTTACGTGCAGCAGTTGATCGGTGGCCAGCGTAACAATGAGTACAAAGGCGAAACCCGCGAAGATGGCGCCGATGCTTCGTGGAATGTTTCGTGTTGGACGGGCCTCGCTCATTATTTGCTTGCTCCTTTTTCCAAACCTCGTGACAGCAGTTCGGCCAGCCGGCCGTAGCTTGCGGCCACGCCCTGTTCCATTCCGGACTTGAGGATCCCGTCGCGCGCTTCTTGCGACTCGTAGAGCACGGTCTGCGTGACGGTGGTCTTGCCGGCCTGTTCGAGAAGCACGAGCGTGCCGATTGCTTCGCCGGGATACCAAGCCTGATCGAACTTCTCCGAGGCGACGATCCGTTCGGGCACAAGGACTTCCCTATACACGCCGCCCATTCCCATGTCCGGCGCGCCTGCTTTACGCCAGACGTAGCGATACGTGCCGCCAACTCTCAGATCGATTTCACAGACCGGCATGGACCAGCCCGGCGGGCCGAGTAGCCACTGCCGGACCAACTCGGGCTTGGTGAAGGCGTCGAAAACTAGATTGCGTGGGGCATCGAAGGTGCGGGTCATCACGATTTCGCGATCGCCGCGGGTGGTTAGTTTGAGATTTCCTGCATTCGTCATGGGCTTCTCTCCTATCGCTTGGTTTGTGGCTTCTTGCGTACTTGTTTTTTCTCTTTGGCCTTCATATGGTCGAGCAGCGCGTCCAGGCGCTGGAAGTTGCTCTCCCATATTCGCCGGTAGCGCTCGAGCCAGGCTTCCATCTCTTGGAGCGGGGCGGGGCGCAACGCGTAGATTCGACGCTGGGCGTCCACGCGAACGTCCACGAGTCCGGCTTCGCTGAGCACGCGGAGATGCTTGGAAACTTGCGGCTGGCGGAGACCGAGTTCATCGACCATGTCTCCGACCGGGAGCGGACCCGCAAGCAGCAGTTCGACAATCTGCAGGCGGTTGGGCTCGGCTAAGGCTCGGAAGGTTTCCAGCACGGCGGGATTGAATATGCCCCAAAGAGAATAGTCGTGTCAAGGAATATTCTCAGAAAAGAATATACGCTGGCAGGGCGCAAGCGCTGGTTAGGCGATCTGGGACCAGAAGGTGGCTTCGCGGCCGGCTAGCAGGGCCTCTTTGCGGGCGTCCCAGCGGAGGAAGTGCGCGGTCTTCGTGTGGCTGCGATGATGGTCGCGCGTAGCCCACACTTCGTGGAGCAGGAAACCGTCGGGCGGCTCGATGGCGCGGTGCAGGTCGTAGGTGATGCAGCCATCTTCGCGGCGGGTGGGCGCGATGAGGGCGCGGAGTTCGGCTTCGAGGAAAGATTCCTGGCCAGGTTTGGCGCGCAGGATCACTACCAGGGTTACGGCGTTCTTGGGGAGTTTGGCGCTTGCGTTCGCGCGCGCCTTGCTTTTTGGTGCGGACTTCTTTGCTTTGCGTTTCGCCATGATGGCGGGATTGTACTCCAAGAGGAGGGAAGGAAAAGTACAAGACGGTTCAGGCTTTAGTTGAGACGGCTTGGTCCCTGCCGCCCTGAATGTCGCGAGCTGAAATGTCGCGGCGCGTCAGCGGACGGCTACGAAGACGATGCACACCGGCGCGGGGGCTTCCACAACATCGCCGGTGGGAGATAGCGCGCCGGTGATAGCGTCGATGCGGAAGGTGACGATGTTGTTGGACTCCTGGTTGGCGGCGAGGAGGAATTTGCCGGTGGGATCGATGGCGAAATTGCGCGGAGTTTTTCCCATGGTGGGATATTCGTTTTTGAGTTGCAGCGTGCCTTTGACGGGATTAATGGAGAAGGCCGAGATGGTGTCGATGCCGGACCGATTGGAAGCGTAGAGAAATTTTCCGGTTGGATGCACGGCGATTTCAGCAGCCTCCTTCGGGCCTTTGAAGTCTTTTCGTAGCGTGGAAAGAGCAGAAACGGTTTGCAGCGGCGACAGCGAACCGTTGCTGGCTTTGTAGGCGAACGCCGTCACGCTGTCTTCCATTTCGGTCAAGACATAGGCGAATTTGCCGTTGGGATGAAAGGCAAGGTGGCGGGGGCCGGAGCCGCCATTTAGTTTGGCGAAGGCTGGGTCGTTCGGAGCGAGGGTTCCTTTGTTTGCGTTGAAGCGATAAATCAGGACCTCATCAAGCCCGAGATCGGCAGCAAGGGCAAAACGATTGTCGGGAGAGGTTGCAATCCAGTGCGCGTGCGGGGCTGTCTGGCGTTCTTTGTCGGCGCTGGAGCCGTGATGCTCGACGAAATCAGCGGCCTCGCCTAGGGTGCCATCGGCGTGAGCGGGAAACGTCGCGACGCTGCCGCCATCGTAATTCGCAACCAGGGCGAATTTGCCGGACTTGTCCAGCGAGATGTGGCAAGGACCGGCACCGCGCGTGGCGACTTGATTCAAGAGTGCGAGTTTGCCGGTCTTTTGGTCGATGGAGAAGGCGCTCGCCGCGCCGCTTTTTTGCGCGCCGAAATGATCGATTTCGTTTACCGCGTAGAGATACTTGCCGCTGGGATGCACGGCGAGGAAAGAAGGATCTTCGGATTCGGCGGCCACGCCCTGTGAGGTGAGTTTCCCGGTGCCGGGATCGAAATTGTAAACGTAGATTCCTTTGCTGGCGGTTTTGTTAGTGTAAGTGCCGACGTAGACCAGGTACGGCTTGTTAGGAATGCGCTTCTGCGGCGCGGCGCTTGCTGAAAGGAACAAACCTGGGGCAGCGATCAACAGCAGGTTCAAGAGGCCTCGTCGCGTGAGTTTCATAGGGCGAGGATTTTAGCATTACGAACAGTTTTGAGTTGCCGGTTGCGCAATAGACGGCTAATCGGGGCACCCGACCTGGCGCGGACTTGTAATCCGAGATCGAAAATCGCCCTTTTGTGGACTTCCGTCGTTAGAGCACAGGCATGAGTGCCTGTGCTACTTACTTCTTCTCGTCGTCGTTCTCTTCCTGCAACACGGCGGCGGCGGCGACGGAATCGTCATCGTCGAGCCGCAGTAGGCGGACGCCTTGGGTCGAGCGGCCAGCCTCGCGAATTTCGTTCGCGTGGACGCGGATGACTTTGCCGTTGTGGGTGATGATCATCACGTCCGATTCTTCGGTGACTTGCAGAGTGGCGACCACCGAGCCGTTGCGGTCGGTCGTCTTCATATTGACGACGCCCTTGCCGCCGCGCGAGGTGATGCGGTATTCGGAAAGCGGGGTGCGCTTGCCGAAGCCTTTTTCGGCGACAGTGAGCATCAACGTGGTCAGCGAACCTTTAATGTGCTCATTCTCGAGCTCTTCTAGATTTTGCGAAGTCTGATCGTGCTCCTTGACAATGATGTCAAAGGCGGGTTGCACGGCGTCCATACTGACCACGTAATCTTCCTTGTCGAGATCCATGCCGTTGACGCCGCCGGCGCCGCGGCCCATGGGGCGGACTTCCGTTTCGCGGAAAAGAATGGCCTGCCCTTCGTGGCTGGCCAGGAAGATCATCTTTTTGCCGTCGGTGAGCTTCGCGCCGATTAATTCGTCCTTGCCATCGAGCGTGATGGCAATAATTCCGGTGGACCGCGGATTGGAAAATTCCGTGAGCGCCGATTTCTTTACGGTGCCGTTGCGCGTGGCCATGAAAACGAACTGGCCGGCTTCTTCGAGGTTGCGCGCAGCCACCAGCGCGGTCAACTTTTCATCTTCCTGGAATTTCACGAGGCTGGAAATTGCTTTACCGCGCGTGGCCGCGGCAGCTTCCGGCAGTTCGTAAACCTTGATCCAATACACGCGGCCCTTGGAAGTAAACAGCAAAATGTAACTGTGCGCCGAAGCCACGAAGAGATACTCGACGAAATCTTCTTCCTTGGTGCGCGCTCCGATACGGCCTTTACCTCCGCGCGACTGGTGGCGATACGTATCGGCGGCGGTTCGCTTGATGTAGCCGGCATGGCTGACGGTGATCAGCATCTCGGTATCGGCGATGAGATCTTCGAGCTTGATTTCGTCAACCTTGTCGACGATTTGCGTGCGGCGCTCGTCACCGTAAGACTTTTGTACTTCTTTCAGCTCGCCGGTGATGACCTGCTTCAGCTTTTTGTCGCTGGAAAGTATTTCTTCCAGTTCGGCGATGTGCTCGCGAATGGATTTCAGTTCCTTGAGAATTTCATCGACCGAGAGCTGGGTGAGGCGATGGAGTTGCAGCTCGAGGATGGCATCGACCTGAATGGGAGTCAGCCCAGGCGTAGCGCTGCGAGCGGTAGGTTCGCCTTCCAGGGCGCCGAGCTTGTACTTGCGGCCGTCAAGCTTCACGCCTTCGAGTTTCCTGGACTTGCCGTTTTCGGTGATGGTGACGTCCTGCTCGGTGAAATATTTAAGCAGGTTTTCCTTGGCTTCGGCGCGGCTGGCCGAGCCGCGGATGATGCGGATAACGTCATCTAGATGGTCGAGCGCAATCTGGTAGCCGACCAAAATGTGTTCGCGCTCGCGAGCTTTGCGCAGCTCGTAGATGGTGCGGCGGCGAACCACTTCGACGCGATGATCGATGAACAGCTTGATGAGCGGGATGAGGCCGAGCTCGCGGGGCTGTCCGGCAACGATGGACAGCAGGATCATGCCGAAGGATTCCTGCATCTGGGTGTACTTGAAAAGATTGTTGAGAATGAGCTGCGCTTCTTCGCCGCGCTTGATTTCGACGACGATGCGCATGCCTTCGCGGGAGGACTCGTCGCGGACGTCGGCGATGCCTTCGATTTTTTTCGATTGCACCAGATCGGCGATGCGCTCGATCAGCCTCGCTTTGTTGACCTGATATGGAATTTCGGTGATGACAATGTTTTCGCGGTCTTTGCCGACTTCTTCGATCGCCGCTTTGGCACGCATCATGAAACTGCCGCGGCCGGTTTTGTAAGCGGCTTCGATGCCTTCGCGGCCGGCAATGTATGCGCCGGTCGGGAAATCCGGGCCGGGCACCAGCTTCATCACTTCTTTGATCGTCGCATCCGGTTTTTCAATCAGCAGAATGGCGGCATCCACGATTTCGCGCAGATTGTGCGGCGGAATGTTGGTAGCCATGCCAACGGCAATGCCGCTGGCGCCGTTGACCAGAAGATTGGGAATACGCGACGGAAGGACAAATGGCTCTTCGCGTGTTTGATCAAAATTGGGAACGAAGTCGACGGTTTCTTTTTCAAGATCGGCGAGAATATCCTCGCTGATTTTCGCCAGGCGCGCTTCGGTGTAGCGCATGGCCGCCGGAGGATCGCCGTCAACCGAGCCGAAATTTCCCTGGCCGTCGATCAGCGGGTAGCGCATGTTGAAATCTTGGGCGAGGCGGACGAGCGCGGGGTAGATGACCGCTTCACCGTGCGGGTGATAATTGCCGGAAGTGTCGCCGCAGATTTTCGCGCACTTGCGATAGCCGCGATTGGAGGCCAGGCCGAGGTCGTTCATGGCCACCAGGATCCGCCGCTGCACGGGCTTGAGGCCGTCGCGCACGTCGGGAAGAGCGCGGGCGATAATCACGCTCATCGCGTAGTCCAGGTACGACTTGCGCATCTCCGCTTCGATATCTACGGGAAGCAGGATCGATTTATTTGTTTCGTCGGCCATTTCCTCGTTGTCCCCCTCGTTGGATCTATTGTTTCGCCGTTGCCGCTAGCACGTATGCCTTCACGGTGTCGAAAGCGTCGGCGGCATTGGTGAAGCGCAACGCCGCGAAGTGCGCTTCAAGTTGCCGCAACAAATTTTCCCTCGCGGCTTCACTCGCAATATCGACCGCCACGCCGCCCTGGTTATCGGGCGCATCCGTGGGCGTGGCGCGAAAGTCAGTGCAGCTCAGCCCGCGCAGTCCTGGCAATGTCGACCAGCCAAGCTGATACATCATGGCTGCTTCGCGGCTCGCGGCCGCAGAAGATAAAAGGCGGCCCCAGCCACGATCAAAATGACGGCGATTCCTACGGCGTTGACCATGAAATTTGTCTTGTACAGGTCCGCAGCCGAGGGATCGACCAGCAAAGACGCGCGCCACTCTTGGAAATTGCGAAAAGTCCCCGGCAGCCGATAACCTGATACGGCCACCGCGGCGAGGAGCAATCCCCAGCGCACGGCGTCGCGTGTCGATCCCTGGCCGGTGTCCGCCATCAGCTTTGCGCCATGGAATCAAATGTCCAAATTGACGACTTCGAGCGCGTTTTCTTCAATGAATTTGCGGCGCGCTTCCACGTTTTCGCCCATCAGCGTGGTGAAAATAACTTCGGCGGCGACAGCATCCTCGAGTTTCACCTGTAGCAAGGTGCGCGTGTCCGCGTTCATGGTGGTATCCCAAAGCTGCTCCGCGTTCATTTCACCGAGGCCCTTGAATCGGGTGATGGTGAAATCTTTCTTGGCGTCTTCGACCACATAGTTCAAAACGTCTTGCGCCTTTTCCTTGGTCACTTTGGAGCCGTTGTTGGTGATGACGAAGGGCGGCTTGTTGAATTCCTCGATAAGCTTCCCAAGCGATCGCAAGCGCTTGTATTCCGCGGTGGAAGCCAGCGCCCAGTTAATCTTCTGGCTATGCGGCGGCCCGAACTGAATTTCGTGCAAACTGTGCTCTTCGTCGAAAGCGATTTTCCCTTCCATCTTGAGCTTCGCCTTGTCGACTTCTTTCAGGAACTTCTCCAAAGCCTTCTTATCCTCAAAATCGGTTTTCTTTTCCAGGCCACTCTCGGACAGCAGCTCCACCAGGCCAGGTTCACGCAAGCGGCGGCCGAGTTTCGCAGCGGCGGCTTCATATTCCTGCACATTCAGCAGGAATTTGGTCAGGGTCGTCCCCTCGAGGGAAACGCCTTCCTTGGCTTTCACCACGTGATCTTCGGTGGCGCGCTTCATCAACTCGTGCGCGAAATCGGTCTCATCGCGAATGTAACGCTCGGTCTTACCGCGCTTCACGCGATAGAGCGGAGGCTGCGCGATGTAGACGTGGCCGCGCTCGATCAGCTCCTTCATGTGCCGGAAGAAAAAAGTGAGCAGCAGAGTGCGAATGTGGCTGCCATCGACGTCCGCGTCGGTCATCAGAATGACTTTGTGATAGCGCAACTTGCCGGCGTCGAAATCGTCCTTGCCGATGCCGGTGCCCAGCGCGGTGATAATGGCGCGAATTTCTTCGTGGCCAAGCATCTTGTCGTAACGTGCTTTTTCGACGTTAAGAATTTTGCCCTTGAGCGGCAGGATGGCTTGGTATTTGCGATCGCGCCCCATTTTTGCGGAGCCGCCGGCGGATTCACCCTCGACGACGAACAATTCGCAACGCGAAGGATCGCGTTCCTGGCAGTCGGCCAGTTTGCCGGGCAGGCCACTGGAATCCATCGCGGATTTGCGGCGAGTCAGCTCGCGGGCTTTACGCGCAGCTTCTCTCGCACGCGCGGCTTCAATGCACTTGCCGATAATGCGCCGGGCCACTGTGGAATGCTTGTCGAACCAATCGCCCAGGCGCTCGTTGACCAGTTGCTCGACATCGCCCTTGATGTCGCTATTGAGCTTGCCTTTGGTCTGGCCTTCAAACTGGGGCTGCGGCAACCGCACACTGATGACCGCCACGAGGCCTTCGCGAACGTCGTCACCGCTGATGCTGACTTCGTCTTTCTGCTCTTTGAGCATGCCCGTGGAGGAGGCGAAATTGTTGATCGAGCGCGTCAAGGCGGAGCGGAAGCCGGAGAGGTGCGTGCCGCCATCGACCGTGTTGATGGTGTTAGCAAAAGCGAAAACGTTTTCGCCGTACGTGTCGTTGTACTGCAGCGCGATTTCGATTTCGACCGTGCCGCGCTTCCCTTCCATGTAGATCGGCGAATCGTGCAGCGTAGTCTTGCCGCGGTTCAGGTGCTTGACGAATTCGCCGATGCCTCCGGTGAAGCGGAACTCCGTGGATTTTTCTGTGCGCTCATCGGCCAGCGTAATCTTCAGGCCTTTGTTGAGGAAGGCCAGCTCGCGCAATCGCTGCGCCAGCGTATCGAAGCTGTAGGTCGTCTTATCGAAGATTGACGGATCGGGATGAAACGTAACTTTCGTTCCGGTCTTGCGGGTCTTGCCGGTCTGCTTGAGCTTTGAGGTGGGCTTGCCTTTTTCGTAGGTCTGTTCCCAAACGCCGCCGTCACGCGAAATTTCCAGCTCTAGCCAGTCGGAGAGCGCATTGACCACCGAGACGCCGACGCCGTGTAAGCCGCCGGAAACTTTGTAGGTTTCGCTGTCGAATTTTCCGCCAGCGTGCAAAACAGTGAGCACCACTTCCGCAGCCGGACGTTTTTCCGTGGCGTGCATGTCCACAGGAATGCCGCGGCCGTTGTCCACCACGGTTACGGAATCATCGGCGTGCACGGTGACATTGATTTCGTCAGCGTGGCCGGCCATGGCCTCGTCCACCGAGTTGTCGACCACTTCCCAAACCAAATGGTGCAAACCCATTTCGCCCGTCGAGCCGATATACATCGCGGGGCGCAGGCGCACCGCTTCAATGCCACCGAGCACTCTGATGGATTTCGCGTCGTACTGGTGCCCGGGAGCTTTTCCGATCACCGGCTCTTTGGATTTGTCTTCTTTGTCGCCCATTCATTCTCCTGACCAAACACTACTGAAGCTTGCCTGCTTAACCCGCCAGCACATTTTCGCAGCGCTTGCGCCAGGCTTCGCACTTTCGCGTTGTGACGCGCACTGCTCTACAACTCGTGTCGAGAGGGAAGGCGGGGATGCGGACTTCGTCTCCGTGCGTCGCCTTACCCTTTGATCCCAGCCGCGTGCGGCCGGAACTCGTAGGGTTTCTGCTCCATCCCGTCTCGCGCAGCGAGACGTGGCGAAGACTTGGTACCCGGCGGACTTAGCTGCGAAGTTCGCTAGGCTTTCACTCCAAGGACGCGGGGCAAGGCTCCTGGCGCAGAGCCGAAAAACTGCCACCACAATCGCTTGGCGGACGTGTCCCAGACTGCTGGGACGGGCCGATTAGAAGGAAACCAAACAACGAAAAACTACTCAGACATTCTACGTGATTTGGTGGATTTTCTCAAGCGAATCCGTTTGGCACTGCGATACTTAAGTCCAATTATTTCAGTTAATTACGAATCGCTTGGGTGACGAAAGTCAACGATAAGGCCAAGCCATGCTAGCCGTGAAACCCAATGCTGCGTTTGGGCTTTTGCGGGGCTTCCAGCATGTCCTTAATGGCAGCGAACACGATCTGAAATCTGGTATCGTACCGCTTCTCCATCTCCTCGATTTTGCGCCGAAGAGCCTCATTTGATGTGAGCATTTCCCTTAATCGAACGAAGGTCCGCATGATGGCAATGTTAACTTGTACGGCTCGCTCGCTGCGTAA
>Ga0137418_10006669_pt1 | contig 10616 bp, 20 predicted proteins | sample CZODoug3_1_2_16f_FD_122242 | JGI IMG/M metagenome (GOLD analysis project Ga0137418, IMG submission 122242) | Vadose zone soil fungal communities from Angelo Coast Range Reserve, California, USA - CZODoug3_1_2_16fungal (Hybrid Assembly) | ecosystem: Environmental > Terrestrial > Soil > Vadose... | reverse complement strand
GTCCTCTTTTCCTGACGGCATCCCGGCCCACCCCAACATCTCTATCGATTGTCCGCAAATGAATCCTTGACTCTGGACTACACTCCAAGGTTTACACTCCCCAATAGGGGTGTTGCGATGCACATTGGCCGCGTTGCAAAAAAGATTGGCCTGACGCCGGACGCGATCCGGTTTTACGAACGTAATGCCCCGCTACGACGTCCTCCGCGAACGGTGGGTGGTTTTCGCCAATACGCGGACACGGACGTGGAAACGCTTGGCTTTATCCGGCAGGTGCAAGGTTTGGGATTCACGCTGAAAGAAGTACGCGAGCTTTTGAAGCTACGGCATGAGCGGTTACAGCCTTGTGCTCCGGTGCGGCGGCGATTGAAAGAAAAACTGGCCGATGTGCGGAACAAACTCACGGAACTGGAAAAGCTGGAACGGGAACTGCAATCCGCATTGAATGCCTGTAACCGGGAGTTGCGCAAAAGGCATACGCGATGCCCACTCTTATCATCCGACCGGACGAGGAACGGACGATGAGAATCGAAGTCTTGTATGTGGCGGATTGTCCGTCGCACCCGGCAGCGGTGAAGCTGGTGAGAGAACCCCTCGCCGCACAAGGCATCACCGCACAGATTCACGAAATTCTTGTCAGCGACCCAGCAGTGGCTCGCAAGCTGAAATTTCTTGGCTCGCCAACCATTCGCGTCAATGGCCGGGACGTCGCGGGTGAACATACTGGGAATTTCGCTATGAGTTGCCGCCTGTATCCGGGTTCTACTCAAGTGGGTGTTCCACCAGCAGAACTGATCCACCGCGCAATCATCGAGGCCCGCCGAGGTAGCACATGAAACCGGGCACGGGCGTATCGGCATCACTGACCGCGATCACGGCGGCAATCGCAACAATGGCCTGCTGTTTGCCAATCGCCTTTGCTGGTGCCGTTGGAGTGGGCCTTGCCAGCGCGTTCTTTGCAACTGTTCGGCCTTGGTTACTGGGTTTGTCCGTTGTGCTGATTGCCTTTGGATTTTGGCAGCAGCATCGCGCCAAACAATGTGCCATTCGGGGCCGATGGATTGGCAACGTACTGCTGTGGACGGCCCTGATCGTAGTGGTTGGGATGATTTTGTTTCCGCAGCAAATTGCGGGCGTGATCGCGGATCGGTTTTGGAAACGATGAAGCGAATAGCCATTGTCGCGGTAATCGTGTTCGTGTTGCTTTGGGCCGCGCTGTATCTGTGGGGTCCGTCATCCGTGCCGCGAGGTCAAGAAAAGCTTGTCACGTTGTCTGATACAAACTTCAGTGATTTCCAGAACGCCTTCGATGCTGACGCCAATGTACCCCGGTTGGTGTTGCTCCTCTCCCCAACATGAGCAACCTGTTTGCGGGGGGCCTCCGCATCCCAAGAACTTTTGTCGCGGCACCCGGAGAAGATGCGCGTGCTAGTGGTTTGGGAGCCGATCTTGCCCACGGATTGGAGTGCGCCAAGTGGGAGCACACTGGGACGGATACCAGATGCGCGAGTAAAGCAATTCTACGATCCGAACCATGTAGTGTCAGGAAAGTTGAAAGAGTTTGCGGCAAAGCATACGCCACAGCCCGAACCACTGTGTTGCGTTCGGAAGGGATTCTACTGGGATCAAGCGATTGTTTATGCACGTCAAGTCCATTGGGCCGACGCGCCCGCTTCAACGTTTTGGGATGGTCCGGTTGTGAAAATCATTCCGGCACTCGAGAAAACGCTGAACACGCACCAGTGATAGCGGACAAACCCGACATCCAGCCCTCCCGAACATCTTTATGTTGTTCGCGAAAACGAGTGGAGATGAGCTGAGAGGTTCCTACGTGGCAGGCACCGAATGGTGTTCATGCATCACGCGCCACCGACCATCAATCTTGCGGAGGCCCATCGTCAATCGGAAGTCCACTTGTTCGGGCTTGCCATTCGTACTAATCCCGGCGCACCGCCCTGCTGCCGTAGCAAAGGCCACGTCCTTCCCGGCAGTGACCCCCACATCGTGAAAGTCAAAGGCGGGCTTCTCGGTCCAAGACGAGAAAAACTTCTCCCACGTCGCCATGTATTGATCCAACCCACGCGATAAGAACGGCGGCGGCACATCGAACATCAAAATGTTGGGGTCATGGTCAGCACGAATGGCATCCCGGTTTTCTTCGCGCACCGCTTTGGCCCATCGATCAATAAGTCCGCGAATTTCCGCCTCATCCGAGGCTGCTGTGTCATTCAGTTTTGTTCCAACTCCATGTTGGGAATCCATATCTATTCAGACGCAACATCAATAGAAACGTTTCCCGTATCCGGCTCATGTATTTGCCCGCCGCTATTTTTTAGGAAGAACTACGCCCTGATTTTGCCGGAAGGAGATTTGCTCTACGTGGCTTAATCAAATACTTCTGAATATCAGATGCCAGACGGCGGGCGTGCTTTGCTATCTCTTTCAGCACGATCAAGAGATGCTTGCGTTCCTCCCGACTTGTGGAGTTTTGGTAGCGGAGGCTTGTTTCCTCATAGTAGTTACGCAGGTTGGCGAGCTGTTCCGTGACCGTGAAGTGAGGTCTTGGGCGAGCCGTTCTGAACCGCTTGGTGGCCTTTGACCGTTTCATAATCAAGCCCACATCCCCAACAGGCGTCAGTCCGCACGATACCTCAAATCGAAAGCTCGGTAGGTAGAGGTCTTGCCGCAGTGGTGACATTCCACCTCTGATCCGCCTTCTGGAATTTCCGGTTTCGGAGGCCATGCGAACGGGTCCCGCGTTCCACCACCACTCTTGATTTGCGTGTGAGTGAAGTCCTTCTTGCATTCCGGGCAAGTCACCATCCAACGAGGCGACGGCATGATAGACAAAATACAGCATTCTGTCTGTACAACTCAATACAGGAAAGTATCGGAGTAAATGCATGAGAACGATCACCTACAAAGAAAAGCCCGCCACTATCAAGGCCGAATTCACCCGGCGCAATCCCACACTTCATCGCCGGGGCCAGATCATCGAGCCCGGAGCGGTGTACCTCCAGTTGGAAGTTGATCGCCGCGAAGTATTCGATTGGGTTGATTACGAACTTTTGTATGACGCCGCTGGCAAAACTCTTTAGTTGGACCCGCCGATCATTTTTTCAGTACCCGCCAACTTGGCCGGGCTTCGTCTGCGCGGCGCGCTCATCCTCGAGCGGAACGAGGCAGCATCCACGCCGCCTGTCGGGCAGCAGCGACCACTTCGAGGATAGCCTTAGTGACCAGTTCGGGGTGATCAAGATGGATCCAGTGTCCGCTGTCGCTCGCCACCACATGCCGCCCACATGAAGAGAGCTGCGCTAGGTCGCGTTGCCAGTCAGTGTACGGTGCCGCATGACGGTCTCCCGAAAGCACGACTAGTGGCAAATCCCTGAGCGAGTTCACCGCAGCTGCTTGCGCAGCACTGACCGGCAGTGCGGCGACGTGCTGTCCCAGGCTCATGAAATTCTTCGGCTGCGACCACAACGCGCGCACAATTGGCAGGATCGGTGCGGGCAACTTACGAATCTCACCTGCAATCCGTTGTACCGCTGCGGCCGTGCCGACGCCGAAGGCGTTTGCCGCTGCCCGTCCCAGCCTGGGCGAACCTCGCGCCAACCGCGTGAGGCAAAACCGCACAAAACCCAGTCGTGCAAGCCACGCTGCAATCCAAGCATATCTCAGTCCCACTTTGATCATCCGCAACTGCTCTGGGGTCGGATTCTCCCATTCGGCAGGGTGAACTGAATCCACCAGCACCATGCCAACGACCTCATCGCGATGCAGATGCGCGAACGCTCGGTTAACATATCCGCCGAACGAGTGCCCAACGAGAACGTATGGCCCGGGCACATCTGTTGCATCAAGCAGCGTGTGTAGCTCCTGCGCAATTTGCCGAGCCGTGCGCGGCTCGCGCGGCGGATCGCTCCAGCCGTGTCCCGCGCGGTCGTAGCTTACCGCGCGAGTGAACTGCGCTACCTGCGGCTGCACCAGCGTCCAGCTCAAGCATGACGCGCCCATGCCCGATTCGAAGACCACAGTTGGTGTGCCTTCCCCGGTTACGTGGATGTGCATCCGCCTCTCGTTGACTCGCACGAGGCGTCCAGGGGGCAGAAAGCGTCGGCGGTCTCGGCACGTTCCGATGGCCTGGTACACGGCGCCGGACACCGCCAGCAGAGCAAGTGTGACGAGGAGAGCCACGAGAATCATAAGTGCTGTTTGCATGGGATACCCAGAGCATCCAAGAATACACTCGTCGAGCGGTCCTCTTCGCCGCTTACTCGCCAGTAGAACTCATCTTCCTATCTCTGGACCGAACGCGGCATTTCCAAGTGCGGCCAATCAATTCGCTTTCATCAGGCGCCCGCTCTTTTCTCATTCCGAAAAGTTCAGCCGGCCGAGAGGGAGGTGGGGTGAGCGTCTCGCGGGCGGGTGGTAGAATAACTTTTGCGATGTCCGACCTTGCAGCCAAGACATGCGTTCCTTGCCGTGGAGGCGTGCCTCCGCTCAAGGGCGAGAATCTCTCCATACTTCAAAAGCAGGTCGACGGATGGAACATCATCGAAGAACACCACATCATGAAGACCTTCAAGTTTGCCAACTTTCGCGAAGCCCTGAAGTTCGTAAACCGCGTAGGTGAGCTTGCAGAGGAGCAGGGGCACCACCCAGACATCTTCCTTGCCTGGGGAAGAGTCGAGATCATGACTTGGACGCACAAGATCAACGGTCTAACAGAGAGCGATTTCATTCTGGCCGCCAAAATCGACCAGCTCTTCAAATCCTAAACTCCGCACTCCCGCTCAATTCCCGAAGGCCGCCCGCTCGGCCTTTTTTGATTATCGGTGCTGGACTTCGATCGATTTCATACAACTCCGGACGGCGGGTTTGTATTGGTCTCTCAGTTCAGCGATCCACTTATCTAAGACCAACTGGTCGTGAGGCTCAATTCTGGTGAAGAAGATACCCATCCCCGCGTTCGGTCGAACAAAGGCTACCTACCGAGAGCTTCGAGACTCTCACTTCTGTGGGAGATCTTTATCCTAACCTTTGTCCCCGGCGGTAAGGGATTCGGCGTGGCCACATGGCATCCGAAAAGGCTTAGGTCGCTGGTTTGTTCCTTAGTCTGAGTTTCCGACCGCAGATCCGTCAGTTCGACGCTGGCATGGAAGGAATAACGCCGTGCGCGGTGGTGCCCAAGCTGCATTTGTAACATCTCCAAGGAAGCCTTGCGCTGCACCGCAATTCTAGGAGGGCCTACATTCTATCTATATTACGGCGCGAGCCGCGGAGTTTATTAACAGCAGTCCTGTTGGGCGGCGAAACGCGCACCCCGGTTCTGCAGAATCCGTACCCTGCCTCTTCTGCAAAATGCGCGACCTACCCCCGCAGAATTCGGGTCCTGATGTCCGTATTCTGTACTCCGCCGCGCCGGCTGTAGACTGGCTCCGTGGAAAGCTAGAGAAGAAGAATCAAGCTCTTGTTGAATAGGAGATAGTGCGAGGAGGGAGATATGAACGTAGAAAAAATCTCCGCAATCACGATCAAAGTCAATGATATGGCAAGGTCAGTGCATTTCTATAACGGGCTGCTAGGACTTAAGGTTCTCTACGGCGGTGAAAGCGCTTACTTTTCTTCTCTTCAGACGCTCGGCGCGAAAGATACCATTCTGAACCTAGAGAAGGGCCACGTGACGCCCGACTGGGGGCGGATAATTTTCTATGTCGAAGACGTAGATCGGTTTTGGGCTCACCCGAAAGAAAAAGAATTCAGTCCCGCAAGGCCCCGAGATGCAGCATGGGGCGAGAAGTACTTCCATCTACACGATCCAGACGGCCACGAACTGTCATTTGCCCAGCCAATCCGCTAAGGCTGCCAAGTTTGTTCGCTACCTGGACAAATTGTTGAAGCCCGAGAGCCAAGAAATGGCGTGGCTTTCTTAGGAGTCGAGCACAAGCAAGTCTGATTGGGAGCGCATGAGTGGAACAAAGGGACGGGCTGTAATCTGTTGTCGAAACGCGGGATCCCACTGTCCGGGAATGCTGGCGCCGCAAGATGGGCAGCAACCCTGAGGCGCAAGGAAGTAGCCTGTGATCAGATAACCGTAGCGTTCAATGAGCAGCTCCTGGCAGTTCGGGCAACGCGTGTTCTCCCAGTCGCCGACCATGCCTGGCAAGTTCCCGGCATACACGTACCGCAAGCCTGCCCTCTTGCCAATCTCTGCTGCCCGCATCAGCGTCTCGGCGCAGGTATTCTCTGGATCGGTCATTTTGTAGTCTTTGTGAAAGGCCGTTACATGCCAAGGAATATCCGACGACACGCCTGCCAGAAACTCGGCCAGGCGAGTCAGCTCGTCGTCGGAGTCGTTAAACCCCGGAATCACCAGCGTAACGATCTCCAGCCAGAAGCCCATCTCGTGTAAGCGTTTAATGGTGTCCAAGATAGGCTGTAAGCGCCCGCCGAGCTGTCGATAGTGGCGGTCATCAAAACTCTTCAGGTCCACCTTGTAAAGATCAACCCACGGCCGAACGTATTCGAGAACCTTTGGGGTGCCGTTTCCGTTGGACACGAAGCCGGTCACCAATCCAGCCGCGCGCGCTTCTTTGAAAACCGCCAGGGCCCATTCGCTCGTGATCAGCGGTTCGTTATACGTGCTGACGATGACCCTGCCTCCTTGGCGGATGGCGTCGAGAACAAGTTCTGCGGGCGTGACGCGCATCGGGCCAACAACGGCGGCTGGGTCGCGGAGGGCTTGTGAGGTCACCCAATTCTGGCAGTAGGAGCAGTGCAAATCACAGCCGAGCATGCCGAAGCTGTAAGCCAGTGCCCCTGGATGAGCATGGAAGAACGGTTTTTTCTCTATCGGGTCGCATTGGATGCCGCCGACATAGCCCCAGGGCACATAGAGTGTCCCGCCCCGGTTGTAGCGAACCTTGCAAACGCCGGGTTGCCCGTCAGGGATCTTGCAACAGTGTCCGCAGGCAAAACACCGCACCCAGTTGCGGTCGAGCTTTTCGTACAGTTCGCCCTCGCGAACGCTTTCATGAATGACTTCGCGCAGTGTACTCATATGTGCCGAGCGCAGTGCCGAGGCAAACATCAGGTACTTGCCTTTTGATACTTGCCGGGCTGAAATCTACCGCCGTCAACGTAATTCTTGTTGGTCTCGACGTACGCGTGCCATTTCTCCGGCAGATCATCCAGCGGGAAAATTGCTGTCACCGGACAGACCGGAACACAGGCCCCGCAGTCAATGCACTCGGTGGGATCGATGTAGAGTTGAGGCACTTCATCGAACGTCGGGCGGCCATCGTCATAGGTGCGGCCTTTCGCCGGATGAATACAATCCACCGGGCACACATCCACACAGGCGGTGTCCTTGGTTCCGATGCAAGGTTCAGCGATGATGTATGCCATCGGCCCAACTCCCGCGGGTAGCATCTCCCCGCTCCGAGTCTATGCTCATTCCTTTCCTTCAAGTAGAGGCGCGTCTCTTGGCACTTCTTGTGCCCAGCATTTTGTGAAAAAGTTCTGGTTGGATACGGACATTCATCCTGGTGGTTCGCCTCCCCACATTTCCAGCTTGTCCCGCAGCGCGGGCATTCATGAGTGTGACTCTGGACCAGCACTACGGGCGAAACATCTTCCGGTTCTTCTGTCGCGCCGCTTCCAGGTTGTCGGCTTCTTTTTTCATACGCGCGACTTCTGTTTGCGGAGCCTTTTGCCGTTCCAGTTCTACGGCTTCGGCAAATGCAGCCTCGGCTTCTCCGTCCAGCCGTTTCGAAAACATGGCAAGGCCAAAAGAGTTCAGGAATCTAGAACGGACTAGGTTTATCGAGTACTGCGAATCTTCCCAGCGGGCGATGATCTTTTCTGTCGACCTATACAGTTCGTTAGTTGGGAAGCTGATCTCGCCAGCAGGCCTCGTTGCAGGTCCGTACTTTGTCGAGATGGCTTGTACCATGTCCTCGGCAGTTAGCCCATGTGTTGCGTCCTGATCGTAAGTAACCAAAATCCTGAAGAGCTGGCCATTGTAGAAGCTGAAGAAAATCTGCCAAACCGAGTCCGCTTGGAGGGAAGAGCCAGAAGACTCTCGCGGCCAACAGGCCAACTCTTGAATTGCCAATGGGTGCTTTTGGATCAGCTTTGTCTGGAGCGGTCTTAGGTCAACCTGCTGTGAAAGATCGGCCACACTCATTCCGAAAGGGAAATCGCGATACTTGGAAAGATCCTGCCCACGAACTAAAGGAGCTGAAAGCAGGATCATAACGAGGGAAATGCCCACACTCCGCATCATTTCCATTTGAACGTCTCCTACGAAACCTTAAAGATTTAAAATCCTTCCACTGTAATCAGTGTGATCATTTCTTCCCGACGCAATTCGTTGCCCCTGGCGAGCCTTGTGCCTTGGTTCAAGCGGCAGCCGATCGTACGCGGTCCCTCGCCGGAAGGTCCTTGGCCCGGAACAGAGGCGCCTTTGCCTGGATATGTCGTGACTGGGCGGAGACAGTCACATAGCGCACACCCAGGAAACGTTTCGAGGCCTCCGAGGCCACTCACATGATATTTCCAGGGAGTTAAATTCCGTCGAATGTAGGTTCGCCAGGATTTGGTCGACTGCCCTGTCGAGCATCTTTTGCTCGTCAATACCAAAGACGGTCGCTCCGATTTCACCAGCCCGCCCGGAGAAGGTCCAACCCGCTTCGTGGATTTTTCGGCCCAATCCGTAGCCATCGAGATTTTTGACTAATCTCCAGCCGGGTGTACAGGGCTCACTTTCGAATCGCAGGACTTCGGGCAAGAGTGTGCCCTCCTTGATCAGGATGGTCCCCGTCTTGATGGTGTCTGGCATTTAGGCTCTTCTCGGCGTCTAGAGTGGCACATTGTTCGGCAGCAGCTGGCGCCGGCGGTTGGATGTTTCCCTTGGACTCAATCTTTGTAACTGGTCGTCCTTCAAGCCGCCTTCCTCATGTCATCTTTCGTTGCAGCCACACTGACCTGTTTGTTTTCATGCGCCTTCCGCAATTCTCGAATGATTTCACCAGCCATGTAGAAAGAGGTCCAGGGCTCGCTTTCGGATCGCACGGATTCCGGCAAAAGAGCGCCTTCCTCGATCAGCCTGGTTCCCGGATTGGTTGTATTTGCCATTAGCGTCTCCCCTGCGTTTGCAGGGGCGCTCAGGACTGCCACGCTCGCAGTTTTACAGTGACTCGCCTCGCGGGGTTGGATCCGTTATCGACGTCATAATGATCCCCTATTTCGTGTTTGATGAAGAATAAAACCAGGACCCCCAAGACGGAGCCCGCACAAACCACAAAGTCCAGCGGTATTTGGTAACTCGCGAAGGGGCGCCATGACACCACCATTAGCAACGCCGTAATGGACACCCACTCCATGATTTTCGTGACCATTGGCAACCTCGTTTCTCCATCGAGTTCCGTCAATGGGGACCCACTGTTTGATTTTCCTGACCATTGGCAACCTCGTTTCTCCGCCCAGTTTTCCCTTCGCGGGACAAGTGAAGGGGCGAACCGGCCTGGCCCCCTCCAAACGAAAGATCTGTCCGGTCTCGGCTGCCAGGGAAAGCCGGGCCGTCAAGCCGTGGAGGCTCGTGGAGGCTGTTGTCTCGCTCGTGTCCCCTTGCGAGACAAGATGTTTACTCATACGGGGTGCGTCAATTAGACATGTCACGACCGGCTTGGGCGGCCCTCGCTTTCGCTGGTCCCACGACAGGTTCCTCGCTCAGTTCTTTTTCGGCTCTAACCCAGTCCTCGACATCTTTCCCGTGTTCTCCGCCGCGTTGAAGATACAGCTGATGAGACCGGCGAGCGATCTCTTCTCCTGATGGTTCTCTGCGTCCAAACATGGCAACCTCCTTGGTTATCAGTACGGGGGGGAGCGCCGACCTCCGTACATGAGGTGCGGATTACTTGCCGTTTGCTGAGACGCTGATCTTTATCTGTTTCGGCTTAGACTCCTCAAGTTTCGCCAGATACAGGGACAAGACCCCATTGCGATACTCGGCCCGAACACTCTCGGAGTTGACCGTGTTCGGCAGGGAGAAGCTCCGCGTGAACGGACCATAGGCGCGTTCAACTCGTAGGTAATTGTCCTCGTTGATGTCCTTCTCGAACTTCCGCTCTCCACGGATGGTCAACAAATTGTTTTGGGCCCGTACGTCAATATCCTTGCCGTCGAGATCCGGCAGGTCGGCCTTTATCACCAATTCGTTCTCAGTTTCGTATATGTCCACTGGTGGCGCCCAGGTTGCCAGGTCGGCATGATCCGAGCGATCTCGAGTAGAATTGTCCTCGAACAAACGCATGACTTGTTCCTGCAAAGATGTCAAACCGCGGGACTGGTCCCAACGTGTAACGGTGTTCATGGCAACCTCCTTGATTGGCTGACCAGGGGATTCAGATAACTACTATTGGTTCAGATATTCTGAAGACTCCCTCAGTGTATTAACCATATTGAGTTAATTAACTTGACTTGTCAAGTAGAATCTGAGACTATTTATAGTGATTAATCAGATGCAGTTAATCCAGCGGAGGTGCGTGTGGATGTCCGCCTAGTGATCAAACAGCGGCTAGAAGAACTGGGGCTTGAGCAGAGAAATCTGG
>Ga0137418_10006668_pt1 | contig 10618 bp, 8 predicted proteins | sample CZODoug3_1_2_16f_FD_122242 | JGI IMG/M metagenome (GOLD analysis project Ga0137418, IMG submission 122242) | Vadose zone soil fungal communities from Angelo Coast Range Reserve, California, USA - CZODoug3_1_2_16fungal (Hybrid Assembly) | ecosystem: Environmental > Terrestrial > Soil > Vadose... | reverse complement strand
ACAGCCGCAGCGCAAAGAGCAACGGCGGGCCCACCGCCGTCAGCACATCGGCGATATTCCGGTCGGATCGAGTCAACGCTGCGCTGGTCGGCATGCAACTGTTCTCCGCAGCATCGCTGGCGCAGAGCTAGCGCGTCGACCACCGGTAATCGCGCGGGCCGACGCCGACGTGCTCGCGGAAGAATCGGGCACAATGGCTCTGATCGGCAAATCCGGCCGTCATCGCGATTTCGGCTAGCCGAAGATTGGTGCCGGCAAGAAGCTCCTTTGTGCGTTCGACTCGCCGTCGAATCACATATCTGCGCGGCGAGAGGCCCTCGGACTGCTTGAATGCGCGCACGAAATGAGACGTTGACACGCCCGCGATAGCGGCCAGCATTGCGTTACTGAACTTCTCGCCGAGATGAGCGTCGACGTAGTCGTGTACCCGACGGAGCGCTCGCGGCGACTTTTTCACCGCTCGGGAGCGTGCTGACTACGAACTCCGACGGAAGTGCCCCCTTGACGCAAGTCGACGTAGTCAATACCCAGGGGAACTGTATGGCGGCCGGCGGGCCGATGCGCTGCCTGCGCGTGGTGGTCACGGGCGGCGGCAGCATCCGCATGTGCGATCCCACCCCGGGCATCGTCGCGCCCGACACGCGCGCCTGTCCGTGAGGGGGAGATGACAATGCGCAAGCCGCTTCCAATCCGCGCCCGGGAAGAGGGCGTCATGCTCATCGAAGCGCTGATTGCCATCCTTATTTTCTCGATCGGCATTCTCGCCGTCGTCGGCATGCAGGCCACGGCGATAAAAAACGTCACCGAGTCGAAGAGCCGCAGCGAAGCGGCCTTCCTCGCCGAGGAGCTGATGGCGCAGATGTGGATCGACCAGAACATCAGCCCCCTGCCCGTCCAGGTGAACACCAGCAACGTCAACGTCGCCAACTACAACTATCCGGGCTCGGGCTCCCCTCCAGCGCGACTCGGGACGATCTCGCCCCCGACTGGCTGGATCGGGCGCGTCACCACCAAGTTGCCCGGAGCCACCACCGTGCTGCCGAAAGTGACGATCACGAATGGCACGCCCTCCGGCGCCACGGTCAAGATCGAGATTTTCTGGCAGCTTCCCGAGGAAGCCACGCTCGGCCTGCCGCCCCACAGCCACACCGTGATGGCCTCGATCCAGGTCTAGGCAAGCGCCATGCGTCCCATCCCCCATCCCTCCGAACGCGGCTTCAGCATGGTCGAGCTGATGGTCGCCATGCTGATCGGACTGATCGGCATGATCATCATCTTCCAGGTGTTCGAGGTCTCCGAAGGCATCAAGCGCAGCACGACGAGCGGAGGCGACGCCCAGCAGAACGGCGTGATCGCGCTCTATCTCATGGAGCACGACCTGCGCAACGCCGGAGCGGGATTCAACGACGTGGGCTTTGCCGGGTGCAGGATCCTCGCGTACGACGCCTCGCGCGCGACTCCGAACTTCAGCCTGATCCTCGCCCCGGCGCTGATCTGCGCGCCCGGCAGCACTAATCCCGGCGGCATGTGCCCCGGAACGGGGAACGCGGGTACCAGTCCCGACGGACTGACGGTGTTCTACGGCTCGAACCCGCGGACCTCCGATGCGCACCTGCTGGGCTTGAATTTCGCCTCGGGCGGCGGTCAGACGATTATCAACAGCGTCTACGGTTACAAGCCGGGCGACTTGATGGTGATGATGCAACCCCCCGTCGGCACCAGCAACTGCTCGCTCATGGAGGCGACCGGGATTGCGGGCTTGACGGTCAACGTGGCGCAGGCAGGTGCAGCGTACCTGCTTTCTTCGAACGTCCAGGTGATCTCGCGCATGAACCCGACGGGAGGTCTGGGCGTGAACTACACCGCCGCCCCCTCCGCCAACGTGACGCGCGTGTACAACTTGGGCAACCTCTACGATCCGGCCAACGGATCGGCGATGCCCGTCGTCAACACTTACGCGATCGATCCGGCCACCAAGACCCTCACGGTCTCCTCCGCGTTCGTGATCGACAAGACGACGAAGGCTCCGCAGCTGAACGGCGTGGCGGACAACATCGTGCACCTGCGCGCCTTATACGGGCTCGATGACGGCAACGTCGACGGCAGCGTCGCGTTCAACAAGACGCCGCCGGGCGTCGCGGGCGACGGGCTCGTCGACCGGTTCGTCCCCGCCGCCACGTTCAACGCCCTGGCCTCGCCGCCGTGGCAATCGCTGATCGCGTTGCGCGTCGCCGTCGTCGCCCGCAGCGCGCTCGCGGAAAAGCCCCGGGGCAGCGACGGTGACAAGTGCGACGCCACCACGGACGGCACCGAGTCGACCCCCGGCCCCGATCAGCGTCCCAAGTGGTCCGCCGGCATCATTGACGTGTCGGCGTCGGGGGATCCGAACCCGACGTCCATGCTCTACTGGAAGTGCTACCGCTACCGGGTGTTCGAGACGATCGTTCCCCTTCGCAACTGGATCTGGAAATCGAGCTGACCATGAACCGGCAAATTCGCCAAGCCCAGGGGCGGCTGCCCATGGCGCGCAGCCAGCGGGGAACCATGCTGATCATCGCGCTGATCGTGCTGGTCGCCATGACCCTCGCCGGGATCGCGACGATGCGCTCGATCGACACCGCAACCGTGATGGCCGGCAACATCGCGTTCAGGCAATCCGCCCTCAACGCGGCCGACCAGGGCCTCGTGGCGGCCTTCGCCCTGCTCACGGGCAAATCCGCCGACACCCTGAAAAACGACAACGCGTTCGCCGGCTACTTCTCCAGCGCCCCCGGGGTCGAGCCCGACTGGACGGACGACAATGCCTGGGTGGTCGCGACCAAGCTCAACGGCGGCACGCCCGACGCGGCGGGCAACGTCGTATCGTACGTGGTCCAACGCCTGTGCAGCCTAGCGAACGCCGCGGCGACCGCCACGGGCAACCAGTGCGGCTCGACGGTCACCTCGTCCGCCGTGCTCAGCAGGGTGGGCGAGGACAATTTCCGGCTGGCGGGCGCGGAATTCACGACCCAGCTGCAGCCTCAGTACCGCATCACGGTGCGCGCGGTCGGGCCGCGCCGCTCGATCGCGATCGTTCAAATGTTGGCCTATTGAGTCGCGGGAGACTTCCATGAGAATCAATCTGAAGGGGATGACGGCGTGCGTGGTGGCCGCGTGCATGGTGGCGCAGCCTGCGTTCGCCGCCGTCACCGATATCTCCAACGTACCGCTCGGTTCCGCGGGGGGCTCGACCTACCTGCCCAACCTGCTGTTCATCCTCGACGACTCGGGCAGCATGGGGAGCGATTACAACCCCGACTACGTCAACGACAGCAACACCTGCCTGACCGACAGCGGGGGCAACAGCAACTGTAACCGGGGTGACGCGCCGTTCGAAGCCGGAGGCTCGAACGGCTTCAACGGAGTCGGCTACGACCCGAACTTCACCTACCTGAACGGGCTGTCCTCCACTGGCCAGCCGGTCGTCAACCCGCCGAGCGGTACCGTGAGCCCCACGTCTCTGGTCTCCGATGCCTACCTCGGCGGCTCGAGCGTGAACGTCACGACAAATTTCCCGGACAAGAACTACTGCAATTCGGCCTCGACCCCCGCATGCAAGCGCGGTGGCGCAAACACCGCGGGAACGGTGACCCCTGCGGGCACGCTGGACGCGGAAGGCCATAGCCTCGCGGCGGGGCAGTTTCCGTACCGCGCCAACATGTCGAGCTCGAGCACGACCAATTTCGGCATGCCGGAGATGATGACGACCGCGAGTTTCACCCGCACCGGCGCCATCGTCACCGCGACCACGATCGGGAAGCTCTCCGCGCCTTTGTTTGTCGCAAACGTCGATAAAGTGTACGTAACCACCGGCACCGCCGGGTTGAACGTCACCTGCGCCACGGTTACCGCGTCGACGACCAGTACGTTCACCTACACCACCACCACCACCGGCACGATCGCCGCGACCAACGGCAGCTTCCGCAAGTGCGGCACCGGCACCTGGACGCGCTCGGGCACGACGGTCACCGTGACCGCGACCCACAACCTGCAGAGCAACGACCTGCTGCTGATCGACTCCAACGACAATAACCAGGACAAGACCAGCGCGGTTCCGATCACGGTGACCGGCGCCACCACCTTCACCTATACCGGCTCCAGCGCCGGGGGTTCGCTTACGAGCGGGACCGTCGCCTGGGTGCGCACCGGGCTGTACAACGTGGTGGGCACCGCCAGCGGCGCCCCGGCCGTCTATAGCATCACGCCGGTCGAATACTGCCGCGACACCAATCTCACGGACTGCGTCGAAGCCTTTCCGGGCACGGTGCCGACGAATCCCAATCCGCTGTGCAACCCCAACTGCGCCGCGTACACCATCAAGGCCTACGTGCGCTTCTGCAAGACGCAGAACGACGCGCTGTCGCCGGGCACCGTAACCGGCAACAGCACCATCGCCCCGGCCACGACGCCCAGCGCGCGCTGCCAGCTCAAGTTCGTGAACCAGACCGGCCTGACGCAGTACATCTTCCCGCGCTTCGGCTGGTTCAACCGCGATACGCTCGTTCCAGCCGTCGCGAGCTACGCCAACCGGACCGGACGCTCCGATTGCGCGGGCGGGACGACCTGCACCTACACCGAGGAGATCCAGAACTACGCGAAGTGGTACACCTACTACCGCACCCGCATGCAGATGATGAAGACGTCCGCGGGGAGGTCCTTCCTGCCCTTCATCTCCACGCCGACGTCCACCCCGCCCAAGCCCGACCGGCTGCGCGTGGGGTTCATCACCATCAACCCGACGTTCGTCAACAGCAACAACAATTCGAACGGCAGCAACGTGCATTCGAGCAAGTACCTGAAAATCGACACGTTCAACACGACGAACGCGTCGAACTGGTACAGCAAGTTCTACGCGATCATCCCCAACAACAGCACGCCGCTGCGCCTCGCGCTGTCGCGCGCCGGTTGGATCTTCGCCGGCAAGCTCAATACTGGGCTCACCGCCGGAATCCCCGGGGCCGACGACCCGCTCCAGGCTTCCTGCCAGAAGAACTACTCGTTCCTGACCACCGACGGATTCTGGAACCAGGGCGTCGGCCAGGACATCAACGGGAACGCGCTGGGCAACATGGACAACGCCGACAACAGCACCGCGGCGCCCTACACTGCACCCGATTTCTTCGTGAGCCGCAGCACCGGGACCTACGACGGGGTGCCCAACAGCGCCGCCACCGCGGGAACCACCCCCGGCAGCTCGGGGACGCTCGCCGACATCGCGATGTACTACTACAAGACCGACCTGCGCAACGCGGGCGCCGGCCCCCTGACCAGCCCGAACACCACGCCGTCCGGCGGGGATGTCTCGGCCAACAACGTCAACGTCAACCCCCAGTCGACGGTGGACTTCGCGATCCATCAGCACATGAACACCTACACGATCGGGCTCGCCGACGGCCTGATGCGCTATCAGGCCGACTATGCAACGGCCGCAACGGGCGACTTCGCCGCGATCAAGTCCGGCCTTCCGGCGGCCGGCAATTGCTTCTGGACGACCGGGATCTGCAACTGGCCGCTGCCCCTGGCCGACGGGCAGTCGGCACTGGATGACCTGTGGCACGCGGCGGTGAACGGGCGCGGCCAGTTCTACTCGGCGATCAACCCCAATGCGCTGCAGACGGGCCTGACCAGTGCGCTGAACAACCTCGACGTGACCGTCGCCTCGGCGGCGGCGGCGGCGACATCGAGCCCCAACGTATCCCAGGGCAACGCCAAGGCGTACAGCACCACCTACCAGACCGCTACCTGGTCGGGCAAGGTGTATGCGCAGGACATCGATCCGCAGACGGGCGAGGTCGGCGCTCCGCATCTGTGGGATGCGGACTTCAAGCTCCTCGCCAAGGTCGGGCCGACCAGCGATACGCGCAAGCTCCTGCTGATCGACCCGGCGGCCGCCACCAAGCTGAAGGATTTCCGCTTTGCCGACATCGGCAACGGCGCGCTGAGCGCCGCGGAAAAACTCTTTTTCACCAACAAGTGCGTGCCCCTGAGCAACATGGCCCAGTGCGGCACGCTGACCGCCGCGCAGCAGGTCATCGCCAACAACGGCAGCGCGCTGGTCGCGTTCCTGCGCGGCCAGCAGAGCAATGAAGGCACGCTGTTCCGCGACCGCACCGAGCTGGACCCGGTCACGAACAACCCGATCAATACGGTCCTCGGCGACATCATCAACGCCCAGCCAGTCGCCGTGGGTTTTCCCTTCCTGCAATACGAGAAGGAGTCGATGCCCGAGGCGAGCGGGACGGAAACGTACCCGGTCTTCAGGGACACGCGCGCCGCCACCCGTGCCGGACAGCTCCTCGTCGGGGCGAACGACGGGTTGCTGCACGCTTTCGACTCGGCTACGGGAGTCGAGAACTGGGCCTACGCGCCGCGGTTCCTGCTTCCCGCCATGTACCAGCTTGCCGACTCGGGGTACCCGGGGCAGCACCGCTTCTTCGTCGACGGCTCGCCCGAGGTCACCGATGTCCTGGACGTCAACACGAAGACGTGGAAGACCATCGTCGTGGGCGGGGCCAACTCCGGCGGGCGCGGCTTCTACGCGCTCGACATCACCGATCCGCAGAACCCCAGAGGGTTGTGGGAGTTCTGCTCCGACTCGACGCTGTGCCCTGTCGACGCCGCAGGCATCGGCCACAGCGACCCGGACCTCGGATTCACCTACGGCAACCCGGTGATCGGCAGGCGGCCCAGCGACGGCAGGTGGGTGGTCGTCGTGACCTCGGGGCTGAACAACGTCGGAACGGTGGCTGTGCCGGCTGGGGACGGCCTGGGCTATTTCTACGTGCTCGACGCCATCACGGGCGCGATCCTCCACAAGGTCCGGGTCCCGCACCTCAAGTCGACAACTTCCCTGACGGCCGGCACCACCGACCCCCTGGGCCTGATGAAGATCGGCGCCTACTATCCCGCCGGAATCCAGGATCCGCTCTTCGACCGCGTCTACGGCGGCGACCAGAAAGGCAACGTTTGGCGCTTGGACATGACGGCCCCGAACATGACGGTCTACACCGGACCGACCGCTGTGACCACCGAGGCCGTCCTGAACCCCGCGAACAATAGTCTGCCGGTCGTTGCACGGCTCACGACGTTCAGGGACGCGAACGGCCGCGCCCAGCCGATCACCGCGAGACCGGCCGGCACGCACCTTGGCAAGGACCCGTACAAGCCGGACATACGAATCTATTACGTCGGCACCGGCAGATACCTCGGGACATCAGACCTCGGGGACCCGGGACCAACCGGCGTCGCCTGGCAGCAGTCGCTCTACGGTGTCCGTGATCGGCTCGATGATCCGGGCTTCGCTCCCGTCGCCAGCTTCCGCACCGCCAACTTGGTCCAGCAGACGATGTCTCCGGGCTCGGGCGGAAACCGCATCCTCAGCAAGCTGCCCGTGGACTGGACAAGCCGGGACGGATTCTTCATCGACCTCAACCCGACTCTTGCCGGGGATCCGGTCACTGGAAACTCGCCGGGCGAGCGCGTTTTCCTGGACGTCAGGCTGGTTCAGGGCACCCTGATCTACATCGCCAACATACCCAATACAGGCGGCTCGTGCGTGCCGGGGGGCGACTCCATCCTGTACTCTCTCGACTACAGCAACGGTGGCTACGTCGGCAACGACTCCCAGGCAGGGATGCGCGTGGGGGCGTTCATCGTCGGCGCGGCGCTGATCCAGACCGCGCAGGGTATCAAGATCCTCGGCAAGACCCTTCCGGGCGGGAATCTCCCCAAGGATATCCCGATCGACCTGCAGTTCCAGAGCAAGCGCTTCTCCTACCGAGAGCGCTAGAGCGGCGGCAATCCCGCGTCGCGGCGCCTCAGCGCTTCGGCGCGGCGCGCAAAGCCAGCTCGCGCGGAAGGGTGAACACCACGCTCTCGTCCACGCCCTCGAGCTGGCGCACGCTCCCCGCGCCGAGCGCCCTGAGCCGCGCGATCAGCTCGTTCACCAGCACCTCGGGGGCCGACGCCCCGGCCGTCACGCCGACCCGCCGCTTTCCCGCGACCCACTCGGCCTTCAGCTGCTCGGCGCTGTCCACCATGTAGGCCTCGATGCCGCGGCCCTGAGCGACCTCGCGCAGCCGGTTGGAATTCGAGCTGTTGGGCGAGCCGACGACGATCACGACATCGCATTGCGGCGCGAGGAATTTCACGGCGTCCTGCCGGTTCTGCGTCGCGTAGCAGATGTCGTCCTTCTTCGGCCCGGTAATCGAAGGGAACCGCGCCTTGAGCGCTCCGACGATCGCCGCGGCATCGTCCACCGAAAGCGTGGTCTGCGTCACGTAGGAAAGCTTCTCCGGATCGCGCACGTCCAGGCGCGCCACGTCGGCGATCGTTTCCACGAGAACCATGCCCTCGGCGGCCTGACCCATGGTCCCCTCCACCTCGGGATGCCCGCGGTGCCCGATCATCACGATCTCGCGGCCCGCCGCGCGCATCTTCGCCACTTCGACGTGCACCTTAGTCACGAGCGGACAGGTCGCGTCGAATACGCGCAGACCCCGCGCCTCGGCCTCGCTGCGCACGGCTTTCGAGACGCCGTGGGCGCTGAAGATCAGGGTGCTGCCCGCGGGAACCTCGGCCAGCGCCTCGACGAACACCGCGCCCTTGCTCTTCAGGTCTTCGACCACGTACTTGTTGTGCACGACCTCGTGGCGGACGTAGATCGGCGCTCCGTGAATGGCGAGCGCGCGCTCGACAATGCCAATGGCGCGCTCGACGCCCGCGCAAAAACCGCGTGGATTGGCGAGCAGGACTTCCATGATTCCTATTCTAGGACTTTTGCGCGGCGCCGGCCGGGCGCAGCCCGTCGAGGATCAGCAGCGCCGCGCCGACCGTAATCGCCGAATCGGCAAGATTGAAAGCCCAGAAATGCCAGCCGAAGGCATGGAAGTCGAGAAAATCCACGACGTGACCGAGGGCGACCCGGTCCCACAGGTTGCCGAGCGCTCCGCCGAGTATCAAGGCAAGTCCCGCGGAGAAAAGCCGCTCGCTCGAGTGCCTGGTGAGGAGAAACACGATGGCGGCGGTCGCGGCAACCGCGATCCCGATGAACAGCGCCCTTTGCCAGCCGCCCGCGTCGGCGAGAAAGCTGAACGCCGCGCCGCGGTTGTGCGCGAGCACCAGATTGAAGAACGGCGCGATCTCGCGCACTTCGCCGAAGCGCAGGCTCGAGCTGATCGCGGCCTTGCTCGCCTGGTCCGCCAGGGCGAGGAGCAGCGCGAGCGCAAGCCACGGCGCGATGCGTTTCAGGTTCTCCGGATTCATGCGAACCGCCGGGGCTCACCGGAACCGTAGAGGTTTTGCACGCAGCGTCCGCAAATCCCCGGGTGATTCGGGTCGGCGCCCACGTCGGCGCGCCAATGCCAGCAGCGCTGGCACTTCGGGTGTGGGCTCGGCAACGTACGGATCGCCTCGTCGGCTTCGCTCGCGACTGAAGTGACCTCCGCACGCGAGGTGATAAGCACGAAGCGCAGATCGTCGCCCAGGCCTTTCAGCAGTTCCAGCTTCTCGCCGCTCGCGGCGATCTCGATTTCGGCCTGCAGCGAGGAGCCTATCCTCCCCGCGGCGCGGTGATTCTCGAGGAGTTTCTGCACCTCCGAACGGATCTGGCGCAGAGCCCGCCATTTTCCGAGCAGCGCTTCCGCCTCCGAAACCTGGGGAAGCCGATAGGTGGTGTGCGCGAAAACGGTGTCGTCGCCCGGCTGAAACACCCTCCAGGCTTCCTCGGCGGTGAAGCTCAGAACGGGCGCTATCAGCCGCAACAGGCTCTGCGTGATGTGGTAAAGAGCATTTTGCGCCGAGCGACGCGCGGGCGAATCCCTTCCGCAGGTGTATAGCCGATCCTTGAGAACATCCAGATAGAACGCGCTGAGCTCCTCGGAGCAAAAATTCTGGAGCTTCGCCGCAGCCGGGTGAAATTCGTAGCCATCGTAGTCCTCGAGGACGCTTTTCTGCAGCTCGTGCGCCAGCGCCACGGCATAGCGGTCGATCTCCACCCAGTCGCCCACCGGAATTGCATTTCGCGTCGGATCGAAATCCGAAATGTTCGCGAGCAGGAACCTCAGCGTGTTGCGGATGCGGCGGTAGGACTCGACCACTCCCTTCAGGATCTCGTCGGAGATGAAAAGCTCGCCCGAGTAGTCGGTCGCCGCCACCCAGAGGCGCAGGATCTCCGCGCCCAGCGTCTCGGAGATTTTCCGCGGAGCGATGACGTTGCCGAGCGACTTCGACATCTTGCGGCCTTCGCCGTCGACGACGAAGCCGTGCGTAAGCAAGGCGTCGTAAGGCGCGCGGCCGTTCAACATGCAGGACACGAGGAGCGAGGAATGGAACCAGCCGCGGTGCTGATCCGAGCCCTCGAGGTAGAGGTCCGCGGGAAACTTCAGCTCCTTCGCATGCGAGCCTTTCAGCACGGTCTGGTGCGTCGAGCCCGAATCGAACCAGACGTCGAGCGTGTCCTTCACCTTTTCGTACCGTTCGGCGTCGGCGCCGAGCAGTTCCTTCGCCTCGATCCGCTGCCAGGCTTCGATGCCTCCCAGCTCCACCTTTTTCGCGACGGCTTCCAGCAGTTCCAGGGTTC
>Ga0137418_10006667_pt1 | contig 10618 bp, 9 predicted proteins | sample CZODoug3_1_2_16f_FD_122242 | JGI IMG/M metagenome (GOLD analysis project Ga0137418, IMG submission 122242) | Vadose zone soil fungal communities from Angelo Coast Range Reserve, California, USA - CZODoug3_1_2_16fungal (Hybrid Assembly) | ecosystem: Environmental > Terrestrial > Soil > Vadose... | reverse complement strand
GTGGGCGCGGACGCGTACGGCACGACCGTCGGCGCCCTGACCGCGGGGTTCGACGCCGTGGACCGCCATGAGTATGCCGCGGCGGCCTGGTGGAGCGTGTACGGCCACGTCCCGGGCTGGGACGCCCTCTACATCAACCATTCCTTCTACCCGGACTTGCAGCTGGAGCTGACGGGCGACGTGGGTACTCCCCAGGCCGCGGGCGGTATCGACGCTCCGGGGTACTACTACGAGCGGTCGATTGGAGGGTCGATCGCGGCGACGTTCCGGTTCTCGCAGATCGAGCGCAGCCAGGCGGTGACGTTGTCCTACGAGCTGCAGAACTTCACCGTCGACCGCAATCCGCTGGGCGTGCCCACCTCGCCGGGCCTGCTCGGCGCCGCCACCTTGACCTGGGCGTTCTCCGACGCGAAGCGCTTCGTGCGCAGCGTCTCCGCGGAGCAGGGACAGCGCATCGCCGTCGCGCTGCGCGTTTCCGACCGGGCCCTGGGGAGCGATTTCTCCTTCTGGCAAACGACCACCTCCGCGTCGAAGTTCCTGGCCATGCCCTGGAGCACGCGCGGCGTCCCCTGGCACCACGTGCTGGCGCTGCGCGGCTCCTTCGGCGCTTCCGGCGGCGATCTGTCGAATCGCCACGACTACTTCCTCGGCGGTTTCCAGCAAGCCGACGTGGTGCGGAACGTCCTCAATCCGGCCAGCGCGCCGATCCGCATCCTGCGCGGTTTCGTGCGCGACGCCTTCCACGGGACCGCCTACGCGCTGGGCACCGTGGAGTACCGCTTCCCCATGCTGGATGTGGACGTGGGCGCCTGGACGCTCCCGATCTATCTGCGCCGCTTGAACGGCGCCGTGTACACCGATGTGGGCGACGCGTTCACGTTCGACCGCCGCGACTTCAAGCTCCACGCCGGCGCCGGAGCCGAGCTGCGCGCCGAGGTGGTCCTGGGATGGATCCTTCCCACCGACCTGCGCCTCGGATGTGCGCGCGGGCTCGAGCGCTCGCCGCAGGCGATCTTCGACTGCTACCTGGCCCTGGGTGGAGTTTTCTGAGCCTCGCGCCCCGATGCTACTGTCGATCGGATGCCGGGACGGTTCGAACGCGCGCTGGAAGCCGGGCTGCGCATCCGTCCGGGAGAGCAGCGACGCGTCGCCCTGATGTCTCTCTACGCGGCGAACGCGATCGGAGCGGTGGTGGTGGGCCACTCGGTCCGCGACGCGCTGTACCTGGCGAACCGCCCCGCCCGGGGGCTCGCCGGGATGTACATCTGGAGCTCGCTCGCCATCGTCCTGGTCTCCTGGCTGTACGCGCGCATCGCGGATCGGGTGCCGCGTGGCCTGCTCAACGCCGCCAGCGCGCTCGGCTGCGCGGCGCTTGCCGCGGCCTTCTGGGCGGTGCTGACGGTCACCGACGCGGTCTGGGTGTACGCCGGCCTGTACATCTTCGTCGAGGCGATGGGTTCGCTGGTGGTGATCCAGTTCTGGACCCTTGCCAACGACGTCTTCCACGCGCGCGAGGCGAAGCGCCTCTTCGGCCTGATCGGCGCCGGGGGGACCCTGGCGAACGTGGTCTTCGGCCTGCTCGTCGGCCGGTACGCCCAGGTGCTCGGCGCGCAGAACCTCCTCCTGCTGGTGGTGGCCCAGCTGGCGGCGTGCGCGGCGCTGGCCCAGGCCGGGCCGCGGCTCGCATCGGCGACGCCGCTGCTGCTTCGCTCGCGGCCGGTTCGCAAGGCGCGGGTGCTCTCCCGGGCCGGGCTGTCGTTCCTCTCCAGCAGGCACCTGACCATCGTGGCGTTGATCGGCGCCATCAGCGCGGCGGCGATCACCATCGTCGACTTCCAGTTCAAGCTCTCGGCGGCGGCGGTGATGGAGCAGGACGACCTGGCCGGCTACTTCGGCCGCTTCTACGGGATCTGCGGCGGTGTCGCGCTCGCGATCCAGGTCTGGGCCACCGGGCGCATCCTCGAGCGGTACGGCATCCTCGCCTCGCTCCTCCCCCTTCCGCTAGGCCTCGCGCTCGGATCGGGCGCCGCCGGCGCGATGCCGAATCCCGGGCTCTTCGTCAGCTCGCTGGCCAAGGGCTCCGACACCATCTTCCGCTACACCATCAACGACGCCTCGATGCAGCTGCTGTACGTTCCGGTACAGCCGCACGTGCGCGGGCGCGCCAAGGCGTTCATCGACGGCATCCTCAAGCCTACCTCGGTGGCCCTCGCCGGCGGCGTTCTGCTCTTGTACAAGCAGTGGGGCGGAGGCGGCCGGCCCCTCACCGGCGCGGTGCTGCTGCTGGTCTTCCTCTGGGTAGCCTTGCTGGTTCGCGCGCGCCGGGAGTACGTGCGCAGCCTGGTCGAGTCGCTGGAGCGCAGGCGTCTCGATCTCTCGACGACCGGGTTTTCCCGCGTGAACGACGCCACGCTCCGCGCCCTGCGCAGCGCGCTCGGCAACGACCCCGCTACCGTCCTGCATGCGCTCAAGCTGCTCCAGCAACTGGCGCAGACCGCGGACTTCACTCCCGAGCTGCGCGAGCTGCTTCGCCACCGCGAGGCGAGGATCCGCGCGGCCGCGCTGGAGCAGCTCGGGGCGCTGGGAAAAAGCGGGACCCTGCCGGAGATGCGCGCGCTCCTGCTCGATCCCGCGCCCGAGGTCCGGGCGGCGTGCCTGGGCGCGATCTGCGCCATCGAGCACGAGGCGGCGGTGCCCACCCTGCTGCCGTTCCTGGACGTCCGCACCGCGCCCGAGGCGGTGGTGCGCGCCGCTGCTGCCGTCGCGTTGATCCGGCATGCGGGCCTCGACGGCGTTCTCGCCGCGGCGGGGCCACTCCAGGAATTGCTGGCGGCCAAGGACCCGCGGGACCGCGCAGCCGCGGCCGATGCGCTGGGAAGCATCGGCGTGCGCGGGTTCTTCCCTCCGCTGCTCGCGTTCCTGCACGATCGCGAGCTCCTCGTGCGCCGGCGCGCCATCGCGGCCGCGGGCAAGCTGCGCGCGCCCGAATTGGTCCCCGCCCTGGTGGAGCAGTTCCAGCGCCGCGAGACCGCGCTGGAGGCGGCCAGCGCGCTGTCCGGATTCGGCACGGGGATCGAGCCGCAGCTGCAGGCCATGCTGGTCGACGAGACCTCGCACGTCGACTGCCGCCGCGGCATCGCCCTGGTCCTGCAGCGGCTCGGCACCCAGCCGGCGGCGGAAGCGCTGGTGGGGGCGCTCACCTCGCGCCAGGCCGCCGTCCGCAAGGCCGCCGCCCGCGCCCTGGCCAGGCTGGCGCGCCGCCAGCGGGGAATCCGTCTAGACCCGGGGCGGTTCGAGCGGGCCGTCCACGCGGAGCTCGCGGCGGCGCGCGCGGCGCTGGCGGTGCTCAAGAAGCTGGCCGTCGCCACCCTGGGCCACGTCCCGCGCACGCCGGCCGAGCTGCTGGGGATGGCCCTGCTCGAGGAGCGCGACGCGCGCGTGCTCCAGGCGTTGGTGCTCCTTCAAGTTTTGCTCCCCGACGTGCGGCTCGACGTGGTCGCCGAGAACCTGAGATCGGAATCCTCCGCCGTGCGCGGCCACGCCATCGAGGTGCTGGACAACGCGTTGCCCGAGCGCTGGAAGCGGCTGGTGATGGCGGCGCTCGACGAGACGAAGCGCCGCGGAGACCAGGTCCTCGCCGACCCCCGCGGGACCCTGGACCTTGCCCACGCGCTGATCGGCGGCGAGTCGGGACAGTGGGTGGCGGCCTGCGCCACCCGCTGGGTGCTCGACGGTCCGGTGCCGCTCCTGCCGCTGGTCCCGGCGCTGCGGGCCGCGCTGCACGCTCCCTTCGCGCCCCTGCGTCAGGCGACACTGCTCACTCTCGCCCAGGCCGCGCCGGCGGACCTGCCAGAGCTGCTGGAACGGCTCACCGCCGATCCTGCCCCATCGGTCCAGAACGCCGCGCGCGCCCTCCTGGCCCGCGAGTCTCGGAGGGCCACCGGATGATCTCCACGGTGGAGAAGGTGCTGTTCCTCAAGTCGATCGATCTGTTCCGGGCGCTCCCCTCCGAAGAGCTGGCGCAGATCGCGGAGATCGCCGAGGAGCAGCCGCTCTCCTCGGGCGACCAGGTCTTCGCGCAAGGCGAGCCCGGCGACGCGCTCTACCTGATCGTCGAGGGCAAGGTGAAGGTGCACCAGGGCGACAAGGAGCTGGTGCGCCTGGGCGAGCGAGACGTGTTCGGGGAGATGGCCGTGCTCGATTCCGAGCCTCGCTCGGCCAGCGTGACCGCCTTGGAAGACGCGGTCCTGCTCAAGATCGGCCGGGACGACTTCCGCGACATTCTCGGCGAGCGCCCGGAGATCGCCATGGGCGTGATGAAGGTGCTGACCCACCGGCTGCGCGAGACCAGCAGGAAGTCGTAGGCGGCTAGCGCAGCGCGGCGGCTACCTGCGCGGGCAGGAACGTGGCGGGGTCGTCTGTGTAGCCCTTCTTCGCCGTCAGCACCTTCCCTTCCCCGTCCACGATGAACAGCGAGGGCAACCGCAGCGTCGAGCCCAGGTACTGGCGCGCGATGCGCCGGTCGCGGTCGTCGATCACCGGAAACGTGACGCCGTTGTCGCGCAGGAGCCGGGCAGTCCGCTGCGCCGCGGCCTCGTCGGGATCGACGGCGACCGAGATGACGCGAAGCCCGCGCTCCGCGTACGCGGTGGAAATCGTCTGGAGCACCGGCAACTCCTTGCTGCACGCCTCGCAGGCGCTGCTGAAGAAGCTGATCAGCACGGCCCGGGTGGCGGGCCTTCCGCCGGGTCCGAGGAGCGCTGCCAGATCGACTGCCTGCACCCCCGCGGAGTCCGGGTTCCGAACCGACCCCGAAAAGAGCGGCGCCGGCTCGCCCGCGGACACGGCCGGCGGCTCCCCCTCGGCCGGCTTCTTCTCGGGCGGGCCGAGAAAGCGAGGTGGCCCGGCGAGCAGGAACGCGGCCGCGAACACGAAGGTCATCGGGACCCTCCGGTCAGCTTGCGGACCTCGTCGGCGAAGCCGGAGAGCGTCACCTCGTGCTGCGCGCCCGTCTTCAGCTCCTTCAGCTTGGCCCGATCGGACTTCAGCTCCTGGTCACCGAGCACCAGCGCGAATCGCGCTCCGAGGGCGTCGGCGCGCTTCAGCTGGTTGCCGGGATTCGACTTGCGGAAGCTCACCTCCGCGGCCAGGCCGGCGGCGCGCAGCTGCTGGGCGAGCTGATCGGCCCGCGCCGCCTCCGCGTCGCCCAGGGGCGCGATGAACACCACGGGGCGGGTGGCGCGCTCCTTGCCCTGCTGCGCGAGCAACAGCGCCAGGCGTTCCACCCCCGCCGCGAATCCGATCCCCGGCACGTCGGGCCCGCCCAGGTCTTTCACCAGCCCGTCGTAGCGGCCGCCGCCGGCCAGCGTGCTCTGCGCGCCCAGGCCGGAGGTGGCGATCGCCTCGTAAGTGGTGCGCGTGTAGTAGTCCAGGCCGCGGACGAGCTTCGGATCGACCACGAACGGGACCCCGAGCCGCTGCAGCATCTCCTGCACCCCCGCGAAGTGGACCTTGCAGGGCTCGCAAAGGAACTGCTCCATCTTCGGCGCGCCCGCCGCGACCTCCTGGCACTTCGGGTTCTTGCAGTCGAGCACGCGGATGGGATTGGTCTCGATCCGCTTCTGGCAGTCCTCGCACAGCTCCGGCGCCCGCGAACGCAGGTACGCCTGCAGGGCCTCGCGATACTTCGGCCGGCAGCTCGCGTCGCCGAGCGTGTTGAGGTGCATCTGGAACGGGACGCCCAGGGCGCGCAGCCAGCGATCGAGCAGCTCCACCTGCTCCGCGTCGATGCGCGGCCCGGGGCTCCCGAACGCCTCGATCCCGATCTGGGTGAACTGGCGGTACCGGCCGCGCTGCTGCCGCTCGCGTCGGAACATGGGGCCGACGTACCACCACTTCGTTTCCGGCTCCTGCTGGTTGACGTTGTGCTCGACGTACGCGCGCACCAGCGAGGCGGTGTTCTCCGGGCGCAAGGTGACGGACTCGCCGCGGTCGTCGAAGGTGTACATCTCCTTGCCGACGATGTCGGTGACTTCGCCGATCCCGCGCACGAACAGCTCGGTGCGCTCGAGGACCGGCGTGCGCGCTTCGCCATAGCCGTAGAGGGGAAACAGGTCGCGCGCGGACTGCTCGACCAGGTGGTAGTGCTCGACCCGGACCCAGGGATCTTCGTCCTTGACGTAGGTGTCGATGGGCAGCACGTCCCGCGTTCCTTTCACCCCGCGGATCTTCTGGCTCATGGCGATTCCAGCGGCTCGCCGAGCCGGATGCGCAGATCCGGCCTCAGGTGGGAGGCGAGCTTCACGCCGGCGGCGAACAGCACCACGACGGTGGAGCCCATCTCGAAGACGGCCAGCTCGCCGCCCTTCTCCACCGGAATCGGACGCTCGTACATCTTGCGCACCGGCTGGCGCGTCCTGCGGGCGTTGGTGACCACGTCGTCATAGAGGGCGCGGATCCGGCCCACGTTGGTCGCGCCGACCGCCACCACGCCGCAAGGACCTCGCAGCGTCTGCAGGAACGTGGTCAGCCGCTCGTTCACGCAGAAAAGCTTCTCCACGTTCCGGAGGCCGACCGGGTTCACCGGCCAGAGCTGGCCGGGCATGCTGACGTATCCGGCGATTCCTCCACCCAGGGGGGCGTGGATCCGGTGGTAGTTGTACGGGGCGAGGTAGATGGTGCAGAACGCCCCGCCGGCGAACTGCCGCGCGTCCTCTTCGGCGTTGGGCCCGCCGATCAGCTCCGCCAGCGTGTAGTGCTTTCCCTTGGCCTGGTAGAGGCGCGAGTCGACGATGTCGCCCAGCTCGCCCACGGTGCCGTCGACCGGGCTCACCGGGAGCAGCTCGCCGGGCGCGATCGGACGCGCACCCGGCTTCAGCCGGCGGGTGAAGAACTCGGTAAAGGTGGGATACTCGTCCAGCGGCCGCTCCGCCTCGCTCGCATCCACGCCGTACTTCCTCGCGAACGCCCGGATCGCGGCCCGGACCACCGGGCGCGGCGCGCTGGCGCGACAGGCGGCGCCTACCGCACGCGAGAGCGTGTTCTTGGGGAGCAGGCGCAGCAGGGCATACGACAGCTCGGGCATCGGGCTGCGTGGTGTAGCAGGCCGTTCCGTCGAACGCTATTGCTGCTGCGGCGGCTGCTGCAGCGCAGTGGCCGGGACCATTCCCTCGGGAACCGGCTGGCCGGGATAGACGACGCGGTACTGCGGCTCTCCGGCATCGGCGGCCGCCGGACGCGCGGGCGGCTGGCGAGCTGCTGCCGGCGTGCCGGCGTCGGCCGCGCCTGCCGCCGAAGCCGCGGGAGGTGGCCTGGGATCGGCCACCCGGCGATAGATCTTCCCATTCGTGACCAGGACCACCTGTCCGACGAGCCCCGGCAGCTTGCTCCTGCAGGCCTCGGAGGGGGCCACCCGGTAGACCGTTCCCGTCACACCCGTGACCTGCTCGGTGAACGGCTCGTTGTCCGACAGGCATCCCCCGCTCTGCAGATTGAGCTCCGCCACGGAAGCGCCGGGGGCGAACGGGTCCTGCGGCGGTCCCGCGTCCGGGGCGGCCGCTGCCAGCACCTTCTCCGGGTCGATGTTCACCTGAGCCGTCGATGCGCTCTGCGCGGCGGCGGCAGCCATCTTCTCTCGTTCGGCGTGCTGCTTCGCCAGCTCGGCGCGCCCGCGCTCGATGGTGCCCAGCAGCAGCTTTGCTTGCTCCGCGTCGGCCGAGCGAGAGCTCACCTTGTGCAGCAGCCCCACCACCTCCTCCATCTTGGGGTCGCCGTACGCGTCGTCGAGCTCAGTCGCGTACAGCTGCTGGTAGATCGCCGCGGCCTGCCGGTAGTTCTCGTCCGGACCGGTGTTCCAGCGGCAACCGCCGAGGACGAGAGTCAACAGGCAGATCGCCGCACGCCCGGACAAGAGAGCTCCTCCTCGCGAGATGAACCTGGTCGACGCTAGCATGGGGTCCGGCGCGTGCCAGTTTTCCGGCTTCAGAAGTGCGCCTGCACTCCCATCGCGTCGGCCTGCAGGTCCCACCAGAGCAGCCCGCCCCCGGCGGCCACCAGCACGGCCGCGGCGACGTAGAAGCCGCGGGCGAGGCTGGCGTTCCGATCCACCTCCGCGGACCCGGTCAGGTTCCGCGCGGGCACCTGGCTTCCGTTTGCGACTGCCGGCGCCGCCGGCGAGGCGCGCGCCTGGAACGCGACACCGATTACCCCGCTGGCGATGCCCGCGCCGAGCGCGGCGATGGCCGCCGGGCGGACCCAGCCGGGCTTGCGCGGAACGGCGGCGACGATGGTGGGAAGCGCCGCGGCGGGCACCGCGACCACTGGAGCGGCGCCCAGGTCGAGGTTGGCGTCCGTGATGCGTCCGAAGCGCACTTCCACGAAGGTGCTCGTCTCGCGCGACTTGTCCTTGACGCGAACCACGTGCTGTCCGGGAGTCAGGCCTTCCAGCGGCTGCGCGAGCGGCAGCGTTCCCGAATGCTTGCCGTCGACGAACAGCATCGCGCCGGTGACGCCGGGGACCAGCACCCGGAGCGACCCGACGAACCGCGCGGGAGCCAGCAGCTGCACCGCGGTCGCCCGCACCGTCTCGATCAGCGCGTCCTGCGAGCCGCTCACCGGATGCGTGGCGCGCCGGATCTCCTGTCCGCTCCGGGCGTCCAGGAGCTTCAGGTCGATCATGAACGAATCGCCGAGCTGGCTGGTGGTGCCGATGATCAGCTGCCTGGCGCCGGCCTGCGCCGCGGCGGCGGCGGCGCAAGCGATCCGGGCTTCGCAGTCAGGCTCGCGCTTCAAGGCCTCCGCGACCTCCTTGGGCGACGCGAGGCGGGCCTCCTGGAGGTTCGCGAGCTCGTTGCGCAGCGTCACCTCCAGAGCGTGCACCACGGCGGGCGGCGCGCCCAGGGGGCGCAGCGGCAGGAGCGCGACGACCGGGGGAGCTGTCCCGGTGGCGAGCAGGGCGAGGGCCAGCGCTGCCCACATGCCAGGCATCCTCCCACCAATGACCTCGGGATCAAAACCCCATTACAGCCGTGCCGTCCGGGAGGCACCTGCATTACACTCGCAGGCGCGATGTGCCGCCTCTTCGGCTGCCGCTCACGCGACCCCGGCGGCGTCTCCCACGAGCTGTTTCACGGGGCAAACGCCCTGCGCGTGCAGAGCCGCGAGCATCCGGACGGATGGGGCGTGGGCTGGTACGAAAGCGGCGCTCCACGTGTGATCCGCAGCCTCACCCCCGCCCACGGCGACGCAGATTTCGAGAAGCTGTCCCACTTCGTCGCCGCCCAGACCGTGCTCGCCCACGTCCGCAAGGCGAGCGTCGGTCGCGTCTCGATGGAGAACACGCATCCCTTCCAGCGCGGTCCCTGGCTGTTCGCCCACAACGGCACCCTGCCGGACTGGGAGCGCGCGCGCGGGCCGCTCGAGGCCCTGATCGACCCCTCCCTGCACCCGGAGTTGCTTGGGGAGACGGACAGCGAGCGGTGCTTCCTGATTTTCCTCTCGCGGCTGCGGCGCCGTTGCGACCTGGAGGACGCCGACATGGGCTCCGCAGCCGCCGCCCTGGCCGAGACCGTTGGGCTGGTGCGGGAGATCGCCGAGCGCGGGGGTGAGGACGCGAGCACGACGTTCCTGACTACCGACGGCCGCCTCCTGCTCGCCTCCCGCCGGCGGCGCACGCTCTTCCTCTCCTCGCCAGCCCCGGATGCCGACGGCCGCTGCGAATACGTGGCGATCGCCAGCGAGGATCCCGGCGAGCCGCCCCCGGGCGGAAAGCGCGCCTGGCGCCTTCTTCCGGAGGATGCGCTGGTGGCCGTCGACGCCCAGCTGCGTCTCAGCGTGAGCTCGCTAGCCCCGGCCACCGCAGGTGGCTCAGGGGCTACGCCTGAGACTTAGACGCCGCCGGCCACCGCAGGTGGCTCAGGGGCTACGCCTGAGCGAGGTCATTCGGCAGTTCCGGTGCGTTCAGCGGACCTGGATGGCCCCGAGGAGACGCTCGCCGCGCGGTCCCGTGGCACGCAGCGTCGCCGTTCGCGCCCGGGCGCCCGCGTGCTCCAGGGCGATGTCCAGCCGGTCCGGCGGCAGTGCGCCCCCTGCCCGGTCCGCCCACTCGCACACCGTCGCGGCCGGCTCCTCCAGCAGATCGTCGAAGCCGAGCGCGAACAGCTCCGCGGGCCCGGAGAGCCGGTAGAGGTCGAGGTGCTGCAGCGGCACCGGCCCGCGGTAGAGGTTGACGAGAGCGAACGACGGGGAGTTGGCGGGTTCCGCTCCCGCCCCTTCCGCCATCGCTTTCACCAGCAGCGTCTTTCCCGAGCCCAGATCGCCGGTGAGCGAGACGAAGTCCCCCGGCCGCAGCGCGGCGCCCAGCTTGCGCCCCAGCGCCCGGGTGGCGGCGAGGCTCCGGAGCGCGAGACCTCCGCTCATCGCGCCCAGCGGCGGAACAAGCGCGGCAGCCCGACCCGGGCGATGTCGCCGGCCACCAGCGACGTTTCGCCGGTCTCTTCGGCCGCGAGATCGCCGGCCCGCGCATGGAGGAAGACGGCGAGCCTGGCGCGGTCGGCGGTCCCCCCGATGCCTCCGCGGCGCGCGAGCACGGCGCCGGCGATGCCGGTGAGCACGTCTCCGG
>Ga0137418_10006666_pt1 | contig 10618 bp, 8 predicted proteins | sample CZODoug3_1_2_16f_FD_122242 | JGI IMG/M metagenome (GOLD analysis project Ga0137418, IMG submission 122242) | Vadose zone soil fungal communities from Angelo Coast Range Reserve, California, USA - CZODoug3_1_2_16fungal (Hybrid Assembly) | ecosystem: Environmental > Terrestrial > Soil > Vadose... | reverse complement strand
CGAGCGCATCGTGCGCGACCTCGATCCGGCGCTGCCGGTGTACGACGTGCGCACGCTCACCGAACACGTCGAGAAGAATCTGTTTCTCCGCCGGATTCCGGCGCGGATGTTCGTCGTCCTCGGGCCGGCGCTCCTGCTGCTCGCGGCCATCGGCATCTACGCCGTCGTCGCCTACACCGTGTCTCACAGGACGACCGAGATTGGCGTCCGTCTGGCGCTCGGCGCCACCGCGCGACAAGTCGTCCGCCAGATCGTGGGGGAAAGCTTCCGCGTCGTCAGCGCGGGCGCGCTGGTGGGGTGGGCGATCGCGCTGGTGATCAACCTGCACCTGCTTCGCGGCCCGATCTATCTTTCCGTCTTCGTCGGCGTTCCCATGGTTCTGCTGCTGGTTGCGTTGCTGGCGTGCTGGCTGCCGGCGCAGCGCACGACGAAGGTCGATCCCGTCGTCGCGTTGCGGCACGAGTGACCTGGGGACCCTATTCGTCGCGCAGGGCGACCATCGGGTCCACGCGCGACGCTCGCCGCGCTGGAGCTGTGCACGCGGCAAGCGCGACCAGCGTCAGCACGATTGCGGACGCGGCGAAGGTGGCAGGATCGTGAACGGGCACGGCGAAGACGAGGCTGGCCAGCGCGCGGCTGAGGGCGAACGCCGCGAGCAGGCCCGCGCCGATACCCATCAACCCGACCGTCATGCCTTCGCCCACGATCAGACCCAGCACGGCCAGCCGCGGCGCGCCCAGCGCCATGCGCAGGCCGATCTCGTGCGTCCGGAGGGTCACCGAATGTCACAGTCGCCGCAGCCCGCGTCCCTGCAACAGCGCGTCGGGCGGTCCCTTTCCGCAACCACGCAGGGCGCCGGCCGCCTTCGCGCAGAGCTCAGGCGGACCGCCGACGCCGGCGTTCAGAACGTCGCGTAGGCTCCGGCGCCGCTGATCAACGCCGCACAGGCGCCCAGCACGAGCGTGACGACGATGACGACGAGCGCCGCGACGACCATGTACGGCACCACCTTGTCGGCGGGTGTATTCATCACGGCCGGCAGCCCGAGATAGAAGAGGTAGATCGCATACAGCGCGGCGATGATCACGAGCGGGCTCAGCGCCGGCACCAGATTCAGCAGACCGGCGATCCAGACGGGCGTCGACGCATAGACGACCAGCTTCAGCGCCTGCACCGTGTTGCCGCTCGAATTGAACGTCGGCGCCAGCTTCTCGACGACGATCGCGGCTATATAGACGCCGACCAGCGCGAACACCCACGAGATGATCGCGCCGACGAGCCCGCGCACGATCCCGACGCGATAGGTGCCGACCAGCGGCATCGTTATGCCGATGGCGCTCATGCCGATCCATTGGCACAGCGCGGGAATCGCGGCCAGCGGCGCGGCGTAATCGCGTATCAGCCCGGCGACGTCGGCGGACTCTGCGGCGATCACCGGCCACTCCACGGCCGGCTTCATCAGGATGTTGGTGGCGCGCGTCATCAGCTGCGCGCGTCTCTGTTCGAATCCAGCAGCCTCGGCCATGTGTCCTCCTCCTCGGAGCGCCTACTTCATTGAGGCGAGCTTCTTCATGTCGACGCTCGCCATCGCGGCGTGCAGGACCTTCGGGTCGTCGATATCGCGCCCGCGCACCTGCACGATGAACCGTTTGTTCACGACCGCGTTCAGCTCACCCGACTTGTCGGCCTTGTTCCACTTCTCCCAGCCCGGGTAGTCGCCCACCTTCGTCGATTTCTCGTAGCCGTCGTCCGTCTCTTTTTCGTAGCCGGACGTCAGGAACATCGAGAACGGCACGAGCATCAGCTGATTGAACGCCGAGTCGCTGATCTCCTCCTCAATCCTCGAGTCGCCTTTCGTGTAGCTGACCTTCGCCACCGAGAAGTTGATCGGGCTCGTCATGCGCTCGCCGGTCGGCTTGCCCTTTTCCCAGCCGCTGAGGTCGCCGAACGTAGCCTGCAGCTCGCGGAAGCTCACCGGATCCACCGGCTTCTGGTTCGGGTCGCCCCCCGCCATGCCCTGAAGCCCCTTGGCCATGTCGGCCAGCCCCTTCGCCATGGCGTCGGCGCTCTGCTGCACTTGTTCCGCGCCTTTCTTGACTTCCTCGGCGCGTTTTTCTTCAGGAGCCCTGCCGCATGCCGCAAAACTCGTGCACACGAGCACACCACTCGTGAGCGTGACAAACGCTTGTGATCGCATCATCTCCTCCCGGGGGGCGCTGGCCGGCATTGTACCGCGGAGCTGCGCTGCAGGGCGGGTCTTCGTTTAGGATTCAGCGGATGACCAAACCAGACACGCTTCGCTCGGACGCGCTCGTGTTCTTCGGCGCGACCGGGGATCTCGCGTACAAGAAAATCTTTCCGGCGCTGCAGGCGATCGCCCACCGCGGCAAACTCGACTTTCCCGTGATTGGCGTGGCGAAGTCGGGCTGGGCCCTGCCGCAGCTGCTCGAGCGCGCACGGGCGAGCGTCACGGAGTGCGGCGGCCTCGACGAGACGGCCTTCAAGATTCTCGCGGAGCGCCTGCGCTACGTCGACGGCGATTACAGCGACCCGGCCACATTCGCCAACCTGAAGAGCGAGCTGGGAACCGCGGAGCGCCCCGTGCATTACCTGGCGATTCCGCCCAGCCTGTTCGCGACCGTGGTGCGGGGGCTTGCCGACGGCCGTTGCGCGACGAACGCCCGGGTCGTCGTCGAGAAACCGTTTGGACGCGACCTCGACTCCGCGCGCGAGCTGAACCGCGTTCTCCACGAATTCATCCCTGAGGAGAACATCTATCGGATCGACCACTATCTCGGCAAAGAAGCGGTCCAGAACATTCTGTATTTCCGCTTCGCCAACGCGTTCCTGGAGCCGCTGCTGAACCGGCAGTACGTCGAGAGCGTGCAGATCACGCTCGCCGAGAACTTCGGCGTGAAGGGCCGCGGCAAGTTCTACGACGAGACCGGCGTCGTCCGCGACGTGATTCAGAATCACCTGCTCCAGGTCGTGAGCTACCTCGCGATGGAGGCGCCGGCCAGCACGTACCACGAGGCGATCCGCGACGAGCAGGCGAAAGTGCTGCGCACGGTGCGGCCTCTCGAAGTGAAGTACATGGTCCGCGGACAGTTCCGCGGATATCGGGACGAGCCGGGTGTCGCCAAGGATTCGTATATGGCGACGTACGCCGCGATGCAGCTGCACGTCGATTCGTGGCGCTGGGAGGGGGTGCCCTTTTACGTGCGCGCGGGAAAGGCGCTGGCCAAGACGGTCACCGAGGTGTCCATCGAGTTCAAACAGGCGCCGCCGGTCGTGTTCCACGAGCCGCCGCCGCCGCGCGGCAACTACGTGCGCTTCCGCGTGAGCCCGGCGGTCGTCATCGCGATCGGCGCGCGGGCGAAGAGGCCCGGCGAGGGGATGAAGGGGGAACCGGTGGAGCTCCTCGTCATGGAAGGGGCAGAGCAGGGGCAGTCGGGGCGGATGGAAGCGTACGAACGGCTGCTCGGCGACGCCATCGCCGGCGACGCCACGCTTTTCGCGCGTCAGGACGTCGTCGAGGCAGCGTGGGCGGTCGTCGACCCGGTGATCCACGGTCCGAGCCCGATGTACGACTACGACCCGGGCACATGGGGACCGGTCGAGGCGGACAAGCTGGTTGAAGACGTCGGAGGCTGGAACACGCCGGAATGACGTCGTGCATCGCCTGTCGGTAGGGCCTAGCGTAGGCCTAGCGTGGTCGAAGCTTTACGACGCGTTTGGTGCGCGTTTCCGCGACGTAAATCGACCCGTCGCGGCCGACGGCGATATCGTGCACCGCGTTGAAGACGGGATCGCCCGTGGCGCCGAAGCCGATGGAGGCTACCGTCCTCCATTCGCGATCGAGCTTGAGCACGCCGTTCGAGGGCGGATCGTAGTCGGCGCGGCGCACGCCGACGTACAACGATCCGCTGCCATCGACCGCGACGGCAAACACGCGGCCCTTCTCCTTCGCGCCCAGCCATTGCCGCCTGAACGTGCCCTGCCGGTCGAACACCTGAATGCGCGAGTTCTCCCGATCCGCGACCAGCACGTCGCCGCCGGGGCCGAACGCCAGGCCGTGTGGATTGCTGAACTGTGCGTCGCCGTTCCCCTTCTTGCCCCATTCGCGCAGGAACATCCCGTTGCGATCGAACAAGGCGACGCGGCTGTTCACGTAACCGTCCGACACGTAGAAGGAGCCGTCCTGTCGGATCGCAATATCGGTCGGCTGATTGAAATGCGTGCCGTCCCATCCGCCCACGCGAGGTTGCCCGAGCGTGAGCAGCCGTTTCCCGTCGTGCGAGAACTTGAACACCTGCTGCAGCCCGACGTCGGTCAGCCAGATGTTGTTCTGATCGTCGATCGTGATCCCGTGAGGCACGAGAAACGTCTTCGCGCCCCACGACGCGATCAGCTTGCCCGTCTCCGCGTCGATCTCGAGGACCGCCGGGTCCTCGAGCACCTCCGTGGCGCCGGGCTCGAATCCCCGCCCGGGCCTATGGAAGATGAACAGGTGCCCGTGGGCGTCGATGTCCACCCCCGGCACTTCTCCGAGCTGAACGCCGTCAGGTAGCCTGGGCCAGTCCTTCACTTCCTGATACCCGATGGCTGGAATGGCGGCGGGATTGCGCGGCGGCCTGACGCCCGCGGTCATCGCGAGCAGTGAAACGAAAGCAACCGCGCAAGCAGGTCCAGTCCGCGGGATCAAGTTCGCCTCCAGTCGCGCGAGCCCACAGGCGTCACGTGAGGATGGGATCCACCTCGTCGTCCGGGTTGTCGAGAAAGAAGGTGTCGACCGCCTCGTCTTCGCACTCGAACGACTCGATCACCGTGAGCAGCTTCGTGGTGTCCAGAACCTTGAAGCTGCGCGGACGCAGATGCAGGAGCTTGACGTCGCCGTCCTGCTTGCGCGCGGTGACGTACTTCCACGCAATCGCGCCGACGCCCGCGCTGTCGAGATAGGTCACGCGCTCGAAGTTGAGGAGGATGCGCTTACGGCCGTGTCGGATCAGGGCATTCATCCGCTCGACGAACGGCGTGACGCCGTCCTCGAGCACGAAACGGCCCCCGAGGTCCAGAATGACGACGCCGCGCACTTCGCGTTCTGCGATGTCCATGCTGCGTAAATGGCGGCCGATTCTATCATCGGCATCACGTTCACCGACACACTCCGGCCCATCAGCGTCGATCGCGATTCTCCGTTCCGCGCCGCGAGCGCAAGGACGGCATACCAACTTACGGAATACGCACCCGAGCGACGTTCCTGTGCGATCGGGGTGTGCCCGATCCGCACATCACCACCGGCGCGCACGCGCAAAGCCATTTCCGTGAACCAGTTGGAGAAAGATTTCAGAGCAGCACCAGAATCGGCACGGTTCGCGCAGTCAGTCGGGTTCTGACGGGAGAGCAACCTGGATGACCCGCTGGCTGCGATCGGCCCTCGTCGCCTGCTTGGTGGCGACAGGGGCGCTGACAATCGTGCCGAACGCCCTCGCGCAGAGCCCGCCGGGTTCGCTGTGCGCGGCGCGCGAACTGTACGCGGCCGCGGCCTATGACGATGCGCTGACCGTCTTGAACGGTCTGCGCGCGTCCGGCCGCCGCGAGGACAGCGTTCTCATCGAGCAGTACCGCGCATTCTGCCTGCTGGCGCTCGGGCGCGCGGCCGAGGCCGACTCCGCCATCGAGGCGGCCGTCATCGCCGCGCCATTCGCTCAACCATGGGAGTCCGAGGCCTCGCCGCGCGTTCGATCGGCGTTTCGCGAGGTTCGACGCCGCGTGCTGCCGGCCATCATCGAGCAACAGTACAGCGACGCCAGAGCGGCCTTTGAGCGAAAAGATACTACCGCCGCAGACCGTTTCACGCAGGTGCTCGCGCTCATCGCCGATCCGGACCTCCAGAGCCTCGCCAGTCAACCGCCGCTGTCCCGGACGCGCGCGATGGCGGCGGATTTTCTCGCGCTGAGCACTCCCGAGCCGCCGCCGCCGCTGCCACGCCGTACGCAGCCGCCTGCCATGAAGCCGGCTCCCGCTCCGCCAGTGCGCGACGCCTCGCGGATCTATGGTCTGGAAGACGCGAACGTGGTGCCCCCGAGCGCCTCGCGTCAGTCGTTCGCGCCAATGGCCGAAGTCTTTTCGCTGCGGGCGGGATCGGTCGAAATCGTCGTGGACGAGACCGGCACCGTCACGACGGCGATCACGAGAGTTTCGGTCAATGCCGCGTACGACCGGCTCGCGCTCGCGACGGCCAGGAGCTGGCGCTACCGGCCGGCGATCCTGGACGGGGTGGCGGTCAAATTCCGGCTGCTCGTTCAGCTCCAGCCTCCACAGAGACACTGACGCTGACGATTTTGGGACACTGACACTGACGATTTTGGTAGCGACCGTTCTGTTATCGATCGGAGTGGCTGAGCCAGAGGCTCGGTCGCGGGCACGCCAGACCGTGAAGACCAGGCACTCTAAAGACATGTAACGACCCTTGGCAGCCGCCCGTAGCGTGGCATCACGGTTGCGGAACCCCTTACGAATCGTTTTGTCTCCGTCAGAAACGCAGAACGCAGGAGGATGGTTGTGACGTTCCAACGCGCGATCGTTTGGGTGTTGTTGACTCTCTTCACCGCGGTCGGCGTTCCAGCCGCGGCCCAGTCCGGATCCGGCGTGGCGGGCATCGAAGGCACCGTTGTCGATCCCGACAATCGCTCGGTTGTCAGCGCGCTCGTGATCATCCTGAGCACCGAGACCGGCTACGAGCGCGTGATCTTCACCGACGCGCGCGGCCGCTACTTCGCCCCGGCGATGCCGGTGGGTTCGTACGCGATCGGCGTGTCCGCGCCGGGGTTCGCGCGCGTTCAGCAGGAGGCCGTGCGTCTGACGGTCGGCGTGACCGCGACCATCAACTTCTCCCTCAAGGTCGCGAGCGTCGCCGAGACGATCACGGTGACGGCCACTGTGTCACGCCTGGACAAAGACGACACGGCGACGGGCACCGTGGTCGGCGCGACGGCCGTGTCGAACCTGCCGATCCGCGGGCGGGACTTCACGGAATTCGTGCAGCTGACACCGGCCATCACGCAGGAGAGCGACCGCAACGGGCTGGTCATCGCCGGTCAGCGTTCCATCAACTCGAACATCGCCATCGACGGCACCGACTTCAACGACGCGCTGCAAGGCAACCAGCGCGGCGGCAATGAAGGCGTGTTCTTCTTCCCGCAGGCGGCGATCCGCGAATTCCAGGTCGTCCGCAGCGGCGCGACGGCGGAAGTGGGACGGACCAACGCCGGGTTCATCAACGTGGTCACCAAGTCGGGCACCAACGACGTGCACGGTGAAACGTTCTACTACGACCGCGAGAAATCAATGACGTCGCCTGACGCGTTCAACCGCACGCTGAACAACCAGCAGAATCAGATGGGTGGATCGTTTGGAGGGCCACTGGTCCACGACCGGGTGTTCTTCTTCGGCGCCGCCGAGCAGAGCCTGCTGAAGGTTCCGTACCTCGTCCAGTTCGATGCGCAGGCGGCCGGCGTGACCGTGCCGGCGAGCCTGCTGGCGCAGCAGGGGGAACAGCGCTCCACGAACAATCCAACGGCGATCTTCGCCAGGTCCGACGCCGTCGTCGGCAGCGGGTTGCTGAACATACAGGGCACCTATACGCGTCTGCACGGCGAGAATTTCAACTTCGATACGCTGCTGATCAATCAGGCGGTCACGAGCAATTTCTCGCGCGTGAGCTCGAGCGGCGGGTTGAAGGGCGGCCTGACCTCCGTTTTCGGGTCGGGACTCCTGAACGACCTGCGCGGGCAGATCGCGACCGACAACCGCGATGAGCAGCCGAACAGCCGGTTGGCGAACATCAACATCACGGGTTTCGGGATTCTCGGTGGAGATTCCGGCCGCCCGCGCGTCTACGACACGACGCGGTACGAGGTGACCGATTCGGTCACGACAACGGCCGGCGACCATCGGTTCCGCCTCGGGTTCGATTTCAACATCAATGACGTCGGACAGCAGCGCGAAGACAATATTCAAGGCCGCTACGACTACAGGTCGCTCGCCGATTACATGGCCGGGAGGATCAGCCGATATCGCCAGACCGTCCTGGTGTTCGACCCCGCCGACGCGCTCTTCACCGGCAGACAGCGCGAGGTTGCCGCGTTTGTGCAGGACAAGATGTCGCTCGGCGACAACATCACCGCGACCGCCGGCCTGCGTTGGGAGGGCCAGTGGAATCCGCAGCCGACGAGGCCGAACCCGGCGATTCCGCAGACAGGCTACATTCCGGACGACTTGAAACAGTGGCAGCCGCGCGCGGGCATCGCCTGGGACGTGAACGGCGGCGGCACGACGATCGTGCGGATCTCGGCCGGGATGTATGACGCCCGCACGCCGTCGACGCTCTTCCAGCGGGTGTTCACCGACAACGGCATCACCACGGTCGCGGTCGACAGCAGGTTCGATCCCTCGGTGCTCAGTCAGCTGACGTTCCCCAATGCGTTGACGGGAGTGCCGGCGGGCCTTCGGGTTGCGGCGCCCCGCGTGTTCGGGTTCGATCCCGCGTTCAGGAACCCACGCTCGCTGCAGGAATCGGCGACCGTCGAGCAGCTGGTCGGCGACCACGTCACGGTGTCGCTCAGCTACGTGCACAATGAGACGAACAGTCTGCAGCGCCGGCTCGATCGCAACCTCTTCCCGCCGATTATCGACAATACCGGGATGCCGATATTTCGGGTCACGCGGCCGAACCCCGACATCGGCGCGCTCTCGATCAACGAATCCACGGCGTCCTCGCGCTTTGACGCCGTCGCGGCGACGCTGACGCGCCGGCTGGCCAATCACTTCCAGATGCAGGCCAACTATGCCTGGGCCCTCAACAAGGACGACGACTCGAACGAGCATCTGTTCCGGCGCGAAACAGCCCAGAACCCGTTCGATCTCGCGGCCGAGTGGTCGTACGCGAAGAACGACGTGCGGCACAACTTCAATTTCAACGCGCTGGCCGACCTGCCGGGCGGATTCATGGCGGGCGCCATTCTGTTCGCGCGCACGGGCCTGCCGTACAACCCGATCATCGGGTTCGACACGCAGAACGACGCGAATGACGAGAACGATCGCGCCATCATCGACGGCCACGTCGCCGCGCGGAACAGTCTCCGCCAGCCCGCGTTCTTCGATCTCGACCTGCGCCTGATGAAGGCGTTCCGGTTCGGCGAGGGCCGGGAGATCGAGCTGATCGCCGAAGTGTTCAACGCCACGCGCGCATCGAATCTCAATTTCGGTGTCGACGGCGTCGGCATCTATGGAACGCCGGCCCAGCCGGTGGCGACCGCAGGCCAGCCGCTGTTTGCGCCGTCCACCGCGCGGTTTGGCGGCCCGCGTCAGTTGCAGCTCGGCATGCGCGTGGTGTTCTAGCTCAGCCCGGCTCGTGAAGCATGCGCGGTACGGTGGTGCCAGCAGAGCCATCTGACGCCGCGCATGTTTCCGAATAATCCCCTGTTCAATACCGCACAGACAGCTCACGAACAGATCCTCTAGCGTGAGGTCCGTCGCGCGGAAGCAGTGTTCGCAGCCATGCGGGACTCGAAACCTTAAACCCCCAGTGATACGAACGCGGAGGACGCGATGAATCGTCGAATGGTAAAGATTGCTCTCTCAACGCTGGCGTGCGTCGTCGGGCTGGCAGCCATCCTCGTGGCTGACGGTGGTCAGATTGTCACCCAGACCGATGGGGTGTTTGCGCACGTGCTCCTGCTCAGCGTGGACGGACTCCACGCCTCGGACCTGGCCGGGTTCGTTGCAACCCATCCCACTTCCGCGCTCGCGCGGTTGAGCGCCACCGGGCGCACATACACGAACGCGAGCGCCACGAAGCCCTCGGATTCGTTTCCGGGAATGCTCGCGATGGTCACTGGTGGCACGCCACGCTCCACCGGCGTTTACTACGACGACGGCTACGATCGCCTGCTCGCGCCGTCGACCGCCTTGCCGGCGCCCGACCCAATCTGTGTGCCCGGCGCGCACGTTGTCTGGAAGCAGAACCTCGACGTGCTGCCGTTCTCGTTCACGACGACGATCGATCCGCTCAAGCTGCCGCGCGACCCGGCGGACGGCTGCACGACGGCGCGCGTGTATCCGCATCAGTTTCCCAGAATGAACAACGTGTTCGAGCTGGTCAACGCTGCCGGCGGACGCACGGCGTGGTCCGACAAGCATCCCGCGTACGAGTTCCTGAACGGGCCGTCGGGTACCGGCGTCGACGATCTCTACACGCCGGAGATTACGGTCGCGGTAACGGTCCCGCCCGCTATCGCGACCACCAACAGCTTCGCGCTGACGATGGCCTACGACGACATGAAGGTCGCGGCCATCATCAACGAGATCGATGGCCTCGATTCCGCCGGGCTCACGCACGTCGGCGTGCCGGCGGTGTTCGGCATGAACTTCCAGGCGGTGAGCGTCGGGCAGAAGCTGAAGGCCGAACAGCTCTTGACGGCTCTGCCGCTGGTCGGCGGCTACGTGAAGGACCCGGTGACGGGCGCGCTCACGCCTTCCGATGGACTGCAAGCCACGCTCGAGCACACCGACGCGTCCATCGGTGCAATGGTAATCGCGCTGCTCAAGCGGCGTT
>Ga0137418_10006664_pt1 | contig 10620 bp, 7 predicted proteins | sample CZODoug3_1_2_16f_FD_122242 | JGI IMG/M metagenome (GOLD analysis project Ga0137418, IMG submission 122242) | Vadose zone soil fungal communities from Angelo Coast Range Reserve, California, USA - CZODoug3_1_2_16fungal (Hybrid Assembly) | ecosystem: Environmental > Terrestrial > Soil > Vadose... | reverse complement strand
CCCAAGGAAATGCTGACGGTTGTGGACAAGCCACAGATTCAATACGTCGTTGAAGAGTGCGTCGCTTCCGGCATCGAACACATCATCATCGTCACCGGCAAAGGCAAGAATTCCATCGAGGATCACTTCGATAACTCACCGCTGCTCGAACGCTTCCTGGAGGAAAAGGGCAAGCACGAGCAGGCGGAAATGGTTCGCCGCATCAGCAACATGGTGCAGGTGAGCTACACGCGGCAGAAAGAGCCGCTCGGCCTCGGCCACGCGGTCCTGGTCGCGAAAGATCTGGTCGGCGATGAACCGTTTGCTGTGCTTCTTGGCGACGTGCTGATCCCCGGCGCGAATCCTGCCACCCGGCAACTCATCAATGTTTACGAAGCTACCGGCACTGGCGCGATCGCTGTCGAGGAAGTTCCCCGCGACAAAACGCACCTCTACGGCATCTTCGCCGGCGAACCCGCGCCGCAACCTCCGTTCGGCGAACGATTGCTGCGCATCCGCGATCTGGTCGAAAAACCAAAAAACGAAGAAGCGCCCAGCAACCTCGCCATCACCGGCCGCTACGTTCTGCCATCCGCGATTTTCGATTGCCTCGAACGCACCAAGCCAGGCGCCGGCGGTGAAATCCAGCTTACTGACGCCATGCGCCTGCTCGCGAAAGAGCAAGGGCTATGGGCTTACATTTATGAAGGAATTTCCTACGATGCGGGAGACAAACTCGGCTTCCTGAAAGCCACCGTCGAACTTGCCCTGCAAAACAATGAACTCGGCTCAGACTTCCGCGCCTATCTCAAGTCCCTAAAGCTCTAATCCGTATGGCTATTCCCGGCCAAAAAAACTTGTCATTCTGAGGGCATCCGATAAGGATGCCCGAAGAACCTCAACTTAAGACCATCTGACAAATGCTCGTGGAAGCGCGCTGTACGGTTCTCAATCTTTCTTCTTCGCCGGCTTCTTCTCTTTGCTCTCTTTGGCCGCCGATTCCTTCGCTTCAGACGCCTTCGCCGCGGAATCTTTGCTCTCGTTCGATTCCGATTTCGTCGCAGGCGCGCTGTCACTCCCCGCGCTCTTCTTCCCGGCGTAGTCGGTCACATACCAGCCCGTGCCCTTGAATTGAATTGCGGGTGCCGTCAGCGTCTGTTCCACTTTTCCGCCGCAATGCGGACATTTTTTCAAATGCGGCCCCGCCACGCTCTCGATTTTCTCGGTGCGCCGCTTGCACTTCACGCACTGGTATTCGTACAGTGGCACAGTTGCTCCTCCTGCGTGTTCTCTAAACGGTCGATTATAGCACGCAGCTTCCAACCGCCTGCTTCCACCCCGCGTGCTAAACTTTGGGATACCCGCTTCCCATGACGAATAACCCTCATGTCGATACTTCCCTCTCTCCTCACCGCGGCTCGCTATATCTTGTCGCCACGCCGATCGGCAATCTGGAAGACATCACCCTGCGGGCCCTGCGCATCCTCAAGGAAGTCGATCAGATTGCCTGCGAAGACACGCGCCACACGCTGAAGCTGCTGAATCACTTCGAAATTCACAAGCCTCTCGTCAGCTATCACGAGCACAATGAAATCACCCGAGCGCCCGAGCTTGTTCACGCCATGGAACAAGGCGCGAGCGTTGCGCTCGTCAGCGATGCCGGCATGCCGCTCGTTTCCGATCCAGGCTTCCGTCTGGTCTCGCTGGCTATCCGCCATCAGATTCCTGTGATTCCGATTCCCGGCGCGTCAGCGCTGCTCACGGCACTCTCGGCCTCCGGCTTGCCGAATGAAGAGTTTCTTTTCCTGGGATTTCTCCCCGCACGCTCCAGCGAGCGCCGCCGCGCGCTCGAACACCTGCGCATCGAAAACCGAACCATCATCTTGTATGAAGCGCCGCACCGCATCGCGGAGACGCTTGCCGACGCTCTGGCGATTCTGGGCGACCGCCCTGCATGCCTGGCGCGCGAAGTGACGAAAATTCACGAAGAATTTCGCCGCGGCACACTCTTTGCTTTGGTGCAATCGCTGGAAGAACATCCCGCCAAAGGCGAAATCACCCTGATCCTTGGGCCGCCGGACACCGGATCGCCGGGCGCACAATTGGACACGGCGCAATCCCTTGCCGCGCGCGTTGATGAGTTGATGCACCAGGCAAAGCTCGACCGCAAGGAAGCCCTGAAACTCGCCGCCAAAGAGCGCGGCATCACACGCCGCGACGCCTACCGGCAATTGCTCGATGAAAATTCCCCGGAAGCCGAGTAGTCGTGGGGTTTTCCAAGACCTAGAACACTTAAACGCGTTGTCATCCTGAGGGGCGCGCAGTTTGCGCCCCGAAGGACCTCAACTTTCAGTCTGTGCAAGGACTCAACGTTGAGGTCCTTCGGCTATCCTTGTCGGATAGCCTCAGGATGACACCGCGCCTGTAGCGTGTAAGAAATTGCAATTTAGTATTGTGAGTTGCGGAGAGCAAATCTCAATACACTGATTCGGAGCGGAACATCCGCTGGAACCGCGGGCCGACGAACTGCACGCCGACAACTTTTTCGCCGTCGGTCAGCGAATCGCTGATGTGCACAACTTTGCCTTGTGTTTCAAAATCCTGCTCGCCGCGCCGAGGGGTGTGCCCCTGCACGGGGATTCGGATCTCCAGGTTTGAGCCGATGGCAACGTCGAACCGCGTGCGAAACGCGGCTCCACTCCGGCACAAATTTTCGCTGGCAGTTTCTTCTTCGAAGGAATATCCTCGCGCGTCGCGGCCGCGCACGCGCAAAGGCAGGCGGACCGCAATCCTACGTTCGGACCTCTTCCGGGCGATGCTCTCGCTGACTGGGCTCATGGGCTGGTGTTCCCCTGTCGGCGACTTTTTCCGCGAAGAAGCGTTCCACGTTCTCAACCACTTCCTGCGGAGTGCGCGCCGAATGCACGATTCGTCGAAGCTCGCTGCCGTTCGTAACACTGTGGGTAAACCAGCATGCGAACTGCTTCATTTTTCCCACGCCGTCCGGCAGGTTTGAGTTAAGAATTTTCTGGTAGTAGCCAGAGAGTAACTGCCGGCGATCGTCCTCGGTTGGCACTTCGTAACGTCCCGTCGCGCGGTATTGCTCCATTTGACGGAAAATCCACGGATTCGTGGCCGCCGCGCGCCCAATCATCACCGCATCGCAGCCCGTTTCCTTCACCAGGCGCTCCGCGTCTTCCGGGGTTTGCACGTCGCCATTGCCGATGACAGGAATCTTCACGGCCTGCTTGACTGCCGCGATAATGTTCCAGTCCGCTTTGCCGGTGTAGCCCTGCGCGCGCGTACGGGGGTGAATCGCCGCCGCTTCGATGCCGACCTGCTCGGCCATTTTCACCACTTCCACTGCGACGATCGAGTTCTCGTCCCAGCCCGCTCGCAATTTGATGGTCAGGGGAATTTTCACGGCAGCCCGGACGTCTTTGAAAATTTCTTCCAGCAGCGGCAACTCGCGCAACAGCCCGGAACCCCCGCACTTCACCACTTTTTTCGCCGGGCAGCCCAGATTGATGTCCACGGCGTCGTAGCCGAGGTCTTCCACCATGCGTGCCGCATCGGCCATCACCTTGGGATTCGCGCCAAACAACTGCGCCGCGATGGGGTGCTCGTCTTCCTCAAAGAAAAGATAGCGCAAGGTCTTTTTTGCGCTGCGGGTGATGCCTTCGGAGCTGGTGAACTCCGTCATCAGCAATCCGCAGCTTCCCAAGCCCCGAATCACGCGTCTAAACAATGTGTCCGTCACGCCCGCCATGGGCGCAAGGACCGTCGCAGGACGGATGACCAAGTCGCGAACTTTGTATTCAGCGGGAATCATGGCAATCTCACTGTTCAGTTTATCAGGCTACGGCGGCCGATGTCGCAAGGATGTTCCTCAGGTATCCCACTGCCTGATTGACTAGCACCGCCGCTCATCGTACGCTGCCATTTAGAGCAAGGTTTTTGCATTTCCAGGCCTCAATGATGCGCTGGTCCTCACTCTCCCATCGAATGCTTCTGACACTGGCAACCGTCTTTGCCGCGGCGGCCATCTTTTATTCCTGCATATGGATGTACGTCGAACGCACTCCGGGTTCGCGAGTGGAGCTGGGATTTAACAGTCAGCACATCAATCAATACGACGGAAACACGCACTGCATGAAAGTTTCCGATGTGGTGCCGAACAGCCCGGCCGAGCACGCTGGGTTGCGCGCCGGGGACCGCATCATCGGAGTTGACGGGCAGGCGCTTACCACCTCCCGCCCTTTTGATCAGGCTTACGCGCGCGGGAAACCTGGCGACGCCGTGACGTTCACTGTGCAGCGCGCGGGAAAGCCAGACCCGGTCGAAATTCAGGGAATCTTTCGCGCCTCTATGGAAGATGGTCCGCCGGAGGGCTTTGCCAAGACCTCCGCCGTGGAGGTAACGCGCTCTTTTCCGGTGTTATTTCTCCTGGTCGGGTTGGCGGTTCTTTTTCTGCGGCTGAATGATCCGAATGCGTGGCTGCTTGCTTCGTTGTTTTGCGGATTTGTTGCCGCCCCGGGTTTTTCCCATCCTGCGGCGGCAATGGGACACCATCTGCGTTCATTTGCCCTCCTCTACCAGACGATTTTCTCCGCAATGCTTTGCCCCCTGTTTTATATTTTTTTCGCGGTCTTCCCTGCTCGCTCGCCCATGGATCGCCGTGTCCCCTGGTTGAAATGGGTCTGTGTGGTCTTTGGCGTTGCAATGGCGCTGACCGGAGTGTCGACCGGTGATCTGAGGGAGCCCGGCGTAGCCTCGGACCTGTTTGGCGGAGCAGTGGGAGAAAACGTTCGCTTGTCGCTGATTTATGTGGGCTACGTCCTGATCGGGTTGGGGCTGGTATCGCTCGCGATGAACGCCTTTGCAGAAAGTTCCGATCCCGTCGTCCGGCGCAAATCCCGCGTGATTCTTTGGGGCACCCTGATCGGCGTGATGCCGCTGGTCATAGAGCGCGCGGCAATTGATTTTACGGAGTACCGCCCATCGTTCTGGGTCAACACAATCCTGATTATTGTCTGCGCGCTTTATCCGCTCTCGTTTGGTTATGCCGTGGTGAAGCATCGCGTGATGGAAATTCCGGTGTTGCTGCGGCGCAGCGCGCGATATCTCCTTGTCCAGAGGGGATTCATCGTTTTGCTTTTCGCGGTTGCGGTCTCTGCAATCGCTTTTTTTACCCACACGTTGTCCCGCTTTTTTCAGCCCAATCCAAGGGCGGGAATGATGTTCAGCGCGATGTTTGGGATTGCGCTCGTGTGGGCCTCGGCGCCGCTGGTGAAGCGTGGGACGCAGCGCATTGACCGGGCGTTTTTCCGCAGCGCCTACGATGCTCGAATGATCCTGCAGGATCTTGCCGAAAAGGCGCGCACTGTCACCAGCCGCGGCGAATTGGCGGCACTTTTGAAGCATCACCTGGACAAAGCGCTGCATCCGAAAAACTTTGTCTGCTATTTTGCCGCGGGCGACTCGAAGCTGGTTGCGGAGTGCGGGAATGTTCCGCCTGGGGCGGAGACACTCTCCACCGGCTTGATGACTCTTGCGTTGCTCACTTTGCGCGGGAAATCCTGGGACGTGCCGCTTCCTGGCGAGGATGAGGCGGACGACCTTCGCGTCCTCGCCCCGCTTGCGCCGGAATGCCTGGTGCCGATTCTGGATCATGCCGGCCAGCTTTCGGGTTTGCTGGTGCTTGGGCAGCGCCTTTCCGAGGAGCCGTATTCCAGTGAAGACAAGCGTCTGCTGGATTCGGTGGCCAGCCAAGCGGGCATCGCGATTGAAAATTTCGGGCTCGCGGAAAAAATGGCAGAGCGGATGGAAGTGGACCGCCGCGTGGCCCGCGACATGGAGATTGCACGCGAAGTGCAATCGCGGCTATTTCCTCAATTTCTCCCGCCACTGCAGACGCTGCAATATACGGGGACGTGCATCCAGGCTCGCGTTGTCGGCGGCGATTACTATGACTTTCTGGACCTGGGCACGGGGCGGCTTGGGATTGTGCTTGCGGACATATCCGGCAAGGGCATTGCCGCGGCGCTGCTGATGGCGAATCTCCAGGCGAATCTTCGCAGCCGGTACATGGTTGCGCTCGAGGATCCTCACCAGTTGTTGCAGTCCGTGAATCATTTGTTTTTTGAGAATACGCCGGAGGACAGCTACGCGACGCTGTTTTATGCGGATTACGACGATGCGAATCACTGTCTGCGTTACGCCAATTGCGGACACAATCCTCCCCTGCTGCTGCGGGCGAATGGAGAAATCGAGAGGCTGGGTGCGACAGCGACGGTGTTGGGGCTCTTCTCGAACTGGAATTGCGAGGTCAAGAAAGTTTCGCTTGGCCCCGGAGATGTGCTGGTGATCTACACCGATGGAGTTACGGAAGCGCCGAACGAGGCTGGCGAGGAGTTCGGCGAATCACGCCTGATGAAGATTGTGGGGGCGCACCCACGACTCCCGGTCAAAGAGCTTCTCTCCGTGATCCTCGACGAAGTGCAACGGTTCAGCGGCGCGAGTCAGGCGGATGATCTGACGCTGGTGATTGCGCGGGCCCAATGAGATACGGGGAAGCGGGGCGTTTTGAGTGCGGGAGCGGAGCTCCCGCTTTTACGGTCTAAGCGCTTTCTAGCAAGCTAATTTGTGGAAAGGACTTCGCGCTTCAAAAGCGGCAGCGTTGCTGCCGCACTCCAAATTACTTCGCGGGTGGTTCTTCTTTGAGGAACTTGTCGAGGCGCAGGAACTTGCGTCCGAGTGCGCCGCTATAGGCCGACCACTCCGGCTCGCCGGAATCAATCGCGAGAGCGGCGCGAACGGCGCCCATCTTCGAGTCCAGGTCATCCATATAGTGAAACGCCAGCGCTTCGCGAATCATCGGCAGCTTGGGCGAGCCGAATTCGTATTCGCCGTGGTGGCTGATCAGAATGTGCTGCACTACCGTTTTAAGCTTTTCTGGGAAACCTTCGATAGCGTCCATCTCCTTGGAGACGGATTCGAGTTCCATGGTGATGTGGCCAAGCAGTTGGCCTTCGGCGGTGTAGCTGACCGCGCGCTCGTAGCACAATTCGTCGAGCTTGCCGACGTCATGGAGGAGGGCAGCGGTCAAGAGCAGATCCACATCGAGCTCGGAATAGTGAGCGGCAATCTGTTTCGCCAGGCCGCATAATCCGACCACGTGCTCGATCAGCCCGCCGATATAGGCGTGATGCATCACCTTCGCGGCCGGGGCGCGCTTGAAACGCGCGACGTTGTTCGGGTCGGTCAGGATTTTTGAGGTCAGCTTCTTCAACCACGGATTCTTTATCTCTTCGACGAATCCCAGGACCTGCTCGTAGAGTTTTTCCACGTCGTATGGTGTGCGCGGCAGAAAGTCGCCCAGGTCGATCTCCTCGGGTTTCGCGACGCGGAATTGCTGCAAGGTGAGTTGCGGCTTATTGCGGTAAAGCTCCACGCGGCCTTGCACTTTAATGAAATCGTCGCGGCTCACTTCCCTGGCCAGCGCGTCAAACTGGTCCCACATGCGCGCTTCCACCGTGCCGGTGCGGTCGCCAAGCTCCATGCGCAGATAGGGCTTGCCTCCGGCGGTGTTGCGAACTTCCTTTTCGTGAACGAGGAAAAATCCGGTGATGGATGGGTCTGGCTCGAGGTCCTTAACAAACAGTTTTTTCACTCTGCTTACCCGTTTCTTTTTCCGAACAGCAGATATTTCTTGTGCGCCTTCTTTGCTTTTGACGCTTCGGGCGTTGCGCTGACTTCTTCAATCTCGGAATTGCCGCCGCCGGCCATGTCCTGGAAGCCGGGCTTGACCACCACGTAGCTCTGCTCGCGCAGCGTCTTCAGGTATTCGCGGAGCGCGGGCTCCATCCGCTCGCTGTAAAGATGGTCCATGATTTCATTTTCCACTTTCTCGAACGGCTGCTCGCCCTCTTCGTAGCGCTCCAGCACCTGCAGAATCAGGTAGCCCTGCTTGGTCTCGATCACGTCGGTGAGCTGATTCTTCTTCATCGCGAAGACCTGGTCTTCGAGCTGCTTGGAGAGTTCGCCGCGCTTGTAGACGCCGAGGTAGCCGCCCTGCTGCGCGGTGCTGCCGTCGGAAAAGCGTTTCGCCAGTGTCGCGAAATCCTCGCCATCCTTGATACGCCGCAGCATGTCGTCTGCCTTTTTCTTCAGGTCGGGGAGTTCAGAGTCTGTCTTTCCGGTCGTACTGATCTCGATCGCCCGCAGCGCCACTTGCTCTGGCTTCACGAAATCTTTTTTGTGCGCTTCGTAATACTTCATTGCATCGTCGCGGCCGATGGTAATGTGCGAGCCAACCTCGCGGCGGATGACTTCCTGCGTGAGCAGCTTGTTGCGGATGTTGTTCTTGAAGTCGTCCCAGTTCAGGCCTTCCTTGGTGACCGCGCTTTCCAGCTTTTCCATGCTTTCCAGCTTGTTCTGGATGCGAACCTGATCGAGTTGCTTGACCACGTCGCCTTCCACGTTGACGCCCATGTCCTTGCCGCGTTGCGCCAGCAGCGACTGGTCGATCAAATCCCGCAAGGCAAACTTCTGGCGGTCTTCCACGGCGACTTGCAGTTGCTCCGGTGTGCACCGGCCGCTGCATTCCTGCTGGGCTTCCTCAACCGCAATCGAGCGGGCCTTTTCGAGTTCGGAGCTGGTGATAATTTCGTTGTTCACCCGCGCGATAATTTCTTCGACAACTTTCCCTTCGCCCGTCAAGGCAGGCTTCGTGGGCTTGGCTGATTTCGCGGGAGGCGTGGCGGGCTTCTTCGGCTGCTCCGGCTCTGGCGCGGCCATCTGCGGCGCCTCGAGTGACGGCTGCTTCTGCGCCGGCGGCGGATTGTCTGGCGGCGCAGGGTTGGCCGGCGGGTTCTGCGCCAAGAGCGGCAGGGCAAACAGCAATCCGGCAAGCAAAACGGTCTTCTTCATTATTTTCACCATTGAATGAGTTTAGCCTTCTCCGCGCAAACCGAGCAATACGTTTCTCAGCGCTCCGGGGACCGATTCCCCGCGCTGGAGTTCCATCCAGAGGACGCCGCTGGGGTCGAGCTTGATGCCCTTCCTTGAGCGCACGACTTTGACCACGGCGGCGGGGTCCAATTGCGTTTCCGGGTGGAACCTGAGCGCGACGCGGGTTCCCTGGCGTTCCACCGACGCGATGCGCAACTTCTCGCTGATGGATTTGAGCATGGCGAACTCCAAAAGGTTTTCTACGGATTTGGGCATGGCGCCAAAGCGGTCTTCCAGTTCCTTGCGAACGTCCTGTTTCTCCTCTTCGGTGGCGATGGAAGAGACACGCTTGTAGGTGCGAAGGCGGAGGTTTTCGCTGGGGATGTATTCCTGCGGAATGCGGACATCCATACCGAGGCTGAGGGTGGTGCGTAGTTCCGGCATGGACTCTTCGCCTTTGAGCTTGGCGACCGCGCCTTCGAGCATCTGGACGTAGAGATCGAAGCCGATGGATTCGATGTGGCCGTGCTGCTGGCGGCCAAGCAAGTTGCCGGCGCCGCGGAGTTCCAGGTCCAGAGCTGCGATACGGAAGCCGGCGCCCAATTCGCTGAACTCTTTCATTGCGGCGAGGCGTTTGCGCGCGATGTCGGAGAGGATTTTCTCCGTTGGAACGAGGAGGTAGGCGTAGGCGCGGTGATGCGAGCGGCCGACGCGGCCGCGCAACTGGTAGAGCTCGGCAAGGCCGAGGCGGTCGGCGCGATTGATGAGGATAGTGTTCGCGCGGGGAATGTCCAAGCCGTTTTCGACAATCGTGGTGGCTACGAGGACGTCGGCTTCGTCGCGGATGAATTTCAGCATTACGGCTTCCAGCTCTTTTTCACCCATCTGGCCGTGACCAACCACGACGCGGGCCTTCGGGACGAGTTTCGTCACCAGCGAGGCGAGCGAATGAATGGATTCGACGCGGTTGTGGATGAAATAGACCTGGCCGTCGCGGGCCATTTCGTTTTCGATTGCGCGGCGGACTAATTCTTCGCTGAAAGGCGCCACTGAAGTTTGAATGGCCAAGCGGTCGCGCGGAGGAGTTTCGATCAGCGACATATCGCGGAGGCCGACCAGCGACATGTGGAGGGTGCGCGGGATGGGCGTCGCGGAAAGGGCCAGCGCGTGTACGTTCTTGCGCATTTCTTTCAGGCGCTCTTTGTGCGCGACGCCGAAGCGCTGTTCTTCGTCCACGATCAGCAAGCCGAGGTCCTGAAACTTTATGTCCTTGGAAAGCAGGCGATGTGTACCGATCACAATGTCCACTTTTCCGGCTTCGAGGTCGGCGAGGATCACTTTTTGTTCGGCGGCTGTGCGGAAGCGGCTGAGCATTTCGACCCGCGTGGGAAAGGCGGCAAACCGTTTCTTGAAGGTTTCAAAATGCTGGAAGGCGAGAACTGTCGTGGGCGTAAGAACGGCGATCTGTTTGCTGTCGGCAACCGCCTTGAAGGCGGCGCGCATCGCCACTTCGGTTTTGCCGTAGCCGACGTCGCCGCAGAGCAGGCGGTCCATCGGCGTGGACTTTTCGAGATCTTTTTTGATGTCGGCGATGGCGGTGCGCTGGTCGGCAGTCTCTTCAAACTCGAAGGCGTCCTCGAATTCGCGCTGCCAGGCGCCGTCGGCGGAAAACGCGAAGCCTTCCGCTGT
>Ga0137418_10006662_pt1 | contig 10621 bp, 10 predicted proteins | sample CZODoug3_1_2_16f_FD_122242 | JGI IMG/M metagenome (GOLD analysis project Ga0137418, IMG submission 122242) | Vadose zone soil fungal communities from Angelo Coast Range Reserve, California, USA - CZODoug3_1_2_16fungal (Hybrid Assembly) | ecosystem: Environmental > Terrestrial > Soil > Vadose... | reverse complement strand
CGGCGATCCTGCGCTGGGGCATCCTCGAATCCGATCAGACACGCGGCAAAACCGGATCGGCGGTCGCGGCCTCGTAACGCGGCGCCGCCGGCGATCACAAGACCTCGCAGATTTCAACCGTAACCGTTTTGCATCATCTCGCAGCGGTGGCGTAACCGAAGTCCTTCAGCCTGTCACTTCACGAGCCGAGCCGCCGGACAATTATCCGGCAGCACTCTTTATTTCGGCAAACGGAGTGAAAGGTCACATGAAGATTCTTATCGCTTGCACACCCGCCACCGGCCATCTCAATCCGCTGCTCGCCATCAGCCGCGTGCTGATCGCCGAGGGCCACGAACTCGCTTTCCTGTCGGGCAGCGTTCTGCGCGACCGTATCGAGGCCGTCGGCGCGACATTTCACGCGCTTCCCAAAGGGGCGGACTTCGACCTGCGGAGCTTCGACGAGGCCGCGCCGGAACTGAAAACCATGCCGCCGGGGCTGGACTGGCTGCGCGTCGCGCTGCAACGCCTGTTCGTCGACACCCTCCCCTTCCAGCACGACGGCTTGCAACAGGTTCTGCGAGGCTTCCCGGCCGACATTATCGTCGCCGCGAGTTTTTCCGTGCTTAGCTTGCTGCCCGCGGTCTTGCTGCACATCTCTCTCGAATCGCGTCACCGCCCGGTCTGGCTTAGTGGTTATGCTCTGAGTGCCATTGCCGTAGCGTTGCACGTAGTAGATCTCTTGACCCAGGCTCCGCGCTTCCACTATGCCGCGCTGTTGCTTGTTACCGTCGGCTTTGCCGTGCTCACTGTGATCTCGGTTTTTCTCGAATTGCGCCACGAGAATCGCGCCGCCGGCTCGCGATTGGCGGGCGCGATGGGGCTTTTTCTGTTCGCGATTTCATTTGTTCATCTCGGCGCGGAGCACACGCGGCTGGCCTGGTCTAAGGAGATCGCGCTCCATCATGCTGGTCTTCCGCTCGCGCTACTTGTGTTGTTGCAGGATTATCGTTTCCTTCTTTTGGATGCGTTTCTACGGTTCATCGTAAATGCGTCGCTTGCAGCGGCGGCGCTGCTGCTCGCAATCTGGTCCCGGCTCCGGCGGAAACCTGCATACGTCAGACTTGTCAGACGCCGTCCAGCGGCCGCTCCTCACCCGGCTGCCCCGCCGTCTCGGGCTTCCGTTCCTCCTCGCGGTGTCGCTCCGCCCCCGCCCCCGCCCCCGCCCGCCCGGGGTCTACCGGGGCTGTACGTACCTCCGCCCCCCGACTTTTCACCGGGCCCAAGCCCTGTTACGCCATCGGCGGACATGGCTCCGACGCAAGAGGTCGCGCCGAGGGAGGCGAAGGCGATCGCTGCACGTCGAGCGGTCGTTCAACACCTCCAGGCGATCCTGGGACGTCTCCGAGCAATGTCACATCGCCTGTGGGCGATCATACGTGGTCGTCGCCGCGCGATCGTCGTGGGCGGCATCGTCCTGGCGCTTGCGGGCGCCGGGGCGGTCGTGATTCTGCGCCTCCCGGCGCCAGCGCCTGTGGTGACCGAGCAACCGGCGCCGCCCCCAGAGCCCCCACCGCCCCCGGCTCGGCCCCTCCAGTCGGAAGCCGAGGGGTACTACGAGCCGAGCTACAAGTTCACGATCTCCGATCGGCGCTTCACCCGCCTGACGCTGCGTCCCGAACCCTTTGTCACGTTCTCGCGGACCGGGACACGGGATGAAGTGGGGTGTGCAGATGCACGGATTAGCCCGGCTGCGGTACACCTGCGCTGCGAGTTCGAGCGCGTCGGCATCGTCGTCACGATCGAGGGCCAGTTCCCGTCACGCACGGTCACAAGCCGCCTCGACGCACAGGTTCTGAACGCCTGGGTCACCGTCACCAATACGCGCGGAGAAACGCTGTTCCGCGCGCGCGAGTCGTTCTATTGGCACGCACCCGACTGAGGATGCTCGGTCATCCGACGTCACGGCGCATCGCGATAATCGACGTCACCTTCGTCGTTGCAATATCGGTCACGTACGTCGGCCTCGAGTTGCTCCACATTCCGAAGCGTTGGTCGTTCCTTGCTGCTGGCTTAGCGTTGCTCACGTACATCCTCTATCTCGTCCGCCGCCGTCCCCACTCTTGGCGCGATCTGGGATTCCGGCGGGACAATATCGTCGCCGGCCTGATACCCGTAGGCGCTAGCACGTTTTTCGTGGGAGCGGCTCTGGTCGCGTTTGCGGTCGAGCGCGGGCGTCCAATTTGGCAGCCCACAGTCCTTGTCCTCCTTGCTCTGTATCCGCTCTGGGCTCTTGCACAACAGTTCGCGTTTCAAGGCTTGCTCCATCGCGGGCTCACCGTGTTGATCAGAGCTCCATGGCTTCAGGTGCTAATCACGGCTGCGGCATTCGCGAGCGTTCACGCAGGAAATCCGGCGCTCTTGATGCTGACATTTGCGGCTGGCGTGATGTGGTCGCTGCTCTACCGCCGGTGGCCAAACCTCTGGCTTCTAGCCGGCTCCCACACCATTCTTGCTGCGCTCGCCTATCCACTCGTGTTGGGTGATGCGCCACTATCCCGGGTCTGAAAGTAAGGCTTGAAGGTGGCAGCTCGCGTGGGATATTGAATGTCCCTTCTCCATGGTCGCGAGATGCTCCTACCCCTTCGTCCTCTAGTCAACGTGATCCTGCTGAGCGTGCTCGCCAGCGGACCGGCCTTCGCGCAGCGTCCGGCGGTTGCCGCTGATTCCACGAAGACTGCGACGGTTCGCCGCCTGATGGAGCTGACCAAGACCGGCGAGGCCATCGTCAGGGGAATGGAGGCGGCGGTACCCGCGCAGCGACGTGCCTACCCCGATGTGCCCGACCAGGTCTGGGATGCGTTCCTCGCGCGTGCTCGTCAGAAACTCCCCCAGATCTTGGACTCTCTAGTCCCGATCTACGCCACACGATTCAGCCAAGCCGAGCTCACCGAGCTGATCAAGTTCTTCTCGAGCCCCGTCGGCCATCACCTGAGCGACGCACAACCAGAAATCCTGCGGGAAAGCCTCGAGATTGGCGGGCGTTGGGGGGAGATAATCGGGAGGGAGATTCAGGATAGCTTGGCCCGGTCTGGCGGTCCGTCAGCCGAGTTTGCGCTGCAATCCCAGATGAAATCGGATCTCCGGAACCTGATCACTGCGGAGGAGGCATTCTTTGCCGACTCCGTCAAGTACACCACGACGATTGGAGTCGGCGGTGTCGACTATCACCCGTCCGCGGACAACAAGATTTTGGAGTTGCGCCTCACCAAGGATGGGTGGGTGGCGACGATGGGCAATCCCAAGACGAAAACTGTCTGCGCCATCTTTGTTGGTTCAACGACGCTCGCACCCGCCCTGGAAGAAGGAAGACCGGCGTGTCAGGTCCGGCCCATGTGAAGCAGGATGGCCTTCGACCACATCCACGGCATGCTGATGAGGGCGATCGCGTTCCAGGCCAACATGAAGAAACGCATCTCCCTGTTCGTGTAAGGCCGGCTGCGCCAAATCAGCGTGGCATCGACGGCGAACCACAATGCGGTCACCAACAGGAAGGCTGCCAGCTCCTTCGCTCCAAAGAACCGCACGATCAGCCCGGCTTCAACCAATAACAGCACGACGATCAACAGTTTTGCCGGGACCCTGCCGATCACAGTGGCCGTGGTACGCCGACCGGTCGCGCGGTCGGGCTCCAAATCCATCACCTGGCCAAATACCAACGAATGCATGGCAAACAGCGCGCCGAACAGCATCGTGGCCCAGGGGAGAAGCGGGACGTCATTCATCCAACTGCTCAACAGAAATACGAGGAGATACCCCGCCTGGTTCAGCATCTCGAGCGGTGGCCGGGCCTTAAAATTGAAGCGCGGCCAGTTATAGAGCGCCGCCGCCGCCATCATGCCGGCGAAAACCACCAGCATCTTTGCTCCGGCGAGAAAACTGAATGCGACCACGAACGGCGCCTGCACCAGCGCGATGCGCAGGGGCAATCCGCGCAATTGCTCCGGCGTGCCGCGCGCGCCAAACAGAAACGTCCCTTTGCGTGGATTGAGGCGATCGGCTTCGTAGTCGACGATGTCGTTCCAGCCGTAGATCAGCAGGCCCATCGGAAAGCTGACGTACAGCACACCGAGCCAGAAGGCAGCGGAGTGAAAAACATTTCGCTGCCCGAGCGGCAGCATGTAGAACGCAATTGCCGTGAGCCACAGACCGGGACGAGACGCTTGGAGGAGGAAATTCAGTTCAGAGCGAAGTGCGCTCACCCGAGGCGCGCCAGCGCGTCGTGCATTTCCGTGGCCGTGCCGTAGCGATCGGCCGGGTTCTTGGCCATCGCCTTCACGATCACCGCCGCGAGCGCGGGCGGTACCTCGCTGTTGAGCGTGCGTGGATCGGGCGGCTCTTCCTCCAAATGCTTCGCGACTAACGCCCACGTCGTTTCCGCCTCGAACGGCACTCGACCCGTCAGGCACTCGAACAGCACCACGCCCGCGGCGTACAGATCGCTGCGTGGATCGAGCTCGGCGCCGGAGATCTGCTCGGGCGACATATAGTCCGGCGTTCCGATCGACGTGCCCGCCTCGGTGAGCCCCTTGCCCTGCGGCGGATTGGCGAGGCGCGCGATCCCGAAGTCCATCACTTTCAAAAAGCCGCTCGGCTCGACGACGATGTTCTGCGGCTTGATGTCGCGATGGATCACCCCTTCGGCATGCGCGACCTCGAGCGCCCGGCAGAGCTGTTTGCCCACTGTCAGCGTGACGGCGACGGGCAGCTTGCCGCGGGACACGATCAGCTGCTTGAGCGACGTGCCCTCGACGTACTCCATCGTCAGGTAGTACATCCCGTTCTGCTCGCCGAGGTCGTAGGTGCGCACGACGTTGCGATGCGCGATCCGCCGCGCCAGCCGGATCTCTTGCTTGAAGCGCTCGAGCGCGGCGGACCCGCCGGCCATGGCTTCCGGCTTGAGGGTCTTGATGGCGACCGGCTCCTGCAATTCGCGGTCGAACGCCCGGTAGACGACGCCCATTCCGCCCGCGCCGAGGGTCTCCTTGATGTCGTACCGGCCCGCAAACGTCGAGCCCGGCCGGATCGCGGATCCCGTTTGCGTCGTGGCGATCTGTTGGGTCGCGGCGGACGCGGATGCCGCCGTCATGTACTCGACCAGAGCTGCCTTTTCCTTGAGGTCTTCGACCAAACCCTTGAATGCCTGCGACAAGATGCCGATTTCATCGCGCGAGGTTACCGCGATGTCGACGCTGTAGTCGCCTTCCTGGACCTGACGCGTCGCCACGGCGAGCCGGCGCACCGGCCCCGCGATCTGGCGGGCCTGCACGAAGGCAAAGATCAGCGCCAGCACCACACCCAGCCCGACGGCCCAGAGCATGGTCCGCTGGAGCGCGTTGAACGCAGCGAGCTCCGACTCGCGCGAGCGCAGCGCCACGAAGCCGCCGCGTACGTCGCCCGATGGCGAGCGAATCGCGCCCGCCAGGCCGATGAGATGCTGGTTCCCCATCGACGCCGCGAGCGCCATGCCCTCACCCCCGGTGTCGACCGCGAGCGCGTCCGTCTTCACCGTGCTCTGCAACGCCGGCGCGATGTCCTGCGCCGGCACGGTACTCCCGACCACAACGGGCTGGTTGAGCGTATCGAGCGCGAAGAAGACGACGTCGGAGTTCGTGGCCTGTTTGATGGCGGTGGCGAGCGAGTCGTCGATCGGGTACGTCGCCACCAGCGCGCCGAGTGGCGCCGCCGTGGGGCGATCGCGCAGCGGCGTACCGATCGCCATGAACATCGTGCCCCGCACATCGTCCAGCCACGCGCCGCTGGTTTGCTCGCCGCTCAACGCGTTCGCGACGAGCGGAGCGATCGACAGATCGCGGTCGTACTGCTCACGGTAGTCGGTGCGCGCGATCAGGATGCCGTCGCTATTCGTGACCAGCACCCATGCCGCGTCGATGAGCCCGCGGATGTCGTCGGCCTGATCCAGCGCCTCGGCGCGCGCGCGCTGGTTGAGCAGCCGCTGCCGGTACTGCGGGACGTCCGTCGCCACCGTGCTCGCGCGGCCTAGCGTGCGCGTGCGGGCCGCGAGATAGTCGTCCACCGCGCGGCGCGTAGAGAGGAGCGCGCGGTGAATCGACGCATCCGCTGTGCGGTTGGCCTTGACCGACGTGACGCCGAACGTAATCCCCAAGACCGCCACGACGAGCAGCGTCGAGGCGAGGAAGATCTTCGCCGTCAGTCCGAACGCCGGCTTAGTAGCGCTCGCGGCCGGCATTGGTCGGATAGTTACGTCCGTACTTGTTGCGATGGGGCTGCCAGGTGTAGCCGCGGGCGTTCAGCGCGATCTGCAGCTCCCCTCCCGGTTCCCCGCCCCCGGCCGAGACGTCTCTAATGACCTCGCTGGGGATGCGCTCGTGCCAGACGTGCAGGCGATATCTGCCGGCCGGCACGTTGTCGATCGCAAAGCTGCCGTCGTTGGCGGGCTGCGCGTAGTAGCGGTTTTCCATCACCAGCACGTACGCGACCATGCGCGGGTGCACGTTGCAGTAGACGCGCACCAGCCCGGGATGCGCGAACGTATTGCTCTTGGCTTCGCCGCGGCCGTACAATCCGAGGTCGAAGCTGTTGGGCTCGCTCGCCGAAAACACGTTGTGGTTGAACGGATCGTGGTTGGGAAACCGCACGGTCGAGCCGAGCGGTACGACCACCACGTGGGGAGCGTAGGTCTTGTCGGTGATGGCGATTTCGACCGTCACGGGTCGCGCGGCGGTCGTCACCGCGGCCGGCGTCTCGAGATAGAGCACGGCATCGCTGAGATCGGGCGACGGCTTGTTGTCTTTCTCCAGAATGACGATCCGGCCCGCCACCCGACCGGCAGTGGAAAACCCGACAGCGGCGAGCAGCGCAGCGATTCCCACCACCAAACGCATCGGTGAATCACCTCAACCTGGGCCGGCTTCAGGTTCTAGAGAATCCCCGGGGGGGAAGGAGGTTTCCGTCTCCGGTACGCGACGATGGCGATCCCGGCGCAAATGAGAAACGCCGGCACCATGAGCACGACCATGGCGTTCATCGTGGCGTGCATGGCGGACGAATTCAGGGCGCGGAGATCCGCTGGTGCAGCAGACGAAACGCGTCGAGCCAGAAGTGATCCATCAAGACTACCGCGATCACGACCGCGAGGATCACGCTCCACATGAAGCTGCGGCGCTCGTATTTGAGATGCATGAAGTACAGCAGCCCCAGTCCCGCTTCGATGAGGGCGAGCAGGAGCAGTCCCGCCAGCAACAACCCCGTCGGTGGGTGCGCGAGCGTCACCACCACCTCGACGGCGACGATGGCTAACAAAGCGAGCCAGACGACGACGTAGCGTTTCATGCTGCGTCTCAGCGCATGTTCAGCAGGTAGATCAACGGGAAGACGAACATCCACACCAGATCGACGAAGTGCCAATACAAGCCGGTCGTTTCCAAATGATCCGCATCGAATCGCCCGCGCCTGTAGCCGAGCGCGATGACCGCGAGCACGATTACGCCGACAAGTACGTGCAGAAGATGGAGACCGGTGACGCTGAAGAACGTGGCGCCGACGAGGGGTGTGCCCCCCAACGGATTCCGAAACGGCCGCCACCCCTCCCCGAGCATGGACACCCACTCTCGCAGGTGGAGCGCCGCGAACAGCGTACCGAGCAACATCGTCGCGCCGAGCCAGCGCAGCGCCGCGGCTTTCCGGCCCGCCTGCGCGGCGAGCACCGCTGCGATGACGGTCAGGCTGCTCGTGAGCAATACCACCGTCATCACAATGCCGTTGGCGATCGAGGGCCAGAATGCGAAGGGATGCGTCCAGTCGGGATTCGCGACGCGTACATACCCGTAAGCGAACAGCAGCGCCGCGAACGTCGCGGCGTCGGCGACGATGAACATCCAGATGCCGAGCTTGCGCGAGGGGACCGCGAATGGGGAAGGTTCGTGTACCGCGGTGAGCTCAGCCACGGATCGTCAGGAGGGTCAGGAGATAGAGCCACAGCACCGCCATGAAATGCCAGTAGAGCGCCGCAGCCTTGAACGTCGTCCGCGACAAGCCGCCGGCTGCGAGCCGCCGCTCCACAAGCCCCAGCCCGCCGAGTCCGCCGAGGACGTGCAACGCATGCAGCACGGTGAATACGTAGAAGAATGCGCTGCTGGGACCCGTCGCCAGATGGAGGTTCTGCGCGGCGAGCTGTCGCCACGCCAACCCCTGACCGACAAGGAACAGGATTCCGAGAATCAGCGTGGCGTGCAGGCCGAAGGATCCAAGGCGGCGCCGCGACAACTCGAGCGTCACGCTGCTGAACAGCAGCACCAGCGTATTCACATACAACAGCGCCGGCAGGTGCAGGTGCTGCCAATCAGCGCCGCTGCTCTGCCGCACCACGAGCGCGCTCGTGAGGGCGGCAAAGGACATCGAAATGGTCCCGATGGCGATCCATACACCGGTCTCGGCGACGCGCCGCTCCGGCCCGCCGGCTGTCGCGACGGAGCCGCCAGGCAGTGTTGGCGGGGGCGGCAGCATCGCGGTGCTCATTGCGGCTCGGCCTACATGACGTAGTCTCGTGGCCCGGTGCCGCCGAATTCGTTCGGGCCGTGGGTGACCACGGGTGGGCGGCCGCCGAAGTTATCGGGGGGCGGTGGCGAGGACGTCGACCACTCGAGCGTCGTGGCTTCCCACGGGTTGGCCGGCGCCACGGGCCCGCGGAGGCGACTGCGGATCAGATTGTAAAGAAAAATGAGCTGGACCGCACCCGTGAACAACGCGGCGATCGTGATGAACCGGTGCAGCGGAATGAGCGGCTGGAGATAGTCGTCGGTGAATGCCGAATAGCGGCGGACGTTGCCGGCCAGTCCCAGGTAGTGCATCGGCATGAACACGCAATACACGCCGATGAATGTCAGCCAGAAGTGCCACTTGCCGAGCGTCTCGTTCATCATGCGGCCGAACATCTTCGGGAACCAGAAGTAGGTGCCCGCGAAGATGCCGAACATCGCCGCCACGCCCATCACAAAATGGAAATGCGCCACGACGAAGTAGGTGCCGTGCAGGTAGATGTCCGTCGAGGGCTGCGCGAGGAAGAACCCGCTGATCCCGCCGCTCACGAAGACCGACACAAACCCCAGCGCGAACAGTGCCGCCGCCGTGAAGCGGAGGCGCGCGCCGTACAGCGTGCCGATCCAGAGCAGGCAGATGATCGTCGCCGGAATCGTGATGACGAGGGTCGGCACGGAAAACAGCGTTGCCGAGACCGGGTTCATCCCGCTCAGGAACATGTGATGACCCCAGACGGTGTAGCTGAGGAACGCGATCGCGATCAGGCAGACGATCAGCACGCGCGGGCCGAGCAGCGGCTTGCGCGCGAATACCGGCAGGATCTGCGAGACGATCCCGAATCCCGGCAGAATGGCGACGTAGACCTCGGGATGACCGAAAAACCAGAACAGGTGTTGCCAGAGTAGTGGTGAGCCGCCCGCATGCGGCTGCAGGCGATCGCTGATCACGAGCCCCGCCGGAATGAAGAAGCTGGTGCCGGCCACGCGGTCGAGGATCAGGAGGATGCACGCCGGCATCAGGACCGCGAACGCGATGAGCCCGATGACGGAGGTGATGAACCACGCCCACGTCGCGAAGGGGAGGCGCGCGAGCGACATGCCTCGGGTCCGCAGGTCGAGCGTCGTGGCGATGAAGTTGAGCGAGCCGAGCAGCTGCGCGACGCAGAATATCCCGATCGACACGGCCCACAGCGTCTGCCCCACGCCCTGCCCCGGGCCGGCGTCCTTGCCGACTGCGCTCAACGGTGCATACGCCGTCCACCCGGACAACGGCGGCCCATCGCCGACGAAGAACGCAGAGATCAGGACGAGAAACGCCACCAGCGTCACCCAGAACGACATCATGTTGATGCGTGGAAATGCCATGTCCTCGGCGCCCACGTGGAGCGGCAGGAAGAAATTGCCGAAGCCCGCGAACGGCGCCGTCGTCAGCACGAAGAACACCATGATGGTGCCGTGCATCGTCATCAGCGCCAGGTAGTACTCGGGCGTGATGATGCCCCCGGCCGCCCCGGTGGGCGCCAGCTTCCCCAGCCCCGGCACGGGCGTCTCCGGCCAACCGAGATGGAACCGCATGATCCAGGACAGCACCATGCCCGTCACCACCGCAACGAGCGCCAGGTCGAGGTACTGCCGGCCGATCACCTTGTGATCGACGCTGAAGACGTGGCGCCGGAGGAAGCCCTGGGGTGGCGCGTGACTTGGCGCGACGCCGTGCGTCATAGGGCCGCCGCCTTTTCCTTGAGCCATTGATCGAAGTCCACCTGGGTCTTCACCTCGACGAACGCACGCATGTTGTAGTGGCCCAGGCCGCACAATTGCGTGCACACGAGCTCATACTTGCCCGGTTTCGTCGCGGTGAAGTGCAGTGGAATCACCAGACCGGGCACGATGTCCTGCTGGATGCGCAGCTCGGGAACGTAGAACGAGTGGTTCACGTCCTTCGCGTGCATCCGCAGCTCCACCGGCTGGCCGACCGGGATCACCAGGCTACCCACCACGATGTCGTCCCGCGCCGTCGTGTCGTTAGCGGGATCCAGGCCGAAGAAATTCTCCGTCGCATC
>Ga0137418_10006661_pt1 | contig 10621 bp, 13 predicted proteins | sample CZODoug3_1_2_16f_FD_122242 | JGI IMG/M metagenome (GOLD analysis project Ga0137418, IMG submission 122242) | Vadose zone soil fungal communities from Angelo Coast Range Reserve, California, USA - CZODoug3_1_2_16fungal (Hybrid Assembly) | ecosystem: Environmental > Terrestrial > Soil > Vadose... | reverse complement strand
ACTGGTGTCCGGGAAGCGGTGGACCGCTTTCTCCTTCAGTCGGTGCCAATCCTTGAACCGGGACTCAGCGCGATAGTGGCCGATCAGCTTGGGCACCCCGGCGACGTAGTCCGGATCCGCCTGGCAGCTGTGTTCCAAGTAGGAGATGACCGGGTCGTCGAAAAAGCCGTCCCCATCCCCCTCGATCTCGGGGTGCTTGCCAGCCAATTGCGCGAGATGGCGCAGGATCACGCCGCGCGACAGCCTGGCATGGCGATTGTCGCCGTCATCGACACTTGTGGCAGCGACGGCTGCCCGCCAGAATCGTTCGGCCTTCGCCCAGTCCCCGCGTCCCTCCGCAGTGAGCGCCTGGATGCGGTGCCGCTCAAAGTCCGCCAGCGGACCAAAACGCTTCTCGAACTGTGAAAGACGGTCGGGGATCTGCGGCAACAGGTTCAGACAAGCGCTCCTGACCTCGGCCTGGGGAAGATCCGGCTGCTTGAGGAGAAAACCGAACAGGGCGGCCGGGCCGCTGCGCGCGGCCTCGGCCGAGCGGGCCAGAAACTGCGTCGCCGCCCCGGGCAGGTTGCGCGTCTGTGCAACAAACGCCTGTTGCACCGGGGTCAGCCGGTGCCACCCGTCGGAATCTAACGCTCCCTCGCCGAGCACCGCACCCACCACGGCCTCGCGGAAGGCAAAGAATGGTCGTCGAGAACACCCTGGGGCCCGATGGCACGCTCGCCGATCCCGTCTTCTACCTGCATTGCCTAATCCGAGACGGACAGCATCAGAAGGCGGCTGCGCATGTCCGCCAGTACGTCGGAACCGAAAGTACGCTGCCCGCCGAAGAGCGTGCCGTCCTGGAGGATCTGGCGGCGGCTCTGCTGGTGGCGGTACCGCTGGGCCCCGACCCCGCGCGAGCACCCTCCTCCGAACAGGCGCGATGGCTCGAGCTTGCCGCGGCATCGCGCGAGGCCCTGGCGGCCTGGGTCGCTGGCGCATCGGCGCAGGAGGTGGAGCGGCAGTTGAACCGGATATCGCTGCGTTCCGCGTTCCGGCCGGTCCGCGTGTTGCTGAAATGCCTGATCACCATGCCGCAGGATGCCGACCGGTCCCGACAGCTGCTGGAGGCGATTCCGCCGGAATCGCCGTTCTTTGCCTTCCGCGAGGCGGTGGCGGCGGCGGTACTCGCTGAGCGGGCGTTAGATGCTGACAGGTGGCACCGGCTGACCCCGGTGCAGCAGGCGTTCGTTGCCCAGACGCGCAACCTGCCCGGGACGGCGGTGCAGTTCCTCGCCCGCTCGGCCGAGGCCGCGCGCAGCGGCCCGTCCGCCCTTTTCGGATTTCTCTTCAAGCAACCGGATCTGCCCCAGGCCGAGGTCAGGAGCGCCTGTTTGAACCTGTTGCCGCAGATGCCCGACCGTCTTTCACAGTTCGAGAAGCATTTTGGTCCGTTGCCGGACTTTGAGCGGCACCGCATCCAGGCGCTCGCTGCGGAGGGGCGAGGCGATTGGGCCAAAGCCGAACGGTTCTGGCGGGCAGCCGTCGCTGCCACCAGTGTCGATGACGGCGACGATCGTCAGGCCAAGCTGTCGCGAGGTGTCATCCTGCGGCATCTCGCGCAATTAGCTGCCAAACACCCCGAGATCGAGGGGGATGGCGACGGCTTTCTCGACGACCCGGTCATCTCTTACCTGGAACGCAGTTGCCAGGCGGATCCAGACTATGTCGCCGGCGTGCTCGAACTGATCGGCCATTATCGCGCGGATTCACGGCTCAAGGATTGGCACCGCCTGGTGGACGAAGCGGTCCAGCGCTTCCCGGACAACAGCGCCCTGCTGCTGCAGGCAACCGAGTCGGCGATGGCGCGGAAGGCTTACAAGAAGGCAGCCGGCTTTGCGCACCGGCTGCTCAAGATCGATCCGATCAATTCCGGGGTGCGTCGGCAGATGATCGAGCTGCAGGTAGCGCATGCCCGCAAGCAGATGCGGGCGGGCCGACTGGAACTGGCAGCGAAGGAACTGGCTGCGGCGGCCGAATGGGAGCGCCCGGATGTCCCCAGCGCCCTACTGCGCATTGCCCAGGCTCTGGTCGAGCTCCACGCCGACCAGGGCGCGCAGGCCCAAGAACGGTTGCGGGCGGGCGTGGCGCTCGCCGGTAGCGGAGTGGCCGGATGGTTTCGTGCAGCCCTGGAAGGCGAGTTGATGAAGCTCACCGGCAGTTCTGCCGGGTTGCTGCGCCAAGAGCTGGCACGTGAACGTGAGACGCCGCCGACGAAAGAGGCGGTCATGGCGATCGTCTCGGCGCTAGGCCAGTCGGACACCGGGGAGAACAAGCGGGCGGTTGCGAGCTTGCTGCTCGGCATGCGGGCGTGGCTGTTGCAGGCCGCCGTGATCGACTGGCTGCCGGCCGAATTCCAGGCTCTCGCTGAGATTCTCGCCCGGTTCGATGTGTTCGACGTACTTGCGGAATACGCGCGGACGGCGCGCCGGCGCGAGCCCGGCAACCCGATTTGGCGGTTCCACGAGATCGTCGCCCGCACCAGGGGCAACACGACCGGACTGACCATGCGTGAGACGGAGGAGCTTGGCCGGATGGTCGATGCCGCGGTCAATCGAGAGGATTTCCGCGCGGCCAACCGGATCGAACGGTTTCTGAGCGGGGGTGGCGACGCGCCGTTAAGGCGGCGCCGCTCGGCGGCGGCCCTGCTCGATACGCTCGATGACGATGACGTGCCGGAGCTGTTCGCGGCGATGCTGGAGGGGATGCCCAAAGGGGCCACCGACAGCGTGCGCGGGCTGGTCAGGGAGTTCGGCCGGGACGGGGCCGTGGCGCACATGGTCGAGCAGGCCCGCGCCACGCCGGGCGGACCCGGGATGCCGGACCCGGTGCTGCGGGAATTGTGTCAGGCGGTGGTGGCGATGGCGATGGATGGCAGCCAGCCCCGCCAGACCCCGACTGCGCGACGGAGCCGGCTGTGATGCGTGATCCTTTCACCGTGCTCGGCGTCGACGAGGCCGCCGACGATGCTGAGATCAGGCGCCGGTACCTCGCTCTGGTACGGGACTTCCCTCCCGACCGTGCGCCGGAGCGGTTCCGCGAATACCGTGCGGCATACGAGGCGCTCAGCGACGAGCGCAAACGGCTGGAGATGACGCTGCTTGGCACGAACACGATCGCCCTTTCCCGACTTTGCACGGCCGCCCTGCTCGCCGCATCGCCCGGATCGTCGCGCGCGAGCAAGCAGGCGGTTGCCGCCCTGCTCGCCGAGGGAATCATGCGGACGGTGACCGACAAGCGCCCGCCCGGATAGGACGCAGGGGAGACACGTTGGACGACAGCATCAAGCAGGCGCTGATCGACCGGTTCCGTGGTTATCTGGACATGGTGGAAGACGGCGAGGAGCCGCCGGATGACCCGGGGGAGACCGCAGACCTGTTCTCCGTCCTGGTCGAGATGGCAGCGCTGCGCAGCGAGGTGCGCACGGAGTCACGTCTGGTAAAGGAAGCGCTGGAGCAGTTCCGCGGCGTCTTCGACTCGCTGCAGGCGAGCCAAGCCACGCTGCAACGCGAACTGGACCGGGCGCGGACCGAGACGCGAGATCAGGGGCGGTCGGCGCTGCGGCCACTGCTGCTTGACGTCATCGACCTGCGCGACCGTCTGGTGGCGGCGCTCACGCTGTCCGCGGCGGCACGGCCCCGCTGGCGCGATCGCCTGTGGCGCCGGGACCGGTCGGGTGTGGCAGCTTGGCAGGAGGGGTTGGGCATGACATTGCGGCGTCTCGACCAGGTCCTGCTGGACCGGCGCGTGGTTGCCACCCAATTGGCGGGTTTGCCTTTGGATCCGCGGCTGGCGCGCGCCATCGGCACCGCAGCGGACAGCTCCGTGGCGGAGGGAACCGTTATCAAGGAGGTCCGCGCCGGGTTCCTCTGGGACGACCAGGTGTTGCGCACGGCCGAGGTGATCGTCAGCAAGGGCGACGCGGGCAAAGGAGACCGATGATGACGGACGAGATCCTCGGCATCGACCTCGGCACCACCAACTCGGAAATCGCCATATACCGGGATGGTCGCCCGGAGGTGCTCCGCGACGACCAGGGACGCATCATCCTGCCCTCGGTGGTCGGGCTCACCGAGACCGGGGAACTGCTCGTCGGCGAGGAGGCGCGCAACCAGTTCCTGCTCTATCCCGAGCGAACCGTCCGCTCGATCAAACGGCGGATGGGCAGCGACGCCAAGGTGCAGCTTGGCGAGCGCGAATACAAACCGCAAGAGATCTCGGCGATGATCCTGTCGCGCTTGAAGGAGATTGCCCAAGCGCGGCTGGGACGGCCGATCCGCAAGGCAGTGATCACCGTGCCGGCGTATTTCTCGGACACGCAACGACAGGCTACACGCGAGGCCGGCGAGATCGCCGGGCTCGAAGTGGCACGCATCATCAATGAACCGACCGCTGCGGCGCTGGTCTACGAGGCGGCGCAACATCAGGGTAAGCGAATCCTGGTCTACGATCTCGGCGGCGGTACCTTCGACGTCTCCGTCGTGCGGATTGAGCAGGGGGTTGTGGAAGTCATCTCAAGCCACGGCAACAATCATCTCGGCGGCGACGATTTCGACCACAAGATCGTCGAGCACGTGCTTGAGCACCTCAAACTCAAGCACGGCGTTGACGTCGCCGACCGGCCGCAGGCGATGGCACGCATTCTGCGCAGCGCGGAAGATGCCAAGAAGCAGCTTTCGGACCACCCGTACGCCCGCATCGCCGAGGAATACCTCGCCGAGCACAGCGGCCAACCGGTCAACCTCGATCTCGAGTTGAGCCGGGAGGAGTACGAGGACATGATCGCGCCGTTCATCGAGGAGACGCTGGGGGCGATCCATATCGCGCTCGAATCGGCAGGCCTTACCTCCTCGCAGGTGGACGAGATTCTGCTGGTCGGTGGCGCAACGCGGACGCCGCTGATCCGGCGTCGCCTGGTGGAGGCGTTCGGCACGCAGCCCCGCGGCGAAGTCGATCCCGACCTGTGCGTTGCCATGGGGGCGGCCATCCAGGGCGCCGCCATGACGGGAACCGAGGTGTCGGCCGTGCTGGTCGACGTCACGCCCTATACCTTCGGCACGAGCGCGCTCGGCGAGCTGAACGGCGAACTCTACCCGTATCATTACGTGCCGATTATTCCCAAAAATACTCCCATCCCCGCGCGCATGAGCGAAGCGTTTTTCACGGTCCTCGACGAGCAGACAGACGTTGACGTTCGGATCTATCAGGGCGAGAACAGCGACGCCCTGGAGAACATTAAGATCGGCGAATTCCGCGTCTCCGGCCTCAGCAGGGAGCCGGCCGGCAACCCGGTCATTCTCGATCTCGCGCTCGACCGCAACGGCATCCTTCAGGTCTCTGCCCGCGAAAAGAAGACCGGCCTCGAGCGTCGAATCACGATCGACAATGCGACGTCCCGCTACGATCGGGAGCAGCTCGACGAGGCTAGGCAACGGATCGGTGCGCTGTTCGGCGACCAGGAGCAGGCGGCGTCTGTCGGCGGTGGCGCTGCCACCGATTCCGCCTTCGATGCGCTAATAGCCAGGGCGAGCGCGAAGTTAGACGAGACCGGCGAGGAGGATCGCACCGAGATCATCGACCTGATCGAGTCAATCAGGGATGCCAGGAGGAGCGGCGACAGCTCTGCCCTGGAGGATGCGCGCAACCAGCTGCAGGACCTACTTTTCTACCTTGAGACGTGAACCGTGGAGCGCTGTCCGCTCTGTCGTGCCGCACTCCATGGCGCTGACACATGCCGTCGGTGCCGGTCTGAACTGCGGACGGCCCAACAGGCGGAACGCGACGGCCAGACACTGGTCGGAGCGGCCATCCACCGCCTGGCTCTCGATGACGCCGAGGTCGCCGAGCGGTTGCTGCGGCGTGCGTTGACGCTCCATGCAACACCGGAGGTCCGAGCCCTGTTGAGGCTTGTGACAGCGTCATCACGACGGTCTCGATCAGGCGACAATGGCCCAGCCTCGAGTGTCGTGTCTTCAGCAAGTAAATGACCGCTCTTACATCATGGGCATCACGCGCCGGGCAAATCGGGAACGGCCGCTGTCCACGTGCGCCGTGACAAGGCGGCGCTTTTCCAGTGGGTGCAAGCCCCACCCGGCGACCGCTCCAGCCGGAAGCGACCGGAGCAGGCATGGAGGAGACGAAGTGTCTGAAGCCTTCGGATAGCGGTCACGACATACGGTGACCGTGCGAGTGTGCAGGCCGCAACGCGAGTGAGTGCGCCGGGAGACTGGCAAGGAGTATGTGGTGAAAGTCCACTGCGATGAAGGAGTAGCAATCCACGTCGCCCCCGATCCGTGCGCAGGCGTCCGCGAGGACGTCGGCGAAGCGTCGGTAGGGGAGCGTATAGGCCAGCCATTGAGCCGCGAAATCGTTATCAACCCGGGTGCCGACGTTGTTCACTTGACGGAAGGCAAAATCGGCGGGCGCGTTATTGCGAGCGCCCGTCGGACCCGGCGTGGTCTGAGACCCTGGCATGTACGGACGCTCCTTGTGCGGGAACCGGGAGATCTCTGGATCGGCCATAGGCCCTGTTGGGGTCGGATGGTCCGTAGCGGGAAGGTGAGGAGCCGTAGCCGCTGATGCACGACCCAGAGAAGTCTGACTCCGGCATAGTAGCGACGAAGCCGACGAACAAAGCCGGGCGACCGGTGGCGGAGCCGGTGGAGCCAAGGCCGGGGACCAAGGGGAACGCGGATCAGCAAAGCACGCACCGGGCGCAGAGCCGGGCTCGCGTGACCCAGGCGCTGGGCCGCGTACGGCTAGCCGCAAGGCAGAGGAAGAAGGAACAGTTCACCGCGCTCCTCCACCATATCAATGTCGACACGCTCCGGACGGCGTTCTACGCGCTTAAGCGCAAAGCCGCCCCCGGCGTCGATGGTATGACGTGGCAGGATTACGAAGCGGACCTCGAACTCAGGATCGAGGATCTGCATGGACGGGTCCACCGAGGAGCCTATCGGCCGCAACCATCCCGCCGGGCCTACATAGACAAGGCGGATGGAAAACAACGGCCGTTAGCGATCGCCGCCCTAGAGGACAAGATCGTCCAGGGCGCGACCGTCATGGTGCTCAATGCTACCGTGGCGGCGAGCAGCACGGGCACGATCGGGAAACTGTCGTCAAAGCGGCCGGAGCGTTGTCCAGCACATTTGCTTGCACTCTCCAAATTGACTTGGAGTGCTACGCGCGGAGGTTCAAGCAGAGAAAGCTGACGCTAACAAATTCTAACTACGACTAACGTGCCAGCGCCCAGCTTCTGTGCAATCCTGAACTCAGGAGGAACGCAAGACTGCTGCCCGACGACAGCACTGCTCGCACGCCTTCAAGGGAAGCACTTTTTTGTTGAGCTTCACTCAAACAATTACGTCCTGAATCTCTGAAACATGACTTTTGCCGCTCATCTCAATGCACGGGCGTCCACCCGTTCAAAAGCGCAGAGTCAGAGCAATGTCCATCGGCAGATATCTAACGCCCTTCGAGAAGAAATCTTTCGGCCCAAGTCCCGGCATAGAAGGGGGGGTGAAGGCGCAACTTAGCGGTTCAAACGCGCGGCGGCTGGATCGACATGCGCGACATCGGCCAACTGCTGGTGCACGTTCACGACGCGGAGATTGAGATCGGCGAAGGCCCGGAGCTACCGCCGCGCGAGGGTCCGTTGCAATAGAAAAGCGATCACGACGGGGCCGCTGCCGCAGATCAGCCGCAATGAAGAACAACTCTCCATTCGTTAGGTGTCGGACAGAAGCACCAGCAATAATCACCTCATAATAAAGAGGGATGGTAAAAGCGTGAGGAAACACCCCCGATGGGCGCAATTGGAGCAGTTTTTCAACCCGAATTAATCGAACTGATGAAAGCAGTCCTCGACGATGCCGCAGCGATGCTTCCTGAAGCGAAGCGCACGTCGACGATGAAAGCTGAAATCGCGTCGCATATTCTTGCATGTGCCGCGAAAGGCGAGCGAAACCCGACGGCGTTGAAAATCGCTGCTCTCTCAGCCGTCGTGGAGTGCTCCCACTATTCGCACGACATTTCCCTGGAACGCCGAGCAGTCTGAGCTGCGCTTAAACCGCCCGAAGGTGGCCGCGCGAGCGGTCCCTGTGCGGCGGCCTCACTCTGGCAGCGTTGTGGTGCGGGCAGATCGCGCGGAGCACCAGCAGGCCGCGAAACCGAAATGAAAGAGGCCGCCAACTGGGGTGGGCCTACTTGTCCTTTACGACGCGATCAATCTCGTATTCGGCCGCCTTGATTGCCGCCGCTCGGCTTAGCGGAGTTACACCGGATTTGTTTTTGCCGCCGCCAAACCGGACTTCCCATCGCCAGCCGGTACCGTCCACCATCTGCACTACGATGTATTCCACGCCTTTATGTTCCATAGTAACCCTCCGCGAGGACAACGCCTGCGGGGGTCGGTGGCTGCATTAAAGTTGGGACACAAAATTAACGTTGGGACACAAAAGTGAAACTAGGCCCCTGCCAACCGTGGCCGCCAACTGAGGCGGCCTTACGTCGGCTGTCTGATACTGTTTGCGAGCCCCACAAGCGCGTCCGATTGGGCGGCAATTTGCATCTCAACAAACTTGCAGTGGGGGCAATCGAACAAGCGTTTTTCGGAGATGCTTGAAATCTGGATTATGTGGGCCAGCGTCATTCGGGTTCGGCACCTGGGACAGTAAGGGCACTCAATATGGCTGGGTTGATGTTTGAACGATGGAATCATGACTCCACCCTTTAACTCAGGCGAGAGCGCGATATCCCCATGAGCGGGCCCTTACATAAACGCGATAACTAGCCCCATCGCGACCAAGGCGTTCAAGCTGGTAACAGCAATACCGAGATACAGTCCTTCCATAACGCTCTCCGCCTGTAGATCGCCCCAACTACATCACGCGGGAGCCGGGGATTCGTTCCGGGCAAAAGTGCAAAAGTGAACTTTACGTCCTGCAGGCGACGCTCCGTATATCTACGGAGAACCAAAAGGGACCACTGCTAAAATTCAAAAGGGACCATTAACTTAGATGGGGGATCGAAAGGGGCCAGCACCACCCGACGATATAGGAACAGACCGAGAAACGAGAACTTTCGGTGTACGTCGCGGTGCGGCGACCCGATCACCTGTCGCGCGACCGGTCGCCTATGCGGCGGCGCGGCGGTTGAGGGGTTGGATGGCCGGCGGTTCAGACGGCTCTCAGCGAGCCCGAGGTCTGCTTTGAAGCGCATTACGGACTCAACTCGGATATCGCGCCATGTCCGAAAAGTGCCGATTTTGTTGCAAAAGTCTTTTTGCACCACCGATCAAAAATTTTCCGGGCTGTAGGCGCGGCGATCGAATATTGATGTGGGGGACTACTGCATCCTGCGACGAACTCACAGGCGACTTCGGCGGCACGTTTGAGGCTACATCGATCGGCGATCGCAGCTTGTTTCGTCCTTTCGCGGAAAATTAGTCGCTCGGCATTTTGGGACTTTTGCAACAAAATCTGCCAGAAGCAGACAAATGCGGTATCGGTCTTCCCGAACCTATATGGGTCGATCGAGTTCGGCGACAAGCCGTGCCAGGCTTGCTGCAGCCCGCGGACGGGCTTCGCGCAGACGCTCAAGAATGCGTATCCCTTCGGGACTCGATGCCGCGCCGGTATCTGGGAATCCGGCGCCTGATAGCCTGTGCCCGGCGATCCATTTACGCAGCGCTTTTTCGGCCGCCCATCGCTGTCCATTTCGCAAATCCGAGAGCATATTCCTAAGCCAATCCGCAGCGACGTCTGGCGTCGAAATCGGCGCACAAAGATCGTTCTTGATCGCGTCATCGTCGCGTCGCCGCAAGCGTTTCAGCTACGTGCACTGAAAGCATTCATGGCGACCCAATGGAAAGGCGATCTTAATGCGGCCGAAAAAGTATTTTCTTCAACCCCGCCTGAAACCGATCCGGATGGGATGATGACCTGGGGGCGGGCCTGGATCCTAACGCTCCAGCGGAAGTTTCCGGATGCTCTTCAAGTCCTGGAACGATTCCACGGTGAAACGATGTATACTATGACTACTGCCCCATCCCCAAAGGCTTTCTTTGAAGGCATGATTCACCTGCTCCAAGGCGATAAGACCAAAGCACAGCCAGAGTTTGAGCATGCGCGCTTGATCTCGGAAAAATTGGTCCGCGAAGCTCCCGAAGACTCTGCCCGACACGCTCAGTACGGCCTCATCCTGGCGGCGCTGGGTCAAAAGCAGGAAGCCATCGCCGAGGGCAAGCGCGCCGTTGAATTATTACCTGAGTCTCAAGACGCCTTGGATGGGCCGCGGGCAACCGCTGACCTCGCCCAGATTTATGCCTGGACCGGCGAATTCGACGAGGCATTTCGCCTGCTCGATCATTTGTTCACGGTCCCCAGCCACCTAACCATCCCCGTGTTGAAGCTCGATCCAGCCTGGGACCCGTTGCGCCAAGACCCGCGCTACCACGCTTTAATCGACAAGTACAACCCGAAGAGCTAGCCCAGACGTCAGAGGTCAGAGACAACGGACAACGGACAACAGACAACCAATAACTGATAACTGAGCGCCTTTGTATGTATTTAGCGTCGACTGA
>Ga0137418_10006660_pt1 | contig 10622 bp, 17 predicted proteins | sample CZODoug3_1_2_16f_FD_122242 | JGI IMG/M metagenome (GOLD analysis project Ga0137418, IMG submission 122242) | Vadose zone soil fungal communities from Angelo Coast Range Reserve, California, USA - CZODoug3_1_2_16fungal (Hybrid Assembly) | ecosystem: Environmental > Terrestrial > Soil > Vadose... | reverse complement strand
CACATGCATAGTAGAACTCCTGGTAGTTAAATAGGCCATCCATCGAGTTCCACGCAGTGGCGCTAGAAAGAGCGAAGCGAAGCTGACAGGTGTCAGCTATCTCGAAGGTCCAAACAGGCACAGAACATACCTGCAAAGCAACATAGGCAATGGAACGAGGGGTAACCCGTCGCATTCCAATCAGAGAGGCCACATTTGAACGCGTGGCACCTGCACTCTTCTTTGATCGCTTTGGGGGTGGTGCTCCGTTTGTGGAGGAATTGATAGAGACTTCGATTGCGGATGTGGGCGATGTGAAAATAAACTTGAAGACCTGGCCATATGTCAGCGAAAGTAAGTTTAAGACAAAACTTGAGTATACCTTGATGAGGAGGCCACTCTTGAAGAGCCCCTTCTCGATGTCGTCCACAAAGCATCGGTTGCTTGCGTAAAGGAAAAGTGGCCACGAATGGGCAGTGACGGGGTATGCGTCATCACCGTGACGGATGAGATTGCGAACACTGAATGACATGCAATGGGCACTGCAGCCATGATGATGATGTAATGGGTACTCACTCGATGTCTTCCCAATCATACTCACCAGGGCACAGGAGTCTGCCTGTGTGGTCACTGTTGAGACCGCGTTCATCTTTCGAGTTGGGCTTGAGGGCCGGAGTTGATGGCCCAAACATTTCGTCAACCCAGGAAACAACCGCAAACTTGAGGTTGCCAGCGTCGTCACCGCGGGCCATGTCGGACCCTTTGCGCAACTGCAAACAAATGGATTAGGGTCAATGTCCACAGAGTCATCTGGCGTACATTTTTGTAGAACATCTCAAGTAGTTCTGGGTCACCCTGCTCATCCAGAAGTCGTTTCAAGCTTGGCATCTTGTCACTAAATTCCTCATATGCTCGAAGAAGACGGTTGTCACTGTGAGGCAGATGTAAGAACAATAAGTAACTCTAAGACAGCTAATTTGAAAAACTTACTCTTCGGTGAAGACAGTTTCCTCTCCGTCTTCTAAGAGGGCAGTGCGGCGGTCAGATTCGGAGATGAGGTCACGAACTGGATTAAACATGTCAATCATTCGGCGCAAACCTCGACCAAGAGAATGTTGTGTCGAGGTAAGACTAGATTGCAAATCAGTTGACCGTCAGATGGAACAACAAATACATTAGTCACCTCTTTGACTGTGTTTGTGCGATGACTGTCTGAGCTTGCAGGGCTTCGTATTTTCGTTTCCACTGATTGACAGATTCTGGGGCAGGAGCAGATTCAGAAGGAGAGGTCAGGCTAGTCATTGTCGGTGAGGCTGGAAAGTTGAGAAAATGAGGATGTGTGAACTGGACTTTATATCCATCGCCAGCTGTCGCAGGTAAAGTGGCCAGGACTCTGGTGTTGGCACATCGCAATGGAGAGGACACATGTCGTTATGGTGAGAGCCAAAGGTATTCGAGCCAGAAATCGTGGTTAAAGGACAGATACAGAACGGGCACAGTGGACACAGCAGACACAACAGATCCCGGATTGTGTGATCATGAGAATTGTATCTATATTTGTTGGGAAATCCCACCTGTTTTGCCGATGCTTTTCGCATCGACTGTGACACCATTTGCTCTCCGTCCAAACGTAGGTGCTCTGGTTAGATCAAGTACATTGCCAGAACCAACTTGAATCCTAGTTCTCTCCTGGTCATGTGACTGGCCGTGTTGCGTCGCGCAAGTGCAAACTCTATCTTCACCTTGGCCATAATATATCCCACCAGTTATCGGTCCATGTGAGGGCTATCTTTTCACCGCTGTCATATTAGAAATTTTGCGGAACGCTGTCCGATCTCCGTGTTCTTATCATGTGTCGTGCACGTTCCTGGAATCAACAAACCTCTGACAGCCATCTATAAATTTCCTCGAAATCCCAATGGCTGGCTTTTTTTTAACCTCACAATGTTGCTTTCTCCCCCCAATATCGAACGCAATGCGCAGTTTGACATGCATAGTGCAAATTTCCAAACTGACACGGTCTTCGATGACAACCATATTCTCACTTCTGCCACCAACGCTCCATTCACAGACATCACAGACATCATTTCTGGTGCCAACAACGTTACCGATGATGATCAACAGACCACCATCAGCGACTCATTTGTACGTACCTCCAATAGGCTTAGCATTGCTCGGGGCCATGATATTTTCCCTTAGACACATTCCAGCGGTTCTTTCAGTTCATTGCCTGATCTCCTCACTGAGGATGTCTTCAACCCGAATGAAGTCAAGTTTCACTCTGGCATTGACTTCACTCATTGGCCACTTGACGCTTTTGGCCCTCCATCCTTCCAACTGAATGGCAACGAGGTTTTTGGTGTTGTGGAAACTGATTTAGTTGTGGCTGACAGCGGCCCACCTCCCCTTGCATCAGGGGAAATCATCACGATGAAAGACATCACGGTAAATAATCTATTCAGCCACTGAAAGGGTCCTGACTGACATATCCGTACAGCAGCTGGTCCACGCTGAATCACTCCGCTTGCTTGGCCTTCCTTACCATAAGAACAGCCTTACCCAGCGTCTTCCCAACCCGTTGCGTCCGGGCGAACCCTCGCGACTTCCAGAGTATCATAACCCAGATTGGCGGTTTTCAGGCACCAATATCACGAACCGTGCCTTCATTCATGCTGTCGTTCAGGCAGTTCGTGACACGCATGTGGGTCCTATATCCATTTCAGCTGGAACTTGGCACTCACGGTATCTGTTTAGGCCGTTGTTGCTGCTCGATACATAGGCGACGGCATTGACAAGATCATCAAGGCAGCGGCCCACAAATACTTTTTAACACTGAAGAACAATTACAATACTGGCGACGAGAATAGGATCAAGAAGAACACTACCAAGGCTAAACGCATGCGCGAGGTGGGTCTGTCCTGTGCGATAGTCTTGATGATGAGAACTAATCGGCAGCAGAAGCGTGCCCATGGAATGCTACCACCACAATCTCCGATCAAGACATTCTCGCTTTCTTGAACATCGAGCGCACATTAGTGCCGCTATTAACTTTCTTATAGTTCTTAAACCCATCAAATATTTCTATATTATTTACGGGAAGACTTTATTGTATTCGCTATTGATCTTACTTTGCCCACTCCGTTCTTAAATTTTTTCAACGCATTAGTTCTGCCATTAACTTTCTTATAGTTCATAACCCCATCAGATATTCCTATACTATTCACAGGATGATGCTTTGTACTCTCAATGAGCCATATTCTAACACAAGCTTGCTTTCGTTGTATGTGATAATGTTAGATACCACGAGACTTGGATGGGGACTCTTCATCCGCCCACAACCTGGCTGCCAGTCTCTTCGACCGACGCATCTGCACCTTCACATTTGTGCCGGAATAGCTGAGAGATTTCCGCTTAGGTGTCACAGGCATTACCACTTTGGCGGCCGCTGGTGTGTCTACCTGTTAACAGCTTCATGTGAGTAACAGATATATAATCATAAAAGCCACGGACAGAATTGGCGATAGCCCAGTCTAGGGCTACCTTTGAAAGAAAAGGCTTAATGATAACTTAGTATATCATGACAAGAAGCTTGATGGACATTACTCACAATATGTGTATTCTCGATCCACAACGCAACAGTACCCACAACCTCTGCCATTGCTCCTCGGGGCTGCCTGAATTGAAGACGTTGACCTGGGGTCATACGAACCCATTCAGGAGCATCCATATCAGTCTGAAGTCCTTCGTAGTGCCCAAGGGTGACCAGCGGGCTGGTGCGGTAAAGCTGATCAATGTTGGAGGTGTCCGGCGTTTCGACATATAGTGTGAGGTTGAACGCGAATAGATCTTCAAAAAAGTCATCTGAGTCCATCTAAAATAAAATAAAGTAATTATATATAAGTGGACCAAATGAAAGAGGCCAAGGAGTACCAGAATCTTGCTGAGCTGTAGGGTGCACAAGACTTGGTCCTGCGGCGTATCAGACAGAAACAAGTAGCCGGGGACCAATCCATTGGACCAGGCATCTCCTTGATTGTGATGGATCCATTGATCGATGACGTTAGGTTGAGGCAGTATGGTGTATTGACGAAAGCCAGTGCGGACGGTCTGGGGCAGGCGAAGATAATGCTGGTTGAGATAAGTTGGCACCATCTTGGGGCCGACATATCAGAATACCACCAAAAAACCACAGGAATTTATAGTGGGCGAAGATGTGCATATGCATGAGATAGGTAGTGGAATGTCGAGGGCACAAAAGGCACATGAGGGAACAAGTCAAAGTAGACGAATCTGGGTCAAGTCACGGGATTCGCGGGTCTGTCTAGGGCATCATGTAGGCCACACTTGGCCACAACGGATACAGAGTTCCAAGGGTCACTAACCCACATCCCACAACAGTATTATGGACTCTGTAATCATTATTCAGTGTCACTCGCCCACCCACGGTTCAGCAACATTGCCATGAGGTTTAACTGTCGAAGCCACGGCTGCAAGCAGACTTACGACACTGCAGCAGGACTGGCAAACCATCGGCGGGCTTGTGTGGCTTACAAAGCACATGAGAAAAAATCTCTGCTCAGACGGCAGAGAGTGTTGCTAGCAAAATCACAGGTGAGGATTGTTTTATTTGTGGTTAGGAAAATATTCTCTGAATGACAGCAGGTGGGGCCCGAAAGTCACCACTTTGACATTCCTCAAGTCCCTGAGCTGAACTTTGATGCTGAACCATCAGAAGGCCTCCGAACACCATCTCCATCTCGATCACCCACACCACCTCTCACCAATGCTGGTCGTCCTGGCCGACACTACCGCTTGCCTAAACGATATGAAGATCTACCACCCGAGCCTCCTGCACCTCTTCCACCCCCACCTCCTGCACCAGCCCTCCGCCGTGTTATTCTGCACGTTCGCGATACAGTGCGCACAGCTTTAAACCGCTTTGGATTACTTCGCGAATACCCGCGCCGACCTTCATACGATCCGGATGCATCATTGGGATCTGAAGATCTCGCCAACTGGGATGCACCTCCGCATTGTGAGCCAGCTATTCCGAACTCGGAGGGGCTATCTTTCCTGCCCCCATGGCCATTTAAAACCATGTCAATATATCTTTTTATGGAGTGGTTAAACAGTGGGAGCAATCTGAAGTCAGTTGGAGAAGCAGATCGTCTCGTGAATGGAGTTTTGCGTCACCAAGAGTTTAAAGCTTCAGATTTTGATGGATTCAGTGCTCGTCGAGAGAACCGGAGGTTTGACCAGGTGGAGGCAGACACTGCAGGGGCACCATTTGGAGGTGATGGTTGGACCACATCGACTGTGCATATCTCCGTGCCAACTGGACAGAAAGATCCCACAGGGACTGGTTGTCGATTCGCAATACCAGGATTGCATCATCGGCCGCTGCTTGGAGTTCTGAAGGCAGCACTGGTTGATGTTGCCTCCAAACGGTTTCATTTCTCTCCATTTAAGCGCTTCCGGATTCTTTCCTTTGGTCGCGAGGAGCGTTGCTATGATGAAGTCTATACTTCTGATGCATTTCTCAAGGCCGATGACGCACTGCAGAAGCAGAAAAATGAACCGAACTGTACCCTGGAAAAGGTTGTCCTCGGTTTGATGCTTTGGTCAGATTCTACGCACCTCGCCAACTTCGGGAATGCGAAAGCCTGGCCCATATATCTTTACTTTGCCAACCTGTCTAAGTATATACGGGCTAAACCCACTTCAGGATCATCTCACCACATCGCATACATTCCATCAGTGAGTGCTTAGGTCTCATCTGGTTTATTTTTGTATTGACCTAGCTTTCCGACAGGTCCCTGACTGCATTAACGATGTGATAAACAAAGACAGCCAAAGAGGGGCTATCCTGACCCACTGTCGGCGAGAACTCATGCAAGAGGTCTGGAATACCTTGCTCGATGGCGACTTCATGGCCGCTTATAAACATGGTTTTGTGATACAATGTCATGATGGCCAAAGCCGTCGTTTCTATCCTCGTTTGTTCACTTATTCAGCAGATTACCCGGAAAAGTAAGCATCTCGTCAATCAAAAACTGATCCGTAGTAGTACTGAACTCACTTTCCAGAGTACTTCTCGCATCGGTGCGAGACAAGGGCGTCTGCCCATGCCCACGTTGTCTGGTACGTATGGCCGATATCCACAAAATTGGGCAGAAAATCGACTCCCGCAACCGCCTGAGCAAGGCACGGCAATATGTTGGGGACATCATCAACAGCGCACATCGCTTCATTTACATGCTCGGACTCAAAGTGAATGGTGCTGCCGTGGAGAGATTGCTTTTTGAGCACTCTTGGGTGCCCACTCAAGTAAGCATATCCCTGCACTTGTTATGCCCGTCATCTGCTGACATTACCTTTCTGATATTGTCAGAATACCTTCGCCGAAAAACTAGGACCACTGGGTCTTGACCATTATGTAATGTTGGTGGTCGACCTCTTACATGAATTTGAGCTGGGGGTATGGAAGGCCATATTCACCCATCTCATCCGCCTACTCTATGCGGCTGTGCCAGCGGGCCGTTTGGTTACCGAGCTGAATAGGAGGTCTTTAAAAATTTGCTCTTCCCGGAATGCTGTTGACAACAAACATAGGTTTCGTCTGATCCCGCCCTTTGGCCGTAGTACCATCCGGCGATTCTGCAGCGACGCCTCGCAGATGAGGAAATTGGCTGCCCGCAATTACGAGGATTTGCTGCAGGTGTGTCCTTTTCATTTTAGATCGTTTCTCTTCGCCGGTTGACAAACCATACGCACAGTGTGCCATTCCCGTTTTCGACGAGCTTTTGCCCGAACCGCACAACGAGGCTATCATGACACTCCTCTTTCGCCTTGCGGAGTGGCATGCTCTCGCCAAACTGCGGTTACACATGGATTCAACGCTCTCTCACATGGACTCTGTTACCACGGTCCTCGGCCAAGAATTACGGCGGTTCGTGCAAGACACATGTTCTCGCTTCAAGACAACAGAGCTACCGAAGGAATATGCTGCTCGTGGCAGACGTCAGAGCCGCAAAGAAGCTCAGAACCTAGAGACCACATTGAACACAGCCCCCAAAAAAGGTGCCGCTGGCGAAAGGAGGCCTAAAACATTGAACCTGTCCGTATACAAGGTACACGCGTTAGGTGATTATGTCAACACAATCCGTCTGTTTGGCACAACGGACTCGTTCTCATCTCAGATCGTGAGTCTCAAGTCTGTTCATTGCTAAGACTATTTCAGCTAAATCCGTAACCAGGGTGAACTGGAGCATCGTCGCGTGAAGCGCTTCCACACTCGCACAAGCAAGAATAACCCACTCCCGCAAATGACGCGTCTCGAACGTCGTGAGACCCAGCTGCTCCGCAGGCGTCGCACTGCCCAGAACGCCGATGTAGAAGCCCACCACCATCATGTCGGGTTCTCAGAGAATGATCCTCTCCCCTACACCGATGCTAACATGCATCATCATATTTCCGAGTCAAGAAGGCACTATCAAGACGCCTACCGATTACGGACATTGTTTCCAAACGATCCGGCGAGCAAGGTATGCTAGTGTGGGAATCAATTGATTGGTATAGCCGAAACTGACTACCATATAGGACTTCATACCCAAGCTTCAGGACCACCTCCTCGGTCGACTTCTAAATCGGCAATTCGACGGCGACGAACACCAATTCACCAATGTGGAACGAAACACAATCCGCATTATTGACAATCGAATCTACTCGGCCAAGGTCCTTCGTGTAAACTATACAACATATGACGTCCGGCGGGATCAAGACTCGATGAATCCAAGAACAGAGCGCCGTGACGTCATGGTGCTCTCCCCGGAGGAGGGTGCCGACGCGCATCCCTACTGGTACGCTCGGGTACTTGGGGTCTTCCATGCCCGAGTACTCCACACAGGACCTCAGGCCGTAAATCGCTCCGTCCAGCGTATGGAATTCTTGTGGGTCAGGTGGTTTGGTATCGTACCTGGACACAAATACGGGTTTACAGCCGCAAGGCTGCCCAAAGTTGGATTTGTGCCCGAGACGGATGACCAGGCCTTTGGGTTTTTGGACCCATCTTTGGTTATTCGCGGCTGTCACCTGATTCCAGCATTCGCAGACGGCCGCACATCTGATCTATTGAATACCCAAAACACTGCCGCACGCCTTCCTGGCGAAGTGGATGATTGGGTATCATATTATGTGGGCATGTGAGTACAGTGGATTACCGGCGCGAACCAATACTCACAACAAGGCATTAGTTTTGTTGACAGAGACATGTTCATGCGTTATCTGGGCGGCGGAGTGGGACACTGTGCCGAGCGGCATGAGGATCCTTATAATGTTGACGATAACGAGGATATGTGGATTGATGAAGATGAGGATGCAAATCCAAGTACATATGCAAATATGCAGACCGACGTTGATGCTGACGAGGATTTGGATCTCGACTACGATGACGTCGACCACCATTCGGTACTCTCCGATAGCAGCGGTTGGGAGGAGGATCTGGGGCCTGAGGATGGGGAAGACGAATTGGAAGACGAGGAAGCCGACTTTGATGGTTACGACGCACTTTGATCCGTCACCTCGCCCGTCTCCTCGATTAAAAACTCCCATACTCATTAATACCAGCCATTCCATAGACTGACGATAATCACATTTCACGCTGTGCGTGTGCTTCTGAACCAACCCGTAGACGGTAGATCTGTTGAAGTGTGAGCCTCATGGATAAATTTGAGCAAACTTCAGTGTTGTTCGAAAAGTTTGGCGGTATTATATTCATGCTACATAGGTAGTCGCGAGTTTATTGGACGCTACATGGAAAACAAAACATTCGGACGATGTACGAATCCTAACAAAAATTACGACGTCATTGTAGTCCCTCACAAAAATTACTTCACCTTCCCAACTCTTTAGATGCCCCCGCAAGCGGGGGAAATCTGCGATAACACTGGCAAACAGTGTCTGGGAATGGAACTTTACGGCGGTTTTGCTGATGAACATGGTGTACTATTAGTGTAAAGTGCTGGGCTATTGCTTCGCATGCCTGGTAAATGGACCCCAGTCACGGAATCCAAGGATATTGTTTCAGATACTTACAATCCCCAAGGCACTGGGCGCCAGTTCAAAGTCCGATGCACGTTCGATTGCCGCTACACTTGAAGTCTTATCAACAAATGTGACAATGCCTCCCCTACCTACAATGCCCTCCATCGACCGTTCCAAGGCTATGTCTGTTTTGTCCAAAGGTTGGAAGAGCCTCTTAATTAGGCTGTCGACAATATCAACTGATGGAATATTTTTCATGCATGGGTGCATGGGTACCAGCGTTGACCCCGCAGATGCTGCAGCGCTGGCCCACTACTACCACCAACACACAGCCCCCACCAAATATCGAACCTATCCGATTGTCGATCGTCAACGAGCTCCCCATAGAAATATTGACGAAAATATTCATCTGGTGTCTCTCTGAGTTGGGTCTATTCGTTACACCCACAGCTACGGAGGCTCCTCTGCTCCTCTGCAGCGTATGCCGACTATGGAGGAATGTGGCTATATCCACACCACCACTCTGGTGCTCAATGAAGATGACTAACAATCTCTCTCCTAAACTTGTTACTGGCTGGCTGTCCCGAGCCCGAGCGGGTCCTCTCTCCATTGGGTTCGCGCTGGGCTCAGGATCTGTACAAGCGAATATCCCGTTTCGCTCCAAACGCTTGCCTATACTTATGGATGCCATCATACAGCTTGCAGATCGCTGGAAGTCCCTCGAAATTACAATTTCACCGCGAGCGCCATTGGGGCTTCTTAACAAGCTTTCAAAAGAGGCACTTCCGAGTTTGGAGACACTCGTCGTACGTTATCCGCAGGGTACTAGCACCTACGACAGATGCCCATTGGACCACATTTTCCAGTCTTCCTCACAGCTTCGCCAAGTATTCATCTTTGGCGATGATTCAACCATTTCAATGTCCATGCTCTGGAACCTATCCTCCTCTCATATAAAGATACTCTGCACAGACTCGCTTTTGTATCCTGAAGAGTGTGTTCGCTTGCTGAGCCTCTCTCACGAAATAGAGCAGGGCTTTTTCCGTCTTGCACATTGGAGCTTTGAAGTGCCGTTACCTTTACCATCGGAGTCTGTATTACTGAAGGATATGGAGACTTTATCGTTGCAGACGTTTACCTCGCTAGCGGGTATATTCACTATTCTTGCATTACCCGCTCTTCGGTTCCTCAAGATCGGTTTTGGTAGACGTGATTCATGGTCACACGAAGCTTTCCTGTCATTCATCTCACCATTTTCATCCACACTTTGTACCCTCCGTCTTGACAACCCGCCAGTCTCGGAGAGCAAACTCATTGAGTATCTTCGGCATCTTCCGTCACTTACCGAGCTTGGCCTCAGAGATCGGCCAGAGTTTGATTCAATTGGTGACTGCCTTGTGGGCGCATTGACCTATCGAGAGGACGACGATGAGGGAACCCCTACGTATTTGTGTCCCAAGCTTGAGAAGCTTGAGCTGTTCGGCGTTCATACGTGCGGAGACAAGTGCCTTGTAAATATGTTGGAGTCCAGATGGAGGCAACGAGCGCCTGTTACTCCGGAAATAGATGGATTTGTAAGTATCGGTCCTATCATTCATTTT
>Ga0137418_10006659_pt1 | contig 10622 bp, 8 predicted proteins | sample CZODoug3_1_2_16f_FD_122242 | JGI IMG/M metagenome (GOLD analysis project Ga0137418, IMG submission 122242) | Vadose zone soil fungal communities from Angelo Coast Range Reserve, California, USA - CZODoug3_1_2_16fungal (Hybrid Assembly) | ecosystem: Environmental > Terrestrial > Soil > Vadose... | reverse complement strand
TTGTACTTATCTGTTGGCGATCTGTCTCATTCATCTCGTCGTGCCCGGACTCGAGCGCGCATCGTGAAATGAGTCCGGATCAGACTGCATGCCGGAGGGACCGACCGGAGAGTCTGGGCGGCCTTCGTTCAACGCTGGCCGAACCTTTGGCGATCCATCGACGTACCGGGCACGACGGCACGCTGGGAGTGAAATCAGCCTTTTGTTCTGATTTCGTAACCTTGCTCACATTTGACGCTCCCAACGCCACCACCGCGCCGAAAATTCGCTGCACCTATCTTCATGAACCGTCATCCCCCTACTTACCAATTCGTGCCGAGGCCCATGGAGGGAAGAATGAATCGCCTGCTTCGCACAGTAGCCTTCTTCCTTATTTCCGTAGCTCTTGCCGATTCTCAAACCGCTGTTGTTACACGTAATGTGAATTTGCGACCAGATCCGTCAACAAACGGCGCCCCCATTGAAAAGCTCAAAGCTCAAACGCAAATTCAACTTCTTGAGACTGGACCAACGAACGGTTACTTGCATGTCAAGGTGAATGACGAGAGCGGCTGGGTTTGGAGCAAGAACGTACGGGTTCAACAAGCCACGTCGACGGCAATGGGCGGAGGGGAGACGGCAACCGAGAGTACCCCGGCAGCGGCGATTTCGTCCGCATGGGATAAGCCGGCCCCGCAGAGTGCCTCGTTCCAAAGCGATGAAGGTAATTGTGGTGAAACCGGCGACGGCGGGGATACGGATACGAACCGGCGCAAGAACAGAACTGATGCCCCGGCGTCTTATCACACAGTCACGTGGGATGCGATCAACCATCTCGACTATGCCAAACTCGCCCCGAAGCGTCGTAAGGATTGGACTTCTGCTCAACTCGCCACGATCACACCTTTTGAAGGCGCGGCGATCACCGTCGAAGGGTATCTCTACAAAGTGAAGGTAGAGAGCTCAAGTGCCAACGCTAAGAGCGGTGGTGAATCAACAAACTGCCATGCCAGACTGGCCAACGACGTGGACTGGCACTTGCCTCTCACGGATAGTGTGGGACAAGGGGAGAACGTCGCGATCATTGTCGAAACGACGCCTCGGGTTCGAAGACAGCATACACAGTGGACTACGGATCGACTGAAACCATGGTCAGCTCATATCGGCAGCAAGGCGAATGCGAGCTACAACAAGCAACAGGTCCGGATCAGCGGATGGTTGATGCTCGATCCTGAGCACCAGGACATGATCGATGAGGGTTTGCGTTCCACGCTTTGGGAAATTCATCCGATCACCAAGATCGAGGTGTGGGATAACGGACAATGGGTTGACTTGGACAATCCCTAAAGACTAAAAGAGCCAACGTATCCTGAGGCGCAGTCCTCTCCAGCGAGGTCGGGCGAGATGACGAAGAATATCGTGATCTGTTGCGACGGCACAGGCAACGAGTTCGGCGAAAGCAAGTCCAACGTCGTGAAGCTCTACAAGATGCTGGTCTACGACGCGTCGCAGATTGCCTACTACCACCCCGGGGTGGGAACGATGGGGGCGCGAAATGCGCTTACTGGAATCAGTAAGCGGTGGACCAAAGTGATCGGCCTCGCATTCGGGTATGGAATCTCCGACAACATCGCGGATGCGTACCAATTCCTCATGCGGACATTTCAGCCAGAGGACACGCTGTATGTCTTCGGTTTTAGTCGAGGAGCCTACACCGCACGGGCGCTCTGCGGAATGCTGCGCATCATTGGGCTGCTACGCGAGGACAATGAGGGTTTGATTCCGTACTCGATTCGAATGATTAAGCAGAAAAAAATTGACTTCGCGGTTGCTGCTGACTTCAAGAAGACTTTTTGCCGCGAATGTAAACCGCATTTCGTTGGAGTCTGGGACACTGTCAGCTCGGTCGGTTGGGTCTACAACGTTGCACATTTTCCAGGTACGAAAGCGACCCACAACCCTGACCTGAACGTTGTACGGCACGCGATTTCAATTGACGAACGCAGGGCGTTCTTTCGGCAAAACTTGTTCGGCACTCCACACGACCCTCAGCAAGACATAAAGGAGGTTTGGTTCGCAGGAGTGCATTCAGACGTGGGCGGGAGCTATCCCGAATCAGAGAGCCAGCTCTCCAAGATCGCTCTGCAGTGGATGATCTGTGAGGCAGAAGTTGTGGGTCTTCGAGTAGACCAGAACCGAAAGGCTGACATTCTTGGAGGGAAGCCGCCGTACGTGGTACCGGACCCTCTTACGAAAAACCAGCACCAGTCCCTTCGCGGTCTCTGGTGGATCGCCGAGCTATGGCCGAAGGTAGTTCAGGTGGAGACCTCTCCGGAAGTATGGTCGAAGCGTCTTCGCGTGAATCTTGGGCGTCGCCGCTGGATTGCGCCAAGTTCCCTCGTCCATACCTCGGTGGAGCGGAGGCTGGCAGATGAGAGCCTTGGGTATACCCCCAGCAATCTCCCCGCAGAGCGTCTGGTTAGTGCAGACGCGGAGAAGCTTTTGGCCAATCGGATTGCGGGCCAGGATGTGTGACAAACGCCCCCAAAAAGCAGAGATGGCGCAACGGGGGGAGGTGGTGCCTGTCGCCCAAGAATACTCCGGCTGCGCCATCAGAGGAACAAACGACCACAAGAGCCGCATAGTTCCTTCTCATCTTCCTAAGAGATTACACCGCTGGCCTATTTGCTTGACTGTTCAAAATTGCACACTTTGGGTGAAATAGAGATCTCGGAGAACGACGGACGCCGCCCTAGACGTCCTTGCAGTATGGCAAATATTCCAGCAGAACAGGAAATTTGTCGCTGGGGTTTGCTCCGGCCGGCATGAACAGGTTTGCGCCAATCGGACGCCGGCATTCATCGGAATCCAGAATATTCGATTCGCACGCCGTAGCGCCTAGAGGTTGAAGTCCGCCGTGCCGGTTCAGAATCGGAACCGCAATGACAAACAGAACCGTACAAGCGATTTCTCGAAGTTTCTTCTTCGGCACTCCGCATGTTCAGCGAGCTTACTTTCATTTAGCCGCTTTCTGAACCACGTTCTCAGCGCTCACTTGCGTCGGGTCGTGGTCGTAGTATTCGTACGCCGACATCGGTTTTTCGTAATTGAGCGTCCAGGGCCGTTGCTCGGCGGGTAACCTGCCCAACACTCGCGCCATCTCTCGGATGTGTGAAGCTACCGAACCGCAACATGCGCCGATGTAGTTGATCCCGTCATCTTTCGCCCGTTGCGCATAGGCCGCCTTCTCCTTGCGGCTGAGTTGCAGTGGGTCGAGCTCAAACGGAAACTGCGGCAGGCTGGTGAAGTCCGGCTTGTCCTTCGGGGTCCGATAGGCCACAGGTTGCGCTGCGATGAACGTGTTCGGCACCGCTTTGCGCATTTGTTCGAGTGGCTCGAGCATGTGCTCTGGCGGCCGCAGACAATTCATGCCCACGATATCGGCTCCCGCGTCAACCAATTCACGCGCCGCATCTGCCGCACTCTTTCCTTCCGCCGTTCTATTTTCGTTCTCGAAACATATCGTGACCATTACGGGCAAGCCGGTCTTCTTGGCTCGCTCGACCGCGATCAACGCTTCTCCCAGCCAGCAAAACGTCTCGCCCATAATGAACTCCACCCCGGCCGACACCTGGATTGCCAGTTGCTCGTCAAACCTCTTTCTCACCCGGTCCTTGGCCGATGGACTGTCGGGCTCGTACATCCATGTGAGGCTCAGGTTCCCTGCCACGATCGGGTGACCGTTTTCCAGTAATTCGCGGCCGGTATGTATCGTAGAAATTTTTCCGGTCGCTACGCATTTCAAGATGGCCGCGATATAACCGGCCTGCCGGGTGGCGGCCGCCAAGACACGCCTGTGGCCATCGTGCGACTGCGTTGCGAAATCGGGATCCGCGCGCTTCCGGGGCAGCCGATATTCGGAGATGGCGGAGGCGTCAGCCCGCGATCGCGCCCACCACAGACACCCGCACGCTCAGAGTACCGAAATCAACTCCCGCGACTGTCGCGCCATTCGTTGGTCCTAGTTCCGGTGCCAATGCATCTGCCATCCCAGATATCGCACCGCGGCCTCGTGCACCGCGGCGGCCGTGGTCGAGAAGTTCGCCGCCACGTGATGCTCAAAACCGTTCTCGCAGATGTAATGCAGCAGTTTCTGCAATTCCGCAATCTGCACCACGCCCACGCCGCCAAACGTGTTCAGCGAATCACTGGTGAATGAGCCTTCGCCCACGTATCCGCGAATGACTCCGGCGGTGTCGTCGGTTGAGAAGCGCGCAAAGCTCATTGCCCCCGGTTTCACCCGGCCTACAACCGTACCGAAGGTGTTGTCCTTGCCAACGGTCCCAGCGATGATTTCCTGGAAATCCATTCGCACATCCTGAAAGAAATGCTTGGGCAGGTTGCTGCAGTGGAAGCAGACAGCCTTATTGGGGTCGTCCCCGTAATTATTGTTCCAGTCGAGCAGCGCACTCGGTGTTTCCGAAGCCAGAGCCAGCGCGTGCATGCTCAGCGTTCCGCATACATCCACCTCGCAGGCTGCGGGCAATAAATTGTTGCTCATCATGCTCATGATGGTGCAGGGAACAACGCCGAAGTACTCTTCCATAGCCGTCCAGCACTGCACCGCGCTGACCTTCACGTCGGTTGCCTTCATCCAGTCGTCGATGACGTAGCCAAGTTTCGCCATCTTGAGCAGCGCCGATTCCGGCACTCCGCTCGTGGTGACGTACTGGCGAATCTCCGCCAGCTTGCCCTGCACTCCGGAATGATCGTCTTTCAGGCGGGCAATGCGGCCAAGAATCTCCGACAGGTCCACGGTCTCGGTCGTGATGCCGTTCGCTTCAAGAAGTTTTTCGCTGTAGCGCACCGTGTTGAAGGCCGCGGGACGCGCCCCAATGCTGCCTAAGCGCAGGTTCCGCATTCCGTTGACCACACGGCAAACAGCGGCAAACCATGCCAGGTCTCTCTGAAAGTCTTCCGAATCCGGACTCACAGTGTGCAGCCGGGTCAGCGAATAGGGAACCGCATACTGCCGAAGGTTGTTGCACGCGGACATCTTTCCGCAAAAGCTGTCACGCCGGTGGAGAATGGTCATTTTGGAAGCATCGTCGGGGGTTGCCTGCACGAGCACCGGAATGTCCAGCCTGGCCAGCCGCAACGTGTCGGCAATCGCGCGTTCGTCGCCGAAGTTGGGCAGCGATACGATCACTCCATCCAGCCGCTCCCGGTTGTTCTGAAACAACGCCGCGCACCGTTTGGCCTCCTGGTGCGTTTCCACCGCGCCGTGTTTACTGTCCTCGCTACCCAGCACCACGCAATCCATGCCGGCTTTCGCCAGCGCCCGGATCATCTCTTCGCGTCCAGCTTTAGCCAACTGGTCGGGGAAGAATCCGCGATTTCCAATAATGACGCCCATCGTCATCTTTTTTTTTGCCCCCATCGGAATACCTCTCTTCTATGATTCGGAGAAATTAAGGATTACCAGCCATCCGCGCACGTTCCCGCGGGGGAGAAAAACGCAGGCTAAAAAATATGCCAAGAATCAGCAACAGCGCGCCCCACCAAACATTGGCGTGCAAATCGTAGAGCACAACCCGATTCTCCGGCGGATACACCACCTCGTAGATCCCCCTGCCGAAGATCACCGCTCCATTCACAGCCAGAGACACACCGATGAAGAACCAAATCGACAACGATCCACCGGATTTCATCGTTTCCCCCTTACCAGAAAATGATCTGCAAAATCACAAACCCAATCGCCACGATTACCCCCCAGAACAGGGGGCTGTGCCAGATCGAAACTTTTTCCTCGTGCGGAATCGGCGTCAGACCATAGACCAGGCTAGTCAGCTCCGCGTCCGGCTTGGGCTTGGTTAACAGACTGACCACCACCGTGACCACCAGACAAATCAACCCGCACCACAACGCGCGAAACATGTTCTGCGCCTGATCCTGCGCCTGAGATGATAGGGCCACATACTTCACCGCCCCGGGATCAACCTTCACCCAGATATACATGCCGACCGAAGACATGGTCCCGGCTAAAAGTCCCCAGAAGCCGCCCGCGGGCGTGGCCCGTTTCCACAACATGCCCAGGATCACCGTGCCAAACAGCGGAGCGATAAAGAAGCTGAACAGAGCCTGCACGTAGTCCATGATGCTTTGAGCGTTCATCACCAGGTAGGCCGTCCCGATGCTGACCGCGACGCCCAGCAGGGTGCACCAGCGCCCCATTCGGACTTTCGATTCATCCGATGCGTTCTTATCGATCAAGGCGCCGTAGATGTCATAGGTCCAAACGGTGGCGAAGGCACTGACGTTGCCCGCCATGCCGGACATGAACCCGGCAATCAGTGCGGTAACCCCGAGGCCCAGCAGACCGGGGCCGCAGTAGCGCGCTAGCATCAGCGGCAGAACTTCGTCGAAGCTGTGCAGGCCCTGTGCTCGTCCCGCGTCCGACCAGGCGAGATCACCGGGAACCAGTCTCAGCAGATTGCCATGGGGATCGCGCAGCAGAGCCAGCCCCAGCAGACCGGGAAGGATGACGATGAACGGGACCATCATCTTGAAAGCCGCTCCGATGATGGGCGCCAGTTTGGCCGACCGCAGGTCCTTCGCCGACAGGACGCGCTGCACGACCAGGAAGTCGGTGGTCCAGTATCCCATGGAGATGACCGCCCCTAGTCCGAACACGATGCCGACCCAGTTGATCCCCATCGGATTGTTCCCAAAGTCGCCCAGGGTCGACCATACGTGGGTATATGCGCCCGGGTTAGGCACATGTTGCTCGGTGAGATTCTTGAGAATTTGAGCCTTCAGGCCGCTCCAGCCGCCCGCTTCCACCAATCCCAGGATCGGTATCAGCAACGCGCCCGCCCAAATCAGAAAGAATTGCAGCACCTCATTGAAGATTGCCGACCGCAGGCCACCGAGCGCGACATAAGCAGCAACCGTAATTGACGAAACCCAAATGCTGAAATGAATGTCCCATCCCAGCACCACTCTCATAACCACAGCCATGGCGTACATGTTGATACCGCTCATTAACACGGTCATGAGAGCGAACGAAATCGAAGACAGGGCCTGGCTACCGCGTCCAAAACGCAGGCTGAGATATCCGGGAACCGAGTGGGTCCTGCAGATGTGGTAGAACGGCATCATCACTAGGGCCAGGAACAACATGGCGGGGATGGCACCGATCCAATACCAGTGGGCCGCAAGGATGCCGTACTTATAGGCATTGCCAGCCCAGCCCATAAGTTCGAGCGATCCCAGATTCGCCGACAGGAATGCCAGTCCCGCCACCCACGCCGTCATTTCCCGTCCGGCCATAAAAAAATCTTCGCCGGTGTTGGCCCGTTCTTTCAGATACAGGCCAATCGCCAGTACCAGTGCAAAGTAAAAGACAATAATGACGAGGTCGACTGGCGACAGATGTACCAGCGTGGATCCGACCAGCAATGCGAGGGTGGGAGTCATTTATCTTTCACCTGTCCGTGGTAGGCCCCGTGCCCATGTTTACGAAGGAAATGCTTGTCATGGAGTTCGCTGGCGATCGGTTGGACGTCCCCGGCAAGGGTCACGGTGTAGTAAGCCATTCGCGCCATCGACTCCAGTATGACGGCCTTGTGTGCGGCGGCGGTCGCCGTTGGCCCCCAGCAGAATGGACCGTGCCCTGCCACCAGAACCGCTGGCACCGATTTAGAATCGAGATTTTGCAAGAGGCGGCAGATGACGATCCCCGTGTTCTTTTCGTAATCCCCAGCGATCTCATCGGGCGTTAAACAGTTCGTGCCCGGAATCTCTCCATGAAAATAGTCGCCGTGGGTGGTCCCGAGACAGGGAATCGGCCGCTGCCCTTGGACCCACGACGTGGCACATTCGGAGTGGGTGTGAGGCACACCGCCTGCATCCGGGAAATTGTTGTAAATTTCCAGGTGGGTGGCCAGGTCGGAAGATGGGCGGAAGGTGGCTTCGACGATTTCACCGTCGAGTTTGTTAATGACCATGTGTTCCGGTGCCAGTTCGTGGTAGGGCACGCCGCGCGGTTTGATTGCGACACCAGTGACTGTACACCCAAGACGAGAGATGAAAAGGTAGACGACTGAAGAAGAGACAGGTGGGGCAACTCGACTAACCTTGGCATTATGAATTGGAATTCGCCTCATGGGTACGTCAGTATAGCGGAGCGCCCTCCCTGGACACGTCTTCGGCTTGCCGGGACAATCGTTACGTCCCGTGCCTGATTCACAGAGGAGGGAATATCCCGTTTCTCGGAATCGATGTCGGTACCAGCGGGACCCGTGCTCTGATCATGGACGAACACGGAAGAGTGGTTGCGTCCGGAACAGAAGATCACGAGCCGTTCGCCACCCCTCACAAGGGTTGGGCGGAGCAGGATCCCCGGGATTGGTGGAGAGCCTTCCGCCAGGCCGTGGGCCTCGCGCTGCACAACGCGGGCATCGCCGGAGATCAGATCGCTTGTGTCGGTTTCTCCGGGCAAATGCATGGAGCGGTCCTGCTGGACGCTCAGGACGAGGTGGTACGGCCCGCCATTATCTGGTGCGACCAACGCACGGAACGGCAAGTCCAAGAACTGTCAAATCTGTTCGGTGTAGATCGGCTTATTCGCCTGACTTGTAATCCTCCTCTCACAAATTTCACTCTGCCGAAGCTGCTTTGGGTTCGCGAAAACGAACCGCAAAACTGGCAACGTGTGACACGAGTCATGTTGCCCAAGGACTGCGTACGCTTCCGGCTCACCGGCGAAAGTGCCGTCGACGTGGCGGACGCTTCCGGAACGCTTCTGCTCGATGTCGCCAAGCGGACTTGGTCTTCCGAGATATTGAGCAGGACCGGACTCGAGAAACAACTGCTTCCCACCTTGTGGGAGTCTCCGGAGGTTTGCGGACGAATATCTCCCCACGGCGCTGCGGCGACCGGCCTGCGGGTAGGAACTCCCGTCGTGGCCGGTGCGGGGGATCAGGCGGCGGGAGCGGTCGGAATGGGAATCGTGAGCCCGGGCGCTGTTAGTGCAACCATTGGCACATCCGGGGTGGTCTTCGCCGCCACCGAAACTCCGGCGCTCGATCCGCACGGGCGAATTCACACCTTTTGCCACGCCATCCCCGGGTGCTGGCATGTGATGGGCGTCACGCAGTCCGCGGGCTTGTCTCTACGTTGGTTTCGAGATCGCTTCGGCGCGGGGTTGGAGAATGGGCGCGATGCCTACGAGTGCTTGACTGAAGAAGCTGCGGCCGCGCCAGCCGGTGCCGATGGTGTTTTCTGGCTCCCCTACCTGATGGGCGAACGTACTCCCCACTGCGACCCGAAGGCTCGCGCTGCCCTGATTGGACTCTCGGCAACCCACACGCGCGCTCACGTGATCCGCGCTCTTCTCGAAGGCGTGGCCTTCAGCCTTCGAGACAGTCTCACCATCTTTCGCGAGATGAACCTGCCCTTGGAGCACATTCGACTAGGTGGAGGTGGGGCTCGGTCAAGCTTGTGGCGCCAGATTCAGGCCGATGTATATGGATGCACAGTCGAAGTCCTGCAAGCGGAACAGGGAGCTGCGTACGGGGCAGCGATCCTGGCCGGAGTTGGAGCACGCAATTGGGGATCCGTCGATGAAGCCTGCGCCGCAATTATTCAGGTCGCTCATCGGATCAGGCCACACCAGCCGCATGCGGCAGTTCTCCAACGGGCCTATCAAAGATATCGCAAGATTTACCCCGCCTTGCGCGAAGTGTTGCAGGACATTGACACCGACGCAGACACCCCACCGGCAGCAACCTTAGCGCCATGAAACGACGGACGCGCGAGTCAAAGGTTTCTACAAAAAAAACCTACTGGGTTGAGAACCTGTATACCGTTTCGCTGCGATAGGTGCAGCCCGGCCGCAAAAATTCGGGTGGCTTAGGGCATCGGGGTAGTGTTGCGCCTCAAGGCAGAAGCCGGAGTGGTTAACGTAACCCTAAGTCCGAGCAAAATGAATAACTTCCGTCGCCTGTGGAGCCCGGGCCAAGCGCGCCACGGATGGGACTCCATGGTGCGGCGTGGCCTAGAATGTCCAACCAGGGGAAAGATAGGGCAAAGCCACTATGGCGATCTCTAGAGATGGTGGGCAAGTCGAATCAAACATTGCGCGGGCTTGGACTTTGCCCGCGAGCGTTTATACCGATCCGGGAGTACATACTGCCGAAAAAGAAAAAATTTTTGGATCTACTACTGAGTTCCAGTTGATGGAGTTGTAGTGGATGGCTGGTTTGATTTCCATGCGTTGCCTCCCATGTGGTGTCCACGCATTCCATGTTCACCGCCAAGCAGTTTTCCTAGTTGCATTGGATGGCCTTGAGAAGTGTTTAACACTTTGCCGTTTCCTGCGTCTACTATTACAGAGTAGATGTTTGTACCATCAAACACACTAAAACTGTAGACAACAGATCCTTGGATCACTGTCAAGCTTCCGCCTATCACCTGTCCATTAGTTACAGCGCCTGCAGCAGTGTTTGCCGCATCGGTGAACTTTGTATGGACACTAGATAAAAGCATCTGTTGAAGATTAACAGATCCTTGTATCTGTGGTGGTGTAGTAGGGGAAGTTGTCCCTGAAGTTGTTCCAGCAGTCTGTGCATATGCTAATG
>Ga0137418_10006657_pt1 | contig 10628 bp, 10 predicted proteins | sample CZODoug3_1_2_16f_FD_122242 | JGI IMG/M metagenome (GOLD analysis project Ga0137418, IMG submission 122242) | Vadose zone soil fungal communities from Angelo Coast Range Reserve, California, USA - CZODoug3_1_2_16fungal (Hybrid Assembly) | ecosystem: Environmental > Terrestrial > Soil > Vadose... | reverse complement strand
CACCACGCGCCCGGCCGGCGGCCTCGCCGGACCGGCGATCGTCTCGAACGGACCGTCGAAGCCGTCGAGGATCCGATCGAACTTGACGCCCATCTGGAACGCCAGCGTCCAGCCCGCGTTGTCGTAGGGCGGCGTCGGCGGCGCGCCGGGGTACGGAATGTCGTCGGGATGATCCTGCGGCTCGAACATGTCGAGCACGTGCGGCCTGAACGCCTGGTTCGTCTTGACGACGAACGAGCCCGCGGGATAGCGCGTGCCGTTGACCGCAAACGGCGCCGTGGCGCGCATGACCGTGACGCCGCTGAGCAGCAGCGTGTTGACGAACTTGGTCGCGGTGAGAAAGTCGGGCTGGTCCGCGCTCAGGATGTAGCCGCGCGCATCGCGCGACTGCGGCTCCCGGGTCCGGCGATGCGGCGTCAGCGTCCACGTGTCGCGGCTGCCGCGCTCGATCGAGTTCTTCCCCATCCGGTACATGTTGAAGAGCAGCGTCTCCCGATAGCGCGAGGCCGCGTCGAGCACCGCGCGGTTGGCCGTCAGCTCGTAGTCGATCGCCTGCCGGAAGCGCCACCGCTGCGGCGCGATCGGAAACGGCAGGTCGGCGCTCGGCACCTGGCGCTCGGCGACGAACGGGATGTCCACGGGCGTCGGGTTGCCGATCGCTTCCGTGAGGAGGCCGATCTGGTTGTGAAAGTACGCGGTCGTCCGCAGCCCGCCGTTCCACCACGTCGAGTACGTCGAGCCGCGGCGCATCGTCACGCCGGCCTTGCCTTCCGCGGCGAATCGCCCGTGCATCGCCGCGCCGAGCTGGTCGATGCCGAGCGGAATGAGCGGATCGAACACGTAGTTGAACGGATCGCGGAACGGCGGCGCGAACATCACGGTCCCGGCGGGACCGGACTGGTGATGGTCGTAGACGATCTGGGGGAACCACTCCTTGTAGAGGACGCGGTTCATGTTGATCGTCTCCGCCTGCGTGGACATGTAGAAGTCGCGGTTGTCGTCGTGCCCCGTGTACTTCTGGTAGAGGCGCGGCAGGCCGGCGAGCGTCCGCTTCGCCGGCTCCGGCTCGCGCATGTACCAGTTCGCGGTCAGTTCCTCTCCGTCGGGATTGCAGTTGACGAGCAGGACGATGTCGTCGCGCAGGAACCGCAGGGTCTCGTCGTCGTTGCGGCTGACGAGTTGATACGCCGTTTCGACGAGCTGCTGCGTTCCGAGCACCTCGGTCGCGTGAAGCCCGCCGTCGATCCAGACGATCGCCTTGCCGGCCGCCGCCAGCGCGCGGGCCTGATCGTCGCCAAGTGTCTCGGCGCGCGCGAGGCGCCTGGAGATGTCCTTGTAGCGATCGAGCGCGCGGATGTTCTCCGGCGCGGAGACGATCGCCATCCACTGCGTCCGCCCTTCTTCCGACCGGCCGATGTCCACGAGCGACATCCGATCGGACTCGGCGTCGAGCTTCTTCCAGTACGCCTCGATCTGCGTGTAATTCGCCAGGACGTAGTCGTCGCCGATGTCGAAGCCGAACTGCGCCTTCGGCGAGGTCACCGCCGCGATCGGTGATTGCGTACGCGGTGAAGCCGCGCAGACGAGGAGCAGCGCGAGCACGCATACGACGGACCGACGGATGTTGATCACCGCGCGTCGATCATAGCCCTCCGCGCGAGCCGCGTGGCTGCAATGTGCAATCGCGTGTACCCTGACATCTGTCCCCGATGAAGATCGCGACATGGAACGTGAACGGCATTCGCGCGCGGCAGGCCGAGCTGCAGGACTTCATCGAGCGCGAGACGCCCGACGTCCTCTGCCTGCAGGAGATCAAGGCCGCCATCGACCAGTTGCCGGTGTGGCTCTGCGAGCTCGAAGGCTACTGGTGCTACTGGCACGGCGGCAAGGGCTACTCGGGCGTCGGGCTGCACGTGCGCAAGGCGACGCATCCCGACCGGCCCGTGTTTCAGCATCCCGAGTTCGACTACGAGCACCGCATCGTCACCGCGGAGCTCCCGCAGGCGACGGTTGCGTCGATCTACGTGCCGAACGGCGGCAAGGACTTCCCCGCGAAGATGCGCTTTCTCGAGGCGATGGACGCCTACGCCGCCGGGTTCGCGTCGGCGGGCCGTCCGCTCGTCATGTGCGGCGACCTGAACGTGGCGCGGACCGACATGGACGTGCATCCGAAGGAGCGGAAGCCGCGCGCCATCGGCCAGCTGCCGGAGGAGCGCGCGCTCATCGAGCGGATCGTCAGCCGGGGCCTCGTGGACGTCCATCGCACGCTGGATCCCGACAACGCCGACCTGTTCACCTGGTGGGCGCCGTGGCGCAACATGAAGCAGCGCAACATCGGGTGGCGGCTCGATTACGTGCTGGCGGCGCGGTCGATCGCCGATCGGGCCGCGTCGTGCGTCGTGCAGCGTGAGGTGGGAACGAGCGACCACGGGCCCGTGGTCGCCGTGTTTGGGTAGGGCGGGTCCTTTTGGACCCGCCTTCTATTCCTCGGCCGAGCGCTTGATCTCGGCCATCTGGTTGCCGAGGCGATCGAGCTCGTCGGAGTCGAGCACCGCCCGGGCTTTCTTGAAGAGCTCGCTTTCCTCTTCGTCCATGTGGTGCTCGACGTTCTCTTTCAGCACCTTGACCTTCGCCTTCCACAGGTCGGTCTCGGGCGGCACGTCGAGCAGCTCATCGAGAATGATGTCGGCGACGTGGTGCTCTTCGTACCCCTCGAGCACGATTTCGCGCGCCTTCTTCTCGTCGCGAAGCCGCGGGTAGAGGACTTCCTCTTCCATCCGCTCGTGCGCCACCAGCTCGGTGCGCAGGTGGTCCATGCACGTCTCGCGGTCCGCTCCCTGCGCGTCGAGCGTCTGCTCGAGCAGTTTCTTCAGCCGCTTATGGTCTTGCTTGATCAGGTCCAGAGCGTCCATGACGCAGGCGTTTGCAACCGCTATGCCTCGACCTTTGACCATGTGTCGGCGAGCTCATCACCCGCGGCGAGGTGATTGAGGACGAAGTCGGCCTGCCTGAAGGCCTCCCGGAGCAGCGCCGCGTCGAGCGGGCGGCCGGCGTCGCGACACTGCCGCGTCGCCTCGACGCGGACGAGCGCGAGCGCGGCCTCGAGACCACGAACGATCGTCAGGAAGCCGTGCCCCTGGTACGCGGTCCACGACGCGAACGCCTTCGCGGCGAGGTACCGCTTCAGCGGCGCGTTCCACGCGTTCCACCGGGGCCGCACATCGCGCACGTATGCGGCGGCAAGGTCGCGCGTATCCGGCTCCGGCCGCCAGTCGTCGGGGACCGCCTGCATCGCCTCGGCGTAGTCCGCGAGGCTCGAGTCGAGCGCCGCGGGGACGGCGCCGGCGGCGCCGCCGCGTGGAAGCTGCGCGATGGCGTTCGTGATGGCGTACGCGGTCACCGGCGCCACGGATTGCACGATGCCCGCATCGCGCGCGAGCGTCGCGATCACGCTTTCCGGTGAGAGCCCCGGCTCCGCGCAGCGCGCGACCATGTGCCGTTCCCACGCGCCGTAGCTGTCGGCGTCCGCCAGCACGCCGGGGCGCAGCAGCGGCGGCCAGTCCTCGTCCGTCACGACGAGACCCTCGTATGCCGCGTCCGGAAACGCCGGCGGCGACTCCACGATCTCGATCGGCACGTCCTCGCGAAACAGCGATGCCGCGGCCGTCGGACAGTAATGCGTCAGCGAGATGAACGTGCCGCGCGCATCCCGCACCGCGAGGCGTGGAAAGTCCCGGCATGTCGCCGGCAGCATCGGTTCGCCGAGATCGCGATGGATCGCGCAGAGGCCGGAGTGACGGTGATAGAAGACGCAGTCGCCGCTCGCCGTTCGCGCGACCATGGCCGCGGCGCCGTCCGGCAGGTCGTCCTCGACAACCAGCGCCGGAGAGTGCTGATCAGCCTGGCCCGGAGGCGCAACCCGTCCGGACCCGAGCGCTTCGTCGAGCGAGCGATACAGCGGGAGCTCGACGGGTACGTCCCAGTCAGCGGTACAGCACGCGCCCGAGTGGCGGCACTTGTAGTCCGCGTGCATGCTCAACGCGAACACTTTCCGCGCGAGCGGCTCATCGTCGCGCTTCAGCTCATCTTCGCGCTTCGGTGAGGGAGCCCGCATCCATCGCAGGATACCCGAGGACCATCCTTTGCACCCGGTTCTCCTCCATGAGACCGATTGCCCTGCTGTGCTGCGCCCTGTCGTTCGCCGCCGCCAGGCCAACCGCGCCCGTCGTCAGCGAAGTGCTCGCGACGCAGGTGGCGCTCGACCGCGCCGGCTTCTCGCCGGGCGAGATCGATGGACGCACGGGGAAGAACCTCGAGCGCGCGCTCGACGCGTTCAAGCAGTCGCACGATCAGCCGTTGTCGCTGCTCGGCGATGTCGCGCCGCTGACGGAGTACACGCTCACCGACGCCGACGTCGCGGGACCGTTTACTCCCGACATCCCGGCGAATCTTCCGGACCAGGCCGCGCTCGATGCGCTGAACTACCGGACGCCGCTCGAGGCGCTCGCCGAACGTTTTCACAGCAGCCCCGCGCTGCTGCAGCAGCTGAATCCGCAGGCGAAGTTTCAGCAGGCCAGCGAGACCATCACGGTGCCGAACGTGGCGCCGTTCGTTCCCACCTCGTCCGTCCAGACCGCCTCGACTCGACCGGCATCGCCTCCGTCATCCGCTTCGCGCGGGTCAGCCCGACCGGCCTCACGCGACCAATCCGCCTCACGCGCCCCGGCTGCTTCGGACATCACGGTCTACGTGACGAAGGGCACCAGCGCGCTGACCGTGGAGGATGCGAGCGGGAAGATTCTGATGCACGCGCCCGTGACGAGCGGCAGCCTCCACGATCCGCTGCCGATCGGCATGTGGAAGGTGACCGGCGTCCAGCGCAACCCGAAGTTCCATTACAACCCGGACCTCTTCTGGGACGCCACGCCCGGCGACCGCAAGGCGACGCTGCAGCCCGGCCCCAACAACCCCGTCGGCATCGCCTGGATCGACCTGTCGAAGCCGCACTACGGCATTCACGGCACGCCCGAGCCGTCGAAGATTGGCCATGTCGAATCGCACGGCTGCGTCCGGCTGACGAACTGGGACGCCGATCGTCTTTCGCAGCTGGTCAGGCCTGGAACGCCGGTGGTGTTCAGGGAATGAGACGAGTTGACCGGCGGCGGGCGGAGCGGCTGCGCAGGCGCGCGCTCGGCATCGGCTTGAGCTTCGCCGTCGGCGCGCTCGCCGCGACCGCATTGATCGCGCACAACGAGAAGCCCTCGCCGACGCTCGAGCCCGCCATCGTGGCCACCTCCGGCGTGGCCGCGCCCGAAGTGGTCGCTCTCCGCGCCACCGTCGTTCCGCGCTCGACGGCGGTGGAGGCGACGCCGGCGCCGCTCGGCGACGCCATCGGCGCGCTGACGAAACGCCAACTCCTGATCCCGGTCAAGGGCGTCAGCGCCTCCGCGCTCCAGGATACCTTCGACGATGCGCGCGCGATCGGACGGCGGCACGACGCGATTGACATCATGGCGCCGCGGGGCACCGAGGTGCGCGCGGTCGATGACGGAGCGATTGCGAAGCTGTTTACGAGCAACGCTGGAGGGCTGACGATTTACCAGTTCGATCCCACGCAAACCTTCTCCTACTACTACGCCCACCTCGACCGCTACGCGCCCGGGCTCGCGGAACATCAGCCGGTCAGCCGCGGCCAACTGCTCGGGTACGTCGGCAGTACCGGGAACGCATCGGAGAACGCGCCGCATCTCCATTTCGCAATTGCACGTCTCGGCACGGATCACGCGTGGTGGAAGGGCGACCCGATCAATCCATATCCCCTGCTGGCCAAGTAGGTTACCGAAAGTACACAACTATTACAGTCGGCTGCGGCCCTGCTTGTTATCGTTCTACGGCTCTTTCTACCGATAACAACAGTGGAGGATCGATTCGTGGTGCAGCCGACGCTCATGTACGGACGCAAGTATCAAAAGGGAGTGAATGGGGTCACCGCCATCGCGATGGCCGCGTTTCACGTTGGCGCGGTCGCCGCGTTCTTTTTCGTGACGAAGGGCGCGCTGCTGGCGGCGTTGATCCTGTACTTCGTCGCCGGCATGCTCGGCATCGGCATGTCGTATCACCGCCTGCTCACGCACCGCGGCTACAAGACGTACAGGTGGGTGGAGTACTTCCTCACCTTCTGCGGCACGCTGGCGCTCGAGGGTGGGCCCATCTTCTGGGTCGCGACGCACCGCATCCATCATCAGAAGTCCGACCGTGAAGGCGACCCGCACACGCCGCGCGAGGGAACGTGGTGGGCGCACATGGGATGGATCCTCACCGGCGAGGGCCTTCATCACGACGCGGCGGTGCTCTCGAAGTACTGCCCGGACCTCTGCCGCGACCGCGTTCACGTCTTCCTCTCCAACTGGCACTGGATGTCGAACGTCGTCGTCGGCTTCGCGCTGCTCGCGTTCGGCGCAATCCCCTACGTGCTCTGGGGCATCTTCTTCCGCACGACGTTCGGCCTCCACTCCACCTGGCTGGTGAACTCGGCGACGCACCTCTGGGGGTCGCGCCGGTTCAAGACGCGCGACGACTCGACCAACAACTGGTGGGTCGCGCTCATCACCTTCGGCGAGGGGTGGCACAACAACCACCACGCGCACCCGGTGTCCGCCCGCCACGGCCTGGCGTGGTACGAACTGGACTTGAACTGGATCGGGATCAGCACGCTGCGCAGCCTCGGGCTGGCATGGGACGTCAAGGTGGCGAAGATCGCGCACGTCGTCACGACGGAAGATGCGGTGATGCCGGCCGAAGAAGCGGTGGCCTGAGCAATTCAAAATTCAAAATTCAAAATGCAAACAGTGAGTTGTTTGCAGCGGAGGGGTGAAAAGCGTAGCGCTGTTCACCCCTTTCGTTCGTACAGGGGTACGGTTTGAATTTTGAATTTTGCATTTTGAATTGCCTAGAATGACTCCGTGACCCGTCGCCAGAAGGCGATCGCGTTTTTCGTCGCCCTGTGCGTCCTGCTCGTGGCGGGCGCGATCTCGCTGAACATCGGCTGGATCGTCATCACCGCCGAGAGCGCGCGGCTCCGCGTGCTCGTCTTCGGCATCATCACGTTCGGCCTGATCATCGCCGGGCTGATCGTCTACACCGTGTTCCTCGTGCTGGAAATCCGGCGGAACGAGGACCACGACACCTTCATCAACTCGGTCACCCACGAGCTCAAGACGCCCATCGCGTCCATCCGCCTCTACCTCGAGACGCTGCAGTCGCGCGCGCTGAACGACGAGCAGCGCCGCGGCTTCTACGACGTGATGCTGGCCGACGCGGACCGGCTCAACCGCACTGTCGAGCAGGTGCTGCGGGCCGGCGTCGCGAGCCACAAGCCGAAGGTGATCGCGCGCGCCCCCGTGGACATGTCGGCGCTGGCGCGCGAATGCATGGACCTCGCGGTCGCGCGGCATCACCTCCAGCCGGGTGCCATCGCGCTCGAATCGCACGACGAGGGGCCGTTGATGGTTCGCGGTGACGCCGAGGAACTGCGCACCTCGCTCACCAACCTGCTCGACAACGCGGTGAAGTACTCGAGCGACGCCGTGCGGGTGACGGTGTCGGTCGCCGCTCCCTCACCGGACACGGTCTGGGTGCGGGTGCAGGACCGCGGCGTCGGCATCCCGCGCAAGCAGCTGAAACGGATCTTCCGCCGCTTCTATCGCGTCCAGATGCGCGGGTTGAAGCAGGTCAAGGGCACCGGTCTCGGCCTGTACATCGTCCGGTCGATCGCGCGCGCGCACGGCGGCCGCGTCTTCGCGCAGAGCGAGGGGGAGGGGCGCGGCGCGACGTTCACCCTCGAGCTCCCACGCCTCGCCTCATGAAACGGAGCCCGGATCCTGGATCCCGGGTCCCGGCCGGGATCCGCCCATGAGCCGCATCCTCGTCGTCGAAGACGAGCAGCACATCGCCGACGGCCTTCGCTTCAACCTCGAAGCCGAGGGGCACGACGTGGTCGTCTCGGCCGACGGCGAGCTTGCGCTCGCGTTCGTCCTCGACGAGAAACAGGCGTTCGACGTCATCGTGCTCGACGTGATGCTGCCGGGGCGCGACGGCTTCTTCGTCGCGTCCGCGCTTCGGTCGGCGGGACAGTTCCTGCCGATCCTGATGCTCACCGCGCGCAACCGGCCGGAAGACGTGTTGAAGGGGTTCGAGGCCGGCGCCGACGACTACCTGGCAAAGCCGTTCGAGCTCGCGATTCTCATCGCCCGCATCAACGGGCTGCTGCGGCGGCGGCGCTGGAACGAGACGCCCGTCGACCCCGCCCGGGGCAGGCCGCTCGACGGGCCGGCCGCGCCGGCACGCGACATTTACACGTTCGGCGATCGCACGCTCGACTTCACGGCGATGGAGGTGCAGGCGCGCGGCAAGTCGTATCGGCTGACGCAGATGGAGTGCGAGCTGCTGCGCTACCTCGTGACGCACGCCGGGCAGCCGGTCTCGCGCGGCGCGCTGCTCGAGAACGTGTGGGGCCTGCACGAGGAGACCGACACGCGCGCGATCGACAATTTCATCGTGCGCCTGAGGAAGTACGTCGAGGACCAGCCCGACTCACCCAAGTACTTGCAGACGATCCGCGGCGTCGGCTACAGGTTCGTCCCCGACGGCAAGTAGGAGGGGACAGGCGCCGCTAGTTCCGGATCTCCGTGACGTGCAGGTAGGTCCCTGACTCCGCGATCAGTGTGGCTGTGGCCGCCGGCAGATGCCACTGCTGCTCGACGTCCTGGACGGTGGGCACGGGCCGGACGATGCCAATCAGCGTCACGCGCGCGCCCGGCCGCAGCGTGGTAGCCGCCGTGCGCTTCACGTCGGGGTCGAGGACGACGAAGATGGGCCGCTCGTCGCCGGAGCCGATCCAGTAGAACCGGTCGCCGGCGCGCTCCCGGATGCTGACGTGCTCGAGCGACGCCTCGCGTCCGACGGCGTTGTTCGACATCACCTCCGCGAGCGTCGTGAGCGGGGCCGCCAGCGTCTTCTCCACGCTCGTCCCCCTCGTCCCGACGGCACTCGCGTCCCGCTGCGGCGGCGGCCCGATGCGCCAGAGCGCCACGACGGCCAGCACCGCGACGATCAACGCCGGTATTCCAAGCCTGACGACTGCCCGTCTCGCCATGTGAACCCTCGAACCCCGAACCTCGAACCCCGAACCACCGGGTTCCAGCATGAACTGTACCGCTAGAATGTGCACCCATGGCTGCCCACGACACGATCGAGGCCGCAGGTCACCTGATCGACTCCGGCCATCTGTCGGCAATCTTCGACAAAATCATCGAATACAAGGCTCAGTACGAAATCCTCAAGTTCGACATCGGCCGCACCAACGACGACGCCTCGCGGATCGAGATGAGGATCACTGCGGCCGATGCGCATCAGCTTGATGAGCTGCTCCAGCAACTGACCACCTGGGGTTGCCACCCCGTCCGGGAGAGCGACGCGCTCGTCAAGCCGGCCGAGAAGGACCGCTGCGTATCGGACGACTTCTACTCGACGACCAACCACCGCACGCACGTGCGCGTCGGCGGCCGGTGGAAAGAGGTCGAACAGCAGCGGATGGACGCGGTGATCGTCGTCAGCGACGGACGGCCGGCCTGCCGGAAGCTGCGCGACGTGAGGGCCGGCGAGTCGGTCGTCTGCGGCCACGAAGGGATTCGCGTCACGCCGGAGTTCCGCGAGCGCGATCGCCTGGGCTTCGCGTTCATGAGCAACGACGTGTCATCGGAGCGGCGCGTCGAAGGAAGCGTCGCGCGGATTGCCGCGATGATGCGCGAGGTGAAGAAGGGCGGCGGCCGCATCGCCGTCGTCGCCGGTCCCGTGGTGGTGCACACGGGGGGCGTCGAGCATTTCTCCGAGCTGATTCGCGCCGGCTATGTCCAGGCGGTGCTCGCGGGCAACGCACTGGCGGTGCACGACGTCGAGTTCGCGTTGAGCGGGACGTCGCTCGGGATCGATCTCGCGGCGGGCGCGCCCGTCGAGCAGGGGCACCGCAACCACATGGCGGCGATCAACACGATCAACCGCGCGGGCGGCATCCGCGCGGCGGTGCAGGGGGGCGTGCTCACGTCGGGCGTGATGTACGAGTGCGTGAAGCACGGTGTCGAGTTCGTGCTCGCCGGCAGCATCCGCGACGACGGCCCGCTGCCGGAGACGGAGATGGACCTGGTCGCCGCGCAGGAGCGCTACGCCGAGGTGCTGTCGAACAACGTGCAGCTCGTGCTGATGCTCTCGTCAATGCTCCACAGCATCGGCGTCGGCAACATGCTGCCGTCATGGGTGCGGGTGGTGTGCGTGGACATCAATCCCGCGGTGGTCACGAAGCTGAGCGACCGCGGATCGATGCAGACGGTCGGCGTCGTCACCGACGTCGGACTCTTCCTGCACCGGCTGGCGGAAGCACTGCGGTAGCGGGAAAGAGGTGGTTCGTGGGTTCGGGGGTTCGCAGGTGCGCGGTTCTCGGGTTCGAGGTTCGAGGTTCGAGGTTCGGGGTTCGAGGTTCGGGGTTCGAGGTTCGGGGTTCGGGGTTCGGGGTTCGGGGTTCACGCGCGGCTCAGTCGTCGGACTTCGGCATCTCAGGTTTCGGCGGCCTCTAG
>Ga0137418_10006656_pt1 | contig 10628 bp, 9 predicted proteins | sample CZODoug3_1_2_16f_FD_122242 | JGI IMG/M metagenome (GOLD analysis project Ga0137418, IMG submission 122242) | Vadose zone soil fungal communities from Angelo Coast Range Reserve, California, USA - CZODoug3_1_2_16fungal (Hybrid Assembly) | ecosystem: Environmental > Terrestrial > Soil > Vadose... | reverse complement strand
AGTTACGCCGGGACAGGCCCCACGGCCGCGATTCAAGCAAAGGACTTCCCGATAAGTTACAGTCGCTCTCGAACGACTGTTTCGCATGTCCAGTCGGATCTCCAAACACCAACGGCGCTGGGCATAGCGCCGTGCCGACGCACCATGATGTCAACTCAGCGCCTTTTGCTTTGGCTCGGGGTCATAGTTCTTCCCATGCCCGCGATGGGAGACACCGTGGCCGGGCCCACGGGACTGCAGAGCGACGTCGTGTTCTCAGATTACTCTCCGTTGTCGACCAGCGCGGAATTGCTGCATCGTCTCCTAAGTCCATTGAACGCGGTGCAGGCGCGCAAGACGTTGGCGCACTCGGCCGTGGCGCTGCGCGATCAACCGATCGACCTGGCCCGGGAGCGATTTACCGTCTATGTTCCTCTGCATCCTCCAACCGGGGGTTATGGTCTGTTGGTGTTCGTACCGCCGTGGGAGAACGCGATGCTGCCGCGGGGCTGGGCCGCGATACTGGATCGCCACGGTGTGATTTTCGTCAGTGCCGCGAACTCGGGCAACGCGGCGAATATTCTTGATCGCCGTGATCCCTTGGCATTGCTGGCCGCGCATAACATCATGCAGCGCTTTCGAGTGGACCCGGAGCGCATATACGTAGGCGGGTATTCCGGCGGTTCGCGAGTGGCGCTGCGTCTCGCGCTGGGGTTTCCGGACCTCTTTCGAGGGGCATTCCTCAACGCGGGAAGCGATCCCATCGGTGACGCGCCGCTGCCGCTGCCGCCGCCCGAATTATTTTCGCGCTTTCAGGAGACGACGCGCATCGTCTATATCAGCGGTCAAAATGACGCCGTCAACGTCGAGAAGGACGCCGCGAGTGTTCAGTCTCTGCTCGAGTGGTGCGCATTCGATTGGTACGCGGAGCGGTCGTCGTGGGCGGGCCATGAGGCGGCGGGGCCGGCCGTCCTTGGCCGCGCGCTCGATATGCTCGACAACTTGTCACGGCTTGAGACCATCCCTGCGGGCGTGCTGAAAGAAGTCGTGAGTTCCTACCGCGCCCGCAACAACGAGGCGCAACGACAACTTGACGAAACCGCAGAACAATTCCCGGAGTTTGTCCACGACTTGCAGGAGCAGCTTGGTCGGCGGCTTGTTTTGATCGCAGAGCTTGACTTCGTCGAACACCAGGCGCTCGGCGGCACGCTTCTCTCATCGGTCGCCGGCGGTCTAACGGCGGAATTAGAACAGGAAATGCGTAACTTGCGCGGACACGAGATCGCCAAACTGAAAACCACGCCCGAAGAGCTGCTACGTCGCGTCCCGTTCCTTCGCGATCTTCCCCCAGAAGAATTTTTCGTTATATCCGCACGCCTACACGGACAAACGTTCGCTGCCGGCGAGGTGATCTTCCGGCAAGGGGATCCAGGCGACGCGCTTTACATCATCGCGCGCGGAGTCGTCCGCATCTCGCGGCGCGAGGGGTATGAGTGGCGTCACCTTGCGACCCTGATGGCCGGCAACTTCTTCGGCGAGGCGGCGCTTTTGGAACACCGCCCACGCAATGCTACCGTGACCGCAGTGACTCCGTGTTCGCTTTATAAACTGAGACGCAAAGACCTCGAGGTGATCATCGAAGTTTACCCGCACATCCGCCGCGCGCTCGAACAAGAAAACAAGAGGCGCGAAATCGAGAATGTCAATCTCCCAGCCGATGCGGGGCAAAAGATCACATAGTTAAGAGTATCGCGTTACGCTAAATCGCAGCAATCAAGATTGGTAAACCGAAGAAAGAGTTGCCGCAGGGGCACGCAGAGAAACGCAGAATAGCCGATGTACCTTGCCGTCTCGAGGTATTTGTCTGACAAAAAGGGCGCGCAAGCTATCGGCTTGTGTGCCCTGTCTCAAGGGTGTGTGGTTCTTAAATTATATACGTCCGCATTTGTGCGATGCGGTGGTGATTAGCGCAGTGGGCATTTGGTTCACACCGCGCAGCCGGATGCATCGATCGACCGATCCCCGATGTTTTCCGCGAGTTTTGTTGCCTTGCCCAGTCTCATTTTGTGGAATGTTCTGTCGCCACCCGCGTTCTCACACTGGATGAGTGCGATTTCATCGTCCTCTGATACGCCGGCTTCTTCAACTGCTTTTTTGATATCTTTCCAGGTCATTGTTTCGAACTCCTTAGAATCCAAGCGCAGGACTTCTGCCTGCTTTTAATAATGAGATTTTAACGCGAGAATTGTAAGTAAGGTCTAAGGAGTCCATAAAAAGTTTGTAAAAAATTGTCTAAGATCCCGGATCGAAGCGATAACCGACCCAGGGTTCGGTTCGTATGTAGAGGGGAGAAGATGGATCCTGCTCGATTTTTTTTCGTAGTTGACCAACGAATACACGGAGGTATTCGGCTTGCTCCGTGTAGTTTCCGCCCCAAATTGCAGCCAGAAGGGTGTGGTGTGTCAGAACCTTGTTTGGGTGATTGAGAAAATAGAGAAGCAGCTCAAATTCTTTTGGAGTGAGGTGGATGGCCTTCTCTTTTACTCGCACCTCACGCGTGCCCAGGTCAACATGAAAGTCGCCCAACGATATCGACTCCAGCGATTTTGTCTGGTCGCCCGTTATGGGTGCGGGAAAACGCCGCAGAGCAGCGCGAACTCTGGCAAGTAACTCGTTTATGCCAAAGGGTTTTGTTATATAGTCGTCGGCTCCGGCGTTGAGCGCTTCGACCTTTGTTCGTTCTTCTCCCTTTACGGAAAGGACGATAATCGGGACTTGTGACACGGCTCGGATACTTTTGCAGAGGGCAATACCGTCCAGGTTCGGCATCGACAGATCAGTGATAACAAGGTCGGTAGGCCAGTCACCAAATGTTTCCATGGCGGACAATCCATCTGCCGCCACGCGCACCTCGAATCCGTGCGATTTCAGACCGGTGCGAAGAACACGCGTAATCTGCGGTTCGTCGTCAACAACGAGGATGTGATGTTTGGCGGTTGTTGGGCTTGCTGGATTCTGCATGTATACCAATGTAAATCACGACAGGGAAGAATGGAAGAAGAGAAGGTTGTGTTTGCATGCCACGTTCTAAGATGAATTTTCGTCCTCGTCGCCGATTGGAAGCGTGAATCTGACACGAGTACCGTTGTTACCGGGGCCGGGTTCGATCCAGATTGAGCCGCCGTGTGCTTCGACGATGCCGCGCGCGATGGCGAGACCCATACCGCTGCCGGTTTGCGATTGGCTGGAGCCCATATCACTATTCTGAATAGCCCTGAAAAACTTATCAAATACGCGTTCGCGCAGATCTTCTGCGATCCCCTGGCCCTCATCAGTGACACTTATTTGGATAACACGTTCGGTGACCTGCGAAGCCTCGATCCGAATATGTGTTTGTGGCGGAGAATATTTTGCGGCATTGTCAATCAGCGTATAGACGACCTCTGCGACAGCACGCGGGTCGACACGCGCAATTGGAAGTTCCTGTTGAAGATCCAATTCAATTAAGTGATTGCGAGTTAAAGTCTCGGCGCGCTCAAGGGCCATTCCGATGATTTCTTCCATCGATCCCCATCGCCGCCGAAGCTGCAGTTGGCCGGCTTCAATTCGCGCCAATTCGATCAAACCTTCGATAAAGCGATTAAGCCGGTCGCTTTCTTCATCGATTACCTCTAACATTTCGCGTCGTGAATTGGCGTCCAAAGGGACACGTAATTCCCCGGTTTGGTTAACACGAGCTTCGTCAAGCAGGGTGGTAACCGAGGCCTTTATCGAAGTCAGTGGAGTTCGAATGTCATGGGAAACAGCGTCAAGAAGTGCTGATTTGAGTTTCTCGCTTTGACGCAGAGCTTCAGCATGACTGGCCTTTACGAAGGCTGCCTGTAACTCTCCATAGAGCCGTTCGATTTCCACGCGGCCCTTCTCTGCCTCTTCTGCGCGTCTATTGGCCCGTGCCGAAAGCTGACCGGCGGTGATTGCGGTAATAAGGAATGCAGCGAGGGCGATCCAGTTCTGCGGATCGATAATAGTAAGGGTGCCAAACGGCGGCAGGAAGAAAAAGTTGAAGGCAAGCACCGCGACAACAGAAGCGACGAGGGCGGGTCCGCTGCCCCAAAGACTTGCTGCAAAGAGCACAACGAGCAGCAGGGCAAGCGCCACAGTGGTGGAATTTATTGCCAGCCGGAAAGGGGCAAGAAGTCCGGTCACAATTGCCACGCCCAAAATTGCCAGGCCATAGCGAAATATTCTTCGTTTTGGGTAATGGAAGGGATTAAGCTTTGGCACGATGCGCTAGTGTACAATAGTCAGGGTTTAAGGCAGCAACCAGAAGCCCCGGGGAATTGAGTATTGGCCGAGACAGAAGAGTGGGGATATGCAAAGCCCTGGTCGGCGAGTGGATTGAATTCAAATCAGGGGAGCGAAGAAATGAACGCAATATCGCAAGAGGCACTGGATCAGATCTTTTTAAATGCGCGAACACACAATGCCTGGCGGGATATACCCGTCAACGGCGAAACGCTTCGGCAGCTTTATGACACGTTAAAGTGTGGGCCAACGAGTGCGAACAGTACTCCAGCACGTTTTGTGTTCGTTAAATCAGAAGCCTCAAAGGCAAGGCTTCTTCCCTGTTTAGCCGAGGGAAACAGGGAGAAGACCAGAATGGCACCCGTTACTGTGATCGTTGCGCAGGATCTTGAGTTTTACGAGAAGTTACCGAAATTGATGCCGATCAAGGATATGCGATCGGTGTTTGCGGGTAAAGAAGAGCTTATAAAATCGACAGCGTTTCGAAACAGTTCGTTACAGGGCGCTTATTTGATAATTGCCGCTCGTGCACTCGGTTTGGACTGCGGGCCAATGTCGGGGTTTGACAATGCTAAGGTTGACGCGGCGTTTTTTGAGGGGACCAGTTGGCGTTCGAATTTTCTTTGTAATCTGGGTTTTGGGGACCCGGCAAAATTGTTTCCGCGCCTGCCACGGCTTGAGTTTGAAGAGGCGTGTAGAATTGAGTGACAGGTGACAGGTGACAAGTAGCGGCGTGCTAACGGCTGCTTCGTTGCTAAATCGGCGCATTGGGTAAGCGAACCGAAGCGGACTACAAACTCACCGCAGCTCCAGGGAATTCGTACAAGAATCGACCTGGAACTCGCTTTTTCCTGTCACCTGCCACCGTTTACCTGTCACCTTTGTGACCGTGCAATGACCTTGCTATGATTCCAACGCCGCAATAAATACAAGGGACCAAACCTAAATAACTTTTCAAAGTGGTTCGAATGCTCGACCATTGTAAGTATTTATGTCCGACACCACTTTTTGATCAGAACAGGCCAATAATTATTGGCAAATTGACGCGCTCGTTCTTATGAAATCAACACGGATCGCATCCCTGGATGGGCTTCGCGCGATATCGATTGCCCTGGTAATAACGAACCACATAGCAAGAGGATTCTCGGATTCTGACGGACAGAACAGTCTGGGGCAGGAGTTCGTCAGATTTTTTCGTGTGGGTCATCTTGGGGTAATGATCTTTTTTGTTATTTCAGGATTTCTTATAACCTCGCTCCTGTTAAAGGAAGACCGGGTCAATTTAAGTCGATTTTACTTTCGGCGGACAATGAGAATTTTTCCGCCCTTCTATGCATACCTGACATTTATTGTTTTATTAAAGCTTGCGGGAGTGTTGCATTCATCTTCTTATAATATTTTTGCCGCACTCTCATATACGACTAATTTCTGTTTCAAGTGTGCGGAGGAAGGGAGTTGGTTTACCGGTCATACATGGTCGCTGGCGATCGAGGAGCAGTTTTATTTGCTTTGGCCACCGGTTTTATGGCTTATCGGGCGAACACGTTCGTTGTGGGTTGCTTTAGGCGTTTTATGTCTTTGTCCGTTGATTCGCCTGTTTATCGTTTTGACTGATCCTGGCAGCAGTTCGGAGTTCTTTACGTTTTCAACGGTGGCGGATTCGTTGGCTGTAGGGTGTGTTTTGGCTTCCATGCGTCCCCGGTTGCATGAAAACAAGCTTTACATATCTTTGATGGAGTCAAAAATAGTGGTCCTGGCTCCAGTCCTGTCGTTGCTGATTGTGTGGCTTGGGGACGTTATGTCCTTGTCAGCAAAGTCAGTCTATGTGCTTCTTGCCGTGAGTCTTCAGAACGTGTGTGTTGCGATTACTTTGGATTGGTGTATATCGCACCCGGGCGGAGCGATTGGAAGAATTTTGAATGGACGCGCAATTGTATTCTTCGGGACGATCAGCTATTCGCTGTACTTGTGGCAGCAGCCGTTTCTGTTTTCGGGGCTCGATGGTCCGATATGGAACTTTCCTCGGAATGTCGTATTTATTGCCATTGCCACGTTGGGTTCATACTATCTGGTGGAAAAGCCTTCTTTAAAGCTGCGACAACGACTTGATGAATGGTGGTCACGGAACAGGGCAAAGCAGGGATTCAACCGGTCGTTTTCACGTGAAAACCCGGTCGATTTGAAATCGGAGGACGCCGTCGGTGGAATTACGAATCTGGCGTGAAGGCGGAAACCGAAATTTTGGACATACAGTTGTTTAAGTGAATCTAAATCCAGAAGACCGTGTTGGTATTGAAACGAATCCACTATTTAATTTGTGACAAATGCGACGATCAAATGGGGGCGTGGGTTAATTTGGTTCTGGCGAATGGCGAATACTTGTCAGGAGATTGTTGAACTCTGACGTGATTCGGAGGGTATAGTGATATGAATAAAAGAATGTTAGGCAAGTCGGGCTTGGAAGTCGCCCCACTGGCGTTTGGTGGCAACGTATTTGGGTGGACGGTAGATGAATCGACCTCGTTCAAACTCCTGGACAACTTCGTTGCAGCGGGGTTTAACCTGATCGACACGGCAGATGTATATTCGTATTGGGTGCCGGGCAATCACGGTGGAGAGTCGGAGACTATCATCGGCAATTGGTTAAAGAGCAGCGGTGACAGAAAAAGAGTTGTCATTGCGACCAAGGTTGGGATGGAGATGGGGCCGGATAAAAAAGGTCTTTCCAGATCGTATATTTTTAAGGCGGTCGAAGGCTCATTACGACGTCTTCAGACGGATTACATCGATCTTTATCAATCTCATACGGATGACCCCGAAACACCGATTGAAGAGACGCTTGAGGCCTATTCGGAGTTGATCAAGCAGGGAAAGGTCCGAGCGATCGGAGCGTCGAATTTTACGGCGGAGCGTCTGAAAGAATCGATCCGTTTGAGCGAAGAAAAAGGGCTTCCGCGGTACGAGTCTCTGCAGCCGCTTTACAATCTTTATGAACGTGCGGATTATGAAACCAACCTGGAGCCAGTCTGTGTGGAAGAGGGAATCGGTGTTATCCCCTATTTTGCCCTGGCAAGCGGGTTCCTCACGGGTAAGTACCGACGGGAAGCGGATTTGTCCAAAAGCCCCCGAGGGCAGGGAGTCAAGAAATATCTGGACGAGCGTGGAATGAGAATTCTGGACGCCCTGGACCGCGTCGCGAAGCAACATAAATCGACGCCGACAAGGGTTGCGTTGGCATGGCTAATTGCGCGTCCGAGTATAACGGCCCCGATTGCGAGCGCGACAAAGCTGGAACAGTTGAACGATTTGATCGAAGGCGCGAATCTGATACTGGACGCCGAGTCGATGGAGATATTGAACCGGGCAAGCGAGTACCAAATTGCCGCAAATAGTAAATCGTAAATAGTAAATGGTGAAGATGGGGTGCATTGCAGGATAGCTTCGCATCGACAGCAGTAGGCGGTGGGAGATTGCCAAAGGAGAGCTTCTAACGAATACTCCTCGGAGTTGCTTTCATTGGAGCGTGGGATAGTTAGGATCGTTCTTCGTCGAGTTGGCGGAGGGAATCAAGAATCAGGTTGGTATTGCCGGCGGCGTTGATGGTCACCTCGAAAGGGCGTGACGACTTGATGAATTCGAATGTTCCGCTTGTCGCTTCGATGAGGCTGCGGAACGCTACTTCACCTGAAGCGCCGCCTGCATCTGCCCCGACAATCCTGCCTTCGTTGAATAAAACCGATCCTTCGATCAAATCGGAATCGATTTTTAGAGTGCCGGTAAGGCGGGCATTTTCAAGCACCTGTATAGCGTCAAAGATACTGATGGCCGAGAGGTCGCCGGCGAGTAGGGCGTTATGAGCAATCGTGCTTTCCTGTGGTAAGGAAGCAGGCTGTTGCTGACCTTCGGGACGCCGCGCACGTCTGATCGCGTTCAGACCAGGAGCAATGTTGATACGTGGATTGAGTTGCTTTGCCTGAATCAACCGGTCATGTGCGGTTTGGAAGTCTTCGCGTTCAATATAGACGCTAGCCAAAGCAAGACACTGTCGTGCACATTCCTCGGGGTTTGATTGAGTTGTAATGGATCGAAGGCGTTCGCGGAGCTGCAGCGAACGCGGGTTTCGGTCGAGGGCTTCTCGCAGGCGTTCAACAGCGCGTTCGAGGGCACTGTATTTCAGGAACAGGTCGACGTCGAGCAGGGCCGAATCGACGTCAGAAAAGCTTTCAGGTTCGGTTTCGGACATATGTCGATTCGCCGCAGCCAAATCCGGCCACGAAAGATTCAAACAAATTCAAAAAGACACTCGGGATAATGGCGGAAACGCGGATAAAACCAGGCTGCCTACCGACCGCTCCGGTTTACCAATGTTTCAAATTCATATTCACCACGGCCGACAGTTTAACATAACCGAGTATTCGACATGATTGGCGGCAATGGAAGTATGGGGATAGAAAAACGTAAAGTCCCGCCTTACGGTGGAAGGAGTTGGTCGAGGCTCCTGAGCAGGTCGGGTCCGCGAAGTTGCGGTTGATCCTTTTTGTCTTCGTTGAGCGAGATGACCCTGCCTTCGGGATCGAGAAGTAGTGTTGTCGGAAAAAGATGAATGCGGAGGCGAATCTCGAGATCCTTGACACTCTCCATGGTCGCCTGTGTCCAAAGCAAGCCGTTCCTGTTCAGCCAGTCTTTCACCTGTCCGGGTTCCGGGTCATTGTCGATACCAAGGATTTCGAAGCCGCGAGACTGAAATCGCGAATAGGCGGCCTTTTGATACGGCATTTCGCGACGGCAAGGACCACACCACGCAGCCCAGAAATCCAGCAGCACATATTTTCCACGAAACTCGGAAAGCTTTCGTTTTTTGCCCTTGAAATCCGTAAATGTGAAGTCGGGCATTTCGCTGCCAATGCTTAATTCCAGGCGCTTGAAATCTGACGCAGTGCGCTCACGCATGACGATGCTGTTCTTGCCCGGATCGGCGCGTTTCGTCGACACGTAAGTGTCTCCCACATGAAAGACAAAAGTCTCTTCCTGGGCGTCGATCGATTCGGGCGAGAAACGGCCGGTTTCGATCTCGCCATCGTTGTTAATGTCGATTCCAATTTTGCCAGTCGTCGTACTGACCTTTTTTGACTGGGCGTTAAAGGTATATTCGACCAGCGTTTTCCGGCCTTTTATTTCAACAGTACCGCGTGCATAGCAATTCTTTGACTGTTCAATAAGGCGCTCGCCCTCTTTTAGTTCGTCCCATTGCACACCCTTCAAGTATTGCACGAAAAGTGGAACTGTCTTGAAGATAGATCCTGAGAGGGGAACGTTCAACGTCAATTCAAAGATATACGGATTGTTCTCCTTTGCACGGTGAAACGTGAATCGTTCGTCCTTTGTCAGGGCTCCGTCGAGATTGAGGTCAGCGTAGATAAATGGGTCATCTTCTTCAGGCTGAACCAATACAGCCAGGATCGACGACTTGTCACTGGGCGCGTGGTAAAGCCGACCCGCGGTTGCGCTTTGACCATTTTCAAGCGGCACTTCGAGCTTTACCCTGGAAAAGTTCACCGGTCTAAAAGTTACCTGATCCAGATCTTCTTTGTCAGCCACAAGATCGGGGTTGAACGTTCCAGTGTATTCGGTGTCGCCGGCAAATGTTATTGAGGAAAGACAGAGAAATAGAACGAGAAGCAAAAAGAGATTCTTCAAGGGGCCTCCTGAGGACTAAACATGCGAGACATGCGAGAAATTTCAAGGCGATGGACGGTAAAGCTGAGGTCGCATCTTCAGCGTGATTATAAAGGGAATTGAAAATTGATGAAAGGGGCAGCCAAGAAAAATTCGATCGGATTTGGCTATGCTATTAAACGCCGATAACAAAGAAGGTGACAGGTAACAGTAACCTATATTCCCCGAGAGCATTCAAACTACAACGTGAAATTGAACAGCGGGCCGAGACTGTCACCGGCAAACGATTCGCGCCGCACGTAATTACCATCAAGTTGGATTGGACCACACCCACGAGTGCTTCAACGACGGCAGTCAAAGAGTTGGAGAATGAAGTGCTGGTCACAAAGATACGCGCGAGAGCCTGACGCAAGTTGCCGAGTGACGCCATCACTATTGTCCTCCAGTCCTTGCTGTAGTTAGCGCGTTTTGCAGGCTCGCTAAGAAGTCGCTCACAGGCATACCATCAAACGCAGTGTGAGAAGAACCTTCGTCTAAAGGCAGCACAACTGTGCCCTTTATCGCATAGGCTGTCCCGATTAAATACTCTCGAAGTCTAGGGTCGGTTCGCCACAGAAAAAAGATATATTGAGTTCCTATTTCGGGAAATCCCTCACGACTGAGTATAA
>Ga0137418_10006654_pt1 | contig 10630 bp, 5 predicted proteins | sample CZODoug3_1_2_16f_FD_122242 | JGI IMG/M metagenome (GOLD analysis project Ga0137418, IMG submission 122242) | Vadose zone soil fungal communities from Angelo Coast Range Reserve, California, USA - CZODoug3_1_2_16fungal (Hybrid Assembly) | ecosystem: Environmental > Terrestrial > Soil > Vadose... | reverse complement strand
ATCGTAACGGCGCTGACGCACCAGTCCCCGACTCCCACTGAAGCTCACGAAACCACTCAATGATTGCAGCCCCTCCGGAGGAGGGACCTATTAATTTTATCACATTGCTATGGTAGGGAAAATAAGCAGACGACATAATACATAATACAAGCAGAATGTACACTAAAAACTAAAGGGGATGATACTTTTGATCGCCCTCACCTAGGGCACACGTCTTCGAGTCTGAACATTTTTACACCTCCTGCATCGGTACATCTTCCTTCACGGGCACAGCGCTGGCGGTGCGGCCACCACGACGAGTGGTCATCTTGCTTGTGGACCCTGTTGTGGCCCTTTTGTTGCGCGACTTCGGCTCGATATTGTCTGCGGCCTTCCGCTTTTCCTTTGAAGCAGTTGCGCAGACGCTGTTGTCCTGCGCAGTGATCTGCGAAATATTCGCGACAGGCAATATCTGCATCGAGTTCAGCATGAGCTGGTAGATGCGGACCCCGTTCTGTTCCCCGTCCTTTGGTCTGTATCCGCCGTCATTGCGTTTGGATGGCCTCAAGTTCCACCTGTAGTGAAGTCGTCAGTCAGTGTCTAGTCCCCTCTGCGCTTGATTGTATTTTCACTGGACTCACAGCTTCAGGTAGACGTTGACCATTACCACGCTGCCGTTCTCAAGCTTTCTTTCGTATTCGTCAGGTGTGATAAGTTTTCCGTTTCCGTCTCGCACGTTTGGTACGTCAATGAAAGACTTGCTGATGTCGGCGACCCCCAAGGTCGACGAATAGATGCTGTCGGGGTCAGGCATGTGGCCGATGTTGCGTATGCCATCCACTACCTCCTCCACCAGATTTGAATTGTCCGCTTGAAGCTGCTGCATCGCAGTCGGACTTAGTAGCGTGGACGATTCTGAAACTATAGAGTTAGCGCACGCCGAGTCTGCATGAGGGCAAGAACCATCATCCCACTCACTGCCTGATTTGAGGTCGTCCAGTGTCATCGCGCGCACGGCAAGTTTTCCAGGGTTTGGCAGATTACGGAACAGAGGGGAGGTGTTGACCACAAACTTGAACCGATCAGTGTCCACATCTGTACGGTGGAAAGGAGTGGATGCGGGGTGCTTAGATGGATCTAGGTCTGTGTGGACGTATAAGTCGATAAGTGAATGGTCTGTCGAGTTAGTTACCGACTGACGTTCGTTACGCTTTTCCTCCACTGTGGCGTAGAGCGTCTGCAAGACGTTCATTGCCATAGCACTGCGATCAACGGCTTCGAGTGGGATGTCATCACCGGAGAAGACCGTGAGTGGCGCCAACTCAAATACGGCCTTGATTTTCCCCAAACCGTTGATAGTCCCTTTCTGTTTCATTGTTGGTTTAGTCATGCGGTTGGGGTATCATGGCATAGTGAGGTGCCTACCTTCACACCATGATCACTCGTGAGGCTGAAGTACGGACCAATCCTGCCGTATTTACCCTCCAAGTCGAGCACTGCGGGGAAGCCCATGCACAGCAGCTTCCCTTTCTGGTCAACCCAGTGCAAGGAACCGTCATTGTAAGGGGCGGTATGCAAGGCACGTGGATTGTTTTTGAGGTCGCCGACGGTGTCGATCCAGGCCGCGCCCACCGAACTAGGGTGCATCACTGCTGCTTGTAGAGACTGATACAGAGGCTTGTACATTGGTTCGGGAGAACCTTCAGAGGCTGTCTCATTCTCAGGAGTATCAGATAGGTACACTAGGGGAGGAGGAGAGCTTATGTCGGACATGGTGTAAAACAAAGAGAGGTTGAAGGTTGTTTAGCTTGGGCGTTGCATACCTTTATATTCCACTGCATTGTGCACAGTGCACGTCCTCGGTGTTTTGGAAGGAAAAAAATTCGTCAGCTGAGGTCTTTTTGAAAATCGGACATTGCAAATTTTTGGGCAAATCATAATTTGCTTTGATAAAGACCGGCGGAGATGGAGAAGATCGTCAATAAGATCGTCAATAAGATCGAACGATTGTCAGATCACAGGCCGTACACATACAGATGTGCGGACCGTCCGTCCAGAGATGTTAATGCATGCGATTGAGCAGTTTCATCGATTGCAGACCAAGAGCCTTCTCGTGAAGGTGTTCCTCCATTTTCCCGTCCATCATAGCGCCAGATGCCTCCTTGCTTGTCCAGCAATCTCGCGGTAAAGTGAAACTGTCCGAGATACACAATAGCGCGTAAACTGTATATGTTCACACCGTGTGAGTACGCTACGTTCAGCACCTTAGTCGGGATGTGCATGGGCAGGGTGCCTGGCACAATTTCAAATACCAGCAGAGGTGGTGCATCGTGTACATACACATGCGAAATTGCACAAGGTCCAGAACAAGGTGCATTGGCCGGTGTCGACCGGTGCTCTATGAGTCTGGCCTGAAGGCCTAGATCAATCCAATCTTGGGTGGATGCAGTGGCAGGAATATGATCAATTTCTGTTGATTCACACCATGTTGTCCACATCGAGCTATAGAAAATGCTGGGGAGGTGGTCATTGATTGGTACCGTAATAGGAGGCGCACATTGGGTAGACGATGAGCAACCATATTGTATAGATAGGCTGGTGGAGTCACGCTGTTTGAGATGATCAAAGATGCGATCTGCAGGTGCGCCGACAGCTCCATATCTGGTAAAAATATCTGGCTCAGAGTGTGATAGAAAATTTCGCAGGTGGTCACGCACAGTGTTGAACTCGTCACTACACATCATTTTTTCGCGTGAGCTAATCAGACAACGAAATGATTGTGCCAACACACTGTTAATAGCAGTCTGCTGGGACCATCTCTGCCTCTGCACGTTATTGAAGGACAGATATGCATAGAATACTGACATTAGCACAGAGTCGTATGCGCAAGACCAGTCGGATTCGGACCAGGTACAGCCACCGGAGAGAGGCACAAGACTTTGAATCAAATTGCAATTGGAAATCTGAGTACGTTCGTTCTTTTTTTCCGACCTGCAGTCTAGAATCTGAGCTGCATTTGAAATACGGGCACGCTTTGTTACCTTCACAAGCTCTTGCGCAGTGGTGCGTTTCCTCTTCCGTGTAGCGTCAGGGGTATCGAAGGAAGTCACAAAACTGGTCTTTTTCATTTGTTTTTCAGATTCTGGATCGGGTACCAAGCATAGTGTGCCTTCATGGAAGCCATAGTGAATGTATGTATTGTGTTCCAGTGCTTGAAGACGATTAGCTTCGAACCGCAGATTGTATGGCAGGGGCTTGTTCAGATCTTGGAGACAGACGGGTTCCGTTATGCAAAGGCCTTTCTGATTACGAGCTCTGGAAGCAGCGACATAAGCCCCGAAACCGCCTTCGTGCAAGCGTGTGAGCACATTGGGCAACGTTTTCCCTTGAGCTGACTGGCCCGTGACAGCAAATCCTGGTTGAACGGGCACCTGACTTCGCGTCACATGTATCGTGAATGTCGTTCCATCTTCGGTGGTGAGTAGTGTCGTGAACGTGGTCTTTACGGGTACGATTGGAAAATGACCTTTTGGCAGACCAGGAAGGGCGACTTTACTGTGCGGAAATTCCACCAGTACACAAGTACAAAATGTCAAGCCCGCAGGGCATATTTCGGTTTGGATGCTACGCACGAAACCTTGTGAGCCGTTAGTGATCCCAAGGTCTGTGGATATGTTTTTGGTCTTAAGTACGACGGGCATACCAATGTAAAGAGGTACAAACCCCGGTAACGTGTTTTGGAGTTTGACAGATGACATATTCAAATTGAGAAGCTGCTCGCGATCGCGCCTACTCAGGTCTCTCGTCGAACACTTGTCAAGTGCAGCACAAAGTACTAACGACATGTTGTTCTTGATGCAGTTCGCGCGGGCTTTGCGGATGTTCAGTGTCTCCCTCAGCAGGTTTGTCCGTACAATTGCCGCAGCCTCAAAGTTTGTCGGAAAGCTCATGTCAATCCCAGTCTCATTTGCAGCCGATTTGATGACGCGTGAGTTGAACAAGTCGACATCTTCTAATGTGCACTCACGTGTGCGCAGACGACAGACAGCTGATCCGTAGGCAGGGTCTTCTTTCATACGTTCTTGTTCTGTAAGACTGACCACTGCGTTCACGGATTTCCACGCGAGGCGCCCCAGTCGCTTTGCGATCTCTGTGTTGGACTGGCTCGAATATGCAGGAATGGGGTTATACAATGGAGTCCCACCCACAGGAGGGTATTGATAAAGGTCACCGGCGAATATGACCATCACTCCTCCAAACCAATCATTCGGCTTTTCCTTAGCATAACGCAGGGCAGCATCCACTTCAGATATAAGTTCGACACTTAACAGTGAACATTCATCTAGCATCACGATTTCAACAAGCCGGTATTCATCTCGAAGTTGTGTCCGGTTTTGTACGCTGATGATCACCCTGTAGTCTTCACCATGCTCTCCGAGTTTTCTGTTCCCTTTCCCTTTTTCGTTTGATTTTACTTTGATCCCGAGGCCCTTATGGATTGTCATACCATCAATTAGAGCGGCCGCAGAACCTGTCGGAGCAAGGAATCTGATACTGTGAGCCACTCCATAATATTCCATAACTTTTTGCACTGCTTTGACAACGTGTGTTTTTCCAGTGCCCCCTGGTCCAGTCATAAACATACGCAAAGGTTCTTCCTCAACATTTTGCTTGCATACGTGGCGTCTGACGAATGATCGTGCAATTATACGGTATGCGACCCATTGTTTTTCATTTAGTCCACATTCCTTTCCAATTTTTTCAATCACGTCTTCGGCAGAAATCAGCTGATCAGCGTCATTTTTATGTGAGACATCCGTTGGGGGGCAGTCACGATCTATGATCGGGCAGTGCACTTGAGCGGCTATCCCTTGTTCCGTGTCTGCAATATTTACCACCGGTGTGAATGTCACGGACTCCTGTGCATTCCGACGGTTATGAGTGATTGCGTGCTCTTGATCTTTGATAGTTTGCATCCAGTTCTTTAACAGCTCTTTGGTGGGTACAGGGAGATCCTGGACACCCTTTGTCATAGTCGGTGCTTCGTTCGGAGGCTGACGGACCATGCTTGATACAAGCCAGTGAGACTGTTCCAACAAACGGATTTCCTGTAGGACAGCGAAATCTTGTTCGGCTGATGTTTTTTTTCCTGGGAGAACATCAATATCTTCCATCTCGAGGTCACACAATGACCTGTTTATCGTCTCGGTCATTGCGAGGCTTTCTGCAGTGAGTGCTGCTCGTTTTCGCAGTCTTTCTGCATCTCGTTGATCTTCACATTCATGAGTGTCTTCCCAGTTATTCATAACATATTTACTTTGCTCAGTGAAGGCAAATTTGTCGTAAGTATCATCGATACATGAGCCGCTCATCACGAAAGGGTCTGAAGGTCCAAATGGTTTGAAGTGTGCCAGCGCAAAGAGTTTCCATACGCGTCCTGTGTTCTTCCGTGGGATAGAGGAGCCAATCACTCTCGGAATCAGGCGGGTGTTGCAGTCTCCGCGTTCTTCATTTGTATGCTCTACTAAATGGTGTGTCTCAGCGAGAGGGTGATCTGCATGTAGTGAGTGCCTTGTGAGTGTGCCTAATCGAGCATTGTCGAGATTTGAAATCCTGACTTTATTCTTGTTTTCAAGGGCTATGCAACGTGCAAACTCGTGAAAATTCATTTGCGAAAGTGAATCTGCACGATACCAATAATCCATTACCTGGTTTTTGCTGATCAAATTGCCATTGTTATCGGTCTGAATCTTGAGGTGAGTTTGTTCAATGTTCGACTCGTCAATCTCATCGTGCATCTCGATTTGATACTGATTTCGCAAAAAATCCAAAAGCAGCCCAGACATCATTGCAGTAGTGTCATGTGAGGATATGGAGTCTCCTTTGCCACGCAGGTATCTTGCAGCTTGCTGTGCATGGATTTGCTGCTGACGTGAAAATTGTGCAAGACACTTATGCAACAGGAGCCTCGCATGTTGTCTCGGAGGCAATTCTGAATCCGACGGCATGCACGCCACTGCACGAGATAGAAGAGAGAGCATCTCATACGTTTTTACATCCATTTTGGTGATGTAGTCAGTGATATAGTACATGGCAGCCTTGGCCGCTTTGCCGGACAGAATGCATTTGATGTCATGATTATGTCTGCAATAGACAAGGATGTAACGGTTAAAATAGTTCACCATGCCATCTAAGCACTTGAGAACCACGGAGTTGGAGTCAGAATCAAAGTGGGAATTGGGAACGATTTCATGTGGGAACTGGAAACGGCATTTGTTCTCATTTCCGTATTTATGGCATACAGGTTTGCAAGAATGGCGTTGTAGAACCTCACCCAATTTCTTGACTTCAGATTCCATGAACATGTGCCATTCATGCAGGGTTTGGGCAGAAATCCCCGTGACAGATCGTGGGGGCACAGGTGGCCTTTCAACCCGAGGTTCATAGTGTTTGTCAGTGGAAATTTCTACATCAGGCAGGTGATGTTGGATGATGTCTTCAAAATAATCGAAGAATCGGAGCTCAAATCCTGGTTCTTCCCTAAGTCGACGATGAATCTCATTTGGATTTGATCCACCAAGTAACCATATCAAAAAATGACCATGCAAAGATCCACGCTCGGTGAATTCACATGTACCATAAAATGCACGCAAGTGGCCTAATATGCCTCCTTTTTCGGACGATCGGCGTGCGGTATAATCCCATCCGAATAGATATTCAAACACAGTTGAGACACAGAATTCAAAGAAATCGGCAGCTGCTACAGGATCCAATGCTAATCGAAGTGCCCGCTCATGACTTGGAACAAGGAACGGGAACCTGCTTGTGAGGTCAACAGCCTCATCACCGACCATGACTTGGAAGACAGGGTTGTGAGTGACACTCGGGTTCATCGTGAAATATATGTGGGGTAGTCCAAACTCACTAAAATAACTTCGTATTTCATTACGGATGAATATTTTAGAGGCTTGAGAGCCTGGAATGCGAGCAGAAATCGTATTAACCTGTTTGAGTAGATTCAATGCATGACGTTCATCAGAACTGAGCACACCCCATTTTTTTTCCTGTTGGAGGTGGTCTGCAAGAGTTTGGAGCACTTCAGATGATACAGTTGTCAAATCCTTGGCAATGCTGTCAAACTTGGATTGGCGCACAGTGAAATGAGTGTGTAAGTGAGACAATCTCCGCTGAATGATATTTAAAGCGACAAAAATGTATGAGTGATGATGCCTAAATGATTTGTCCGCCACATCAAGGAAAGCATTGGCTTGGGCTTCGAATGACAACTTTGTATGCCTGGCAGGATTATCAAAACCACCCAGTCCCAACGGAAACAAAGTGGGAAACATGCCAGGCATCAAATCTGGATTGTTGTATTCAGGTACTGCTACAGAAGATCTATGGAGAATCAGATCCGGTAACTGGGAGGAAGCAGAAACGAGATTTTTTAAAGCAGAAGCAGTGAAAGTGCGGCCGGAAAGTTTAACGCCCTCGGGATCAGAAACACCCATTTTTTCCAACAAAATAAGAGGGGCATCTGAATCACAACTACTACCTGTGAGGGCTTCCGCAGGGTGTTCTGCAAAACCTGCTGTTTCCTCTGCAAATACTGTGCGAACGTCAGTGTCATGATCTTCAAAAACATTGTGTCCAAGACCGGGAAGGATACCATGATCAGGGTAGAGGTCCATGATATCGGGATCTAACGTCATATCAATATACAGCCGATTATGCTCTTTCAACCATAATAAAAAGCGCCACACCTTACTCTTTCTGATTTTAAAGAGAGGACCTAGGCTGTCTGGTTTGAACCTTCCAGGACCGATAAACACAACGCTGAGCATTCCATTAATGTCTGCTGGTGTCCGAGGTAACACAGAGGCTGTAGAGACAATGTTCATGTCATGTGCACATGTATTACCGTGGAATACCTTCGGTTGCGATGGATCAGAAGACTGATATATGCGTGTAATGTGTGCAGTGTTGCGGTACTTCGCGCAGACCATTTCTTCAATCCAAGTCAGATCTTTGAACTCATCTGGCAGTCTGCCTCGATAGAGGTGGTTGGCTAACGATAGTCGAGGAACCTTTTTCTTCTTTAGGGCAGAACAACATTCAGAACATATTCGCATAACAACACCTTCTGCGGTTTGGCTTTTGAATCCTTGTGAGTCAAGTATAGCACCGTCAATGGCTTCTAAACCATAGTGGAAGTCAGCATGTACGGTTATGAAGGGATCAGAAATTTGCAAGGGGAAAAAGTCAAACGGAGAATCTCCGACATCTGGGACCTCAACATCAACAGTGTCCTTTCGCTCCAAACCACAAACGCAACAGACAAGTGGTGGCTCCCAAACGGTACCACGTCGATAATTCTCCAGGCATTCAAAGACGACGTTGTCATCTACCACAGTCGGCCACGTTGTGATCATTTGTTCCTCGCAAGCAGCTAATTCCTGTACACGTTGCAGTTTTCTTTTACGTCGCTGTATCTTCGATTTCGCACTTCGTGAAAGCAACGGTGTAGACAAATGTGTGATGACCTCATTACCGTACTCCACAGTGAGCAAACGTTCGATCAATGCATCCCGAGGATCTTGATACCGCACATCAAAAGGCAGGACCGAAAAAAAAACTTGGAAAAACTGGACGGGATCAAGCGAACACAAATATTGTATGCGACTGAGGATGTGGGTGACCAACGCAGATGATGATGCACGTATGGAGCTTGAACTATAACAGGGTCTCGCATATGCGGGAATGCCTTTCAAAGACAGCAATATCACTTGCTTGGGAAGCTGTTGCATATGCAGGTGCATGTCCCGAAACGAGGTACCTAGCCAGTTACGATCAGGAAATACAATGCATCTTGTATCTGAAAGCCGACTGTCAACCTGTGTCATAGGATGCAAACTGCGGAGGGCAGTCGCAACAGAGGGACCATACCGACGAGTGAAATGCCTAGCTATGCTCATCGCTCGCGGACAGGCAGGATCGAGGTTTGTATCAAGCAGGCCAAGGCGTTCGCGAAGAAAATCGTGCAATAAAATATGAACGTATTCAAGTTTACGACGTTTGGAGTGGAATTCGGATGGGCTGACAACGCGAACAGCAGCATACAGATCACGGCGACCTAAAACGTCTAATGACCGGACATATAGGTCCTCTGGGCAGTTAAACCAAGCAGGATTTTGACTCGACACAAATTCAGCAACACGTCGCCATTCTGCAGAAACGGATAACTTGACAAACTGTCGAGCCAACCGACAGAAGGAAAAAACTGCAGATTCAATGTCAGAAATGGATAGTGATAATGATAGGTCTCGAACGAAGATCGTGAAGCTGCTTTCGTGAAATCGCACAGCAGTAACAGATAGACTGGAACGTGGGCAAGAGGTGCAGCTCGCACAGTGAAGGTCAAGTCCGGTTAGTAACCACTGACAGACGGAGTCACTGTCACGAAATTCAGAAGGGTGGTATTGAGGATAATAGAGCGAATTATAATATCGAGGGTAATGGCACGGCATATGCAACATATCATGCGGCGGGCAATCCGCATCCGATAAGACACGGGAAAGCACACAAGGCTGCTTATGGAGGAAAACCATGGTTGAAGCTACAAATGATGATGAGCGATTGTATAAGGAACAGCTCGCGGACCTCACCGTAGACACAAAGGTCGCCCTCGGTAGGGGCACGCGGAGGGGATGAATGGAAACGGTGGACACAGGGTAAACTCGGAACGGATGGAGTAATGACTGTACAGTCGAAAAAAAAATTCCCACAGTTCCCACGATTGGAATGGCATTGGCGGGTGCCTGACACGTTCGAAGCCGACAGAACCCTCTTCCCTCTCCTTCGGATCGGGAGTCGGGGAATAACGAGAAAGACAGCTCAATGGCTGACATACAGGCCCTGCTTTCTTGCCTTGATGTATTCAGTCGTGCCCCAGACAAGGCGTCATTAGACGTAGCAAACGCCTGGCTTCAAGATTTCCAGCATTCTGTAAATTCACCCTTTACCTATGGTTCCGATCATACAACCAAGCCATCTGACTCTGTCCAAATCCGCCCCTTGTCCTCTAGGCTGAGGCATGGTCGACTTGCAATGTCATCCTGCTGTCTCCCGATGCACCCCATGCGGCGAAATTGTTTGCTGCGCAAACGTTCCGATCAAAAGTAAGCCTCTTTGCCATTTCTCATCGTGCTGTGCCACTCAATTTCTTCTCATGATATCGCAGGTAACATTTGATCTAAGCCAAGTAGATCAATCACATCTCTTACCACTTCGAGATACACTTCTTACGGCTCTGGAGCGATATCAGACAGGTCCGAGGTCGGTCATCGTCCAACTGTGCTTGGCGATTTCCGGTCTTGCGCTTCAACTTCCGGCTTGGGACAGCGCTGTCCAGAGTATGATCGACTCTTTTGGCAGAAATCCTGCGACGGTTCCTACTTTGTTGCAGTTCCTTACCCTACTTCCAGAGGAACTCAACAGTAATACGAGAATACCTGTTACGGTACGTTGATCGATATGCTGCGGATGCCTATAGCTCACGGATTTTGTAGGACGAAGAGTACAGAGAACGGTCTGCAAGTCTGCTTACAGCGAACTCGGAGCAGGTCCTAGGTCTTTTGTCGATGTATATTCA
>Ga0137418_10006651_pt1 | contig 10633 bp, 10 predicted proteins | sample CZODoug3_1_2_16f_FD_122242 | JGI IMG/M metagenome (GOLD analysis project Ga0137418, IMG submission 122242) | Vadose zone soil fungal communities from Angelo Coast Range Reserve, California, USA - CZODoug3_1_2_16fungal (Hybrid Assembly) | ecosystem: Environmental > Terrestrial > Soil > Vadose... | reverse complement strand
AGCCCAACCTTGGTGAGTAGATTATGTGCCTCTTCGTTATAACGCGCGGTAAACTTGACAATAACCTGCTTGCCGGTGCCGCCGAGGGTGGCAATGTACATGGCGGTGGTTGCGTTCCCTAGGTCCACAAGAGCCGAGGTGGGTTGACCAGCTCGGGAGAGAAACTGCCGGTAGGTAAGTTCAGGCAATGCCTTGGAAGAATCGACGAGTGTCGGGCTGGGAAACAGGCAAGAGAGTCTGGGAGACCTCAATTTGCCGACCTCATGATAATAGTTTTGGAGATCTACACGACAGTCTGACAAGGCCCAAAAGACACGGGCCAGGCGAATGATGTTGTCAGAGGCATGAAAGCCTAAGGAAAGGTCAAACGTGAGTAGCTTAGACACGTAGACAGATCCCACACAAACGGCGACGGAAATTTCGAGGCGATTTGCAGTGGCACCGACGAGGACAACGGGAAAGTTACAGAAATCTCGGAAGCGCTTGTACTTCAAACAAAGGTGAGCCATGGAATTCGAAGCGGCAGGTATGGGAAATCGAACCTTCTCTCGCGAAACTATTTTGCTGTAATCGATAACAGCTTGAAGAAGAGCGTCTCCAGACAGGCCCAACGCGTTCTTGAGCTCCAAGACCAGGATGAGAAACGTCTCGTACCACCAACCACCGTGAGGTTTGATCTTATCTGCCCAATCAAGACTACGTTCCCACTCGCCCACCTCTCCGATTGCGCTATTGACTACGTCTCTGATTGCCTTCTGACGCAGGTCCTCGTTGTCGTAAAATGCGACCGCGCACCGGACGTACTCGGCAGCACGCTCCACGTCTCGGCGAGAAACAACAACTTGTTCGAGATGGTCGAGATGGTGTTGCAGCCTGGCAAGGGCGGGGCTAAAAATCGCGGCAGGGGCTCCACCAGGCCGACCCAGGTGGATGGAAGGCTTGTCGCCGCCCAATAGCTCAGCTTGCCTGGAGAAAGAATGGACTATATCCGATGGCGAAGAAGTAGGGGCTAAGCGGTTTAGACTTTCGTTGAGAGCTAGGGCGTAAGAATGAGAAAGACGAGCACTTATGAGATGTCGTCACAATGCATACCTTTCTTGACCTTCCTCTTATAGACATCATCTGGGTCGCCCAAGCCGTCGATTAACTCCAGAACTGACAAGAAATCGGTGAGATAGGGTGGAAAGACAGAGTAGAGCATACCCTCTGCATCGGCAACAATGATATCTAGCTTATCGTGGGTTAGACAAGGGCCGTCGGGGAAGGCGGATGCAAGGGCGTCCGTTCCCTGGAGATAAGAATTCTCTGGCTGCTTATGAAGCCATTGAAGAGCACGCGATTGTAGGCCTTTTGTGGGTTCCATGCGAACATCTGTCTGCTATGAGTTAGTTGACCGTTTGCCATGGAAAGATCAAGTTTACCCTGAAAAGGCGAAGGTCCTTACGGCTGAGCTCTCGACCGAGCGATTGGAGCTCCACTTGAATCGCCTTCAATAGTTCCGCGACCCAAGCATTCGAATTTATGTTAATGGGAACAAAAAGGGGGTCTTCTGCGGGAAAATAACATGCGAATTTGAAAGACACCGCGGTTTCGACGCCGGGTTGACTTCTGCTGGAGTCAGTGGGATCCGATAAAGTTGTTGGGGCTAATGACGTAATGCATTAGTTACAGTCAATACCATAAACTATTCGCACTAACCTGCTGGTGGAGGCACTGTAAATACGGGACCTGCAATGAGCAAATTCACTTAGCGAGAATGCCAGCGGACATGCAGAGGTCAACTCACCAACAGAACGATGCTCTACAATGATGTGGACACGCCTAGCCTGGGGCGCTTCTGAGAACTTATCCAACACTGTCTCGCTAGGATCCTGCAGCTCGATCGCACATTGCGATAAGTCTCCTTGTAACTCAGTGTGCTGGGGAAGATCCGTTATGAGCACCGGCTGCCTGAGCTGCAAGTAAGAAGTTAGCTGTGAGCTGCATGCTAGCCTTTCGTTACTCACTTTCCAAAGCACCAGATCCGCCGCGTCAGTCCCTCGGAGTACACCATTTTTGCGCTTCTCCCAGACCAAGTCTTTCAATCGGTTAAAACTGGTGGCGACAGGTGCAGTGACGTCGAACGGATTAGAAGAGCCTTTGATAAGACACCAAAGCACATATGGATCGTTGGCCATGGCGGATAAAGGGTCGTGGGTGGACAATGTAGGTGGAACTACTCGTGCCTTGAGGCTGTGTGGTATCTGGAATTGACTCTTGAGGTTTCTGGGTGTTTCCCCTTCATGGTGTCAAAAAACTTTCGATTTACCGCGAGTAACCGTAATCCAAAAATTGTCCAAAAAGGTATTTCAGCGAAGGAGATGTAAATGCTTCGTCAGCAGCCAAGCCATGGAAAAGCCAGATTCGGATGACGTCGGTGGCTGAATGTTCGGCACCTGTGACTAGCTGACTGGTGTCACCACAAGCGTACGTTCTATGGGGATTAACAGCATTGGTAGAAGCTACTGATACCAGGTGCAGCATCCTTCATAACTGACCACCCCAGATCCTCTCCGCGATCAAGAAAGTGACACTTGCACCATTGTTCATCATATCTAGGGTCACCGTGTGACAACTGGAGGCTGCAACACACGCAAGGAACCCCCCATCCCCCCGAAATGGGGTCGGCCCCTCGGCCCCTAGGCTGCTGGGTTAATAGTACTCGTCTCGTCTCAACCGATCTCGTACCCCTTCCACCAACCATGTAACTTGAGTAAAACCTGCCGCCCGACCAGGGCAGTTTCGACTCCGCCCTTACGAACATTACGAACGCGAGATCGACCCATAACGAACCAAATGCATTGAACCCAACCGCTAATTGGCAGCCTCAATCGCGAAACACTATACGTGAAGTCCCCGCTCGTCGATCACGCCGTTTCGTCGCTCCAGAGGCCTTAAAAGGTCTCTAATAGGTCTCTCTATCACCCCCAACCCTTTTACAAATCGACTCTCTGTCGATCACAGCCGAGATCGCAAGCCGTTCCCACCGCGCGCTAACTTCACCTCACTTCTCAAGATCTCAACCTTTCCTCCACTAATTTATCACCAATTTGTCTTCTTGGCGACCCCCAGCTCTTCCGCCGAGCTTCAAACAGGCACCCCATCCTCTTAAGATAGGGAACGCGAACATTACAGTAGCCCATGTCGCGCCCCCCAACTTTTTTTTTTCAGTGTGTTTTTTTCCCTGGATTTTCACTCGTTCCTTCCCCTCCTCATGGTGATGGGCAATGCTGGCCAAATACGGTATTTGTTGATCACTATTTGCACCTAGACACAGCCACCGATTCGGTGACCCAGAACTTGAGGTACATTTTGTAGCTTCCACAGGACATTTCAGAACAAACTTTGAGTGAGAAGTAGTCATTAAATTGAATTTTGAATAGATTCTTCGTGGCCGATTTTTATAAAATTGCTTGGATGCTGAGAAATCTAGTAAACACATGCCGGTTCTGATGGAATAAAGCTATTAAAAAGGTTTCTCGCACAAACAAAATACTCTCCTATGTCTACAAATTGATTTCTTCCAGCCAAAGTAACTACGAAAATCAATGAGGAAGCCAGAAAGTGTACCTCAAGAATGGCTGAAATTGTTCAGCCACAGCTGGCCAAAAGCGGTAATCATCAGTTCACCCTGCTGCCTCGCGGCAACCTCAAGGCATTTCTGACTCACACCATGTCTCTCTCTGCCTGCTATTGTGTCTGGAAGTCTAGTAACGATTGCTAGTGAGTTATCTGAAATATTTTTACAGCATAAAACATGCTAATCTTATGTATTTGTGGTAAAATAGCCTTATTAATCCGATTTTCTAGTGAGAAATCCTCTAAAAAGTCGGATAATCATTGTCTGGGTTTTTGGGGGCATCTCTGCGATTAAATAGTATGTCACTACTTTATATAGGCTTCCAAAAAATATTTTACCTCAGTTCTCCCTTAATTAGCCCCACACTCAGCAGTGTCATTCTCAAACTCAACAATAGCAAATTTATTGCTGTTTGTGTCCTCTGGAGCGTGACAGCGGTGATACAGTGAGTTAATTTACTAATTATATATTGTATATGTTTTGGGGAGATGGTCTGCCTTTATTGTAAGCACTGCAGTTATTATAGTTGATTTTAAATGTTATAGTTATCCCACAACTCTCAAAATTGAAATGCTAATTGTATCTACCTCTATAGGCACCTAGAGTTTTAACTGGTGAGTTATAATGTCCCTGAATGTTTGATTCACTCATGTTTTGCAATGCTGAAACAGATCTTGCTTGTGTGTTTGGCTTTAAAAGCTGAATTAGTGTCATATTGGCCAATTTTGGTTCTGTAAATTGTCAGAGACACTTAGGTGAGAGCTCTTCCACTCATCTGAGACAGTGTTTGCACTTTGCATGCTAAACCTTCCATAAGATTTGTCTCTGCTCCATTTCTTTTTGCATTTTTCAGTGAAAAACACGAAATATTGTTGTTTTTTGTGCCCACAAATCATCCAACACACTCTGGTAAGAGTCATTCCACTTGTTTGAGATGGTATTTTTACTTTGCATGCTAAATCTTCATAAGATTTGTCCCTGACCCATTTTCTTTGCATTTCACAGTCAAAAACGCAAAATATTCTTGTTTTTTGTGTCCAAAAATTATCCAACACACTCTGGTGAGAGTCATTCCACTTGTTTGAAATAGTATTTTCACTTTTCATGCTAAATCTTCCATAAGATTTGTCTATGACCCATTTTCTTTGCACACAGTAAAAAAAACGCGAAATATTCTTGTTTTTTTGTGTCTGACAATCATCCAACACACTCTGGTGAGATTTGTTCCATTCACTTGAGATTGTATTTGCACTTTCCATGTTAAATCTGTCATAATATTGTCTCTGACCCGCATTTCACAGTGAAAAACACGAAATATTCTTGTTTTTTTGGTGTCCACAATTGTCCAACACACTTGAATGAGAGTCAGTCTACTTGTTTGAGATAGTTCTTGTGCTTTGTATGCTCAATTTGCCATTGTCTTGGCAGCATTTACTGTCAAAACATTTAACAGTTAAATAGTGCTTTATCCTTCTTGATATTTCTCTGCCAAAAGCATTTATAATGCCATGGCAGCAATTGGGTGCTAAAAAGCGATCCAAGGCTCAGAAAGAGCAACTTTCTACTGTTAATACCAAATGTGCTGATGCAGCAACTTTGGAACCAAGTGTGGATAGTTTAAAAGCCTCACTGTCCTCTATGCAGGAGAAGCTGGAGGCTACACAGTTTGCACTTTCCAGTGTTAGTGACAATCTTGACAAAGCTCAGGACAAATGTACAGGCCTTTATTCAACTTTGCATGTTGAAAGGCGAAAACTTCAGCGCACTGCTGCTAGAAAAGGTCTTTTAGAGCGGCAGATTAAGCTTTTGAAGTCTGTGGAACTACCTGCTACCAGAGATGATGCTGCTCATGCCATTAAACTTCTCGGGGAGACAAAATCTGAGAAAATGCATCTGGAATCAAGATTGTCAAAGCTCATGGAAAAATGTGCTTTGGAGGCAAGCCATTCCAGACAGAAACAGTCTGATCTGCAAGAGCAGCTGGCTGCTTTAAAGCAGAGATCCCGAAATTTGCAGAAATGCTGTAATCGCATGCCTGACATCAAGGCTAAAGTGATTAAACGTGCTAAAGACTATGCCAATAAAGAAAACAGAACTTACAAACTACTTCATAAAGGAGTGTACAGTCCTGAAGCAAGAGAGTTGGCACGCACACTGGTTGCTGCTGGTTGTTCAAGGGAATATGTTGGCAGAGTGATTAAGGCCATTTGCAAAAATGCAGGTGTAACAGTACAAGGCAGCATGAGCAGGCGCACAGTCTCCAGAGCTGTTCTTGAGGGGGGAATTGCTGCTCAAATTCAGATTGGTCATGAACTTGCTCAAGCAGAAGCTTTTACAGTGTCTGAAGATGGCACTTCAAACAAGCATGTGCCTTATGATTCACATCACATCAATCTTAAAGTTCCATCTTACACCAATGATGGTACTGAGCCTACACATGAGAATCATTTGCTTGGAATCACATCTTCACCTGATCAGACTGCTGAGGGCCAGGCAGAAGATACAGTGGAAAACTTGGGGATGCCTTGGAAATATAAATTAAAAGCCCTCTTGCAAAACGGTTCAAACAATATATGCGTGTTGTAAAGGCAATGTCTTTATTGAGAGGTGTCAATACAGATCACTGTACCAAGGCAAAAAAGTATGCAGATGTGATGGAAGGCAAAATGATTGATGCCACACGTCAATTACTTGGTGAAGAACAGATTCTTGACAAATCTTGGGAGGAGATTGAGACTGTGTTTGATGATGCATGGGAAAGAATGGTTGAAGAGCTTGGAGGAAAAGCAGTATGGGATAAATTGTCAAAGAATGAGCAGGCACTTAAGCATGCAGCCATGACTAAAAGACCTTGATTTCCTTAGGTGAAGACAAGTATTCTGCACTGTCAGAAGATGAAAAAAGGGAATTAGATTTTTTCATTTGGGTCGGCTGTGGCTGCCATAAGAATATGAATTCAGTATCAGGTGGCAATGCAGGGATTATGGCATGGTGGGATGAAAATGATGTCACTGGCCCAATTCTTTTGGCTAACAAAGACAATGCTGCAATCTTAAAGGATGTCACTTCAACAGATGATCTCACACCTGTTGAACAACAGGCTTTTGACAAAACATCTCGGGGTGGTGTGAAGGCTGCTGGTATTGCTGGTGCAATTTTTAATCATAAAGATGATAAAAAGGGCCAACAAGACATGTTCAAATGGTGGTTTCAACATGTTGGACTTTCAATGATGTTTCCAGACACATCAAACAACCGCTATGGTACCTTTTGTGCAGCTGCTGCTGTACTTATGCAGCACCGTTCAAAATTCTTGGAATTTCTTGAGTTTGTGAGGGATGCAAAAAAAACTCCAGGATTCACAAACATGGAGAAGAATTTATATAAGGCTTTGCAAGATCCACCAACACTCACTGAACTAGCTGTTCTTGCATTATATGCTGAAGCCATATCCCATCCATACATGCGCCAGATCCGCGGACATAACATAAACATGTTAAACCTTGGTCCCTTGCACTTGAGAGTTGAGCAGCATATCCAGGCAATTATTGAAAGCCCTGATATTCTCATATCACCAAATGCAACATTTGTTGTGGGTTCTATGGATGGAAAGCAATGGGAAAATCCTGGGGCAGTTGAAGCCATTTTGAAGCAGGCACCTGCTCTTCCTCATTTAGAAGATCTTTTGGTGCGATTTTTCACAGATGCTGGTGAAACTTGGAAACACTTCACCACAGAGTTTACACCTGGTGGTGTAATTGATGAAGCTACTGATTTGCAAAAAGAACTTGCCTGGATGCCAGCAACAAATGATGTGAATGAAGGAATTCTTGGGTCACTATGCCAATTCATGCGGCTTCATCCTAATATCACATTGCACATGTTCAATGCACAAGCGATGTATCAGAGAAACAATACTCAGCCTTTCATGAACAAATATTTTGATGAGGATGACTACAAGTTTCTGATGAAAATGTGCCGTGAATTAGATGCCAGTGGTGTGGAAAAGAAAAGACAGGAGAAAGTGGTGGCATATACCATAGCCAAAACAAAGCAAAGGAGGGAGAAAAGAGAGAAGGCTGCCAAAAAGCAGGCAGATGAGAATTCCAGACTTGCTAAAGTCACTCTCATCTTTGATCAAGATGTCATTGAGGGTCTCAAGGGGAAAGCCCTTCAAGACCAGTTAGATGCCTTCAGACTTTTTGGAGCACCCCTCCCTAAATTCAAGAGGGATGTTAAGGTTGTAGCTGACAAAAAAGGGCAATACAGGGAGCTATTGAGAAGTATAAAGCTGGAAAATGGGTTCCCAAGGTCCTTGACAATGAGAACACTGATAGTTCTCAAGAGGATAGGGAGGATGAGGAAGATCCAGATGAATAGGCCACTATATGCACAAATTTAATATATAAAGCCATGTAAATACATAAATGTATAACAAACAGTGTCTAATATATATTTGAATACTTGTACATAGAAAGAATGATGGAAATGCAAACAGTAGAGCCCAAGATGTAGGTGGGTCACTGTTTCAGCCACAATTTGCACAGCCACAGCCAAAAGCAGTCCACGGCTCAAACCGGCATTGCCCATCACCACTCCTCAAGGTGAGATAATTCTCTCCCTTTTCTCGCCTCTGTTTTTAGCCATCGCCGATCTCGCTCGTCATTGCCAGGCCCTGATATTTCTGTTTGTTCCACAGACCTCGGGATTCGACGACCGCAAACGGTCGTGATAGTATCTATTCATTTCCGCTATCCATTTTCCACTCAGGTAAGCCGTACAGTCATCCTTATTCATCGTTTTCTCACATGTTTCACATCACAGCATGCCTACCCTGAAGATATGCTTGATGACACCCCTGAAACGGCCTTCAATGGCTGTCTGTGCATGTCACCAGGGGTTGACGGTGAGCTGTTCGGTGCAGCTTTCTCACAGAAGCTGTCCATCAGGAAAAACCTGAAATGCAAATCAGCAATGATTACTTGTGATTCGTGGTAATTACATCAATTACCAGTTACCCCAGATTAACTAAGTCTCCAGGAGATTTGCTGCAATGACGGATAATTTTAGCTGATTACCGAATAAGTGAAAACAGTGTACCATCCGTCATGCCTAGAGTTCTCGACACGCTGGCACAAATTGATTGCTATGCCTGAAGCAAAGGCATTGTGCCAGTCTACAATTGCACAAATGGAAGCTGATAATGAAAGAAAGAGGAAAAAGCATTCAGAAGTGCCTGAGCGTGTGTGGATACCCATGGACACTTCATTTTGTTCACCTCAGTACTCGCGCGAGCTCAAATACAGTTCGAAACCCCCTCCAAGCAAGGGTAATCGTAGTGAATGTAGGGAGTTGAACAATGGAATCAACTAGGTTCTGTATTTCATACTAATTTACAAGTTTGTTATTCTCTTGCAGTTGCGGGTTCTATTGTACAAGTGCTATATGTAGTCTCTGGATATTTATTCCCAGAATTCCACTACTTGTAATGGGTTGTTGAGTCGTCTGCAAAAACAGATAGGTAAGCCCTACCAGCCCTGTAGATCAAAGTCTGACTAGTTGGTACTAACAAGACGTGATAGCGAGAGCATATGTTCAGTAATGTTTGTTGAGTCACCACGAATCCATCCATGTTCAAGTTCAATCAAAGACTCTGTTGGTAGCCGCTTGGAAACAGAAGAACATAGAGTTCGATTTAGGTCAAAGGCCATAGTTGTATACCTGTCAAGAAAGTTGGTTCTCATTGATGTTGTAGAAACCGCAGTGTTCTGGCTGTTAGTGCTTGATCTTGCACTCATGTTGATGGCTTTGATGCAGATTAGCCCACAATTTGAAGCTGATGGGATTAATCCTGGCGTAGAGTTGCAGGGGTTGTAGGTTCAATCCCATGTCTGGACTTGGGGTTAGAGATAATAAGACACTATCCAATCCCATCCCATCCCAATCAATCCTATCAAAACAATTTCCCATCCGAGTGATTGAATTTGCAACACCGGCTATGAAACCCACATCACATATGCATATAACCACTTAGCCATTGGGCCTTTACTACAATTATACCACATACCAGCAATAGATCTTCCTCATGGTCTGGCACCAATATTTAAATCTCATTTATAATTGAGTGTCAGTAAGTGTTCCACCAGCATGCAGTGACAGATAGGATGGGATGGGGTAGCACGGAATGGAGTGGGATGCAATAGGTCCCACATCCAGTCTTAATATAATAAGTAAATATATTTAAGAACCCAATTCTGTCCTATCCTATCCAATCCAATCCAATCCAGTCCAGTCCTAAGAAAAGCAATTGCACTGTAAGGGAATTGAACCAACAGCTCCATTATTTACAAATACTAGTCATGCATGCACCATTGACTACTGAGCTATTGTGCCATGATGTGAAAGCCAAAGGGCTCCACCATCTGGCCTATATTATGTATGAACTTTGAACTTACAGCCCACACCATTCAATCTAAATATGCATTAGATATGTAAATAAGGTGGCCAAATATTATGACATTATACCATCTGAGACATCTCAACAGATGTCTGCTGGATTATACAGGCCAGTGGAATTTTATTTAATACATGTAAGTAACATGTCCAATGAGTAGAGAGCCATTATCTAGCTTTCTGACATCAGATATTGGATATCTGATTGAATGTGATAAGTAGACTGCTTCAGATAAGCTCTAGATCACTCAATGATTACCCACCAAATATTAAATTAGCATTACAAACATCTTCAGCAGATATCAAATATAAGATACAACGAATGTATGTATATGAGGTGGATTCCACCTGAATATTCATTCAATGTATGCAGGGATTAGGCAGATTACTGGCCAAATATTCATTCAGTGTATACAAGGATCAGGCAGATTACCAACCAAATATTCATTTGATGTATGCAGGGATCTGGCAGATTACTGACTCAATATTCAATAGGTGTATGCAGGGGTCAGGTGTGTTGAAGTATATGCAACCTATGCTATGTTCCAGAATGAGACATCG
>Ga0137418_10006650_pt1 | contig 10633 bp, 8 predicted proteins | sample CZODoug3_1_2_16f_FD_122242 | JGI IMG/M metagenome (GOLD analysis project Ga0137418, IMG submission 122242) | Vadose zone soil fungal communities from Angelo Coast Range Reserve, California, USA - CZODoug3_1_2_16fungal (Hybrid Assembly) | ecosystem: Environmental > Terrestrial > Soil > Vadose... | reverse complement strand
AGTTCTAACACTCAGAGCTGGACATTCACTGTGAACAATCCATTGACTACCAGTATTAGCGTGGTCATCCACATCACGGGACACTCTAACACTAATCCATCGCTCAGCTTCGACGTCGTGTGCGGAACTGTCTGTGTCAATACTCCATCTGGAGGAGTCAACGCTATCAACGCACCTCTAGTTGGACCCAGATCCATAGCGGCCGGTGGTGCAGTCTCATTCAGCTTCGGCCAGTTCATCAGCAGCAGCTTCGCCAACAACAAGATCTCGTTCTCGGCAACGGTCTTCTGGACTACGGGCGCAGGCTATACTTCCGGCGGCACTAAAACAGGCTCGTTTGCAGTAGTACCTTAGACTATGGGGGACAATCCCCCAAACCTCCCTTTTCTTTTCTCGAAAAAAAATTAGCCGTATCTCTTTTTTTTTTTTTGGAAACGTGTGTCGAACTAAAGTTGACGCCTCTCCACAACAGGCTATCGTCCATCTCTATTCCAATACGGATAAATAATGACGAGGGCTAGGGGTTTCTTGTTGCATCCATTACTTTCTCTGTTCCTGATGCTACTAAGTTTCTTAGCCACGTTCACCACGACAACTCTAGCAGTAGCTTATGGATCATGGCCCATCTACTCGATTCCCTTCATTGGCGCATCTATCTTCGGCTTGCTTTCTACGCGGAATCGTTCTGATGAAGTGGAACTTGACGAGAAGGACTTTACCAAATCCTCGAGAGCGTTCGACTGGCTAGCAGCCAAGTACGAGGAGAATAAAGAGAAAGAATGAGAGCTCATTTTACCAGAACTAATTGCTTGCTGTAAGGGATCGGAGCATTTGCGGCAACCAATCAATCTAAATGGTCAGGTTAAGCCTCATCCGACGCTAATTGATCGCACGAGTGTGACGCTGTAGGGGACGTACTTCAGGGGTCTCCGGATCGCGAGATTATCGCACTCTTTTCGCTCTGACGGGAATCCGGGAGGTTGCGCTCTGGCTATAGCTTTGGATAACCCGGCTAGGCTCTTCATATCCGCTGATGGCTCTCGATTGCCGCAACCGTTAAGGCCACGCGTTAAAGCTAAATATGAGTAGCAGTAGGTAGTCGAACGTCTCAGATTTGATCAGTCAATTGAATAAGCGCCTAGTCCTCCTACTCCCGATCCTCCTTATCGGTTCGATTTTCGTTGGTTCAACCGTAATCCCGAGGGCTCACGCGGCCACCGGTCTCGTCTGTATCACATTCCCTTCAACATCGACTAGTTGTCCGGCTAGTGCGCCTACTATTGGCCCGATTACCCCTGGTCAGAACTTTACCGTCGGCGTCTTCATTCAGGCCTCTGACGCCATGGGAGGATTCGACATCATGGTTCAAGCCAACAATGCATTTGTGAACCCTAGAACTGCTGCTCTCGGCGGTCTGATTGTTAGCCCATCATTGACATCTATTTGTGTCAATGGCTCGTCAGCGCCGCCTGCTGGCACTGGCGCGTGTACGGTGGGATATCCTAACGGTCCCGGTGCTGTTGAGGTCACTACGATAGAGAGTTCGGGAAGCAACGAGTGTGGTGGCATCTCGCCATGCTCCGGTCTGGCCTTCACCATAACATATACCGCTACGGCCGCGACAACCAGTACTCCTCTGATTTATCCGACGTCCAACGCCTGCTCTACCACCAGTGTACCTTCGCCGCCGAACCCGGCGAACGAGTGTGTCCTCGTAGACGATGCGTTTGGAAGCACTCTCCTCGAGAATATTCAGAGTGCGAGCGTTTCCACTCAGGCAGCAGCGGCAACCTCTCTGGTCTCAGTGGTCTCAGGAACTGACGGCAACCTCTACTATAGTGCATTCAACGGCGCGTGGGGCGCATGGACAGCCCTAGCCGGCCAGACGCCATCATCACCAGCCTTGTGCGCGTCCGGAACAAACACCGCTGAGCTTCTAGTCCGAGGCACGGACAATAGCATCTACCACAAGACCTTCACATCCGGATCACCCGGATCCTTCGCAGCCACATGGGACAAGAACCCCACCGGCGTCACAAGCGACTCACCAGTCTGCGCAGTCACAGGAACAACTCTCCACGTCATCGTCAGAGGAGCCACCAGTGAACTCTTCTACACAACCTTCGACCTAACAGCCCACACCTGGGCAGCGTCATGGACAGACCTCTTAGGATCCAGCCCATCTACGCCAGCCCTAGCAGCAACCGCATCACTAACCAGACTAGACTTGGTAGTGAGAGGCGGCGACAACCAGATCTATCACAAAGCCTTCACCAGCGGCGCCTGGGCAGCAGCATGGGACACATCCAACCGCCTACCAGTCCCTGACAAGACAATCGCATCACCCGTCATCGCAAGCGACGGAAGCCAACTACACGTCATCGTCATCGGAACGGAGAGCAACATATGGTACGCAACCCTCTCCTTCGCAGGTGCATGGTCAACATACACATCACTCGCCGGCTCAACATCTACGCCACCGGCACTAGTCGTTGACTCCGCAAACACCCTCCACTTGGTCGTTAGAGGCTTCGATGCCCAGATGTACTCAAAGTCCAAGGCGTCGACGGGATCTTGGGACGCAACCTGGGTTAACGCAGGAGGAGTCTTAGCGAACTCCAGTCCAGCGGCAGTCGCAATGGGAACCACCACAGCAGTAATAGTTCAAGGCAACGACAATACCATCTGGTACAACACCCTCGCAGGAACCACCTGGTCAGGATTCGCCACGACGAACGGCCAAACATCCCGCGGCGCAGGCCTCTCGACCCCATAAGTCAGCCAAACAGTCTCTCTCTGTCTGCACCTAACTGGTGCGGACAGACTTCTTTCCAAGCAATTTAGGGACCCCGGCGGAGGTTCCAGATATGGAACCAGGATCCTGAATGATTCTCCACGCGAGCCTAGCTTAGCGTAATTCATTCTCTGAACTGGCGGCCGCGCTCTAGAGTAGTTGGGTCTGTTCTTCCTAATACGCAGATCTCGTTGTTAGAGTGGCATAAGGGCTATAACAACGGAAATGAGTGACTCGAGTGGACTCGATGCAAAGTACTCGGATGTCTGAATTGAGAAAGCCAGCAACGATCATTGCCATAATTGCGCTAGCAATCTCCGGCTTCGTAGGAGGAATAGAGATTCGAGAAGCTCTAAACCCCATAACAACTACACCGACGACACACACAACCATGCAGACAATCCTAGTGAGTAGAGGCTCGATACAGCTCGCCGGACCCGGCTCCGTGACCTACATCAACTTCACCACTCCAGGCAGCCTAGTCAGTGCGACCCTCAACACAAGCTTCACAGGAGTACCGTCCAATATCACTAGACTCTCCCTCCTCAGTTCGTCCCAGTATCCATTATTCAAGAACTGCAACTGCATAATCGCTGGAAACTATACCAGCATATCCACGACCTGGTCATCACCGATGACCAACCAGTACGCTGCCCAAATAGACGTCCCGGGCACCGGGAAATGGATCTTAGCCTTCCAGCATGCCCCTGGAAACGGGGGTTCTGAGAGCATCGATGAAACAATCTGGCTGACCTACACGACCGTAAGCTAAGCCGAAGTTAGATCAAAAGATATCAAAAGCCCAGTCTGCATCCAAGAATTTTGGACTATAGGCCCCACAATCCAGTGAGACTCGAAGCATGATCCTCGGGACCCTGACCGAGTACCGTTTTACTTCTGATGTATCTGGCCGATCGCCTCGGTCACCGTCAGATTCTGTATCTCATCCTTCTTGGAATGAATGTATGAGAGATGTTCTTTCAGGGCGGACTCGGAGCAGCTGTAGAGGTAGCCGGGGAAGTCGATGGCGTGGAAGACCTCGACCAGCCAGAGCCGTTCCCGAATAGCACGGTTCACCCACCGGTCAGCAGTCTTTGCGGTCGTCTTCCGATCCCACACCTGCGTCTGGATGGTGTAAGGATGTATACGGTGAAGATTGTTGAACCCGAGAATCGTCGTCCTAGCTGACGAATATCCCGTGTCCCTCACAAGATCTTTGAGTGCGGAGGTCAATTGTCCCCCAGGGTAAGAGTAGCTGTTGCAGGGTCTCCCTAGCTGCTTTTCGATTTCGAGCTTCGAAACCGCAAGCTCATCCTGTTCGCTCAGATGCTCCACTGGATACTCCTCTTCGGGCTGGAGAATCGTGTTCGCGAGTTGCCGCGCTGAGTGCAGCAGACCCTTATGCCTCGCTAGCCGAACAAGCCGCCCAGCCTTCGTCATCACACTCGCATCAGAGACCTTGTGAGTGAACGAGTGAGAGCCTATCTCGTGGCCTTGAGCCGATATTTGCCTCAACGCTTCCCAGTCGATGAATCTAAACCCGTTAATCTCCTTCCCAACAAACCCGGCAATCACATAGAAGACTCCGCGAAGGGACACTACACGGAAAGCCTCATTGAACCGATGAGCATGGCTCTCCCAGCAATCATCAACTGTCAACGTTACAATGGGTCTTTCGTCGAGATCAGACGTCAACCTGCTACTATTCTTGCGCGGAATTCTCGATCCCATCTGCTACACTAGTCTCCAGATCTCTCCACAGGATCCACGACGTCAACACTAACAGGCGCCTGTACAAGGGAAACTATCTTCGACGACTGAACCAGCCTCGCCCGCGTACGCCTCGAGAGAAGAATAGACACAACCAACGCACCAGCCAATCCTCCTATCGATAGCCAACCTCCAATAGTGAAGTAGCCCTGCAGACCATAGTACAGTCGAATCGTCAAGGTCCCAGTCTGGCTAATCACGAAACCATTCGACAACTGGTAGATTGGCACCGACCCGAGTTGGCCGCTAGAGAGGTACGCGCTCCAGAGTCTATCATAGGGCTCGGCCAGAACAAGAACAAACTGAGCCGTCGCGTAGACCGTCACATCATACTCAACATTTCCTACTCGATTCACATTAGTAACACTTGCCGCAGAAGACGAAAGCACCGTCGTATTCCCAGCCAATAGGCCAGTCACGGTCTGGTTCTGACCAACACCGGCATTCTGCGTGAAGACCGATCCACCGAAATCATTATTCTTGAAGACGAGAAACTGGTTTGTCATCTGGTCAGGGGTGAGACTTAGCCGAGCAACGAGGGAGAGAGGCGTCAACTGCCGGTAGCTCCCGTCATAGAAGTTGGCGTACAGATCGATAGTCGATTCCGGAAAATTCCCTGGCACCGCAAGTCCGCTGAATTGCGCCGACCCTGTCGTGTCGCTCGTCACCGTCTGAGTAGCAACAGTCGCAAAAAATATCCTGGTCGCCACGTCAACAGACCCTGAGGGAAAGCCCTGAATTAGAATCCCAAACCCATCCCAGAACTGGCCGTGAAACCCCTGGTTGACCACATCCTGCGGAACTGTGTACTGCATCGTCAGGTTGGACACTCGGCCCCGGACGAGACTCGATGTCGGAGTCTTGAAGGGACCATTAGAGAACTGGACCCCGGAAGTGCCGGTTGGAAAAGGCTTCTGGGAACTGTCCAATGGCTTGAAGGTGTCGTTGTAGGACTGGACGATAGTAAGATCCTTCTGCCCTAACAGTTCCTGCAGAAACGGCACCCCAGGGTAAGCGATGGAATCGTTGTGGTACATGACGTATTTCACTCCGAGGAAAGAGAGCACTCTCCCGATCTGGTTCGTAGAGTTCAATGGGCTCGGATAGATACTGGCAAAGGAGACTGAAGGCTTCGCCGAGTATAGATCCGGAAAGCCAGTCACATCATAAGGCTTCCAATCGTACGGACCACCGGTAGGAACCCACATCACCTTGTAGTCTCCAGGCTGTCCGACGAGCAAGCTGTTCAGATTGTCATACCGTTGTGGAATCGTGGTAGGATAGTATCTCTGCCAAGTATAGCCCTGAAGGTCCAAGATTGTCCCATTGGCTATGGGCGTAAGGACCAGCAACACCAGCCCTAGAACTATTAGCGGACGGACAAGACGCCTCCCATCCTCCCTCTGACCGAACCTTCGCCCGAGAAGGACCCTCGATGTTCCAATCTTGGAAGCGAGAGTGTGCAGCCACGCAGACCCCGACAGTCTACCTCTCAGTCGCGACACAACGATCTTTCCTGCAGATTCTATCTTGTAGCTCGCAGGGACAATCGAGAGTCCGAGAAGCATGGCGTAGGAGAACGTGACAATCGGGACAAATTTCGTCGGATTTCTCAAGATAGCTCCCGCCCCATACGGAAGCCCGCTAGCAAGCGGGAAGTAGAGGAATCCGAACGGTTCATTCGAACCACTCGTGATAAACGCGCCAATCAGGAGGGTAGCTCCAAGGAAAATCACCTGCGGGCTTCTCCTATACGCTATGATCGCGGCAGAGCCGAGCAGAGGAATAACGATGCTCAGAAGGCCATAGTTCTGAGGATGATACCAGAAGAAATAGTGAGCACCCTCGCCCAGCAGAAGTACGTCGGTGAGATTCCAAAAGCTCAGGAAATCTAGGTCCGCGGGACTGATCAACCTCGACGTTGTGTATAGCTGGAAATTGGAACCCGCACTAAACAAGTAGCCAGCGAAGATAGGAATAATCCAGAACGCGTTGAACACCAGCGCCACTCCAACTGCAAACGAAGAATTCTTCGCGAGACTGACGAGTTTGGATAACTGGCGATTCTGGACAAGCGAGAATACGACGTATGATACTCCGACTATGCCGACGAGAAACGGCCAGAAGGGTTGAGGGCTGGCAAGAATCGACGAGATCCCGAAAACCAACAGTTCTCGTATCTTTCCAGTATCAAGGAATATGATGAGAGATGAGACGAGTATTGGGAAGAACGCGTAGTTCCAGACGAAATTGTTTGAGCCTGCAATGATGGCTTGGTTGCTGAAGAAGAGCAGATAGACGAGCCCTCCGACTGACGAGGCAAGTTCAAGGTGCAGCTTGCCGCGCGTGAGGCGCCAGTGAGTCAGAAGCGCTTTGGTTGAAATGTATGGGATTATTCCTGAGAGCCAGGCCATAAAGAGAAGGTAGCCCTTAACTGCGAATTCCTGTCCGACTATGAATCGCAGGCCCGTTAGGGCGAGTGTTGGAACTATTGTTAGCATATCGGTCGAGGGGCCTCTTCCTGAGGCCCAGGTTTGCAGGTTGTACCGTTGGACGGTCGCTATCGTCCAAGGAATGTAGTAGGTCTCGTCCCCTTGAAACGGAATGCCAGGAGGAACGAGTAGAGGGTAGAGGAGGAAGAAGGAGACAACTAGTGCAACAACGGGATACAGGAGACGAAGCGCTATTTCTCGGCTAACTGGTCTTGGTTGCATAGAATAACACAACGTAGAATGGGTAGTAGCCCAAGGCTATGTTTGTGGCGAATCGCCAGAGGTTCCACCATATTGACCTGTAAGGCGCTGTTCGGCCCCCGATGTATGGTTGAACGTTGAAGCCGAACGTTTCAAAATATGACGCCTCATCTTCTAGGGCAAGCGGCTTGTGAGACCTGTCTCTCTTGAAGAACTCTATCAGGTTGAGGTTGGCGATGTACGGGGCGTCAACGATGAGAAGGCTTGATCCAGAAAGAAGCTTGTGCGCTCTGGCCAGAAAGGTTTCCCTTTCAACCTCTGTCAGATGCTCGTAGACTTGGGAGGCGACGATCAGGTCGAATGATCCGACCAAGGAATCATCGTTGTAAAAGTCGTAGAAGTAGCTGTTCTGTTTCAGCCATGAAACTGCGTCGTCGCTGACATCGTATCCTCGGTATCTTCCCTTTCCTTCTTTGTTTTCTGATTGGAATCTCTGGTAGAGAGGAGCTTCGATGTCTGAGCCAAAGTCGAGTAGGAGCTTGTCTTTTAGGGGGAACAGTCCGTCGTAGAATTTTCCCCAGGAACCCCAGACGGGTTTGGGTTTGATGCTCTCTTTGCGGACTTTGATCTGGTGGTATGCTTTCTGATAAGATGGGCTCATTGTAAGACCTCCTCGTATGCTCTCAGCGCTCTTTCTGCCACGTGTTCCCAGGTAAATTTCTCGAGTACTCTCTGTCTCCCGGCTGCGCCGATTTTTTCTGCGACTTCGTGATTGTCTAGCAATAGCTGGAGCTTCTCGCTCAGCTGTTTCACGTTCCCAGGAGTTACGAGAAAGCCAGTCACACCATCGTCCACGGCGAAAGGTATTCCTCTAGCCCTATTCGCGACGACTGGCAGCTCACAAGCCATTGCCTCGACAAGAACTAGCCCAAACAGCTCGCCTGATGAAGGCAGGACAAGAGCCAGAGACGACGAGTAATACTGGACCAACGACTCATCGGAGACGGGACCCAAGAACTTCGCATCAACGCCGAGTTTGTGCGCCAGTCTTTCCATGAGAGCTTGATAGATGTGGTCCACTGTTGGGCCGATTACAATCAACGTTGGGGTGTCCTTGAGGAGAGAAATGGCCCTGATTATGTTGTCGAGGTTCTTGTGGGGAGTTACGCGTCCAACAAAGAGAACCTGTCTCCGCCGGTCACTGTTAATCGGTCTGAAGATTTCCGGGTCGACACCGCCAAAGAGCGGTTCGAAGACCCGAGCAGATCTCGAGTAGCCTATGAACGAAGGTTTTGACACCGGTAGTAATCCGTCGAACCCAGAGAATCGCATCAGAGGTTTGTACATTGCGATTACACGCGGAAGAGTGACCCCGCTCCAACCATGATCCGTAACGAAGATCCGGTATTGCTTTCTCGTGACCTTCCTGAAAACGGGGAGGAGAATGGAAACATCAGCTGCTACGCTGTGGGTGTGAACTATGTCGTATCTAGCCAACAGGTTTGCGAAGCGTAAAGGCTCGGTTGGAATCGGATCGAAGTCACCGTTGATCCCTCGAAAAAATCGCCATGCTTTGGCAGTGAGAATAGGGACGTCATCCACTTCACTTCTACTCTCTTTCTCTGAAAAGAGCAGTAGACTGCTATCGAGGCCAATCCTGCGTTGGGCTCTACAGAAACTGATGGCATATCTCTCTGCTCCCCCCATTCTCTCCAGATTCGGAATGAGGTCAGGTGCCACGAATCGTGGAAGGACGTGAAGAATTTTCATGGCTCGATCGCTATGGTAATCAATTGTGTATCGGCTCCTCAGTTTGGTGCAAGGCTGCGGTAGACGTCGACGACTTGACCTGCGATCATTCTCTGATCAAATGCGACCCTGCACTTCTCGAGGGCCCGTTCTCCCATTTCATCCAGAAGATGCGGCTGGTTTCGAAAGGTGAGAATCTTCTCGGCAATTGCAGACGAATCCCCAGGTGAGACTAAGAATCCTGTCACTCCATCGTCTATTATTTCCGAAAGTCCGCCTGCATTGGTTCCGATGACAGGCCGTCCCCTACTCATCGCTTCAACAGCGACTCTTCCAAAAGGTTCCGGAGTGATCGTTGGGACGACTACCATGTCGCACCAGTCATACAGCCCTTCGAGTTCCTCCCATTCTACATGACCCGCAAGCCTGACTGTGTCCCCTAGCCCGAGCTTGGAGACAAGTGAGCGGAGCTTTCCGAGATATGGTCCGACGCCGACGAAGACAGCGTCAACAGCGACCCCGTCGTTTCGAAGTCTCTTTGCAGCAAGCGCCACATTCTGGAACCCCTTATGATACTGCATCGTTCCAACGCACAGGATGCGCATCGTCGTGCGCTCAGATCGGGGTGCGGGCCTGCCTACCACTGAGATGGCCCCTCCGATGTATATGGGCCTCACCAGTGCTGGAGAAAGACCGGCTGCTATTAGCCGCTGGGCGATATAGTTACTCGTAGCGATTGTGAACGAGCATTTTCTTGTTGCCTCCAAGACTCCCTTGTCTCTTGAATCCAGCCATGAACTCAACGGAAACGGAATGCTGTATGAGGCATTAGGCACGTTGAGATTGTTGTGAAACGAGAGAACTATGGGAATCTTCGATTGGCTAACGGCCCTCGCGGCCGCGCGCAGCGCATATGTGTCACTAACATGAAGCAGGTCGATACTGTGCTCTCTCAGAGACTTAGAAATCGACCGGGCAAATATCGAGTTTAGCCCGGGAAATCCCAAGAGTCTGACAATCTTCGGCGTACGTCCAAGGCGACCTATCTTCACGATCCTGCCGCTGTTATTCGACCGGCGACGGGAGGGCGTGAAGACGACTGGGTCTAAGCCTAATTTGTTCAGACCGTCCAACAGCACCGCTAGGCTGACTTCCGCACCTCCGTGGATTTCAGGATAGAAAGAGGTCAGGATTCCTACTTTCAAGTCACGGCCATCCACGGTAGCGATGTTTAGGCTATCCTGCGAATGAGAATCGAAAAAGGTGGCTAGATAAGCTCTGTGAGAAGCCCGAAAGCCGCTGACATGTATTTCACCATATCATAGACGATTAGGCCGAGGAGTAGTTTTGGTCGATGAAACCATGTGTCTCTCTGACTTAGGAGGGATCTTCGGATAGGGAGCATTTGTGTGGACGCCTGTGATGGATACTTTTTCACATAAAGGTGCGTCGTCTTCCCGTAGTACCAGTGTTTCGAGGCAATTTCGGCAAGCGTTTTGGGCTCACCGATATGCCACTCCGCCGCACCCACTACACGAGAAATCTTGCCGTATCTGGCTACCTTGTTGTGGACATCGTACTCCTCGTACGTAACGAGGGATCCATCCTGTCCTCCTACTTTTTCGTA
>Ga0137418_10006649_pt1 | contig 10634 bp, 7 predicted proteins | sample CZODoug3_1_2_16f_FD_122242 | JGI IMG/M metagenome (GOLD analysis project Ga0137418, IMG submission 122242) | Vadose zone soil fungal communities from Angelo Coast Range Reserve, California, USA - CZODoug3_1_2_16fungal (Hybrid Assembly) | ecosystem: Environmental > Terrestrial > Soil > Vadose... | reverse complement strand
TCTTGCTGCCCGCTACAGACGCGATACGGAAACGCATTGTCGGCCGTCACGTGATACACGGCCGCGGTGGGTTGCGTGTACCAGTTGCTCCACGATTCCCCGCGATTCGACGAGATCACGGCGCCCTGGTCGGAGACCGCGAGGATCAGGTTGGGATCGTCCGGATTGATCCAGATGCGCTGATAGTCGTCCCCGCCGGGCGATCCCCGCACGGCCGACCAGCTGGTGCCGCCGTCCTCGGTGCGCCACATGACGATCGACGCGCTGTAGATCACGTTTTCGTTTTTCGGATCGACGGTGATGGGCGGCAGATCGCCGCCGCCGATCCGGCCCAATGGCCGCGGATCGGCGGTCGCGGTCGTGGTATCGCCAAGTGTCGCGGATGATCCGGGGATACGCGTCCGCAGTGTCCAGTGCGCACCGCCATCGCTCGACTTGTAGAAGCCGACCGGTCCCGATCCGCCTGCGGGATTCACCGTCGCCACCATCGCATAGATCACCTGCGGATTGCTCGGCGCGATCGCGATGTTCGCTTCGAGCACCGGAGGCAGGCCGCTCGTGAGCTGCGTCCAGGTCGTGCCGCCGTCGGCGGATTTGTAGATCCCACCCACACCCGGCCACGTCGAGTCAGGACCGAAGGCGGCATACTCATAGAACGTCGACTGCTGCTGCCAGAGCGCGGCGTAGACCGTGTTCTCATTGCTGGGATCGATCCGTACTTCGTTCCCGCTCGTGTACTCGTCCTTGTACAGCACCTTGGCGAACGTGCGCCCGCCGTCAGTCGAGCGGTAAATCCCCCGCTCGGCGTTGGGCCCATAGGGGTGGCCGAGGGCGGCGACGAAGAGCCGATCGGGATTGGTCGGATCGACGTCCACGTACGCGATCATCTGGGTCGAGTCGAGACCGAGGTGGGTCCAGGTGCGGCCGGTGTCGTTCGACCGGTACATGCCGTTGCCGGTCGCGAGATCGGGCCGGATGATGCCGGCGCCGGTGCCGACGTAGATGACGTTGGGCGCCGAGGGCGCGACGGCGATGGCGCCGATCGAGCCGGTCGCTTCGTGATCGAAGAGCGGCGCCCAGTTGTTGCCGTAGTCGCTCGAGCGCCACAGCCCGCCGTTGTCGAATCCGATGTAGAACACCGTCGGATGGCCCGGCGTCGCCGCGAGCGCGCGGGCGCGACCGGCGCGGAAGGGGCCGATTGTGCGCCAACGCAGCGCGGTGCCGAAGTCGGGAGCGGGAATTTGCGAAGTCGCGCGCGCGGGAAGGAGCGCGAGAACGCTGAGGACGACGATGGAAGTTCGCATGCGCGGATTATGCAGCGTCCGCGCGCGACGTGCTACGTCGGCAGCGCTACTCGCTCAGGCGTTTCGGCGCGCCCCCGCCCGGCATCGATCGTGATTGTGGCGCTGGCGGTGGCGGTGGCGGCTCCTCGATCGAGCCAACATCCTGCAAGCCGCGCTTGAACGCCTGAATTCCCTTGCCGATCGAGGCCCCGATTTCCGGGATCCGCTTGGCGCCGAACATCAACGTGACGACGGCCACCAGAATGAGAATGTGCCAAATGCTGAGGTCTGCGAGCATCTTCAGAATATAGCAGCCTCGGCGAGGCGGCGTTGCGCGACCGTCGCATTTGGCAACCGCTCGATCCGCACGGTCGGCCGCTCGAGTCCCGCGACGACGACGGTCGCCTCGAACGGCGCCGATCGCTGTACCTGCACGCGGACCGTGTCGCCGAGTCGCAAGCCTTGCAGCTTCGCCCGCAGCTCGGACCAGGTGCGCACCGGCGCGCCGTTGATCCCGACAAGTCGATCACGGCTGTGCAGCCCCGCCCTGCCCCAGATGCTCGACGGATTCGTGACGACCAGCCGCAGTCCGCTGTCAGGAGAGGATGGCTCAAAACCATAGATTCGCAGGTCGCGCTCCGGCTCACCGTTATACATTGCCGGCGCCCAGGTCACGCGCGTCGTCAGGCCCATCAGGCCGAGGTAGCGGTCGAAATCGATGACGCCGGCATGGCGCACGTGGGCATCGAAGAATAGCGTCACATCGCAACCGCACACCGATTCCACGGCCTGCTCGATGGTGCGGCCATCGATCCTGTAGGATTCACCCCGGGCCGCCGGCCCGGGGTCAGCCGAGACTCGATCGAACAAGAGACGCATCACGTCGTCCATCGATCGACGGCCGTGAGTGGCATCGCGGACGATCAGGTCGACCATCGTGCCGATGAGCTCGCCTTGCAGATGCGTGCTCGCGCTGTAGTCGCCCAGCTCACCCGGCTGAACATTGTACGCCACACGACTGATCGACTCCGCCGAGAATCGCGCGTACGCGGGATTGAAGAGGTAGCTCCCGAGGAGCCGCTCGAGATGTGCGATGCGCGTCGAGTCGCGCAAGGGAATGCCGGCCCGCCGCAGCAGCAGATCGGCGTAGAACATCGTCAACCCTTCGCTGAACCAGAGGCTCGCCACCGGCGGCTGGGTGCGATAGTCGATGTTGTGATACTCCACCGGCCGGATCGCCATCAGGTTCCAGGTATGCACGAATTCGTGCGCTGTTTCCTGGATGACCGCGTTGGGATCGCGCGCCAGCTCCGCGCTGCTCGCGCCGAGCGTGACGGAGTTGCGATGCTCGAGACCGCCGCTGTAGGCGCCATCCTCGAATTGGAAGGTGTACTCGCGGTACGGAGCACGACCAAAGAGTGCGGTGACCTGATGCACCAGCGACCGGATGCCGGAGACAAACGCGACCGTGTCGAAGGGAGTCGCATTCGGCAGCGGCCAGTACACGACGCGATGGCTGATTCCACCTTCGACAAAGCGCCATTCGCGTAACCGGCCCACGAGAATGGGCGAGTCCACGAGCCACTCTGCATTCAGCGCACTGAACATGTGACGATTGGGCGTCGCGCCGAGTCCCGTGGCGACCACCCAGCTCGCGGGCAAGTCCAGCGAGACCCCAGCCTCCAGTTGTTCACCACCAAGCAGATACATGAAGGCGTGTGGACCGCCGATCAATCCGCCGGTCGGTGTGAGATAGGGGCGCCACGACGCGCGCAGTCGCTCCCCCGGTTCAGCGGGCGGTAGCGCGATGCGGTAGCGCACAGTCACGACACCACGCGGAGCGACAACCTGCCAGACGGCGCTATCTACACGACTCACCGTGCCGCTCGGCTCGACCGCGACGTCTCGCACATACCGCCAATAGCGATCGTCGTATTCGGGATGCGCTGCCATCGCGAGGCGGAAGGTGTCGGAACTCGTCCGAAGACGGACCTCGACGCTCCAACCGGAGAGATCCGTGCTGTCCACGCGCAGTGTGTACTGGATACTTGGCTTCAGCGCCGGATGGGCAGGCGCGAAGAGGGCGAGAACGAGGCCTAGTGAATTCATGGCTATAGGACAACGCCCGGGGTAGGTTCGTTTGAATGTCTTTCGCCTGGTCACCCTCGGACCGCTATCTCGCGCGCAGCAGACTGCGTCGGTTCGCCGAAGCTCACGGCCACACCGACTTCCCGTCTCTGCACCGCTGGTCGGTCGAGGATCTGGACGGCTTCTGGCGCGCTGTGGACCGTGACATCGGGTTGGTTTGGAAGAAACCGTACGATCGGGTGCTGGATACGTCCCGCGGCATCCCGTGGACCACCTGGTGGCTCGGTGGCCGGATGAACTTCGTTGCATCCGCGCTGCGTCACGATCCGTCGCGGACGGCGATCATCTTCGAGGGCGAAGAAGGGACGACGCGGCGGCTCACCTATGGCGAGTTGGCCGCGGCGGTGCGGCGTTGTGCCGCGGGCCTCCGCGCCCTCGGCGTCCACGCCGGCGACCGCGTCGGCATCTTCCTCCCGCTCACGCCTGAATGCGTCATCGCCACGCTCGCCGTGGCTGCGATCGGCGCGATCTACACGCCCATCTTCTCGGGATACGCGAGCGACGCGATCGCCGGCCGGCTGCGCGACTGCGATGCGAGCGTGCTCATCACGGCGGACGGCTTCCGGCGCCGCGGTCAGGTGATACAGATGAAGGAAACGGCGGATGCGGCGTTGGACGGCGCACCGAGCGTGCGCACCGTGGTCGTCGTCCCGCGGCTCACTCGTGACCTGCGACTGCGCGAGCGCGACGTGTGGTGGGACGACATGATGGCGCAAGGCTCAGACGAGAGTCTCGCCGACACCTCGCCCGAAGATCCCTACATGCTCATCTACACGTCGGGCACGACCGGGCGGCCGAAGGGCGCGGTGCACGTCCACGGCGGCTTCCCAATCAAGGCCGCGCAGGATCTCGCGCACGTATTCGACCTGCAGTCCGGCGACCTCCTGTGGTGGTTCACCGATATCGGCTGGATGATGGGTCCGTGGTTGATCGCCGGTGGGCTGATCAATGGCGCCACGATTCTGCTCTATGACGGCGCGCCCGACTTTCCCGACGCGGGCCGAGTGTGGTCGATCGTGGAGCGGCATCGCGTGACGCACCTCGGCATCTCGCCGACCGCGATCCGCGGCCTGATGCGTGCCGGCGAAGAGCCGGTCCGCAGACACGATCGCTCGTCGCTCTTCGTTCTCGGGTCGACCGGCGAGCCGTGGAATCCCGAGCCGTGGTGGTGGTACTTCGACGTGGTCGGAGAAAAACGCGCACCCCTCATCAATTATTCGGGCGGCACCGAGTGCTCCGGGGGCATCCTTGGCTGTACGACGTGGACGCCACTCAAGCCCACAGCCTTTGCCTGCCCCGTGCCCGGGATCGCGGCCGACGTGGCCGACGCACGCGGGCGCTCGCTGCACGGTGCCGTGGGAGAGCTCGTGATTCGCCGGCCGTGGCCGGGCATGACGCGCGGGTTCTGGCGCGATCCCGAGAAGTACCTGGCGACCTACTGGAGCCGGTTTCCGAATGTCTGGGTGCACGGCGACTGGGCACGCAGCGACGACGACGGTTTCTGGTACATCGAGGGCCGCAGCGACGACACGCTCAAGGTGGCGGGCAAGCGCGTGGGACCCGCGGAAATCGAATCCGCGGCGACGGCGCATGGGGCGGTGCTCGAGGCGGCGGCGATCGGCGTGCCGCACGAGCTCAAAGGCGAGGCAATCGTGCTCTTCGTCGTGCTACGATCTGGCCATGGGGCCACGGATGCGCTCGCAGGGGAAATCATGGACAAGGTCGCGGCGAGCCTCGGCAGACCGTTGCGACCTGAAGTCGTGCGGTTCGTGACCGACCTTCCGAAGACGCGCAACGCGAAGATTCTGCGCCGCGTGATTCGAGGCGCGTATCTCGGCCAGGCAGATCTGGGCGATCTCTCAGCGCTCGAGAATCCAGCGGCGGTAGAGCGAATTAGAGATTTGCAGCGAGACAGGGCCGAATGACGACTGGGGTGAGCATTGGTACGCTCGACGCCGACAGGAGTGGAATCTACCCCGGCGGGTCCGCGGCGATATCGCAGCGAATCGGCGCGGCCGGCGCTGAGTGCGTGAGGGCGCCGATCGCGATCAGCTGCGCCCCGGCCTCCGCGAATGCCCGCGCCCGCTCGGGAGTGATGCCGCCCGACGCCTGCACCGTGACACCTCTACCCGCCCGCCGCAGCCACACCGCCAGGCGATCCGCGGGCTGGTTGTCGACGAGAATGTGGCGGACGCCCGCGGCGAGCGCTCGTTCGAGCTGCTCCGCATTTTCCACCTCCACGACGATAGACGCGCCGGAGGGCGCCGACGTCAGCGCAGCGCCAAGGTCTCCTGTGCCAAGCAGTGCCCAGTGATTGTCTTTCCAGAGAACGGCATCCGCGAGCGAGGCGCGATTCTCGACGCCACCCCCCACCGTGACCGCGTAGCGCTCGAGCGCCCTCAGCCCGGGTGTGGTCTTGCGCGTGTGCGTGATGCGAGCACCGGTCCCCGCCACCGCGTCTACCGCCCGACGCGTCAGCGTCGCAACGCCCGAGAGTCGTTGTAGGAAGTTGAGCGCGACGCGTTCGCCGGCGAGCAGCGTCCCGGCAGTCGCGCGCACCCGCGCGAGGACCGTGCCCTGGTCCACCCACTCCCCTTCCCCGTGCAGCGCCTCGACGCGCGTCTCGTGGTCGAGCTCGCAGAAAACGCGGGAGACCAGGGGAAGCCCCGCCAGGACGAACCGCTCCTCGGCAACGAACTGCGCGCACGCCGGCCGCCGCGCGCCGGCGCCGAGCAGGCGGGTCGTGACGTCGTCCGCCGCGGCATCTTCCGCCAGGGCGCGAAGGACCTCTTCGCGGCCGAGCGGCTCAGCCAATGGCGAGCATCCGGTCGATCGCGCGCCGGGCTCGACCGGACACGACCGGCGGCACGGTGACGACGTGCTTCAGATCGCGCAGCGAATCACGCAGTTTTTCGAGCGTGATCATTTTCATGAAGCGGCACTCGGCCGACTCCGCGAGGGCGTGGAACTCCTTGCCGGGGTTCTCGCGGCGCAGGCGGTGCAGCACCCCGGTCTCCGTCGCGACGACGAAGCGCCGGGCGGGTGATGTCCGGGCGCGCTCCATCATTTGCTCAGTCGAGACGATGCGCGTGCGGCCGGCGGCGACTTCACCCTCCGCGGCGGAGTAGTACATCTGGCCCGTGACGCAGCCGCACTCGGGATGGACCAGGAACTCCGCGTCGGGGTACGCGCGACGCTTCGCCTCGACGTCTCCCGGGCCGAGTGCTGCGTGGACGTGGCATTCACCCATCCAGACGTCGAGCGCGCGTCCCGTGACGCGCCGCACATGGTTGCCCAAGAAGAAGTCGGGGACGAAGAGCACGGGAACGTTGGGTGGCAGCGACTGCACCACCGCTACGGCGTTGCCGGATGTACAACAGTAGTCTGCTTCAGCTTTCACGGCCGCGCTGCAGTTCACGTACGCGACGACGAGTCCGTCGGGATGATCGGCCCGCCAGGTTCGCACGTCTTCGGGCCGGATCGTGTCGGCGAGCGAGCAGCCCGCGTCCAGGTCGGGAATCAGGACGCGCTTGTCGGGATTCGCGATCGCGGCCGTCTCGGCCATGAAGTGCACCCCGCAGACGACGAGGACGGGCGCGTCGAGCTCGGTGGCGCGGCGCGCCATCTTGAGTGAGTCGGCGACGACGTCCGCCACGTCCTGGATTTCGGGGCGCTGATAGTTGTGCGCCAGGATTGCCGCACGGCGCTCGATCTTGAGTGCGCGGACTTCGGCTGCGAGTGAGGCTTCGGACGACATACGACGCTCCCATTGGTGGAAGTACCACCGCCGGGGGGCCGTTTGGGAAACGCCTCGGTCCATCGCAGATGATGGACCGCTCCCGGCGTGGGGCGCGAACCACTGCGCCACCAGAATTGTAAATGGACGGGGGCTCCCGGCGCTACCGCATTCACCAATGTCGCACGCGAGAATCCGGCGAGGCTATCCGAAGGGGTTTCTCCCATATTGCTGCTCGTGACGCCGTCCCTGGTTGCCCTCGTCATCGCGAACGCGCTCCCTCTCGCGGGGGTGCTGTTCCTCGGCTGGACGGTGTTCCCCTTGGTGTTCCTGTACTGGCTCGAAAATCTGGTCGTCGGCGGGTTCAACGTGGCCAAGCTGCTGCTCGCCCAGCCGCGTCAGCCGGCGTACTGGCTGGGCAAGGCGTTTCTCGTCCCGTTCTTCCTGGTGCATTTCGGAGGGTTCACCTACATCCACGGCGTGCTGGTGGTGGCGTTCTTCGGCCCTAAGGGAACGCAGCCGTTCGACCTGCTCACCGCTGTCCCTACCGCGATCCGGGCGAATCAGCTCGGTTGGGCCCTGTTTAGCCTCGTGCTGAGCCACGGTCTTTCCTTCTATTGGAACTACCTGAAGAACGGCGAATACCAGCGCGCGTCGCTGAACGCCCTCATGTCGCAGCCCTACGGCCGAGTCATGGTGCTGCATATGACCGTGCTGCTCGGGGGGTGGGTCGTCATGCTGCTGGGCTCGCCCATCTTCGCGCTGGTGGTGTTGGTGGCGCTCAAGACGGCGGCTGATTGGCGCGCGCATCGGGCCGAGCGGCGAAAATTCGAGCCGCTGGTGCTTGACGGCTTGCCGCCCAAGGATAGTTTCGCCTTTCCTCCTTAGCAGAGTCTTTCGCCGTCGTGAAGAGCCTGATCGAAGAACTGAATGGCCCGTGGCACAAGCGGGCGTTACAGACCTTCATGGTGATCGTCCTCGCCCACTGGGCCGAGCATCTCGTGCAGGCGTATCAGGTGTACGTGCTCCGGTGGCCGATGCACGAGGCGCGCGGAGTCCTCGGCCAGGCGTTCCCGTGGCTCGTGCACTCCGAGGTCCTGCATTACAGCTATGCGGTGATCATGCTGGCCGGCATCTGGGCGTTCCTGCCCGGCTTTGTGGGTCGGGCGCGGACCTGGTGGCTCGCGGCGCTCGTGATCCAGTTCTGGCATCACATCGAGCATGCGCTGCTGCAGGGGCAGGTTATCGCTGGTCACACGTTGTTCGGCGCGTCGGTCCCGACCTCCATCATTCAACTTTTCGTTCCGCGGCTCGAGCTGCACCTCGCGTACAACACGATCGTCTTCGTGCCGATGATCATCGGCATGTACTATCACCTCTTTCCCAGTGCACCCGAAGCGGAGCGCATGCATTGTACCTGTTCGCTGCGTCTCCTCCACCGAGAGCCACGGCTGATATGACACGATCATTACTGACGCTGTTGGGACTCGTCCTCGTTGCCGGTCCGGCGTTCGCACAGCAGCGCACGATCACCGGAAAGGTGACCAGCGAGCAGGGGACGCCCCTGGCCGGTGTGTCGGTCACGGTCAAAGGGACATCCACGGCGACCTCGACCAACAACCAGGGCGACTACTCGATTGCCGCCGAGGCCGGGCAGATACTCCAGTTCCGGCTGATCGGGACGGCGCTCGCGGAGCGCTCGGTCGGCACCGACGACGTCATCAACGTCCAGCTGCGGCGAGTGGCGCTGGATCTCGACGCGGTGGTCGTGACCGCGCTCGGCGAAAACGCGTCGGCGCGGTCGCTGGGGACTGCGCAGCAGAGCGTGCGTGGCGCTGAGATCGCGCAGACACAGCGCGAAAACTTCTTCAATGCCCTGTCGGGACGTGTGGCCGGCGTCGACGTCACCAGCACGTCGGGCGTGCCCGGTGCATCGTCATCGATCGTCATCCGCGGCGTCAGCTCGATCAGCAGCAGCAATCAACCGCTCATCATCGTCGACGGACTGCCGATGGACAACCGCACGGTCAACACCGGCGTGCTCGCGTCCGACAAAAGCTCGACGACGGCGTTCAGCAATCGCGGCGTGGACTTCACGAACCGCGCGGCCGACCTGAACTCGGAAGACATCGAAGGCGTGACCGTCCTGAAGGGTCCGGAGGCCGCCGCGCTCTACGGCATCGATGCGGCGAACGGCGCGATCATCATCAAGACCAAGCGCGGCCGTGCGGGCGGCGGCATGACGTACAGCAGCACCATGCGGATCGAGCGGACCGCCGCCAACTACAAGCTCCAGCGGGTCTATGGCCCCACGTCGGTGACCAGCGGCACGCTTGGCTCGTTCCAGTATTTCGGGGCCCCCTACGCTCCCGGAACGCAGTTCTACGACAACGTCGACGGCTTTCTCCGGACGGGGCTGAGCCAGAAGCACAGCCTGTCCTTCAGCGGCGCCACGGCCGACAACACCATCAATTACCGCCTGGGAACGTCCATCGACAAACAGGAGGGCGTCGTCCGGAGCTCGGACTTGAATCGCATCAACGTGACCGGCGCATCGCAGGCGCGCATCAATCCCTGGCTGAGCACCGATCTGTCGATGATCTACACCTACGCGAACAACAATCAGGTGTACAAGGGCGACGTCGGTCCCCTGATGGGCCTCATGCTGTGGCCCCAAACCGACGACGCGAAGGCCTACCTCACGCCTGCCGGCACCCGTCGCCGGCTCACCGCGCTCGCGGCATCGGCGGAGCTCGATAACCCGTTCTTCAACGTCGCGAAGAACGCGATCAACGCGAAAACGAACCGGCTGCTGGCGAACGTCGGCCTCGTGATCTCGCCCTTCTCGTGGGGCAACATCAAGACCAACCTCGGCACCGACAGCTATACAACGCAGAACCTGCTGCTCAGACACCCCGAGAGCGCGTTGGGCAACGCGTCCAACGGGCTGCTCGATCAGGCGGACGTGATTACCCGCAATCTGAACGCGCTCACGCTGCTCAACGTCAACAGCCACCCCCTCACGAACAGCCTCTCGATCAGCGGCCTGGTGGGTAACCAGGTGAGCGACCTGAAATCCACCACGGACGCCCAGACCGGCATCGGATTCCTGGATCCGAACTTCGTCTCGATGAACAACACGTCGAACAGGTCCACACTGACGACGATCGAGCAGCGCCGGCTGGTGAGCCTGTTCGGTCAGGCCGTGTTCAATTACAAGGACTTCTGGTATCTGAGCTTCACCGGGCGAAACGACTGGACCTCGACGATCCCGCACCCCCGGAATTCATTTTTCTACCCGTCCGTCTCGACCAGCTTCATCTTCTCGGACGCGTTTCCGGGTATCCGCCGCTTCGTGACTGGAAAAGCCAGACTCGGGTATGCCGCGGTCGGCAAGGACGCGCGGCCGTATGCATATCGCCCGTCGCTGCAATTCAAGACGACGTCGTATGGCGGCTACGGGTACG
>Ga0137418_10006648_pt1 | contig 10635 bp, 9 predicted proteins | sample CZODoug3_1_2_16f_FD_122242 | JGI IMG/M metagenome (GOLD analysis project Ga0137418, IMG submission 122242) | Vadose zone soil fungal communities from Angelo Coast Range Reserve, California, USA - CZODoug3_1_2_16fungal (Hybrid Assembly) | ecosystem: Environmental > Terrestrial > Soil > Vadose... | reverse complement strand
AAACTCGAAGCCGCGTTCCGCAAGGCCGCGGCGGTTGCCGATGCGGTGGTGACCTCGGGCGGCGTGTCGGTCGGCGAAGCCGATTTCACGAAACAGATGATGGCCAAGCTCGGCGAAGTCGTGTTCTGGAAAATCGCCATGCGCCCGGGCCGCCCAATGGCCTTCGGCCGCATCCGCGCGCGCGCGAAATCGGCGTACCTCTTCGGCCTGCCCGGGAATCCCGTCGCGGTCATGGTGACCTTCTACCACTTCGTGCGCGGCGCGCTGCTGATGATGATGGGCCGCGATGACACCGATCTGCCGTTGCTGCGCGCGCGAGCCGAAAGCGCGATGCGCAAGAAACCCGGCCGCACCGAATACCAGCGCGGAATACTGGAATTGAAAAACGGCGAATGGAGCGTGCGCCTTACCGGTGCACAGGGCTCGGGGATCCTGCGCTCGATGTCCGAAGCAAACTGCTTCGTCGTGCTCGGGCACGATCAGGGCATGGTCAACGCCGGGGACTACGTGGAGGTGATGGTGATGGACGGATTGGTCTGAATCCCCGGTGATTCTCCAGGCGACCGTCACCTGTCCGTTTTGCAGGCACCAACGGACCGAAACGATGCCCACCGACGCGTGCCTGCATTTCTACGAATGCACTGCGTGCCACGCGATGCTCAAGCCCAAGCCCGGCGATTGTTGTGTATTCTGCTCGTACGGCTCGGCAAAATGCCCACCACAGCAGGCTGACTGACGAACAACGGGCATTCCGGCTCGACACCAGAGGAGGACGACCATGGAAGCGCAAAACGAACCGAGACTGCTGTTTCCCAAGCTCAAGCCGTTCTACGATTGGGTCGCGCCGCTCACCTGGCCTCTGATCCGCCTGACCGTCGGACTGATGATCATTCCGCACGGCTGGCCGAAGCTGATGATGGGCGTCGGCGCGACGGCGCAGATGGCGTTGGTCAAGCGTGGCATCGCGCCGGCCGAACCCCTGGCCGTCGTTCTGATCATCCTGGAAACCGTCGGCGGGCTGTGCGTCGCCCTGGGCCTCTTCACGCGCTTTTTCGCCGCGGCCATCACCATCGAAATGGCGGTGATCGCCTACCACCATCTGCCCAAATTCGGATGGACCGGTCCGGGCTACGAATACCCGCTGATGTGGGGCTTGATCATGTTCGCCATAGCGCTGCGCGGCGGCGGCCCCTTGTCCCTAGACCGCAGGATCGGTTGGCAACTCTAGAGGCAGCAGGCCGGGTCGGCTTGGGGTTTTCCAGAAGAAAGGGGTTCCATGACAACCATCGCGAATACCGCGGTAGCACTGGTCGCTCTCCTGCATTTCGGGTTCCTCGTCCTCGAGATGTTCCTCTGGACCCGGCCCCTGGGCCTTCGCACTTTCGGCACGACGCCCGATTTCGCCAGGGCTTCGAAGGCGCTCGCCGCGAATCAGGGCCTGTACAACGGCTTCGTCGCAACCGGGCTCGGATGGGGTCTCGTTCTCGGCGACGCGGGAACCTCGATCAAGATTTTTTTCCTCGCCTGCATCGTCGTTGCCGGCGTATTCGGCGGATTTACCGCGAGCCGCAAAATCCTCTGGGTGCAGGCGCTACCCGGCGCGATTGCGCTTGCGCTCGTGCTGCTGGCCTGAACGGCGTGTATCAGCCGAGCGCGGCGATCTTGGCGAGAAGGTCCTTCGCATCGACAGGCTTGACGATGTAGTCCTTGGCGCCCTGGCGCATGCCCCAGACCCGGTCCGTTTCCAGTTTCTTGCTGGTGCACACGATCACCGGAATGTGCTTGGTGGCTTCGTCGCGTGCGATGGCCCGCGTCGCCTTGAACCCGTCGGTGCCGGGCATGATGATGTCCATTAGGATGAGGTCCGGCTGCTCGGTCTTCGCCTTGGCGATCCCCTCGTCGCCGTTCTGCGCGGTCACGCATTGATAGCCCTGCTTGCTCAAGACTTCCAGCAGGAACTGGCGGTCGGTGGCGGAATCATCGATGATTAAGATCTTCTTGATTGGCATAGCAAACTCTCCCGTGAACTGGATCGGAATCGGCGACCTCGGCGCCAGTTCATTACACCGCGGACACTCCGCCAGTATAAGCCTCGGTCCGCGATCACAGCTCCTTCACGCCGGGTTCCGGCAAGTCCACGCCGACCGAGTCGAGCAGCTCCTCGCCCACCAGGATGGGCGCCTTGAAGCGGATCGCCAGCGCGATCGCGTCCGAGGAACGGCTGTCGAAGACCCTGGTGGTCTTCCCTGCGACGACGCTCAAGGCTCCATAGTAGATGCCGGCTTTGAACGTGATGACGACCTGCGATACCTTGGCGTCGAGCGCCTCGAGGATGGTGTGCATCAGGTCGTGCGAGAGCGGGCGCGCGGGGCTTTTTCCGATGAGCGCGCCCTGGATGGATTCGGCGACGAGCGCATCGACGAAAACCGGAATCGCCTTGTTGCGGACCTTGAGCAGCACCACCGGACCCGCCTGGGAGAGCCGCACTTCGATATTCTGGACGCGGATGTCCGACGAGCTTCTCGCCGCATTCTCGCCCGCGGCCGACAAGGTCGCGAACAAAAACGCGCACCCTACGAGGAATCCTCCGAGTCTGCCCATGGTGCCCTCCCGAGAACGTGTACTCTAATATGAGAGCTTCCGCTCAGGAGGAACAAATGAAAATACTTCGCAGCGCTATCTGGGTCGCCTTGGGGGTCTCGCTCGCGCTTCCTGCGCTCGCGCAGAGCGCTCCCACACCCGCGCAGCAGCAGTTGCGCGAGATCTACAAAGAGCTGGTCGAGATCAACACGACCGACTCCGCCGGGAGCTGCACGGTTGCGGCCGAGGCGATGGCCGCCCGGCTGAAAGCGGGCCGGCTGCCGGCGCAGGACGTGCAGATCATCGTGCCACCGGGCGCACCGAGGAAGGGCAACCTCGTCGCCCGCTACCGGGGCACCGGCGCGAAAAGGCCCATCATGCTGCTCGGGCACCTCGACGTGGTGGAGGCGAAGCGCGAGGATTGGCAGCGCGATCCGTTCAAGCTCGTCGAGGAGAACGGCTACTTCTACGCGCGGGGCGCGGCGGACGACAAGGCGATGGTCGCAGCGTTCATCGCCAACCTCATTCGCTACCGGCAGGAGGGCTACCGTCCGGAGCGCGATCTCGTGCTCGTTGCGACCTGCGATGAGGAGATCGCCCCGTCCGATTTCAGCGGCATCGTCTACCTGCTCAAGAACCACCGCAATCTCGTTGACGCCGAGTTCGCGCTCAACGAAGGCGGGACCGGCCTGCTCGACAAGAACGGCAAATATCTGCGGATGAGCATCCAGGCGGGCGAAAAGGTGTTCCAGACTTACCAGCTCGAGGTGACCAACCCCGGCGGGCACAGTTCGCTGCCGGTGAAGGACAACGCGATCACCCATCTCGCCGGAGGTCTCGCACGGCTCGGCGCCCACGACTTTCCGTTCAGGCTTTCGGCCACGACGCGAGCCTATTTCGAACGGATGTCGCGCATCGAGACCGGGCAGACAGCCGCCGACATGAAGGCGATCCTGCGCGAGCCGCCTGATCCCGAGGCGATCGCGCGCCTGTCGGCGACGCCAGGCAACAACTCGACCTTCCGCACCACCTGTGTCGCCACCATGCTCGATGCGGGACACGCGACCAACGCCCTGCCCCAGCGCGCGCGCGCAACGGTGAACTGCCGCATCCTCCCCGGCGAATCGGTGGCGGAGGTGCGCGAGACGCTCGCGCGCGTGCTCGCGAACGACAAGATCAGGATCACGCCGACGCACGAGCCGACGCTCTCGCCTCCGCCGCCGCTCTCGCGCGAGATCCTCGGGCCGGTCGAGACCGTGAGCGGAGAGATGTGGCCGGGCGTGCCGGTGGTGCCCGCGCTGCTCGCGGGCGCGACCGATGGCCGCTTCACCATCAACGCGGGCATTCCGACCTACGGCGTGACCGGGATGTTCCGCGACCCCGACGGCGGGGGCGTGCACGGCCTGAACGAGCGCATCCGCGTGCGCTCGCTCTACGAAGGGCACGAGTTCCTCTATAGACTGGTCAGGCTATACGCAGGCGGAAGCTGAACCCTCACTCGCGGGTTTCGACCTTCGATATGACAAGACGCTTGAAGATTTTCATTCAAGCGATTGTTCCATTGAGATTCGGCACGAAAAAGGAACGCCGTGGGTCTTTCAGCCGTTTGTAAGGTGCAGGTTCCGGATTGAGTGCAGACTCTGCAGAAGGCGTTACGAGCGGATTCTTCCGTCCCAAACGTCAATCATCTAGCATCTAGCGGTAGCGGAGGAAAGCCAAAAGTTTAAAGGTGCGCGGGTATGACCCAGCGCACGGAGTCCGGAACACGCTCGTCGTATCGAGCGGGTTTCCTTTCAGGCGCGCGATTTTTCCGAGCGCCCACCGCGTACAGGGGCGGTCAAGCAGTCTCCCGGCAGGTAACAAGCAAGCGCGAGGCGCGTCAAGCCGATGCTGGGTCGGCGCGCACTCGCGAAAGAGCGTTGTTGAATCCACTATAGGAGGCAGCACATGTCTGCAAGATTCACTTTCCGCAATTCAATGGCCGCGATGCTCGCGGCTCCCGCGCTCCTCGGAGCCGGGACCGTGTACGCCGCTTGCGCCGGGCCGGGAGCGCCGACCAACACCGAGACCAAGTGCCTGACCGCGGTCCAGATCCCGGGCAACCCTCTGCGGTCGTACGATATCAGCTGGGTCAATCCGCACCGTGCCGAGTACTATCTCGCCGATCGCTCGAACGCGGGCATCGACATCATCGACACCCGCACCCTAACCTTCAAGCGGACCTTAGGCGCAGGCCTTTTCGTGGGCGTCAAGCTCAACGCCGCCGGCACCGCGGTGAACAACGACATTTCCGGACCTGACGGCGTCGTCACGCACGGCAGGTGGCTCTACGCCGGCGACGGCGACAGCACGCTCAAGGTGTTCGATCTCGACGGGTCTGGCGGTCTTGCTCAAGCGCCCCTCTCTACCGGCGGCGCAACGCGAGTCGACGAAATGGCGCTGACGGCGGACGGTGAGCATCTCCTCACCGTGAACAACGCCGAAGACCCGCCCTACGCTAACCTGTTCGCGGCGAACGGCGACCGGAACCACAGCTCGGTGCGCGAGCTCTCGAAGATCACTATCAGCGGCACGGTTTTCCCGGGCACCCCGGCGATCGAGCAGCCGACCTGGGATCCCAAGACCAAGCGCTTCTATGTGTCGGTGCCTATCCTCGGGAAACCGGGGGGGTGCGGCACGGCGACCTGCGACGGCGGACTGATGGTGATCGATCCGACCACCGTCACGCTGGGGAGCATGGTTCTAGGTGCTTTCGACCCGGCTACGAACACCGGCGTCGTGGCGCTCAGCAACTGCGGACCCAACGGCGCCACGGTCGGACCGCATGACAATCTGATGCTGGGCTGCACTCCGGCCAACAATCCGGCTAACGACAGCACGCTGGTCATCAACGCGACGACCAAGCATTTCTCCCACGTCAACGGCCTCGTCGGCTCGGATGAAGTCTGGTTCAACAAGGGTGATGGCCGCTACTACACGGGCTCCAACAGGAATTGCAGAACAACGGCGCCCTGTCCGACCGCAGCGAGCCAGGCGGCGGTGCTCGGCGTGGTCGATGCGACCAGCGTCCTGATCGAAACCGTCCCGCAGTCGTCCGGCTCGCACTCGGTGGCGGCCGACTCCAAGCGCAATCTCATCTTCGTCCCGCAATCGGCGCCGGTCCGGATAGTCGGCGCGGGCGGCGATACGACGACCGTGGGCGAGCAGATTTGCGGCAGCACCAACGGCTGTATCGGCGTCTTCGTCCATCATGTCGACCGCGATGGGGACGACCACGACCGCGACCACGATCGCGACCGGGACGATCACGACCACTGAGCAGCCGATAACACGCAGTTCCGCATCAGCCATCGGTGGGCGCCAGTACGGCGCTCACCGATTTTCTTTTTAGGTTCTGAACGGCCCCGGTTCGTACGTAATACAATAACCGCCGCGAGCGCGGTGCGCGGCACGATCTCCGGAGGCAGAATGTCCAAAATGATTCGCCTTGCAACGATGTCTCTTGTTGCGCTGCTGCTGTCCTCCTGCGCGACGACGCCTCAGGCTCCCTCCGCAGTGCGCTCGGAGCTGGCACCGACCGGGAAACTGCGCGTGGGAATCAACGTCCAGAATTTCCTCCTCGTCAACAAGGAACGTACAGACGGGCAGTACAGCGGCATCGCGGTGGATCTGAGCCGCGAGCTCGGGAGGCGGCTCGGCGTTCCCGTCGAGCTCGTTGCCTTCGACACCGCGGGAAAGCTGGCCGATGCGGTGAAATCCGGCGCGTGGGACGTGGCCTTCCTCGGCAACGAGCCCGCGCGCACGAACGAGATCGCCTTCAGCGCGGCGTATCTGGAGATCGAGGCGGGATACCTCGTTCCGGCGGGCTCGCCGATCCGTACGATCGCGGAGGTGGACCGCGAGGGCGTGCGCGTCGCCGTCAACGCGAAGAGCGCCTACGACCTGTATCTCACGCGAAACCTGCAGCGCGCCAAGCTCCACCGCGCGCCGACCGTCGACGCTTCCTACGAGCTGTTCGTCGCGGACAAGCTCGACGTGCTCGCCGGGCTCAAACCGCGCCTGGTGATGGACGCGGAAAAACTTCCCGGTTCGCGCGTGCTCGAAGGCCGTTTCTCGGCGGTGCAGCAGTCGATTGGCACGCCGCAGGGACGCCCCGCCGGCGCCAAGTACCTTCGCGAGTTCACCGAGGATGCAAAAGCCTCCGGATTCGTCGCCAAGGCGATAGAAAGGCACAAAGTGCCCGGCGTTTCCGTAGCACCGATGGCTGCGGATTCGTCCTCCGGTCTTGATTCGACTCGCGGGCGGTCTACTTACTGATCGCAGCGCTTCGCGCAAGAATCAGTAGGTGCAACGATCCTCGCAGAGTTCCTTCGTTCCGCCGGAGCCCAGGCAATCGTTCATGCACAGCGTATCGATACGCCGAGAGGTCGATGAGGGAGCGCCTTGTTGCGGGGACTCGGATCGGTATCCGCCGTAACGCGAAATCACCAGCTTGTACAAATATAGCGGCAAGCCGCGCGGGGATTGCGCCGGTTGATCGTTCGGCGGCGGGATCTTTTCGACGAAATCCACTTTCCAGCCTTTTTCCAGAATCTGCTCGCGCGTCAGCGCGCCCAGGCCCGCGGTGCACTGAAACCGTTCGTCCTCGCTCGGAAACTCGTCGTAATAGATGGCCGTGGTGCACGCCGCAGCCCGCGCGCCGGCCGCCGATGCCGCCGTTTGCGATTGCGTCGGCGCGTCGGGATTGTCGCGGATTTTTTTCCACTCCTCCCAGCTGTAGCGCTTGCCGTCGACATAGACCGTATCCCCGGCCCTGAAGATGAACGCCGCCAGCGCCGACGGAGCGACGGCGAGGGCGAGCAGCGATGCCAGGAACAAGCGCTTCAATTCAGATCTCTTGAAATGAAAAGGCGGGCGTCCTTCGACGCCCGCCTAAATTACCACGGACTAAGAGAAGACAGTCTATTTCAGAAGCTGTACATCCAGCCCACCGAAACCGCCTGCAACGTCTCCCCAGTGAAGCAGTTAGACCCACTAACACCCGGAACACCACTGGCATCCTTACAATCGGTGGTAATGCCGTGGCCGCTCGCGCCGAGGTCGTAGTGTCCTCCGGCCTTATTGGCCTGGTGGGCATACACCGCATACCAGTTGCTCTGCTTGTCGAAGTGGTGCTTGTACCCTACCGTGTACATGTCGGACGCGTTGTCGACGGACCCGGGGTTGGCAATTACCTGTCCCGGGGCGCCCCCGCCGGGCTGCCCCGGGGTTTTTGCTGCGTGCGCCCATCCGACGTTGAGGTCGTCCTGGCCGGTGATTTTTTGAGTCAGCGCGAGCCACGAGCCGTTGCGTTGCCGCTCGTTGAAGTCCGCATTGGGATTTTTGCGGGTCATTCTCTCCAAAATCAGATTGATCGTCGTATTGGACGCAACCGTGTATTGGACGCCCACCTTCATCGCCGCTTCGTCTCCGACCGCGACATTCACGGGATCGTCGCTGCTGCGGTTGACGTCCTTGTGCAGCTCGTACGCTACGATCCCGTACAGTGGACCCGCCTCATACACGGCGGCCACGCTGAATGCGTTGCCGAAGGAGCCGTCATTGCAGGTGGAGCCGGCACCCACTCCTCCTCCTCCTGTGCAATTGGGCTCGCCGCTCGCATTGAAGCTGTTGTCGCTCGCGCGGTTCTGCCCGGGAGCGAACAGAGCGCTCCAGGAGAAGCCGCCCATTTTGTTCGACTCGTACCAGATCGCGTGGGAGAGCCGCGTATCGAACTCGGCGCGGTTGTCGCCGCCGGTGTTACCCATGATGCTGTTGTAGTCGCCCACCGAAGCCGAGAAGGGATCCATGCGCGCGGTCGACAATTTGTAGGGCGCGTCGGTCTTGCCGAGCTTGAAGGCGCCGAAGCTTCCCGCGATACCGAGGAAGCTGTTGCGCGAGCCGAGCGCAGCGAGTACCTTGTCGTCGGCGTTCCCGGGGGAAGCCTGGTTCTGCGGGCTGGGTCCCGGAGTCGCAGCCACGTCGACCTGGGTTTCCATCTGGAACACCATTCTGTTGCCGCCGCCGATATTGTGGTCACCGCGCAAGCCGAAGTAGGACAGGTTGCTCGACACATCCGCCTGCCAGCCCACCTTGCCCACAGGCGCGGGGTTCTGGCCAGCCCCGCCCTCCTTGATGCCCTTGGTCATATCGTCGATCGACAGATCGAGATGGCCGTAAAACTGCACGGACGTATCCGCCGCAACCACGGGCGACGACGCGCTGAAAGCCGCCGCGGCAACAAGCGCTGTCGCGTTGACGGCAAGTATTTTTCTCCTCTTCATCTCCGCTCCTTTTGAAATCACAAACGAAAAGAATTACCTTTACGACCCCGGCAAATTATATTTTTACGACTGAGCGCGGAGCAATGCGCGAAATGTACCCGTTGAATGTTGGTTTCGATCTGAGCCGAACTGCTGGAGAGGAACCGTCGCTCAAACGTCCTCTGAGGGAGGTAAGGCAACCGGTGCACACGAGCCGGGCCAACACTTAACGACTACGGAAGTATTTTTTCGGCTCAAAAGCTGGAAACCCGTGAGCGGTTCGCCGAGATGTAAACAATCTGTCAGGAAAGTCATTCGATCGGGAAGCACGGAACACACCGCGAGAGAAATTCTTGACCTTCGTCAATCCCGTTTCCCCCGCGCGGGTCGAGGATATTAGGAGACTACCGGCGTGGCGGTTCGCAGAGGCGCGAACCGAAAATAACATCGGCTCCCACCCATTCCGTTTCACGCGTTCGCCTCTTCGGAACAGCAATGAGTTCCAGGAAAGTTCTTGCGGCCCCGAAAGACCGCGTTCGCGAGCTCGTCGTGGGCGGCACGCTCGAAGCGCTTGCTTCGGTGGCAGCATCGATGGACGAATCGCGGCAACTGCGATGCCCGCATTGCCTATCCGGCGAGGTCACGCATTGGGGCGCTGCACACGGTTTTCCCCGCTTCCGTTGCGGTTCTTGCAGACGCACATTCAATATCCTGACCAAGACACCCTTAGCGAGGTTGCGCAACAAGGAACGCTGGCCGACCTTCGTCGGCACGATGATCGAGCGAAGGAGCATCCGCAGGAGCGCCGCGGCGTGCGAGGTGAGCGTGACGACCTCGTCCCGGTGGCGCAAGCGCTTCCTCGAATGCTCCTCCGCTCAGCGCGCAAAAATAACGGGTGAAGTCATAGCCGCCTTTTCAAATGCCTCCGCATTCACAGCGGTCCCGGAAGATGCAACGTGGGCGAAAGAGTTGCTGCCGGTAATCTTGTCCTGGCTGGTCTGAAAACGCACGGTTGCGCCCTCCCGGCGATTCCTTCATTCCGGGAGTTCATCGAGGCCTCGACCCGGCATGGCATCCCTTTGTGCGCTCGTGCTATCTTCTTGCGCATGACGCCTTCTCCCGCCGCACGATCCGAGCTGGCTCCGACGGGGAAGCTCCGCGTCGGCATCAACTACGGAAATTTCCTGCTGGTGAGCAAAGACCCGGCGAGCGGAGAATATCGGGGAATCGCAGTCGACCTGGGACGGGAGCTCGGCCGGCGGCTGGGAGTTCCCGTCGATCTCGTCGCCTTCGAAACAGCGGGCAAGCTGGCTGACGCCGTGAAAGCGGGCGCTTGGGATGTCGCCTTCCTTGGCAACGAGCCGCAGCGAGCCGGCGAGATCGCTTTCAGCCCCGCCTATCTCGAGATCGAGGCCGGGTACCTGGTCCCGGCGGGCTCGCCGATTCGAACGATGGCTGAAGTGGACCGGGAGGGTATCCGCATCGCCGTGGCGGTAAACAGCGCCTACGACCTGTACCTGAGCCGCAGCCTCAAGCAAGCCACTCTCGTGCGCGTTCAGGGAATTCAAGGTTCGTACGATATTTTCGTGAAGGACAAGCTCGAAGTGCTCTCCGGGCTGAAGCCGCGCCTTGCCACCGACGCGGCGACCCTCCCGGGATCGCGCGTGCTGGAGGGACGCTTTACCGCCGTGCAGCAATCGGTGGGCACGCCCCAGGGACGGCCCGCCGGCGCGAAATATCTCGGTGAGTTCGC
>Ga0137418_10006647_pt1 | contig 10636 bp, 12 predicted proteins | sample CZODoug3_1_2_16f_FD_122242 | JGI IMG/M metagenome (GOLD analysis project Ga0137418, IMG submission 122242) | Vadose zone soil fungal communities from Angelo Coast Range Reserve, California, USA - CZODoug3_1_2_16fungal (Hybrid Assembly) | ecosystem: Environmental > Terrestrial > Soil > Vadose... | reverse complement strand
CCGCCGCGGGCGACGGCATCACGATCGGGCCTATCCTGCTCGGCGCGGCGCGGCCCGTGCATATCCTCACCTCCTCGGCGACTGTCAGGCGCATCGTCAACATGACCGCCCTGACGGTGGTGGATGCCAACGCCTTGGACGACGAAAAGCAGTCCGCGACACGCCGAGGCTGAAAGACTCCATCTGGTCACTGCCGACTTCCGAAACACTCCGCTCGTGGCGTTGAACCCCGAATCCATCAAGTCCAAGGCAGGACTCGTCCTGACCGGAGGCGGAGCCCGGGCAGCCTATCAGGTCGGCGTGTTGAAGGCGGTGAGGGAGCTGGTGCCGCTGCCCGAAAAGAATCCGTTTCCAATCGTGTGCGGCACCTCGGCTGGGGCGATCAACGCGGCGACGCTCGCGGTGTTCGGCGACAATTTCGACGCCGCGGTCGGGCGGCTCCTGGAAGTTTGGGAGAATTTTCACGTTCATCAGGTTTACCGTTCCGATCCGATCGGGATCGCCCGCGTGGGGTTGCGCTGGCTCGCAGCGATCTTGCTGGTTTCGCGCACCAGCCCGGTTTCACTGCTCGACAACAGTCCTCTCGCCGATATGTTGTCCCGCAGCCTCGATTTCGGTCGCATCCAGGAGAACATCGACAACGGCTGTCTGTACGCGGTCTCGATCACCTGCTCGGGGTACTCCTCCGGGCAGAGCGTCTCCTTCTACCAGGGAGGGCCCGACACCGAAGCGTGGGAGCGCACCCAGCGCGTCGGCGCCGCGATGCCGATCCGCGTCGAGCATCTGATGGCTTCGTCGTCCCTGCCTTTCATATTTCCTGCCGTGAAAATCAACCGGGAATACTTCGGCGACGGGTCAATGCGCCAGATCGCGCCGATCAGCCCCGCGCTGCACCTGGGGGCGGAACGGGTGCTGGTGGTGAGCACCGCCCGGCAAGTCGGGCATGTCGATCCGCCGCGCGTGCGCGGCAATTTATATCCTTCTGTGGCGCAGATCGCCGGGCACGCCCTGAACAGCATTTTTCTGGACAGCCTCAATGTCGATATCGAGCTGGTGCAGAGAATCAACCGCACCATCAGCCTCATCGCTCCGGAGAAGCTTCGGGAAGCGGGGCTGCCGCTGCGGCAGATCAAGGTGCTGGTGATCTCGCCCAGCCAGCCCATCGAGCGCATGGTGGTTCGCCACGTGCACGAGCTGCCATGGACAGTGCGCTTCCTCCTGCGAGGCATCGGCGCGATGAACCGCAACGGCTCGAACCTCGCGAGCTATCTGCTCTTCGAAAGCGGGTACTGCCGGGCGCTGATCGATCTGGGCTATCAGGACACCATGGCGCGCCGCGCCGAGGTGCTGGAGTTTTTGAGCCCCCGACAATAAACTGGAGGCCGCTCTCACCTTCAGGCCCCGCCCCATGGACCAGCCTCCCGATCCGTTCGAATTCCTCAAAAGCCTTTGGGGTCCGATGGGCCTGCCGCTTGCGGGAGTGATGGCCCCGACGCTCGTCCAGGACGAGCTCGACAGGCGCATTGCAGAGCTGAGATCGGTGGAGAATTGGCTCAACATGAACCTCAACGTTCTGCGCATGACCATTCAGGGCTTGGAAATGCAGAAAGCCGGTTTTGCCGCGATGCAGGCCGCTGCGGGAAGCGCATCTCCGGGTACTTCGGCGCCGGCCGGCGGCGAAGATCCGTCGAAAAAAAAATAGTCCCCGCGCCCGAGAGGCGCCGGGAGACCCAGGCACACATCATTGGCTCAAGGAGAAGCAATGCCCAAAGCGATTCGAATCCAACAACAAGGCGGGCCCGAAGTTCTGAAATGGGAAGACGTCCAAGTCGGGGATCCCGGTCCGGGCGAGGCGCGGGTTCGTCACAAGGCTTGCGGACTCAATTTTCTCGACGTCTACCAGCGCTCCGGACTGTACAAGATCGCCCTTCCTTCGGGGATGGGCAACGAAGGGGCCGGCGTGGTGGAGGCCGTAGGGGCGGGGGTCACGCAGCTCAAGGCGGGCGACCGCGTCGCCTATGCCGGGGGTGCTCCCGGCGCCTATTCCGAAGTGCGCACCATGCCGGCCGACCGACTGGTCGTGCTGCCCGAGGGTATTTCCTTCGAAACCGCAGCGGCGATGATGTTGAAAGGCATGACCGCCCAGTACCTGCTGAGGCGCACCTACAAGGTTCAATCGGGCGAGACCATCCTGTTCCACGCGACGGCGGGCGGAGTCGGACTGATCGCGTGCCAGTGGTTGAAGGCGCTCGGCGCGACGGTGATCGGCACCGCCGGTTCGGAGGAGAAATGCGCGCTCGCCAAGGCCCACGGCGCCGACCACTGCATCAACTACCGCAAGGAGAATTTTGTCGAGCGTGTCAAGGCGCTCACCGGCGGCAAGGGCGTTCCGGTGGTGTACGACTCGGTCGGAAAGGACACCTTCACCGGTTCACTCGACTGCCTGCAGCCGCGCGGATTGATGGTGAGCTTCGGCAATTCGTCCGGGGCGGTACCTCCATTCGAACTTGCGGTGCTTTCACAAAAAGGATCGCTTTACGTTACGCGTCCGACGCTGGTGACCCACACGTCCAAGCGTGACGACCTGGTCGCGACCGCCAAGGATCTGTTCGACATCGTGCTCTCAGGCAAGGTGAAGATCGAGGTGAATCACCGTTATCCGCTCAAGGACGCGGCACAGGCGCAGCGCGACCTCGAAGCGCGCAAGACGACCGGATCGACCATCATGATCCCGTAGAGACTCATGGGCGAGTTAGCGAGTTTCGCGGTTCCGGGCCTGTTTCCCGAAATCGAGCCGCGCGCGAGCGGCATGCTGCGGGTCGATCCCGTTCACTCGATGTATTGGGAGGAGAGCGGCGATCCGGCCGGGGTCCCTGCGGTTTTCCTGCACGGGGGCCCGGGCGCGGGAAGCACACCGAAGCACCGGCGGTTTTTCGACCCCGGCGCGTATCGCATCATCGTGTACGACCAGCGCGGGGCGGGGCGCTCTACCCCGCTCGGGGAACTGCGCGACAACACCACGCCGCATCTGGTCGCCGATCTGGAGACTCTGCGCGTGCACCTGCGCGTGGAACGCTGGGTCGTGTTCGGGGGCTCCTGGGGCAGCACGCTCGCGCTCGCCTACGCGGAGGCGCACCCGGAGCGTTGCCTCGCGCTTATTCTGCGCGGAATCTTCCTTTGCCGCAGAAGCGAGATCGACTGGTTCCTCTACGGGCTGCGCGGGGTGTTTCCTGAGCCTTGGGAGAAATTCGCGGGCTTCCTCCCCCGGGAGGAGCGCAGCGATCTGCTCCGCAATTACCACCGCCGGTTGATCGACCCCGACCCGGCGATCCACATGCCTGCTGCGCGCGCGTGGAGCGTCTACGAGGGATCCTGCTCGACTCTGCTTCCCAGCCCCGAGACCGTGGCGTATTTTGCCGGGGACGTCGTCGCCCTGGGTCTTGCGCGGATCGAGGCGCACTATTTCATGAACGACATCTTTCTGGCGAGAAACTCCCTGCTCGAGAACGCGCACCGGCTCCGCGACATCCCGGGAGTCATCGTACAGGGGCGCTATGACATGGTCTGCCCGCTCGTATCCGCGTACGAGCTGCAGCAAGCCTGGCCCCAGGCCGAGTTCCGGATCGTGCCCGACGCGGGGCATTCGGCTTGGGAGCCGGGGATTCTCGGCGCGCTGGTCGACGCCACCCAGCGCTTCAAGCGCACGCCTTCGTTCGCGGGCTGACTCGGGAAGCGCAAGCGAAAACGCCGCGGCAAGCCGCGGCGTTCTCGTGCTTACGGAACGTGCTTCAAATACCCAGTATCTTCATCGCCTTGGCCAGCGTGTCGACGGACTCCTGGTGCTTGCCTGCCTTGTGCAGGGCCTCGCCATCGGCGCGGAATTTCTTGACGTCGGTCATCTGCTGCGCCGACAGCTTCGGGTTCTTTTCCAGCGCTGCGTCGATCTTCTTCATGTCCGCGGGGCAATGGAAGGCGAACGCGGAGGCACTGGCGAGCATGAGCGCGCCAAACAATAGTGCAAAACGAATCTTCATCGGTTCTCCTTGAAAGGGTCCTGAATCCGGGTCTCCCGCCTCCCGCGGTTGCCCGCCTTGCAAACGTAAACGCGCATGCCGGAGAATCTATTCCGGCCGCCGGTAGAATAGCTCCCGCCGCGGTCGAATGCAATTCCCGCTCCCGCCGTGATCGCGGCACCGCTGCCGCGTAGAATAAGGGCCGGAATTTGCGTTTCGTCAAATGAATTCACCCGTCTCGACGCATGAGGAACTCTGGCTGCGCTCGCGTTTTGCCGCGCCCAGAACGGTCGAGCCCGTGGCTTCGGGGGACGGCCACCTTTGGCGCAGCGATCGGGAAATCCTGCCTGCAGCCGTGCTCGTGCCTGTGGTCAGGCGTGAAAACGGGTTGACGGTCCTGTTTACGCGCCGTACTGCGCATCTTAACGACCACGCCGGACAAATCAGCTTCCCCGGCGGTCGCTCCGAGCCAGGGGATGCGGGTGCGGCAGAAACGGCGCTACGCGAGGCCGCAGAGGAGATCGGTCTTGCAGGAGAGCGGGTGGAGGTGCTCGGAGAGCTGCACACGTATGTGACGGTGACCGGCTACCGGGTAACCCCGGTGGTCGGCCTCGTGACCCCGCCCCTCGAGCTGCGGCCGGACGATTTCGAGGTGGCCGAAGTGTTCGAAGTGCCCCTCGAGTTCCTGCTCGATCCCGCGAACCACTTGCGTAACAGCGTAGTGCACGAGGGTCGCACGCGCCATTACTACGCAATACCGTATCGACAGTACTACATCTGGGGAGCGACCGCCGGGATGCTCATGAACTTGGATTCATTCCTGAAAGGCTGATTGTCCGGGCCGTGACGACTCCAAAGCCATGAGCCTACTTTCCCTCGTCGCGGCGCTCCTCCTCGAGCAGTGGCGCCCGCTTGCCGACCGCCGCAATTTGTACTTGCTCCTGGCGCGCTATGCGACATTCCTCGAGGGGCTTTTCAACGCCGGCGAAGCGCGGCAAGGCGCCATCGCATGGGTGATTGCCGTGGTGCCTGCGGTGCTCGGGGCCTGGCTCGTGTATGCGGCCGCGTATGGCGTGCACCCTCTTCTTGCGCTCGTGCTCAACGTCGCGGCGCTCTATCTCACGATGGGATTTCGCCAGCGCAGCCACTATTTCACCGCCATTCATCTCGCCCTCAAGGAGGACGATCTCGCAAAGGCGCGCGACACCCTTTCAGCCTGGCGCAAGGCGAGCTGCGCCGATCTGGACCGCGAGGCGATCGCGCGTCTCGCCATCGAAGAGGCGTTGGTCTCTTCGCACCGCTATGTCTTCGCCGTGGTTTTCTGGTTCGTGCTCCTGCCCGGGCCGACTGGGGCGATCTTGTATCGGCTCGCGATGTTCCTGGACGGCCGGTGGGGCGAAAAGATCTCGCCGGAGCTGGAGCGCTTCAGCCATTTTGCGCGCCGCGCGTTCGCGGCACTCGATTGGCTGCCGGTGCGTTTCACTGCCGCCGCCTTCGCCGTGGTAGGCGACTTCGAGGATGCGGTGTACTGCTGGCGCACGCAGGCTGCAAATTGGCCGGATCCCGCCCTCGGAATCGTCCTTGCGAGCGGAGCCGGGGCGATCGGGGTGAGGCTCGGGATGCCGATCCTCGCGGGAGGAGCAGTCGTCGAGCGTCCGGAGCTCGGCCTGGGCGACCCGGCGGATACCGGCCACCTGGACAGCGCGATCGGCCTGGTTTGGCGTGCGCTGGTGGTTTGGCTGCTTCTATTGCTGCTGGTCGCGCTCGCCGGCGCATCGACGTAGCACCCGCGGCGGCGGGATCAAATCGACGTTAGCGCTTCGATTTTTGCCGCGCAGATGAAATCGTTCTCGGAGATTCCGCCGATCGAATGCGTACTGAATTCCACCCGGCAGCGATTGTAGCCGACGCTCATGTCCGGGTGATGGTCCTCCCGGTGCACGAGCCAGGCTACCGCGTTCACGAACGCAAGGGTTTCGTAGTAGTTCTTGAACGACCAGGTCTTCGCGATGACCTTCCCGTCGTACGTCCAGCCGGGCACCTCCGAGAGCAACGCATCGATCCGAACGCGCGCGAGAGCCGGCGTCCCGGCGGGCAGGGGCCTGCATTTCCTTCCGGCGAGCGTCGACATGTTTGCGCCTCCTAGGTCTGTTGGGTCCGCAGCCGCGCGATGCGCGATGCCGCCGGCGGGTGCGAATCGTAAAAAGCCGAGTGCAAGGGGTCCGGGGTAAGCGTCGCCGCGTTGTCCTCATAGAGCTTGACCAGGGCGCGCACGAGGTCGCGGGGGTCGGCAACTCTTGCCGCATATGCGTCGGCTTCGAATTCGTGGAGGCGCGAATACAAACTTGCGAGCGGCTGCAGCAGAAAAGTGAAGACGGGTACGACCATGAAAAACAGCACGAGCGCCATCGCCGTGCTCTGGGAGCGCACGCCCAGAGCCGCGTAGAACCAATCCCGCCCGATCAGCCATCCCAGCAGCAACAGGATCGCCAGGCTCGCGCCGAACGTGAGGCCCATGCGCTTCCACACGTGACGAAGCGAGAAATGCCCCAGTTCGTGGGCGAGCACCGCCTCGATCTCGGGTCCGGAGAGACGCGAAATCAGAGTATCGAAGAGCACGATGCGTTTGGCCGCACCAAATCCGGTGAAATAGGCGTTGCCGTGGCTGGAGCGCTTCGAGCTGTCCATCACGAAAAGGCCTCGCGTGCGAAATCCGCATTTGGCAAGCAGCCCCTCGATGCGTTCCTTCAGGCCGGGGTCCTCGAGCGGCCTGAATTTGTTGAACCATCGCGCGATGAGCGTCGGGTAAAGTACGTGGAGCGTCAGGCTGAACGCTACCCACGTCACCCAGACGTATATCCACCACCAGTCACCCATGCGTTCCATGAGCCACAGCACACACAGCAGAAGCGGGATCCCGAAGAGGGCGCCGAGGGCCGTTTGCTTGGCGAGATCGGCAAAGAACAGCGCTACGCTCATGCGGTTGAACCCGAAGCGCGCTTCGATTACGAAAGTGCGGTAAAGGCTGAAAGGCAGATCGAGGGCACTCGAGACGAGCACGACCGAAACAACCAGGGCAATGCCGTGCGCGAAGCCGCCCGCCTCGAATATCCGCTCCCACGCGTCGGAGAGAAGCTGCAAGCCGCCGCCGAAGGTGAACCCGAGCAGCAGCGCGGCGGCGGCGAGCGTCTCGAGCATTCCAAGCCGCGTCTTCGCTGCCGTGTAAGCCGCCGCCTTCTGATGCGCCGCGAGCGGAATGCTCGCCGAAAACTCCGCGGGAACCGCGTCGCGATTTGCAACGACGTAGCGGATGTGCCGATGCGAAAGCCAAAGGCGCACCGCTGTGGTGGACGCGAGTGCGAAGAGAAAAACAGCGGTGAACCCGTGCATTGGGCGGATGTCGATTGTGCGACAATCACCATTTTACACAGGGCCTCACGGGAAAGCGGCATGGCGCGGGATCAGAACAACCTCGTCTGGTTGGACATGGAAATGACCGGCCTCGACCCGGACAAGGACCGCATCATCGAAATCGCCGTCGTCGTGACCGATTCGCAGCTGAACGCGCTGTCAGAGGCGCCGGTCCTGGTCGTGCGCCAGCCGGACGCGGTCCTCGACCACATGGACGACTGGAACAAGAGCACTCACGCGCGCACCGGATTGATAGACAAGGTGAAGGCCTCGACATTGACCGAAGCCCAAGCCGAGGAGCAACTGCTCGCATTCCTGGCGCAGCATGTCCCAGGCAAGACCTCGCCCATGTGCGGCAACTCGATTTGCCAGGACCGGCGTTTCCTCGCGCGCTATATGCCGCGTCTCGAAGCTTATTTTCACTATCGCAACCTGGATGTCAGCACCTTGAAGGAGCTGGCACGGCGCTGGAAGCCCGATGTCGCGAAGGGGCCCGCCAAGCAGGGCAAGCACGAGGCGCTCGCAGACATCCACGAGTCGATCGAGGAACTGAAGTACTACCGCGAGAACTTTCTGAAGCTCTAAAGAGCGACGACCTTTCCGGGGTTCATCAGGTTTTCCGGGTCGATGGCGCGCTTCATGCTCAGCATGAGGTCGACCGCCTCTCCCAACTCCTTCCGCAGCGACCGCATCTTGCCGAAGCCGATGCCGTGCTCGCCGGTGCAGGTGCCCTCCATGGCCAGCGCGCGGTTCACGACGCGCTCGTTGAATGCCTTCGCCTCCTCGAGCTCGGCTTCAGACTCGGGCTGGACAAGAATTTCACAGTGGAAGTTTCCGTCGCCCACATGACCGAAAAGCGGTATCGGCATCGAAGCCCGCGAGATGTCCTTCGAAGTTTCGACGATGCACTCCGTGAGCCGCGAAATCGGAACGCATACGTCGGTGGAAACGGCGCGCGAGCCGGGCCGCAGCTGCAGGCAGGCGAAATAGGCCTGGTGGCGCGCCGCCCACAGCCGCGTGCGGTCCTCAGGCTTAGTCGTCCACTCGAAGTCCATGCCGCCGTTTTCGTGCGCGATGTCCTGCACTAGCCTTGCCTGCTCTTCGACCCCCGCTTGTGTGCCGTGAAATTCGAGAAACAACGTCGGCTGCTCACGGTAGCTCGTCTTCGAGTAGGCGTTGATCGCCTTCATGGTCGTAGCACACAGCGCCTCGCTGCGTGCGATCGGAATCCCGGCCTGCAGCGTCTGGATCACCGTGTTCACCGCGCCGGCAATCTCCTGAAACGAGCAGACGGCGGCCGACATCGCCTCGGGAACGGCGTAAAGGCGCACCGTGAGCTCGGTGATGATTCCGAGCGTCCCCTCCGATCCCACGAACAGCCGCGTCAGTTCGTAGCCCGCGGCGGATTTGCGCGAGCGGCGCGAGGTGGTAATGACACGGCCGTCGGCGAGCACCACGGTCAGGGCGAGCACGTTCTCGCGCATGGTGCCGTAGCGCACGGCGTTCGTGCCCGAAGCACGCGTCGCGGCCATGCCGCCCAGCGTCGCGTCCGCCCCGGGGTCGACGGGGAAGAAAAGACCCGTATGCCGGATGTGCTCGTTCAATTGCTTGCGCGTCACGCCCGCCTGGACCACCGAGTCCAAGTCGGCCTCGTGCACGGCGAGCACCCTGTTCATGCGTGAAAGATCGATGCACACTCCGCCGTGGATGGCGAGCACGTGGCCCTCGAGCGAGGTGCCGACGCCGTAGGGGATCATCGGCGTCTTGTGGCGCCTGCACAGGTCGACGATGCCGCGCACCTCCTCGGTGGATTCGGGAAACACCACCGCATCGGGCGGCGCGTACGGAAAGTACGACTCATCCTTGCCGTGATGCGCGCGCACGGCCCGCGAGGTCGTGACGCGATCGCCGAGCAGTGCCCGCATCTCCTCGACCAGCGCAACGTCGAATTCGCTAGGCTTGTTCAAGACGATTCTTCGCGACTATTCGAGCTCGATCCTGCCGTCGAACCGTACCGAGAGCTTGAGGCCGGGGACTTCGAGCGTGACCGAGGCGGGGAACTTCTCGTCGCCCTTGATTGCGCCCCCGGCGCGCGCCTTCGCCACGGCCTGCTCGATCTCCCTTTGGGAGCTCACGCCGACCATCTTCAGGAATTTTCGGATGCTGAGGTTGAATGCGTCTTCGTTCATGATGATCTCCGTTTGCATCAGCGTAAGTCCCGCTGAGGCCGGAGTCAATCGCGTTTTCGCAACCGCGCGAGCAGGCCCCGCGTGGAGGCGTCGAGCCCGGTCGTGTCTCCGCCCTCGAGCAGTCTCGGCAGCAGCGTGCGGGCGAGGTTCTTGCCGTGCTCCACCCCCCATTGGTCGAAACTGTTCAGGTTCCAGATGACACCTTCGGCGAACACCTTGTGCTCATGCAGCGCGATGAGCGCGCCCAGGGCGCGCGGAGTGAGGCCCTCAAGAAGCACGGTGCTCGAAGGGCGATTGCCGGGGAGGGCCTTGTGCGGCGCGCCCTGCGCGCGGTTGCCGAAGGCGAGGGCCGCGCTCTGGGCGAGCGCATTCGCTACCAGCGCCTCTTGCCCGGCGGACGATTCCGCGTTTCGTCCGATCACGATGAAATCCACGGGGATGAGATGCGTCCCTTGGTGCAGCAGTTGGTGAAAGGAGTGCTGGCTGGGTGTCCCTGACGCACCCCAGACGACGGGAGCCGTGGCGTAGTCGACCTCGTTCCCGTCTCGGTCCACGCGCTTTCCGTTCGATTCCATCTCGAGCTGCTGGAGGTAGGCCGGCAAATCGCGCAGATCCTCGCTGTAAGGGATCACCGCGCGGGTCCGGGCCTCGAAGAAGTTCACGTACCAGATCTCCAGCAGCGCGAGCACCACCGGCATATTGCGCTCCAGGGGCTCGTTGCGGAAATGGGCGTCCATCGCGCGTGCGCCCTCAAGCAGGTCTTCGAACGCGTTCATGCCGGCCGTCAACGCCACCGGCAGACCCACGGCGGACCAGACCGAATAGCGCCCGCCGACCCAGTCCCACATCGGAAACACGCGCTCGGGCGGAACCCCGAGCACTTCGGCGCCGGCGGCGTTTGCGGTGACCGCGGCGAAGTGGCGCGAGAGCCCGTCCGAGTTTCCGGGCGCCGCCTCGAGCCAGGCGCGAGCGCGGGCCGCATTCGCGAGGGTCTCGGCGGTGGTAAAGGTCTTCGATGCGACG